>Ga0307516_10004763_pt1 | contig 16558 bp, 17 predicted proteins | sample 19_EM_MG_FD_203310 | JGI IMG/M metagenome (GOLD analysis project Ga0307516, IMG submission 203310) | Populus trichocarpa ectomycorrhiza microbial communities from riparian zone in the Pacific Northwest, United States - 19_EM | ecosystem: Host-associated > Plants > Roots > Unclassified | place...
TCGAATTCGCCCGTCCTCTGGCTGTAGAGAAGCTTGCCGTCGCTGTCGAGCACGGCGAGGGCCGGGACGCCTTTCTTCAGCGGGATTTGATAGCGCTCCGCGAGATCGAGATTCTGATCCAGCCGCCCGATATTGACGTGCACGAGGAGAAAACCCGCCTCGAGAATCGGCCGGTTGGCGGCGTCGTGGAAATAGCCGTCCAATACATGACAGTCCGTGCACCAATTGCCGCCGAAGTCGACGATGATGCGCCGGTGGTTTGCGGCGGCGGTTTGCAGCGCCGCGTCGAGCTCCGTTTTGGCCTTCCCAGGGTCCGGATAGATGTCGGGGAGGGCAGCGACGCCCGGCGCTTGTAGCGCGGCAAATAAAACTGCCGCCGCGCAGAGCATCAACGTCTTAAGATTGCGCATGGATGCAACTATTACAAAAAAAGGTCCTTACGTCGAGATGCCGCGGTCCGGTAGGGCAGCCGCGCGGGCGCCGTGGCTGTCGGCGCTGCTGTGGGCGGGGATGGCGCTGTGGAGCGCCTCGTCGCCAGCGGCGGGGAACATGGGCGGCGACCATCCCTGGAAGCTTACCGTAGGAGAGTACCTGTACGCCGCGTATCTCGGAACCGACGTGAATCTACGGTGGCGGGAGGCAGGAACGGACGGCTGGCTGGGCGTTTACAGCGATGCCCGGTTCGGCACTCAGGCGCGCCTCGGCGCCGATACCACCATTCAAGTCGCGCAGTACCTGCAGGTGCAGCCGTCCCTGCAATTGGCGACACGCGGGTTTGCCGGCGCCAGTGTAAACGTCCAGCTGGGAGGCTCGTGGTATGGGATCGCGGGCTTGGGGCGTACCGATGCCAGGCCGTATTTCAACCTCAACTTCGATCCGAACGATGCCGTGACGCTGGGTGCCGGCCACCAAGGGGAGGGCGGGCGCAGTTACGCGATTTTCGTCGTCGCCGATAATCGCTTTCACACTCAACAGCGCGACTGGCACCTCAATGTGCAGATTCCCGACCGCGGCTCGCACGTGACCGTGGACATCCTGCGTAAGAGCGGGTTGAGCGACGCCGGGCCGATCGCGGCATGGGGCTTCAGCGTCAATTACGACTGGTCTCGATGGTTTCTTCGGTTGGCTTACGATCCTTATCAGAACTTCTCCGCGCAGGATGCATGGCGATTTGCGGGCGGAGTTCGTTTTTGAACGGCGTTCATTTTCAATGTCGGAAGCCGCCTACGTAGGATCCCGCCGGCCGCCTCGACCGAGCCCTCGCGCGCATCTCTAAGATGAATCCAGCCGTGTGTCGCCGGCCGCGAGCGTCATTCGTGCGGACTGTGGGACGGCACTGTCGCTCTGTCCCACACCTCTCCTACAGACGTCCAACGGTCCCTGGATGATGATGGCGATGCATATTGAGGCCGGGAGGCCTGTTAACCATGCTCGCACAGCGAGTCAACGCATTAGGAGAAGAAGTATGAAGAAACTAATTATGACGGGCCTTATCGCCGCGGCTGCGTTCTCTCTGCCCGTCGCGATGGCCAATGACTACAAGTCGGATGTCGATAGAACTGCTGATCGATCGCATCCGGGCGCATTCGTGAAGGACTCCGCCATCACGGCCAAGGTTAAAGCGAAGCTCGCCGCCAAGCACATGTCCACATTGACGGACATCAAGGTCGACACGGACAATCAGGGTATGGTGGTGCTGAGCGGTAAAGCGCCCTCGAAGGACGCCAGCGATTTGGCGGCGATGATCGCCAAGGACACCGAGGGTGTCACGTCGGTCACCAACAAGATCGTAATCGCGGAATAATTAGTTCTTGATCGAAGGGGCGCCCCGGACCAACCGGGGCGCCATTTCAAAACCGCTCCACCCAGGGCCGCACCTCGACTTCGAACGACCACGCGCTGCGGTGCTGCCGCAGGACATCGACGTAGGTCTGCGCGATGGCGTCCGGATCGAGCATGCTGTCGGGCTGATCGCGGTGCTCCTGGCGCTGCGCCGATCGTACACCACCGTCGATGATGAAATGCGCGACGTGAATGCCCTTGGGTCCGAGCTCCCGCGCCGCGCTTTGCGCGAGACCGCGCAGGGCGAATTTACCCATCGCAAACGCCGACGAATTGGCGAACCCCTTGATGCTTGCCGTCGCACCGGTCAGCAGGATGGCGCCGCGACCGCGCGGTCCCATGAGCTTCGCCGCTTGCTGCGTGACCAGGAAAGCACCGAAGGCATTGACTGCGAGGGCGCCCGCCACGGCGGCCGGGTCGAGCTCCGCGAGAGGTCCCTGCACGCGCGCGCCGGCGTTGTAGATCACGGTGTCGATGCCCCCCAATTGGCGATCGGCATCGTCGAACAGCGTTGCCACCGCGGCCGGATCGCGTGCATCGGCGGTAAAGGCGATTGCATTCGCTTCCGTCAATAAGGGTTGCAGTTTGTCAATGTTGCGGGCCGCAAGCCCGACCTTGACCCCGAGCGCCGAGAGACGGCGCGCCAGAGAGGCGCTGATGCCCGTTCCCGCCCCGACGATGAGGGCGGCGCGGTAGGGAAAATCGTCGGCCGCCTCCCTCATGCGGGCTCCTTCATGAAGACGAGCAGCCGATTGTGGGCGGGAAGATCGTGATCGGCGTCCAGCCTGAGACCGAAACCAGACGCAAGCGCGTTCAGGTCGTCAATCTCGCGTATTCCGGAATCGGGGTCGCGCTCCTGCAGGACGCGGTCGAACTCGAGGTTGCTGGGGGAGGTGTAGCGGCCCGAATAGCGGAAGGGCCCGTAGATGCATACGACGCCCCCCGGGGCCAGTATGCCGCCGATGCCGTCAAACATGGCGCTCACTTCCGGCCACGATAAGATGTGCAGCGTGTTTGCCGTGAATACGGCATCCACGGAACGCAGCGGCCAAACCGACTGCCGGACATCGAGCACCATGGGCTGCCGCAAATTTCGTCGGCCCTCCGTCTGGACGCGCGCCGTCAGTTCCGGCAAGGCGCCCAGCCGCTCCGTGGGATGCCAGATCAGGTGTTCAAGATGCGCTGCAAAATGAACGGCGTGCTGGCCGGTTCCGCTGCCGATCTCCAAGACGTGCGAGCGATCCGCAAAAACGCTGCGCAAAACCTCGAGAATGGGCCCCTTGTTGCGCTCGCAGGCTTCCGAAAACGGCATCATAGGGAACTCCATGCGTTGTCCGAAATTATTACTCATTCGACGCCGCTTTCGCTACAGTGTCCGCCCGAACGATCCGCGACGAACGAGGAGATTGAGATGTCGATTTCACTGTATGAAATTTCCATACCGGCGCTCAGCCGGGGCTTGGGGAACATGTCCGCAATCCTGGATAAAGCTGCCGCGCATGCAGCCGCGAAGAAGTACGATTCCGTGGTGCTTGCACAGCTGCGATTGTACCCCGACATGCATCCGCTGGTGCGCCAGGTGCAGATCGCCTGCGACACTGCCAAGGGCGCGGCCGCCCGGCTCGCCGGCGTCGAGGTTCCCAAGCACGAGGATACCGAGACCACCTTGGATGAGCTCAAGCAGCGGATTGCGAAGACTGTGGATTTTCTCAAGACGGTCACGGCGGCGGGGGTCGATCGCGCCGAGGGGCGCACCATCGAAATCAAGTTTCCCAACGGCGCATGGAAATTCACGGCGCTGTCCTATCTGACGGACTTCGTCCTGCCAAACTTCTATTTCCACGAGAGCATGGTGTATGCGTTGTTGCGCAAGAGCGGAGTGGAAATCGGCAAGACCGACTTTCTGGGGCCAATTCAGTAGCCGCCCAGGCCGATTCACGCTTCCGTCTACGAGAGGAGTTCCACCAGCAGCTCAATTCTCGTGAAAAGGTTCTCTTCGGTTCGCGCGTCATGCGTGAACCGAAGTTTGAACGGGCCGTCGAGCCGGTAATCCTTCGGCTTGCCCTGCACCAGTTTCAAGACGCGCTTGGCGTCGATCTTGTTGTCTTCCTCGAAAATGATGTAGCCGCTCGCGGCCCCGGCATCGATTTTCCGGATGCCGAGGTCCACCGCCCGCAGCTTGATCTGCGCGCAACGGAACAGGGATAGCGCGTAGTTCGGCATGGGCCCGAAGCGATCGATCATTTCGGCCCGCAATTCGTCGAGCTCCTCCCGCGATTGCGTGCTGGCGATGCGCTTGTACAGCATCAAACGCAAATGGACATCGGGAACGTAGTCCTCGGGGATCAGCGCCGGAAGATGCAATTCCACCTCGGGGCCGGCATCCATCGGCCGTTCCAGATCCGCCTGCTTGCCGGACTTCAGTGCGGCGACCGCGCGTTCCAGAAGCTCCATGTACAGGTTGTAGCCGATTTCCTCGATCTGACCGCTTTGTTCGTCCCCCAATAACTCGCCGGCGCCGCGGATCTCGAGGTCGTGAGTGGCGAGGGTGAATCCGGCGCCGAGTTCCTCGAGCGATTCGAGCGCCTCCAGCCGCTTCACCGCATCCGCGGTCATCGCCTTGCGCGGCGGCGTGATCAAGTACGCATAAGCCCGATGGTGCGACCGTCCCACACGGCCGCGCAGCTGGTGAATCTGGGCGAGCCCGAAGCGGTCGGCGCGATCGATGACGATGGTGTTCGCCGTGGGTACATCGATGCCGCTTTCGATGATGGTGGTACATACCAGTACATTGAAGCGGCGATGATAGAAATCCAGCATGAGCTGCTCCAGCTCACGTTCGCGCATCTGACCGTGCCCCACCGCGACGTTTGCCTCGGGCACGAGTTCGCGGATGGCCTGCGCGGTCTTCTCGATGGTCTCGATGGTGTTGTGGACGAAATAGATCTGTCCGCCGCGGCGAATCTCGCGCATGGCGGCTTCCCGCACCACGGTTTCGTTCCACTCGAGGACGAACGTCTTCACTGCGAGACGCTCGGCCGGCGGAGTCGTGATGAGCGACAGATCTCGCAGTCCGCCCATCGCCATGTTCAGGGTTCGCGGGATCGGAGTTGCCGTGAGCGTCAGCACGTCGACTTCGGCGCGCAGGGCCTTGAGCTTTTCCTTGTCGCGTACGCCGAAGCGGTGTTCTTCGTCGATGACGACCAGGCCGAGATCCTTGAAGCGGACCTTGCCCTGCAGCAGGCGTTGGGTCGCAATGACGATGTCGACGGATCCTTGGGCCACGCCTGCCAGCACCGCGTCCGCTTCCTTGTTGGTCCGGAATCGCGAGAGGCTTTCGACGCGAACGGGCCAATCCGCGAATCGGTCGGTGAAGGTCGTAAAATGCTGTTGCGCGAGCAGGGTCGTGGGCACCAGGACGGCGACCTGCTTTCCGGCCTGAACCGCGACGAACGCCGCGCGCAGCGCCACCTCTGTCTTGCCGAAGCCCACGTCGCCGCAAATGACCCGGTCCATGGGCTTGTCGGACTTCAGATCGCTCAGCACCTGCTCGATGGCCGAGGCTTGATCGGCGGTCTCCTCGAAGCGGAACCCTGCCTGAAAGGCGCGATATTCACCCTCGCCGGACACCATTCGGGTGCCCTGCCGCGCCGCCCGACGGGAGTATAGGTCCAGCAGTTCGGCGGCAACGTCGCGGATGCGCTGCGCCGCCTTGCGGCGCGCCTTCTGCCACTGATCGCCTCCGAGCTTGTGCAGCGGGGCGGTCTCCGCGGGCGCTCCCGTGTAACGCGAGACGAGGTGCAGTGCCTGGACGGGCACGTACAATTTGTCCCCGTCGGCATACTCGAGCACCAGAAATTCGCCGGTGTATCCGGCCACGTCCATGGTTTGCAAGCCGACGTACCGTCCGACGCCATAGGCTTCATGGACCACCGGCGCACCGATGCGCAGATCGGATAACTCCTTGAGAATTTTCGCCGGATCGCGCTCGGCGCGCCGCCGCCGGCGCTCCTGCCGGGCTCGATCGCCGAACAGCTGCGACTCGGTAAGAATCTCCAAGGGGGGAGATTCCAGGCGCAGTCCCGATACTGCCGACGACACGGTGATCCCCAGCTTGTGGCCGGCGGCGACGAAGCTTGCGAAGGTGTCGAAGACCTTCGCTTGAATGCCGCGCCCGCGCAGCAGGTCGAGCAGCAATTCGCGGCGTCCGGCGGATTCCGCCGCGAGCAACACCCGAGGGTGACCGGCCGCGAGATAGGTCTCGAGTTCCGCCGCCGGTTGTTCCGCCCGCGCGTCGATGCGCACCGAGGCCGGCGCAGCGCTGGAGAAATTCTGCACGGGCCCTGCGGTTTCTGGCGGCCATTCGAACGTCCGCAAATCGATCTGCGGCCATGCGCCGGTCGCGGAACGAAATTCCGCCGGCGACAAGTACAGCTCCGACGGATCCAGAATCGGCCGACGCCGATCGTGGCGCAATTGCTCGTGACGGTCGACGATGCCGTTCCATGCCGTATCGGCGGCCGCGCCGGCCTCGTTGATGTCGACCAGCGTACTGCTCGGCGGCAGGTATTCGAAAAGATGCGAGGTGCGATCGAAGAACAGGGGCAGAAAGAACTCGATGCCCCCCGGCGCCTGGCCGGCGCTCACGTCGCGATACACGGCTTGCTCGGAAAGATCGCCCGTGAACCGCAGGCGGTAGCGACGGCGGAATTCCCGTACCGCGTCCGGATCGAGCGGCGTTTCGCGCGCGGGCAGCAGTTGAATCCGCTCCAATTTGTCGCCCGATCGCTGTGTGTCCGGATCGAAATGGCGGATGGTTTCGACGTCGCGGTCCAGCATGTCGATGCGATAGGGATTGTCCGAACCCATGGGGAACACGTCGAGCAGCGAGCCGCGCACCGCGAACTCGCCGTGCGCCACGACCTGGGTCACTGCGGCATATCCGGCCAACGTCAACCGCGCGCGCAGACCGTCCAGATCGAGCGTCTCGCCGACATGCACCTTGAGCGAGTGCGCCTCGACGAAGCTGCGGGGCGCGAGCCTTTGCAGCAGCGTGTCGACCGCCACCAACCATACGCCCCGCCTGGCGCGCGGCAGTTCGGCGAGCGTCGCCAGCCGGGCGGAGGTGATGTCCGGATGGGCGGAAAAGCCATCGTAGGGGAGCGTTTCGAGATCGGGAAACACCCGGACCGGCAGCCCGGCGCCGGCGAAAAATGCGATCTCTTCGCTCAATTGCTCGGCGTCGCGCGAATTTCCGGTGACGACGATGAGCGGGCCCGGCGCCTTCACTGCCGCCTCCGCCAGGGTCAATGCGGTGGCGGCCCCGTATAACTTGCCCCACTTGATGCGAGGCGTTGCAGCGGTGGGAAGACCAGGATCGGTTAAGGGCATTTCTTCGCAAAGGAGATAACAAAAGAAGCCCGCCGCGACCTGATGGTCGCGGTAGGCGCGGGTTCTACCGGAGGAATGTTACGCGATTCGCTTCAGGAATTCGCAACCACGCTGTGGATGACGTGCTCGTGTTCGAAATACACCACGAAACCCGGGTATTCCCAGCGTGAGATGGGCGGTTTGCCCACCGCGGGCGTCTTTGACACCGGAGCGCCGAACTTCGTCGATACCTGGTCCATGGTCATACCGCGGGTGGGTGTCGCGACATCCGACTCCTTGACGGCAATGCCGTTCTCCACGGCGATGGTTTCGGCCCTGACCGACCCTAGCCCCCAAAACCCGGCGAGTCCTGTGGCGAGGACCGCGGCAACCATCAGGTTTCGATAGTCCATGGGCACACCTCTTTGGTTAGCGTAAAATGCTTTGATCGCGGCCCAAATGATAACACCGCCCCCACCCGGCAATACTTGACCGACTTAACAATCTGATTATGTTGCATTTCTAACCGCCGCGAATGTTCCAGCCCGTTCCAGTCTTCGTGGGCCTGCGCTATTCCCTGGCCCGCGAGCATAGTTTCTTCGTCTCGTTCATCACTTGGGTGTCGCTGTCCGGCGTGGCGTTGGGCGTGGCGATTCTGATCGTGGTCCTGTCGGTCATGAACGGCCTCGGGTCCGAGCTTCGGGACCGCCTGCTCAGCGTGTCGGCCCACGCCAGTTTCAACGCAGGCGGAGCGGCGATCCCGGACTGGCGGCTGCGAATTCAACAACTGGACGGGGCGCCGGAACTCGAGGGAGCCGCCCCCTATCTCGACACGGACGCGATGCTCAGCCGTCAGCCGGCCATGAGCGGCGCGGTGGTCCGGGGCATCGATCCCGGCCTGGAGACGCAGGTGTCGACGATTGCCGACTCCATGCGCGAGGGCAAGCTCAGCGATCTCACACCGGGCGGGAACCGAATCATTCTCGGCCGGATGCTGGCCTATCAGCTCGAGGTGGGAGTGGGCGATACCATCACCGTGATGACGCCGGGGAACGGCGGGGCGGCCAACCGCGGGGCGGACCCGCAAAGCCAAGGAAGTGAGGAGGACGGGGTCGTGCCCGTCCTGCGCGAATTCTATGTTTCGGGGATCTTCGAAGTAGGACTCCAGGAACATGACAGTGCGTTGGCACTCGTCAATTTGGAGGACGCGGAGGCCTTGCGCGGGCTTGCGGGGCCGACGGGCATCCGGCTCAAGTTCGACGACGTGCTCAAGGCTCCGGCGCTCGCACGAAACGCCGCAGCGCGGATAGGGCCCGGCTTGCGGCTGCGCGACTGGACTCAGGACAACGAGGCGTATTTCCGCGCCATACGCATCGAGAAGACCATGATGGCGTTGATCCTGATGCTGATCGTCGCCGTCGCGGTTTTCAATATCGCGGCCACCTTGGTGATGGTGGTCAGCGACAAGCGCACCGACATCGCCATTTTGCGCACGCTCGGCATGAGTCCGCGCGGCGTGCTTGCGGTGTTCATGACGCAGGGAGTGCTGATCGGCTGGATCGGCACCGCCATCGGCGTGGTGCTCGGCCTATGTGTCGCGTTAAATGTCCCGTTTCTGGAGCAAGCGCTGGACCTTCACATCATGGATCCCGACGTGTACTACATTTCGGCCATTCCGAGCGAAACCCGCTCCGGCGATGTCATCATCATCGCCATTTCCGCATTGGTGCTGACCTTCGTCGCCACGATCTATCCGGCGCTGCAGGCTGCGAAGACACAACCCGCCGAGGCATTGCGCTACGAATGACGCGCTACTGGTACGAGGGATTCCTGGGACTGCGGTATCTGCGCGCCGCTCCGCGGCCCGGGTTCGTCTCCTTGATCGCCGGCATCGCCATGATCGGTCTCGCGCTCGGCGTCGCGGTGCTGATCGTGGTGCTGTCCGTCATGAACGGCTTCGAGGAAGAGCTGCGCACGCGAATATTGAGCCTCACGGCTCATGCCACGATCACCGGCCTCGAGGGCCGGCTCTCCGACTGGCGGCCGCACGAGGAGAAGCTCGCGCGGTTTCCGGGCGTGACGGCGGCGGCACCCTACATCGAGGAACAGGGGATGGCGACCCACGGCGCCAAGTCCGCGGGGATCCTGTTGCGCGGAGTGTTGCCGGACGCGGAGCGTGCCGTTTCGGACCTGGGGCCGCATTTGCTGAGCGGCCATCTTGGCGATCTGCTTCCGGGCAAATACCGCGTGATATTGGGCAAGGACCTGGCGGAGGCGCTCGGTGCAACAGTGGGGGATCGCGTGGTGGTGATCGTCGCGCAGGGCGACGTCACTCCGGTGGGCGTCATGCCGCGCATGCGGGCGTTCGAGGTGGCCGGAATCATCTCCGTCGGCATGTACGAGTACGATCGCCGCATCGCACTCGTCGCCATGCAGGACGTCGCCAAGCTCACCCGCATGGGCGACGACATCACCGGAATCCGCCTGAATGTGACGAACATGTACGCCGCGCCGCGCGTCGTGCGCGATTCAGCCGCTGCGCTCGGAGGCAGCTATCTCGTCGAGGATTGGACCACGCAGCATGCGAACTTCTTCCGCTCGATCGAAATTACCAAGCGCATCCTTTTCATCATGCTGTCGGCGGTCGTCGCCGTCGCTGCATTCAACATCGTGTCCACCATGGTGATGGTGGTCAAGAGCAAGCGCCGCGATATCGCGATTTTGCGGACTTTCGGCTCTTCGCCGCGCAGCATATTGTCCATCTTCGTGGTTCAGGGAAGTCTGATCGGGCTGCTGGGGATCGCGCTCGGGGTATTCCTGGGCGTGCTGATCGCGTTCAACCTGCAGGGGCTCGTGCACGGCCTGGAAGGCGTCCTCGGCTTCAAATTTCTGGATGCGCGCGTCTATTTCATGAGCGATCTTCCCGCGCACGTGCGGCTTTCGGACGTCGTCAAGATCTGCGCATTCGCCCTCGTGCTGGCGTGCCTGTCGACTCTATATCCGGCCTGGCGCGCGGCGCGCCTGCTGCCCGCCGAATCGCTGCGCAATGATTGAGGACAGAGTTCAGATGACCGATACCGACGATAAAGTGCTGGAGGGCGTGGGGCTGGTCAAAGAGTTCACGCAAGGCGGGGTGACTCTCCAGGTACTGCGCGGCGCGTCCATTGACGTCGGGGCGGGCGAGCGCATCGCCATCGTGGGTGCTTCCGGATCCGGCAAGACGACCCTGCTGCAATTGCTCGGCGGTCTGGACTTGCCGACCCGCGGTTCGGTGCACATCGCGGGCGGCGCCATGAATGAATTGGACGATACGGAGCGCGGTCTGCTGCGCAATCAGGCCGTGGGCTTCGTCTATCAGTTCCACCACTTGCTGCCGGAATTTACGGCTCTGGAAAACGTCGCGATGCCCTTGTTGGTGAGGCGTGTCGCGCCCGTTGCCGCGCGCGAAGCGGCCGCGGCGATCTTGACCCGGGTGGGATTGGCGGCTCGGCTCGGCCATCGCCCGTCGCAGCTCTCCGGCGGTGAGCGTCAGCGGGCGGCGGTCGCTCGAGCGCTGGTCACCCGGCCGCGGCTGGTATTGGCCGACGAGCCCACCGGAAACCTCGACGGCGTGAATGCGGCGCAGGTGTTCGAGCTGATGCTGGAACTGAATCGTGAACTCAAGACCAGCCTGGTGATAGTGACCCACGACGAACGGTTGGCCGCGCGGCTCGACCGCGTCCTGACTCTGGAGGACGGCGTGCTAGTCGAGCGCGCGGCCGCGCACGTTTGAGCGCGCGCGGCGCCGGTGCAGGCGATAGATCACCCGCCCGCGCCATAGGCACTGCGCGAGCAGATAACCGACGGCGGCGGCGCACACGCCCAGCACCAGGGCTCCGAGCATCAACGGCTCCCAGAGCTCGTGAATTTGCGCCCGAAAGTTTCTGTGGCTCAAGCCGTGGAGCATCGGCAAGAGGTTCAATCCCATGAGTTTGGCGCCCACCCAGATGGAGCCGGCCACCTGCGGAAACCAGGTCAGCGGATTGCTGATGAATACCGTCGCAATCAGCACGGGCAAGTTCAAACGAAAGACGATTCCGAGCACCAGGCACAAGGTGAGATGCACCGGCAACAGCGGAGTGGGGGGTATGAACGCGATCAGCAGCCCCAACGAGAATGCGTTGATGACCCGGGTCCGCTTGAATGACCAGCAACCCCGGTCGACCACCATAGCGGTGAATGGCTTGAGGTACCATCGCTTCTCCAGCGCATGGCGCGCCGGTGTGATGCTTTTGAGCCAGCGTTGCATGAATTAAGGTCAGCTCCCCGTGGGCGGCGATATTATCCCGCTTCTGCCGATTCGGGGGGACCCTCACGCGCCGGCGATGCAAAAACAGTGACGTGGTTAGCCGATGGCGGTATCTCCGTCGTCGGCGCTCAAGTATCATGCCCGCTGGTCGCAGGGTTACGAAAGAGGACGCAATGTGGGAGATCATCCGCGCCGGCGGCGGCTTCATGTGGCCGATCATTCTGTGCTCTATCGCCGCGGTCGCGATCATATTGGAGCGGCTGTGGACCTTGCAGAGCAGCCGGGTCATTCCGCGTGATCTGTCGCAAAAGGTCTGGAATTGGATCGAGGCGGACCAACTGAGCGAGAAGCTGATCGTCGCCCTGGAGCAGAATTCGCCCCTGGGGAAGCTTCTGGCGATCGGTCTCGTGAATCGGAACAGGCCGCGCGCGTTGATGGTCGAGCGGCTCGAGGACGGCGGGCGGCATGTGATCCACGAGCTGGAGCGGTTTCTAAACACTCTCGGGACGATAGCCTCGGTGGCCCCGCTGCTGGGCCTGCTCGGCACGGTTGCCGGCATCATTCATGCCTTCAACGCCATTACGGCGAACGGTCTCGGCGACCCGAGGACGTTGTCGGGCGGCATCGGCGAAGCGCTCATCACCACTGCAGCGGGCCTGACGGTCGCCATTCCTTCGCTGATCGCCTATCGCTTTCTGCGCGGCAAAGTTGAACGTCTCGTCATCCGCATGGAGAAGGAAGCGATGAAGCTCGTGGATGCATTGGACGAGCGCAGCCACGCGGAACCGTCAAGCCTCTGATCGTGAAACTGCGGCCCCGCCAACATGAGGATCCCGAGATCAATCTGATCTCGCTCATCGACGTCCTGCTGGTATTGCTGATCTTCTTCATGGTGTCGACCACGTTCCAGCAGGAAGGTCGGGTCAAGGTTCAGCTGCCGCAAGCCAGCCAGATTCCGCTGCCGCGCGGTACGAGTGAGCCCTTGGTGATCACGGTCACCGCCGAGGGCGGCTACCGGGTCAACGAACGGGCCCTCATCAACGCAAATCCCGAGACATTGCGCTCGGCTCTCGTCAAAGTGGCCGGCACGGAGCGCGGGCCCATCACGATTCGGGCGGATGCAAGGAGCACCCACCAAGCGGTGGTCACCGCCATGGACGTGGCCGGGAAGCTCGGTTTTGCACAGCTCAATATCGCAACGGTGCATGAGGGCGACTCCCCTTGAGCGGGACGCCGGCCGCGAGCGGGCTTGCAACACCCGGCAACAACTCATGGTCGATCTATCGGCGCCTTCTTCGGTACGCGAAACCGTACACCGGCGTGTTCCTGATCGGATTGCTCGGCATGGTTCTTTTCTCGGCGACACAGGGCGGCTTGGTCTACTTGATCAAGACCTTCTTGCGCGACGCGTTCGTCACCAAGAATCCCGATGTCATCTGGACCGTGCCGGTCGGCGTCGTAGTTCTGTTCGTATTGCGCGGCATCGGCGATTACATGTCCAACTACTACCCGACCTGGGTCGGCAGGCAGGTCATCAAGGGCCTGAGACACGACGTGTTTTCGCACTACCTGCGGCTGCCGACGGCCTATCTCGATCGCCAGCAATCAGGCCAGCTGCTGTCCAAGCTGACCTACAATGTCGAGCAGGTCGCGGACGCCGCCACCGTCGCTTCCATATCGCTGATCGGCGACAGTCTGACCATCCTGGTGTTGACCGGCTATATGTTCTACATCAACTGGCAGCTCGCGCTGTTCTGCATCGTCGCCGCGCCCGTGATCGGGTGGCTGATGCAGATCGCGAACCGCAGGTTCCGCCGCTACAGCACGCGCATTCAGGGCTCCATGGGCGACATCACGCGCGTCGCCAAGGAAGCGATCGACGCGCATCGACTGATCAAGATTTTCAATGCCGAGGACCACCAGACCGACCGTTTCGAGACGGCCAACGAGCTGAACCGTGCCTCCAACATGAAATTGGCGCGCGCCAAATCGCTGACGAACCCGGTGGTGCAGAGCATCGCTGCGATGGCGCTGGGCGCCGTTCTGTACGTTGCCATCCGCCTGGTGTTTGCGAAGGGCATGCAGGTCGACGACTTCTGGGCTTTTCTCACGGCTTTGATGCTCATTCCGTCCTCCCTGCGCAGTCTGGTCAACGTCGGCGGTCCCTTGCAGCAAGGAATCGCCGCCGGTCAAAGCGTCTTTGCGCTGCTGGATGAGCCGACCGAAGGCAGCGGGGGCACGCGAACTCTCGCGCGTGCGCGCGGCGAGATCGAATTCCGCAATGTGTCGTTCATGTATGACGGGGACAAGGGCTCGGTCCTGCACAACGTGAGCTTCCACGTGCGCCCCGGCGAGACCGTGGCCATCGTCGGACCGTCCGGCAGCGGCAAGACGACGCTGGTGGGTTTGGTGCCGCGCTTCTACGACGTTCAGGGGGGTGCGGTGCTGCTGGATGGAGTCGACGTCCGTGAGTATCGCTTGACGGATCTGCGCTCGCAGGTGAGCTTCGTGAGCCAGGACGTCGTGCTGTTCAACGACACCATCCGCAACAACATCGCGTTCAACGCGGTTGACAAGTCGCAGGCGCAGATCGAAGAGGCGGCGCGCGCCGCCAATGTCATGGAGTTCGTGGCGCTGCAGCCGCTGGGATTCGATACTCCCCTGAACGACAGAGGTCAGAATGTATCCGGCGGACAGCGGCAGCGCATTTCCATCGCCCGCGCGCTGCTCAAGGACTCACCGGTGTTGATTTTGGACGAAGCTACGGCGGCGCTCGACAACGAATCGGAGCGCCGTGTGCAGCAGGAACTTTCCCAGCTCATGCAGGGGCGGACCACCTTGGTGATCGCGCACCGGTTGTCGACGGTCGAAGGTGCCGATCGAATCATCGTGCTGGACAAGGGGCGCATCGTCGAAATGGGAAATCATCAGGAGCTGTTGTCGCTGGGCGGCCTGTATGCCGCATTGCACGGGATGGACTTCAACGACCAGGAGCCTGTCTGAGTAATTCGCGGCTCACCATTCAGGCAGGTTCCTAGTTCACGGCGCCATGTCGATTCAATCCTGGCTCAATGGCATTTGGTACGACCGCGCCGCGCCGCCGTGGTGGATGGTGCCGTTGTCGCTGACGTACGGCGCGGTGGCCGGGTCGCGGCGTTTCCTGTACGCCCATCGGCTGCGCAGAGCGTTGCGCATTTCATGTCCCGTCGTGGTGGTTGGAAATGTGAGCGTGGGGGGCACCGGCAAGACGCCGCTCGTCTGTTGGCTGGTCGCGCATCTGTCCGAACGGGGCTACAAGCCCGGCATCGTGACCCGGGGCTACGGAGGTTCATCGCGCGACGTGCGCCGCATCACGGCGGCCGACGACCCCGCAGTGGTGGGCGACGAATCCATTCTGTTGGCCCGGCGCACCGGCGCTCCTGTGGCCATCGGCCGCGATCGCCCGGCGGCCGCACAATTGCTGGTCGGCGACGGTTGCGACGTCATCGTCAGCGACGACGGCCTGCAGCATTACGCGCTGGCGCGCGATTGCGAGGTGGTGGTGATCGACGGCGACCGCCGCTTCGGCAACGGCTGGCTGCTGCCTGCGGGTCCGCTGCGCGAGGCGCCGGGCCGCTTGAGGGACGCGGACGCCGTCGTCGTCAACGGCGGACGCGCTCTGCTGCAGGGCGCGCTCAGCATGCGCCTCGAAGCGAAGACTGCGGTGGCGCTGCGCGGCGGGGCGGTGCAACCGCTCCGGGCGTTTGCGGGCACGTCGATCCATGCCGTCGCCGGTATCGGCAACCCCGAACGGTTTTTCAACATGCTGCGGTCGCGCGGCATCGAAGTCCTGGGCCGTCCGCTCCCCGATCATGCGCATCTGACGCTCGAGGATATCGAGTTCGGCGACGACAAGTCGGTGTTCATGACCGAGAAGGATGCCGTAAAATGCGCAGAGTTCGCCGGCGAACGGCATTGGTACGTCCCGGTGAGCGCATGCTTCGACGGGGGCGAGGCGGACGCATTGCTGGACACCGTCCTCCGAAAGATTGAAAAACGCGATCAAACGTCGCAAGGACCGACCCATGGATAAGCGGCTGCTCGAGTTACTGGTGTGCCCGATCTGCAAAGGGCCGCTGCGCACCTCGGGGAGCGGCGCGACGATGGAGCTGATTTGCCGTCCCGACCGGCTCGCCTACGGTGTCCGGGATGGTATCCCGGTAATGCTCCCCGAAGAGGCTCGGGTGCTTGGGTTGGACGATCCCTTGCTGGGCCGCTGACACCTTAAAGACCATTCGCGTGTTTCACGTCGTCATTCCCGCGCGTTACGCAGCCGCCCGTCTGCCCGGGAAACCGCTGCTGCCCATCGCGGACCGGCCGCTCATACAATGGGTGTGGGAGAGCGCGTGCAACAGCGGCGCGGCATCCGTCATCGTGGCGACCGACGATGAGCGAATTTTGCAGGCGGCACTGAAGTTCGGCGCCGATTGCGTTCTGACGTCTCCCCGGCATGCGTCCGGAACCGATCGCGTTGCCGAAGTGGCGCAAGCGCGCGGTCTGCCGGCCCACGACATCGTCGTCAACTTGCAAGGCGATGAACCCATGATGCCGCCGGCCGTGATCTCCGAGATCGCGGCAGCGCTCGAGGCGCGGCCGACGGTCGACATTGCGACGGCAGTTGCACCGATCGAAAGCCTCCTCGAGTTCCTCGATCCAAGCTGCGTCAAGGCGCTGCGCGGACTCGACGGGCGGGCCCTGTACTTCAGCCGCGCGCCGGTGCCCTGGCCGCGCGAACATGTGGTCGAGGGCAGACCTGCGCTATTCGAGGGCGCGTGGCGCCATATCGGCATCTACGGGTACCGCGTGCGCAGTCTGCTCGAGTTCGCGGCGCGGCCGCCCACCCGCCTGGAAATGACTGAAAAATTGGAACAACTGCGCGCGCTCGAGTACGGCATGAGCATACATCTGGTCGCGCTGGCCGAAGCGCCGCCGGCCGGCGTCGATACACCGGAGGACTTGGAGCGGGTTCGCAAGGCTGCGGCCCGCGGTCGCGCGCTCGCGCCGTAGGAGCCTGTCCGG
>Ga0307516_10004764_pt1 | contig 16556 bp, 9 predicted proteins | sample 19_EM_MG_FD_203310 | JGI IMG/M metagenome (GOLD analysis project Ga0307516, IMG submission 203310) | Populus trichocarpa ectomycorrhiza microbial communities from riparian zone in the Pacific Northwest, United States - 19_EM | ecosystem: Host-associated > Plants > Roots > Unclassified | place...
TGGCGCGCCGCGAGCGGGTGTGCAGCGCGGTCGCGACGAGCTCCTTGCCACAGCCGGTCTCCCCGGTGATCAGCACGGGAATCTCGGAGGACGCCAGCCGCTCGACGAGCGCGTAGAGCTGGAGCACGACCGGATCGGCGATGATGACGCGCTGGGCGCCGATCGTCAGCGTCTGGACCCGGTGCGCTGCGCCGTGGTCCCGATCGGGATCGGCGGTCACCGCGGCCGCGTGCGCGCCGGCGAGCAAGATCGCGGCGTCGTAACCATCGGTGGGGCAGGTGACACGGCCGATCTGCAGCGCCGTGCCGTGGAGCTTGTTGCGAATCCGGGTGGCAATGGCGTCCGCTTCGTCGGGGCAGGTGTCGGGTAGAAGGACATACAGCTCATGATCGGCCGACCACGTTACCGCATCTCCGCGGCGAAGTTGTCCGAGCACGGCGCGCTGGGTCGCCGCCGATTCGAGCGAACGGGCGGCGCCGGTGGGCTGCGACATCACCGCGTGTTCCGGGCCGCGCTGCGACGCCAGCGCCGAGGCTGCGACGACGCACACCACCGAGACCATGCGGCCGTCGCCGACGGCGCGGGCGACCTCGTGGGCGACGCGGCGCTGGAACACCGCCGGCTCGACCGGCGCGAGCCGCGGCGGCGCGGCGTGGAGCTCGAGCGTCGTGCGGTGCAGCCGGATCCGGTCGCCCGGCTGCAGCGCGCGCTCGCCGCTCAGCGGCACGCCATTGACGAACGTGCCCTGGTGCGAGCCGAGATCGGTAATCGCGATCCGGCCGTCGTCGAGCGCCAGCTTCGCGTGGAGCCGCGAGACCTGGGCGTCGTCGAGCCGCAGGTCGGCGGCCTCGGAGCGGCCGATGACGACCGCGCCCGACGCCGGCAGCGGATGCATCCACGGGGTCGGCCCGCTGAACACGAGCAGGTAGCGTTGATCGAGGTTCGGGGCAGTGTCGTCCTCGGCCAGGCCCTGTGGTGTGTAGTCAGCGGGTGTGACGCTCATGGAGCGCGCCTCGCGAACATCCGCCATCTCCCCGCGACTCACGACAGCACGCATCGGCTATCCAGAATAGCTACACATCCCCACGTGTAGCTGTCGTCCTACCTCGCAGCTCTCGCGATCGTCGTCGAGATCGACGACACGGCGCAGCGAGCGAAGCTCTGCGATGCGAGCGCGGGCTAGGTGCCCTTGCAGCCGTCGCCGCTGCCGGTTACGGGCGGCTTGGTGTCGGCATTGCCGCCGGCGGCCTGTGGAAGCTGCGCTTGCTGGAGCAGGCGCACCGTCTCCTGCGAGAGTGTGATCTTGGCCTGATGCTTTGTTTTCTTCATGACGAATCCCCGAAAGCAAGCGTTGTACCCCTCAAGATCTCCCAGCGCTACCCACGATATCGTGCAACGACCTGTGCGGTTTCTGCAATACCTGCAGATGCTGCACGCACGTTTTGCTAGCCCGGCCCCTGGAGCGTGGGGCACGTTACTTGGTCCACCAGCCCACCGGTGACCTCATCGAACCGGACTGGCAGGCAGCGGAGCAGCTCACGGAGTCGCTCCGGCGCCGGAGGCTCGCGGAACCGCCATCGCGAGATTTGCCCGACGGCGCTGCGGACGACGAGGTCGCCCCCCTCGAAATGGAAGCCGTTGAGTCCGGTCTTCTCGGCGGCATTGGTGGCTCGCAGCGTCCAGATCACTGCCCCGGTCGCGGCGTCGACGAAGCGAAGCCAGCCATCGCCACCGGCGGTGACCGTGATCGACCCCGTGGGGTCGAGGATCGCGTCGGGCACGTACAGCGGCGAGACCTCGAGATAGGCTTTCAGCAGCTGGCCGGTCTCGGCGTTCCAGCGGCGCGGGATCCCGTCTCCGCCGGTGGTCACGACCTCGTGATCGTCGCGCACGAAGCGCGCCGAGAACACCCGGCCGTTGTGGCCGTTGAGCTCCGCGATGAGCCGGAGCTGCTCGAGGTCGACCAGCAGGATCGGCTTGGGCTGTGAGACACTTTCGAGCGTCAGCAGGCGGCGGCCATCCGACGAGATCCGCAGCGCCCGCGCGGTGATCGAGATGTTGAGGTCGGCGGCACCCCCGCCGAGGGTGTAGGCCCGCAGCCGACCGGGCGCCGTCGCGATCAGCTTGCCGTTGGGCGCGAACGCGAGGGCGGCGACCCCGCCTGATAGGTTGGCGAGCTCGACGGCCTCGCCGGTATCGTGGGTGATGCGCAGCGAGCCGTCCGCGCTCCCGCTGGCGAGGTCGCGGCCGGACCTCGCAAACGCGAGCGCGGTCACCCGGTCGGGGTGTACGACTTTGCGCACCACGCGACCCCCCGGGAGCTCGTACACCGTGATCGTGTTGCCGGTCGCGATCGCGGCTCGATCTCCCCCCGTCGAGACCGCCGGAAAGGCCGACGTGGCATCGTTCTCGGCGGGCGCGCTGGGCAGGCTGGCGAGCAGCTGATTGCGAGCCGTATCCCAGACGTAGGTGCCATGCCCACCGCAGTCCACCGCGAGGAACCGACTGTCTTGCTCGAAGTTGAACAGGCTGGCGCACTCGGGATCGATGGCGTCGGAGACCCAGCGCAGATAGGGCGCGGTCATGTCCCAGACGTGCGCGGCGCCATCCCAGGACGCGCTGACGACGCGGCGCGACGCCGAATCGAAGTGGGCCACGGAGACCTGGGCTCCCGAGGACTGGAACGTGGCAGTGGTGAGGCCGTGCGGGATATCCGAGATCACGACGAGGCCGTCGGTCGCGGTGCTGACCACGAACCGGGAGGTCGCGTCGAACTCGACCCACGTGACCGCGCCGGTGTGGTCCTTGAACTCGAGTAGCGGCGCGCCGGTCGTGGGATCCCAGACCCGCTTGCTGCCATCGCGGCTGGCGATGATCACGTACCTGCCGTCGGGCGAGTACGCGACGTGGAGGATCGCGGCGCCGATCTCCTGCAGGTGATGGATCCGCGTGCCGGTCGAGATCGACCAGAGCGAGGCGTCGCCCGTGCTGGTCACGACGGCGAGCTGGTTGCCCCGGGGGTCGAAGCTCAGGTCAGTTACCCCGTTGAGGTTCGGGCCGGGCAGCGTGGTTGACTCCCAGCTCAGGGTGTCGATCACGTGGGGCTCGTTGCCGCTGTTCGCGGCCAGCCAGCGGCCGTCGGCGCTGAACGTCAGCGTGTATCGATTGCCGGGCCGGCCGATCGGCACCTCGTGAGCGAACGTCCCCGTGGCCGCGTCCCACACGTGGACGACCGCGCCTGACTCGGCGAGGGCAGCGAGGAACCTGCCATCGTTCGAGATCGCGAGCTTGCGGTAGCTCACGTGGCTGCCATCGGGGGCGTCGTGCGACAGCTCGCGCACGAGCGCGCCATCGACCGCACGCCGGATCCGCACGGCGCCGCTGACCGCGGCCGTGTAGATCTCGCGACCATCGGCGCTGAACATCGCCGCACGGATGGCGTTGCCGTTCTCCACTTCGTACAGCAGCTTCCTGGTCTCGGTCTCCCACATGCGGATACCGCTGCTGCTCGCCGTCAGGACGCGGAGGCCGTCGCTCGAGAAGCTGGCCGACAGGTCGAAGCCGGTCAGGCCGGGCAACCGCGCCTGTTCGGCCAGCTGCGTATCGGCGGCGCGCGCCAGGATGAACCTGGCAATCTCCGATCGGTCGCCACGGGCCATCGCCGCGGCGGTGTAGGCCAGCGCTTCGCCGAAGTGTCCGCTCAGCAGCGCCTGGCGGGCGCGCTCGACATAGCTATCGACCAGGCGGTGCTCCGCGAGCTCCTGCGAGGCCCGGGTCGCCAGCACCGAGAGGTACAGAAACCCGGACAGCAGGATCAGCACGCCGAACAGGATCACGCCGGCGGCGCGGCGCAGCCGCTTGACGCGCCGGCTGTCGTGCAGGCTCGACTCGACGAACGCGGTCTCGATCTCGCTCAGCGACGGCGCGCTGGTGCGCCGCAGCCAGCGCTGGAGATCGACCAGCACGTCCTCGCGCCACAACAGGCTGCGCGGCCGCTCGCGGTCGTGCCACTGGCGCGCCGCGGCCCGGATCTGATCGCGCATCCGCGAGTCGTCGACGTCCTCGCGGATCCAGCCCTGCAGGCGCGGCCAGGCGTCGATCAGCGCCTCGTGGATGATCCCGACGTGGTTCTCGCCGTGGCCCTCGGAGACCTCGACCAGCCGCGCGGTGACCAGCTTGTCGACCACGGCGTCGGCGCGCGGCGCGGCGAGCCGCTGGTGGAGCTCGTCGACCGTGATCTGCGCGCGCGTGCCATCGGCGGTGACCAGGTGGCGGAAGATCTCGCGGACCAGGCGGTGCTCGCTGGTCGAGCACTGGTCGAGCGTGGTCTCGGCGTGGCGGCCGAGCGCGCCGCCGACCCCACCCATCGCGTCGTACGCGTTGCGGGTCAGCTGGCGGAACCGGCGGTCGCGGAGCTCCCACAGCCGCGACGCGGTGAACGACAGCAGCGCGAGCGCGCCCGGTCGATCGACCACGGCGCTCACCATGTCGTGCGCGAGCTGGGGATCCGACAGCGCGTAGCCGGCCCGCGCGGCGGGCTCCACGACGATCCGGACCAGCGCCTCGCGCGACGGATTGCCGAGCAGGACCAGCGCGGGCGCCAGCAGCGCGCGCAGCGGCGCCATCGCGTCGAGCTGCATCAAGAAGTCGTCGCGGATCGCGCAGATCACCCGGATCGGCGCCTCGGCCGACGCCGCGAGCTGGGCGATCACCTGGGCGAACTGCAGGCGCTCGGTGACGTCGGAGCACTGGGTGAACAGCTCCTCGAGCTGGTCGATCACGATCACCAGCATGCCGGGCCCGATGTCCCGCGCGATCAGCTTGGCCGCGTGCCCGGGGACCCGCTCGAGCACGTCGCGCAGGTCGTCGGTATCGAGGCCGGCGAACGCGAGCCGGGCCGCCAGCGAGCTGAGCGGCGCGCTGCCGGGCCGCAGCGAGATCGACTTCCAGCTCGGCGGCAGCGCCGGGAGCACGCCGGCATGCAGGAACGAGCTCTTGCCGGCGCCGGACGGGCCGACCACGACCTGCAGCGCGCGCTGGCGCAGCCGGTTGACCAGCGAATCGATCTCGGCCTCGCGGCCGACGAACCGGGGGGCATCGCTCGACGCGAACGGCACCAGCCCGAGGTACGGCGGGGCGTCGTCTTCGCTGGCGTCCGCGTCGAGCTCGACCTCGGCGATCACGCGCGTCGCGATCCAGTCCCACACCCGCTGATCGTGGTGCTCGTAGCCGAACGGCGCGGCGACCAGGCGGGCGCCGTTGCGGCCGCGGCCGTCGAACAGGAACAGCTCGCTCGCCGCGCCCTCGGTCGGCGGCACCGCCTGGGCGAGCGGCCACAGATCGACGCACACCCGGCGGTTCAGGTCGAGCAGCATGGGGTGGTGGCGGACCAGCTCGCCCGCGCGCATCGTCACCACGAGGCGGTGCTGGCGGCGGATCCCGGTCCAGCGCTCGGGGGCGCCATCGCGCGGCACCACCAGCACGTAGTCGAGCACGAACGCGGTGCGGCGCAGCAGCTGGGTCAGCTCGGGGACCAGCTGGGCGAGCCGCGCGCGCACCGTGCTCTCGGTGCCGCCGCGGTCGGCCGTCGCGTGGAGCACGGCGATCTGCTCGAGCCCATCGGGGCCGTTGTCGCAGAACGGCGTGACGAGATCGACCAGCTCGGGGATCGGGTGGGCGCCGCGGCGGTCGATCAACGGCCGCACGAGCAGCCGGATCAGCGCGATGCGCTCGTCGTCGCTGAGGTCGCGGCGGCGCATCGTGCGGATGAGCTCGAGCAGCGCCGAGCCGCCGCGATCCTCGCGGACCTGGGCGCGGGTCGCGAGCGCGAGCGCGAGCAGGTAGCGCACCAGGTTGCGGATCGCCTCGTGCGCCGCGTCGCGCGCCTGGTAGACGTTGCGCGCGGCGTCGAGCACGGCGATCGACTCGGCGAGCGGCTGCGGCGCGTCGGCGAGCCACGCGTCGCGCACCGCGTCGTCGAGCCGCGGCAGGTCCTTCGACGCGCCGCCGACGCCCGACGCGGCGCGCAGCTCGGCCGCGAACTCGAGCGCGTTGGCGAACCGCTCGTCGGGCAGCTTGGCGAGCGCGCGCTGGAACACCCGGTCGATCGCCGGCGAGAACCCGGTGCCCAGCGGCGGGACGGCGGCGTGGCAATGGCGCTCGGCCCACTCGGGCACCGTCGCGGCGTGGAACGGCCGCCGCCCGGTCAGCGCCTCGTACGCCAGGATGCCGAGCGCGTAGAGATCCGACGGCGGTCCCACCGAGCCGGCGTTGCTCCACTGCTCCGGCGACATGTAGGGCGGCGATCCCACGGTGACGTCGCCGTCGGTCAACCGGTGCGCGCGCCCCATCCGCGGTCCGGGCTCGGTGGCGCCGGTCAGCGTGGCGACCTCGGACGGGTTGACCCACCCGGCGAGCGCCCCGGAGATGTCGACGCGCTCGAGCTCGGAGCTGGCGCGCGGCCGCGGCAACTCGTCGTAGACCTGCGCGCTGGGGTCGGTCGCCTCGTCGAACAGCTTGGCGATCCCGAAGTCGAGCAGCTTGGGCAACAGCACGCCGGACTCCTCGATCACCATCACATTCGAGGGCTTGAGGTCGCGGTGGACGATGCCGCGCGCGTGGGCGGCCTGCACGACCTGGGCGACGAGGTCGAAGAACGGGAGGAACTGCTCGAGGGGAAGCGGCCCGCGGTCGCGCAGCCAGCGCGATAGCGTGGTCCCCTGAACCATCTCCATCGCGATCCAGAACAGGCCGTCGTCGTGCTCGATGCCGAACGCGTAGACATGGGCCGCGTACGGATGATGCAGCCGCGACGCGAGCTGGGCCTCGCGCATGAAGCGCTGCAGCAGGACGTCGTTGCGGCGCAGCCGCTGGTGCAGGACCTTGACGACCGCCTCGCGGCCGAGCAGCGGCTGTTCGCAGCGGTAGACCGCGCCGAACCCGCCTTCATCGATCCGCTCGCGGAGGACGAATTCGCCGACCATCCGGCCGCAGAGGTCTTCTCGCTCCGCCTCCCCGCGCATTTTTCTCATCATCAGGTCCAGGCCACGATCATCGCAAGCGAAACACTCCCACGTCCGAGGCAAAATCGTTGTGAGCAACTTCTTACATCGGGATTGCCAAGCTCAGTACGATGCAGAACACAACGCAGACAGCGTTCTGTGGGCTGCCGTACCGCGCTGCACCCAGGAGTAACCAGCGTCGATCTGCCGCACGCTACGACGGTCTCGTAGATCAGCGGGTTTCTCGCACTGCACACCCGGCGAGGCAGTCTGGTGCACGCGGCGCGGCCCGCGCCACCGGCCGGCCGGTCAGCGCGCGGCGCCGTAGCGCCGGGTGATCCGGGGACCTGCGGGTCGTCGTCGGCCTCGACCGGCGAGACCGCCGGCAGGTTCGGCGCGGTCCATCCCGTGCGCTCGGCGCTGCCGTCTTCGCTGCGCGGCAGCCGGACGGTGACGACGGCCGGGTTCGACGCGACGGCTGTTCGGAGCGTCGACCAGACTACGTTCGCGTAGGCCGGGGCCGGGCGGCGACGGTCCGGGCGCCCGACCCGGAGGATCTCGAGCCGTTGCACAACGACAACGTCAACCTCAAGGTCAAGTGCTCGCACGAGGGCGCGCTCAACGCGCAGGCATGTCGGCGCCGATCGGCGTCGGCACATCAAAGAGCCGGTGTTCGAGTCGAAGCGGATCTCGCGCCCGGTGGCTGGCGCGCAGCCGGCGCTCGCGGGCGACCCGCGCCGGCTGCTCGAGGCGCGACCACGCGGTGCGCCGAATCCGCCCGGGTGTGCGCCGGGGGCTCAGCGATCCTCGCGCGAGATGTTTGGGAGATGTCGCGCAGCTCGGCGGGCCTCTCGATCGATGCGGAACATGGACCCTGACCGCAGGTCGAGGCGTTCATGGGTAGGTGAGGACGTGGGTGAGATTATCCGCCGTATTTCGCTACAGGACTGGCGTGTCGGATGCCGCGAAATCCGCACCACCGGTGACCTGCACTACCACCCTCGCAAAGCGCCACAAGGGGCGCAGAACCTCCTGTGTTGACTTTGCCATCCTGGCCGACGACCGTAGTGGACGGAAACCAGCGGGGATGTCCGACAAGCCTTCGTCAGCGCCGCCACGCCCTGAGCTTGCGCCCACCGATGCCGCCGGGGTCCGGACGCAAGGGACCGGTGAGGCCACGCTGCCGGGACGCCGCCACGGCCCGCGCTACGCGCCCGGCGACGTGCTGGCCGACTTCGTGGTGGAGAGCTTCATCGCGGAAGGCGGGTTCGGCTCGGTGTACCGCGCGCGCCACGACCAGCTCGGCGCGGTCGCCCTGAAGGTCTCGCACATCCCCGCCAACGAGCTGCCGACCGAGTGCCTGGCGCTGCAGCAGAACGAGCTCGAGGCGCTGATCCAGCTGCGCCACCCCTCGCTGGTCCGCGTGCTCGACCACGGCTCGCTGCCCGATCACCGCCACTACCTCGCGCTCGAGCTGGTCGAGGGCGAGAGCCTGTTGCGCTACATGGAGCGCAAGGGCCGGGTCGACGTCATCGAGGCGATCTCGCTGATGCGCCGGCTCGCCGAGGGCATCGCGCACTGTCACCAGTTCGAGATCCTGCACCTCGATCTGACGCCGAGCAACGTGATCGTCGTCGACGCCTATGCGCCGCACCTCAAGGTCGTCGACTTCGGCGTGGCGGCGTTCGCCGAGAACTGGCTCGACGTCGAGCGCCGGCCGTCGGCGGGCACGCCGCGCTACATGGCGCCCGAGATGGTCGCCGATCCGCCGGTGATCGGCAGCCACTGCGACGTCTACGCGCTCGGCCTCATCTTCTACGAGCTGCTGACCCGGCGGTTTCCGTTCGAGGGCGCCACCACGTGGGACCAGTTCCTGAAGAAGCGGCGCGGCGAGATGCAGCCGGTCACGGCGTATGCGCCGGAGGTCCCGGAGGCGATCGCGGTGACCGTCCACGCGCTGCTCCACCCGCGGCCGACCCAGCGCGGGTTCAGCGCGGCGTCGCTCGGCAGCCACCTGAAGGATCTGTACTTCGACATCCTGCGGCGCGGCGACGCCGGCCCGCAGCGCTCGGCCCGGCGGATGACCGAGGTGCTGTCGCCGAGCGCCGCGCTGGTCGGTCGCGACGACGAGCTCGACATGCTGCTCGCGCGCGGCACGCAGGCGCTGCACGGCGTGGCGCGCGCGCGCAGCCACGGCGCGGAGGTCGCGGGCCTGGGCGATCCCGCCGGCTGGGCGGTGCTGCTGTCGGGCGATCCTGGGATCGGCAAGACCCGGCTGCTCGCCGAGCTGACCCAGCGCCTCGAGCTCGCCAAGCTCGCCAATGGCTACGGCCGCTGCCGCGAGCACGGCAACCTGGTGTCGTACGAGAGCTGGCGCGAGTGCCTGGGCCAGCTCGAGCGCGTGGTCGCCCGCTCGCCGCATCCGCGGGGCGACGCCGCGCGCGCCCAGGTCCGCGAGCTGCTCGCCGATCCGACGGTGGCCGATCTGTGCGCGCTGATCCCCGAGCTCGAGGTCCAGCGCCAGGCCATGGCCCCCGAGCCAGCGGACCCGCCGGTCGCGCCCGTCCCCGTGCAGGACGTCGGCTCGAGCCGCGTGGGCCAGGCGGTGCGCCGGCTGATCACGGCGATCTGCGCGCACCTGCCGACCGCGCTGGTGCTCGAGGATCTCCACTGGGCGGATCAGGGCACGCTCGACGTGCTCGGCGCGCTGGTCGCGCTGCCGCTGCCGCCGGGGCTCCTGATCCTGTGCACCGCGCGGCCCGAGGCCGAGCTGCCGCCGTGGGCCGCGCTCGATCGGCTGCGGCTCGAGCCGCTCGACGAGCGCCGCAGCGCGGATCTGTTGCGCTCGCTGGCCGGCGACATGAGCCTCGAGGTCATCGCCGATCTGACGTGCGCGGTGCCGCTGCTCCGCATGGGCAACCCGCTGGTCGATACCCAGGTGATCCTGCACCTCAAGCGCGAGGGCCTGCTCGGCACCAACGCCGCCGGCCAGGTCGTGCTGAGCGACCAGTTCGACCGCGACTACGAGCCGCCGACCTCGGTCTCGGCGGTGCTCGAGCGCCGGCTGCGCCACGTGCCGGAGCGCGCCAAGGAGGTGCTCGGCATCGCGTCGCTGATCGGCCGCCAGTTCCGGATCTCGGATCTCAAGCGGATCACCGCGCCCGAGATCGACGCGCGCGGCGTGGCGGACGCCGTGCGCGAGGCGGTCGAGCTGTCGCTGTGCCGGGCCGACGACGATGACTGCGGGTTCGTCCACGACGTGATCCGCGACCACTTCGTGGCGACGGTGCCGAGCTCGCGCGGCCCGGACCTCCACGCCCGGATCGCGCGCACGCTGCGCCGCCGCGATACGCCGGCCGCGACGCTCGCGTACCACCTCGATCGCGCCGGTGATCGCGCCGCGGCCGCCGCCAAGTACTTCGACGGCGGGATCGAGGCCGACCGCGTGCACGACCTGGTCGGCTCGAGCCACAACCTGCGCCGCGCGCTCGCGCTCTACCTCGAGATCTCGCCGTCGGCCCCGCGCGACCGCGACCTCGCGCGCACGACCTACGAGCTGGCCCGGATCACCTGCCTGCTCGGCAAGACCCACGAGCCGCTCGACCACCTCGACCGCGCGCGCCAGGCGATGGTCGCGCCGCCCGACGACGCGGTGGCGATGCTCGACAGCGCCTACGCCCGCGTGTACTACGCGCAGGGCGATTTCGGCCGCGCGATGGACCACAGCGAGCGCAGCCTCGCGGTGACCGACCCCGCGCTCGGCCCCTACCAGTGCGTCGCCGCCAACATGCTCGGCCGCGCGCTGTGCGCCTCCGGCTACTTCGGGCCCTCGATCGAGGTGCTGCGGCGCGGCTGCCAGCTCGCGCGCGAGGCCCACGATCTGGTCGAGCTCGCGCACTCCGAGGGCCTGCTCGGCACCGCGCTGGCGTTCGCCGGTGAGTTCGCGACCTCGCGCGGCCACATCGAAGAGTCCAGGCGGCTCGCCGAGCGGCTCGACAGCCCGGTGCGCCGGATGGGGCTGTGCCTGTACCAGACGATGTACGCCGAGGCCGCGTTCCGCTGGGACGACGGGCTGCGGTCGAGCGCGCAGCTGCTCGCCCACGCCGACGAGTACGCGATGGCCGGGCTCTACCTCTACCTCGGCACGCTGATGGCGGGTCGCCACCACTTCCACGTCGGCGAGCTGCGCCGCGCCCGCCACCTGGTCGCCAACGCGATCAACCTGTCGACGATCTTCGGGATCCGGATCGGCGCGTCGTGGGCGCACGCCTACCTCGGCGACGTCCACTTCATCGAGGGCCGGTACGAGGAGGCCGAGCGGTGGTACGCCACGGCGCACGAGCACGCGCGCACCGGCCGCGGCGATGGCTACGGCCTGCCGCTCGCGCTGATCGGCATGGCGCACGCCACGGCGCAGCTCGGCGGCGGCCTGGCGCGGGTGTCCGAGCTGGCCGACGAGGCGCTCCACGCGTTCGAGGCGGCGTCGAACCTGCCGGGGCTCGCGGTCGCGCTGGTCCGCTACGCCGACGCGCTGGCGGTGTGCGGCGCCGACGCCGCGCGGCTCGCCGCGGTGCGGGCGCGGCTGAGCGAGGCGGTGGTCCGGATCGACGCCACGAGCTGCGAGTTCTGGCCGGCCGTGCCGGCGACCGCGACCGCCGCGGAGCGCGGCCTGCCGGTCGCCGCGTACTGGCGGCAGCGCGCGGTCGGCGAGATCGTCGCGGCGGCGGAGCCCGAGGAGCCGACCGAGGCCACCGGCAAGCTGCTGGTCAACCTCAGCACGATCAACGGCTTCATCCCCGCGTTCGCAGCGCGCCAGGTTCCGTGATCGCCGCGCGCGTCGGGACCCGCAGCGCCGACACCACGCCGAGGAAGCGCAGCACGACGAGCACGCGGTAGGTCGGATCGATCTGCCAGCCGCGCAGGCCCTGGCGCGCCGAGCGCGGGAAGCGATGGTGGTTGTTGTGCCAGCCGCCGCCCAGCATGATCAACGCCACGAACCAGTTGTTGCGGCTGTGATCCTGGGTCGCGTACGGCTGGCTGCCGAACCGGTGGGCGAGCGAGTTGACGGTGAAGGTCGCGTGATAGACCGCCACGGTGCTGAGCCCGTAGCCGATGCACAGCCCCGGCCAGCCCAGCGCGAGCCAGGTCGCCGCGGCGAGCGCGAGCGACGGCAGGTAGGCGTAGCGATCGAGCCACGCGAGCTCGCGAAACTGCATCAGCCCCCCGGGCCGCGGCGCCGAGCGCTCGAGGTAGCCGGTGCGGAGTAGCCAGCCGATGTGGGCGTGCCACAGGCCGCGCGGATGCGGCGAGTGCAGGTCGCCTGGCTCGTCGGCGTGGGCGTGGTGCTCGCGGTGCGCGGTCGCCCAGCGCACCACGCTGCCCTGCGCGCTGGTCTGGGCGCCGATCGCCAGGACGAGCTGGAACGCTCGGCTGGTCTTGAACGCGCGATGCGAGAAATAGCAATGATATCCAGCGCTGACGAACCACACGCGGATCACGTAGAGCGCCGCCGCGAGCGCGAACGCGGCGGGCGGGGCGCCGGTCTCGAGCGCGCCCAGCGGCAACAGATGGAGCGTCGCGAAGTACGCGATGTTGCGCGGGTACCAGCGATCCGACGGCGGGGTCACGGTGGCCGGGCCCCAGGCGCTCAGCGCACGGCCTCGTAGCCGCCGAGCACGCCGGTCTTCGACAGCACGAGGTGCCAGAGCTGCATGACGCGCGCGCCGAACGTGCCGGCGCACGCGAGCAGGTAGAACTTCCACATCCGGTAGAACCGCTCGTCGTAGCGGGCCTTCAGCGCCGGATCGTCATGATAGTTGCGGTCGAAGTTCTCGAACCACGCGACCAGGGTCTTGCGGTAATCGGGGCCGAAGTTGTGCCAGTCCTCGATCACGAACAGCTGCTCGATGGCGCGCGAGATCTGCGCGCCCGACGGCATCACCGAGTCGGGGAAGATGTACTTGTCGATCCACGCGTCGGTCGAGGGCAGCGAGCGATTGCCGCCCACGGTGTGGAGCAGGGCCAGGCCATCGTCGGCCAGCACGCGGTGGATCATCTCGAAGTAGCGGCGGTGGTTGCGCGGCCCGACGTGCTCGAACATCCCGGCCGAGAACACGCGGTCGAACGTGCCGGTGACATCGCGGTAGTCCTGAAACCGGATCTCGACCGGCAGGCCGCGGTAGCGGTTCTGGCCGTACTCCATCTGCTCGCGCGACACCGTGACGCCGACGACCTCGACGCCGTAGTTCTCGGCGGCGTAGCCGACGAAGCTGCCCCAGCCGCAGCCGATATCGAGCACGCGCATGCCGGGTTTGAGGCCGAGCTTCCGGCACGCCAGATCGAGCTTGGCCTCCTGGGCCTGGGCGAGGGTGTTCGCTGATCGCCAGTACGCGCAGCTATAGACCATGCGCGGATCGAGGGTGGCCTCGAACAGGTCGAGCGCGCCATCGTAGACCCGGCGGCCCATGTCGTACGACCGCGACGCGCTCTGCCGGTTGCGCAGCTTGGCCCGGAGCACGCGCCAGCCGTCGCTGCCGAGCTTGAACTGGTCGGCGAACCGGGCGCGCCGGAACCGGCACACCAGCTCGTCGAGCTGATCGCACTCCCACAGGCCGTCCATGAAGGCCTCGCCCACGGCGAGCGAGCCGGCGAACGCCAGATCGAAGAACCGCTCGTCGTTGATCCGCGGATCCCACGGCCGGCCGCCGTCGATCACGATGTCGGCCGCGGCGAGCAGCTCGGTGAGCCGCGCGCGCGACGACCGGGCCGATACAGTCTTACTGTCGAGCATGAAACCTCTTACACGATGCAGGCGGCGCCGCCTGGCCAGGTCTCGCCGCCCGCCCGCACCGACGCAGAACTACCTCGGTGCGGGCGGCGACGCGGGAACCATCGTTCACGGCACGGGCGGCCGCGGCTTCGGTAGCTGGATGCTGGGATCGAGGTTGCCCTTGCCGGGCACGTGGTTGACCTCGAGCCGGATCCCGTCGGGATCCTCGAATAGCACCGAGTAATACCCCGGTGCCCACGGCCCGTCCTGGGGCGGATAGACAATCTTGCCGCCGAGCTGGACCACCAGCTGGTGGACCTGGTCGACGTGCTCGCGGCGGCGCAGCCGGAAGCACAGGTGATGCAAGCCGACCCGCTGCTGCACAAACCGTTCGTTGCGATACGGATCTCCGCAGCGGGTGATCGCCAGTGCGGTCCGACCGCCCACCCAGTACTTGACCTCGCCATCGTCGAACACCAGCGACATCTCGAACAGCTCCATCAGCGGCGCGTAGAACCGGGCGCATGCCTCGAAGTCGCTGACCGTCAATTGAATATGGGCAATCCCGTTGATCTCCATGGCCGGTCCAACCGATGCGACAACCGAGGCAACAACCGATGCGACAACGCGTCCCTCCCACGACGGCACCCCCCGTGCGCAAGACATCACAATCCCGCGGCCCTGAAAAGCGAATTTCAGAGGCGTTTTGAGGCATGGTGCGACCGCCCCTGGCAAGAAATCATGCGATGCATCCGGCCATGACAGTTACCAAGACGCTCTCGATCCTGTTGCTCACGAGCTCGCTCGCTCTCGTCGGCTGCAAGAAGAAGGATGATGCCGCCGGGACCGTGGCTCCAGGCTCGGCCGCGGCGGGTTCAGCAGCGACCGAGCCCAAGCCGGCCGAACCGACCGCGGCCGCGCCCGCGGCGGCCCCGGCGGCGGCCACCCCGCCCGCCGCGCCGGCCCCGGCCGCCACCCCCGCCGGCGGGATCGCGTCGGACGACGAGTACATCGCCAAGGCAACTTCGGGCATGGACAAGGTGATCGGCGTGTTCAAGGCCGCCGGCGCCAACTGCGACAAGCTCGCCGACGACCTGGTCAAGTTCGCCGCGGACAACCGCCCGATGATCAAGTCGACCCGCGAGTACGAGAAGGCGCACCCCGAGGCGCAGGCCAAGTTCAACGCCGCGGCCGAGCCGAAGATGAAGGACTTCCAGGACGCCGCCGGCCCGGCGATGTCGGCCTGCAAGGACAACAAGAAGCTCGCCGAGGCGATGACCAAGCTCAGCGACGAGTAAACAAAGTCGCATCGGTTGGTGGCCAGAATATCCGCGCGACGCGACGCGCGGAGGGGGTGAATTCCCCGGCTTTGCCGGGGAAGCCCCAGAGGGGTGCGCGGGAAAGCGGGAAAGCCCCCTATCGATCGAGGCGAGATCTCGCCTGCGAGTTTGCCGCGGCGAGCGCGGGTGGGGCTGGACGATCTTCGGCGGGCGCCATCGCGCGGTCATCGTCGCGACACCGATCTACGATCAAGCCCGGCGCAATCTGCTCCCGCGCCGTCACGGGCGCGCCGCACCGGTGACGCGAGACTGCATCAACGTGGCGGTGCTTGACTCGCAACCTGATCGAGATCGGTCCCGCGCGGCGGCCGCAGGTGTTGTTCATCTGTGGCAATCGCAACCACACGACCACGATGCACGCGATCGCGCGGGAGATGACCGACTGCGATTGCTGGTTCACGCCGTACTACTGCGATGCGGGCTCGCTGCTCGACTATCTGCGGCGGGCGCACCTGCTCGAGTTCGTCGCGCTCGGCCACGACTTCCGCCGCAAGTGCCTGGCGTACCTGAACGACCACGCGCTGCCGGTCGATCTGGGCGGCGCGCGCGGCGGCTACGACCTCGTCGTCACCTGCTCCGATCTGATCGTGCCGTCGAACGTCGCCGGGATCCCGCTGGTCGGCGTGCAGGAGGGCATGATCGATCCGAAGCTGTTCTGGTGGCGGGTGATGGAGCGCTTGCCGTGGCTGGCGCTGCCGCGCTGGGCGGCCGGCACCGCGTGCACGGGGCTGTCCCACGCCTACGAGGCGTACTGCGTGGCCAGCGAGGGCTATCGCCGCGACTTCATCGAGCGCGGCGCCAACCCCGCCAGGCTGATCGTCACGGGGCTGCCCAACTTCGATAACTTCGCCGGCTACCTCCGGCCGGGCCACTGGATCGAGGGCCAGGTGCTGGCGTGCACGTCCGATGGCCGCGAGACGTTTCGCCGCGACGACCGCAAGAAGTTCATCGCGTGGGCGCGCTCGATCGCCGGGGACCGCCCGCTGGTCTTCAAGTTCCATCCCAACGAGCGGATGAGCCGCGCGCTCGCCGAGGTCCAGCGCTGGGCGCCCGGCGCGCGCGCGCTGACCACCGGCTCGGGCGAGGAGCTCGCCGCCAACTGCCACACGCTGATCACCGAATGGTCGACGCTGTCGTACGTCGGCCTCGCGCTCGGCAAGCCGACCTATAGCTACCGCGATCTCGCGGCGCACCGCGCGATGCTGCCGGTCCAGCACGGCCGCGCCGCGCACCATATCGCCGAGGTCTGCCGCGATGTGCTCGGCCGGCCGCGCACCGCGCCGCACGCCGCCCCGCTGCCGGCGACCGCGCCGACCCTGGTGGGGGCCGCGTGAAGGTCACGGTGGTGATCCAGGCCCGCACCGGCTCGTCGCGGCTGCCCGGCAAGGTCCTGTTGCCGGTCGCCGGGGCCACGCTGCTCCAGCGCATGGTCGAGCGCGTGTGCGC
>Ga0307516_10004765_pt1 | contig 16551 bp, 16 predicted proteins | sample 19_EM_MG_FD_203310 | JGI IMG/M metagenome (GOLD analysis project Ga0307516, IMG submission 203310) | Populus trichocarpa ectomycorrhiza microbial communities from riparian zone in the Pacific Northwest, United States - 19_EM | ecosystem: Host-associated > Plants > Roots > Unclassified | place...
GAGAGTTTAGTCATCTGTGCCACCCATTCCCGGCTCTCAGCACGAAACGCGCCAGAGCGAGGTCAAGGGTAACACGCGGCCTATTTGGAAACCAACCTTACCCGCTGTGCCTCGGCGCTATGACAGCGCGGTCGCAGGTGTGAAGGAGACGCCTCAGCGTGCGAGAGCCGCACAGGGGCCGGGCCCAATGTAGTCCGAAGTGGTGCGTCGCGGCGTTCCAGAGTGGTCACAACACCGCAGCTCGAGCACGCGAGTTAGTGCGGCTGGTCTTTGGGCTTGAGCAGTTTGGCCGCGGTTTCTTCGACCTCGGCGCCTGTTTGCAGCACTTTCAAGTTGGCGATGAAAGCGTACTTGGCGATGCGCGTGTCCACCATCGCGCCCTCGAGCCCCGAGGTGCTCACGTTGTCGAGCGTCTCGCCGGCGTGGCGCGCTTCAGGCGAAATCTGAACGGTCTCGGCAGTTTCGGCCGCCGACGGCGCTCCGGCCAAACGCGCGACATCCGCCGCGGAGCGATCGAAGGCATCGGAAGCGCCCGAAAGGCCCGAAAGCGCCGACTGCATCAGAGGTCGAATGGCCACGTCTCGTTGAACGGCGTCCCCAGCAACGGCTTGAGCAACTATTTCGGGTGAGCAGATTGCATGCAGGACCGAATTTGCTGCCCCTCGGCCCAAGCTCGCCTGTCATAATCGAGGCCCTCTTTTGAGGCTGCTAGTCCCGACCATTTCTCTGATCGCGATGACCGTCGCGGCATGCCTAGCGGTCCTCGGCTATCGGTTCGCGCGGTTACCAGGCTGGCGTGATCAGCGCTGGTTCTGGCTCATCGCAGCGAGCGCCAGTCTTTACACCGGCTTCAACGTCGTCATCACGCTAGACGTGCCGGACTGGGTGATCGACGTCGGCTCCCACGGCAACTGGGCGACGCTCGCGCTGCATGTCGTCGCGTGGAACCTGCACAGCGCGGCGCACTTTCACACCACGCCGAACCGCGCGGAGCGCGGCTTCATCGCGGCGGCGGCGCTGGTGGGCGTGATGGCGCTCGTGCCCGGCTTGCTGATGGACGAGAGCGTGGTCACGCACCACTTTCTCGGCGTCGACTACCGCGAGCCGCCGGCGACGCTCGTGGGCGCGCTTTCGGCGGTGCCGCTGTACACGGCGCTGTTCATTCCGCTCGCTCGCTTCTTGCGCCACGCCCGGCACAACAAAGACGCGCGCCGTTACGCCGCGGGGCTCTTGCTGCTCGCCGCGGCAGGCGCCAATGACCTGTTGGCAGGCACCGGTCGTTATTCGCTGCCCTACCTGCTCGACATCGGCTTCTTACTGATGATCGCCCTGGTTTGGGGCGTGTTGATGGAGCGCTTCACGGGCGCCACGCATCGCCTGGATATGCTGTCCACGCAGCTGGAAGGCATCGTCACCGAGCGCACGCGCGAGCTGGCCAAGGCCCACGAAGCGCTGGCCCAAGCCGAGCGGCTCGCGGCCATCGGCCGACTTTCTGCGGGCGTGGCGCACGAGATCAACAATCCGTCGGCAGCCGTCGTCTCGAACCTCACGTACCTGAAAGGCTCTCTGGCCGTGGGCGAGGTTCCGCCCGACGCCGGCGAAGCACTCGACGACTCGCTCACCTCGATGGGCAAGATCTCGCGCATCGTGCGGCAATTGCTCGACACCGGCCGCGTCGCCGCCTCCGACACGTCGATGCGTAGCACCTTCGACATCGCGCTGGCCGTCGAGCATGCGGTGCAAACGGCGCGCGCCGCGCTGGAGCGCCCCGTGAAGTTGACGCTCGACGTGCCCGCCATCTTCGGCATCGGCGATCAGCTGATGGTCGAACAGGTGCTGGTAAATTTGATCGTCAACGGCGCCCAAGCGGTGCCTGACTCGCGTGAGCCCGAGGTCACGGTCCGTGCGGAGGCGCTCACGACCGGCGTGAAGCTGAGCGTCACCGACAACGGCAGCGGCATGCCCGAAGCGGTGGTACGTCGGGCTTTCGAGCCGTTTTTCAGCACCAAGCCGTTCGGCAAAGGGACGGGGCTCGGGCTGTCGGTGTCGCTCGGCCTGGCCAAGGCGGTGGGTGGCGACTTGCGGATCGCCAGCACGTCGGCAGCTGGCACGACCATGGAGCTCTTGATTCGCTCAAGCCTACGGCTGTCGAGCATTCCGCCGCCCGTTGCGGCGCCGAGCGCGCGGCCCGCACAGCGGCTATTGATCGTCGACGACGACCCAATCGTGCGCGAGAGCCTGTCGCGCATGTTGTCGAAGGTGTTCGCGGTCGAAACGGCCAGCGGCGTGAGCGATGCCCGACTCCGCGTGGGCGGCGCGCACTTCGATGCCATCTTGTGCGACGTGATGATGGACGAGGGCGGCGGCGAGGCGTTCTACAGCTGGCTACTGCGCGAGCGACCGAGCTTGGCAGCGCGCCTGATCTTCGTGACCGGCGGCGTGACCGACGAGGCTTCGCGCCGTTTTCTAGATGGCCAGACGCAGCCGGTTCTGTACAAACCAGTCGACTTGATCACGGTCGAACGCGCCGTCGACGAAGTGAACATCGGCGCCGTACCGTCGGGGCAGCACCGCCTGGCTTGAGGGCACGTGCGATGACGGGCCAAGTGCACTATGTTCGAGGCATGGCCGCCGAAGCGAAGCTACGCAGCTTGCTGCCGTTCTTGGTCGGCGGTACCGCGCTGTGCCTGGGTCTCGGCCTGGGACTGTTCACGCTCAAGAGCTGGAGCCGAAGCCCGCCACCGCTCATTCCGCCGATGAGCTCTTCGGTGAGCGTCGTGCAGTCGACGCCGGACGTGCTGGTGGCGGTGCGCGACCTGGCGCGGCTCGAGTCAGCGTCGTTTCACATGGAGCGCGTGATCGATCTGACTGACAAGCAATCGAAGCTGTGGGGCATGATCACGACCGAAGACGCCATCTTGCTCGTGGCCGTCGCAGAGGTGACCGCCGGCATCGATCTCTCGAAGCTGAGCGCGGCCGACGTGGTGGTCGATCCCGCCCGCCGCACCGCGCGCATCGATTTGCCTGCCCCTGAAGTGCTGCACGCCGCGCTCGACAACGACAAAACCTACGTGCATTCCCGCAAAACCGGCACCCTGGCGGAGCGCCACGAAAATCTCGAAGCGCGCGCCCGCCAAGAAGCCGAGCGGACGCTGATCGAATCGGCGAAGCAAGCGGGCCTGCTCAATCGCGCGTCCGAAAACGCCCGGCGCACGGTCGAGGCGCTGGTTCATTCGCTCGGCTACGACAAAGTCGAGGTGAGCGTACGTTCGCCTAACGCTGCGTCTCCGTAACTCGTAACCGTCGCTAGCGAATGATGTGTACGGGCATGCCGGCGGCGCGCGCGGCTGCGCCGTCCGCGTCGTCGCGATCGCCTATCACCAAGCAATGAATCGGTTCGACTCCGAGCGCCGCCGCGGCCAGCAGGTAGCCTTCCGGATGCGGCTTGAGCTTGCTCGGGCCGCCGGGCTCGCCGCTCGACACGACGACGTCGAACAGCTGGGTCGCGCCCAGCGCCTGCAGCTTACCGCTCGCCGGGTAGTCGCTGACCAGCGCCGTTTTTCCACCCTTTTGTCGATATTTCTCGAGCGCACCGAGCAAGTCGCCGCGCCTACTCTGCGCCACCCATTTCAAAGGTCGCTCGAACATCCATTGCTGCACGACCAGCTCGACGGCTGCGCGCGGCAGGCCGAGTCGCGCGGCGGCGTGCTCTAGTTGGCGTTCGAAGGGACTGCCGGCGCCGACCAGGGCGGGCTCGGCGTGGCCTTCGCGAAGCTGTTCGTGCGAGCTACGAAAAGCGCGCAGCGTTCTGATCGCTCCCCAACCGAACAGCGACAGCTCCACGGCCATCGCCAACTTGACCAGCGTTGGGCGGTACAGCGTCCCGTCCAAGTCGACGAGCCACGCTCGGTAGCTGTGCGCGTCGGCGGGTAACAATGGCCGCCTACTCGCGCGCTCGCCCGAAAATCTTGGAGCCGGGCGGCACGGAGCTGACCAGCCACACGTTGCCACCCACCACGGAGCCGGCGCCTACCACGGTATCGCCGCCCAAAATCGTGGCGCCGGCGTAGATGGTCACGTTGTCTTCGAGCGTGGGATGGCGCTGCTTGGTGAAGCCGTCTTGCTCGCACTCGCGGCGCCGCGTGCTGAGCGCACCCAGCGTGACTCCTTGATAGAGCTTGACGTTGTTGCCGATGCGACTGGTCTCGCCGACCACCGTGCCGGTGCCATGATCCAAGAAGAAACCCTCGCCGATGCTGGCGCCCGGATGCAGGTCGATACCGGTGCGGCTGTGCGCGTACTCGGCGATGATGCGCGGGATCATCGGCACCTGCTCTTGGTAGAGCACGTGCGCCACGCGATGCGCGGTGATGGCCTCGATGGCAGGGTAACTGAAGACGATCTCTTCGACGCTGCGCGCGGCCGGGTCGCCGTCGAACGCCGCCAAGACGTCCGTGTTCAGCACCCGCCGCACGTTCGGCAGCGCCTTGAACAAGCGCAGCACGACCTCTTCGGCCCAGCCCGCAGGAAAGCCGCCCTTGGCGCGGCCGACGCCGGTCTCGTAGGTCAGCGCGCGATCGATTTGTTCGACCAGCGACTCGAACGCCGGGTAAAGGTGCTCGCTGACGGCGAAGCGCAGGTTTTCGCGGCGCAGCGAACGCAGGCTGTAGAAGCCCAAGTACACCACGGGCTTGATGTGGTTGTAGGCCTCGACGACAGCGCGCTTGTTCGGCAGCGCCGCGCTCTCGAGATTGTTGATCTCTTCGGGCCCGTCGTAACTCTTGACGACGTCGTCGATCGCCAGCTCGAGATCTTGGGTGCGAAGCGTGTGGTGCATGACCGTCGCCGCCCCAAGTCTACGCGGCGGCGACGATTCCTGCAAAGCGCGGGGCCGATCCCAGATCAATCGGTATGGGCCACGACGCCGAGCGTGGTCGTGAATTGTTCACCCACGCGATCGCGAATGTCCTTATTGAAGATCGTGCGGGCCGCCCAGTCGAGCCGATTGTCGAGGCGAATGGTCAGGAAGTCCGACGGCAAATAGTCGAGCGTCAACGTGCCACCGGCCAGGTTCATTTTGGTGGCCGCGACCGGGACGCCGGCGTCGTTCAAGTGAGCCGAGTAGCCGGTGATGAAGCCATTGGAGTCGTGGAAAAACTCGCCGCGCGCCGCGACGCCGAATTGGTCGACGATGGCGACGCGCGCGCCGAGCATCACTCCGTAGTAGGGGGCGGCCTTGAACTCGGTGAGATGCTGTGGATCGCGGTCGCTGTCGAGGCCGTAGTCCGCATTGAGCACCAGTCGCAGCTCCTCGATCGGATTGGCGGTCACGACCAAGTCGATCAGGTGGCGCAGACCCTTGCTGTCGGAGCTAGCGCGATCGAGCGTCCCGTCCTGGTTGACGGTGTTGCCCGGCGCGGCAACGCAACCGTTGACCGTGAACTGCTGGTTGTCCGCGCAATGAATTTTGACCGTGTCGTCGTGTTCGGGCCCGATCATGTAGCCGAGCGAGACGGCGAGCATGTCGCCATCTTCCGCGTTCTTGACGTGGAAGTTGGCCTGCGCGCCGAAGCTCTTGCCGGTGTTGTTGTCGATGCTGTTGTTCCAGCCGTTGACGGCGAGCAGCTTGAAGTCGAACGCGTCCGCAACCGCAAAACTGGCGCGAATACCGGTGTGGAACACGGGCTGCGACACGAACAGCATGCTGCGCGTGTAGTTCATGTTCAGGTGGCTTTCGGCCACCTCTGCGCCGAACGGTGTGTCGAACTTGCCGAAGTCGAGCTGCAGCATGCTGTCGGCACCGGCCGGCTTCCACGATGCGAACGCCTGCTTCACGTTTTCGAGGCCGTTGGCAGAATCGCAATTCGATTTGTCGCCCGAAAGACAACCGGTACCGATGGCGTGCGCCGTGGGACCGAAGCGCAGGCTCACCGTGCCGCCAACCGGATCGGCTGGGTAGCTGGCGTTCACGCCGACCCAAGACAGCGCGAAGCCGTTCGTGGAATCGAAGGCGCGCAGCAAGTTCTGACCCGATTGCGGCTTCGGGAAGTTGTAGTTGACCGAGTAGTACGCGTCCGCGAACGCCGAAAACTCGATGCTGTCGTACCAACTGTCGCCGCCTTCGGAGTAGTTCTCGGCCGGCGGCAGGTCGGGCTCAGGATCAACCGAAGTCGGTTGCGTGGCCGCGGCCTCTACGGGCGGCGGTGCCGGCGCGGGCTCGACCGGCATGGGTGCAGGAGCGGGGGCGGGCACAGGCGCCACTTCGGCGGGAGCGACGGGAGCCACAGGCGCCGTTGGCGGCACGGGTGCAGGAGCCACGGGCGCGCCCGCAGCCGGAGGGGCCGCAGCGGGCGGTGGCGCGACAGCCGGCGGCGGCGCAACGGGCTGTGCGGCTGGGGGAGCGGGTTTTGCGGGCGCGGGCTTGGCGGGTGCCGGCGCGGGCTTGGCGGGTGCCGCCGGCGCCTTTGGTGCACCCTGAGCCAAAGCTTGCCCCGAGAGTGAAAAGCCCAATGCAATCACGCTGGTCACGACGGTACGCCCGCGCATCATGTTCATCTCCGGGGCCACTCGCTACCACACCCTGTCGCGAAACGATCAGGGATTTCAGGCCCCCCCGAGAACGCTGCGCTGACACAGTTGGCACACCGCACGCGATCGGATCGTCGCGGTGGTGCGCTCGATAGAGGTTAGTGAGCGACGCCGCCCTGACCGGCACCGCCGTCGGCGGCGCCGCCCTCGTCAGCGCCGCCAGCGCCACCAGCACCGCCCGTCATCGGTGTGCCGCCGCCGCTGACGCCCCCATTTCCTCCGGTGGTTGCGGTGCCACCCGCCGAGCTTCCGCCCGCCGAGCTTCCGCCGGCGCCGCCGCCCGTGGTGCCAGCGCCGCCACCCAAGGAAAAACTGCCGCCCGTGCCGGTGCCGGCAGTCCCGGTGGTGCCCGCGGTAGGCACGAGCCCGCCGGCTCCGGTGCTTCCGCCACCGGTCGACGTGCTGGAACCGCCGCTGGCGTTGCACAGCGGCAGGGGTGGCTGCGGATTCAGGCAGCCCTGTCCACCTCCAGTGCCGGTGCCCTCGCAGGCCACCGTGGCGAAGACGCCCAAGGCTCCGCTGACGCAAAGCAGCAGCACCAGACGGGAGCGAAAGAGCTGTCGAAGCCAACCCGGGAGCAACATGGCGCAACTCACGGTATGAAAGATCCGTGCCTGAGTCACTGAGATTGATCTGGAGCGTCTCGCTGGGGCTGACTGGGATCGTGGCGTTGGCCGCCGCGTGCGAGTCGAAGCCACTCGACGTGGCGGCGACGGAGCCGGTCGGAGGACGAGAAGCCGTCGGCGGTACAGCTAGCGCCGTCGGCGGTGCAGCTGGAGCCGGGCCGGTGGTCTTCGACTTGCTCGAGCAAGTCCACCTCTCGAGCGACCAGAGCGCCGAACACTTCCAACACGCGAGCGCCGCCGTTGACTTCGGACAAGAGCCGGTCAGGTCCGCGAAGGTCGGCATCACGCTCGAGTCACCGTGCTTTCCCTTCAGCGGTTGGGCAGGGTCTGCCGTCCCACCGGGGCAGCGCTGGCCCGAGCTGTGCGACGCCTTCGATCGCACCCTGTCGCTGACTCTCGACGGAGCCCCGCTCGACAGCGGCGGGACGCCGGGCGTCGAGCTGCTGCGTGCCATCACTCCGTTCGGAGGTCCGTTGCACGTCGAAGCCGACGTGACCGACGTCGTGAACGGCTTGCCGGGGACGCACCAGCTCGATTTGCGTATCGATACGTCGAGCGACGCCGAGGGGCTGGTCAGCGGCGCCAAGGGCGAGTGGATTGCCAGCGTCGATTTGACGCTCGAGCACGGAACCGCGCCGCGCCACGTGCTGGCGGTGTTGCCGCTCGTGCTCGAGACGCAAACCGCAGTCGACGCGCCCGCGCTGCAGTTCGACGTGCCCGAGGGCGCTGGTAGCGCGCGGCTCGAATACCGCGTCACCGGTCACGGCGCCGCGCTGGGGCTTGGCACGGGCTGCATCGGTCCCGCCGAAGAGTTTTGCCAGCGCACGCACGAGCTACAGCTCGACGGCGAGCTGCTGGCGCAGCTAACGCCTTGGCGCAACGACTGCGCAGCGCTCTGCACGATGACGTCGAACGACTCCGGCTACGGTCCCAGCAGTTACTGCGCCGAGAATCCCTGCGGCGATCCAGCCAGCGTGCGCGCACCGCGAGCCAATTGGTGCCCCGGCAGCATGACCGAGCCGCTGCTGATCGAAGATCCGCGGCTGCTGGTAGCGGGCGGGCACGACTTTTCGCGCAGCATTCAGGGGCTGGCGAGCGGCGGCAAATGGCTCGTCTCGGCGACCTACTTCGCGTTCGAGTAGCGGCTCAGGCGCGCAGCACGCTATTGGGCAGCTCGTTTTCGTCGTCGGCTTGGCGCGGCGCCAGCGCGACCAACTGCGGCGTTAGGCGCTCGAGCAGCTCGATGATTCCCGCGCGCGCTTGCCCGCGGCGAATCTGTTCGAGCAAGAGCGTGACGTGCTGCTCCCAACCTTGCTGCCCGAGCTCGGCATGAATCCCGCTATCTCCCAACAGCACGACGCGACGCTCTAGCTCCGAAATGAAGACGAGCAGCCCGGTGTGAGCACGCGTGCGGTAGAGGCCGCGCTCAGCGAACAATTGAAACGCTCTGTCGTGCGTCGCTCGGTCGGCCGCGCTGGCAGGCACGAGTCGCCGAAGCACGCTGGGCAGGCCGCAAGTGGCATAGACGAGCGCGCCCACCGCCAGCTCTAGCAGCAGGCCCAACGCCGGCTCTTGCCAGGGTTCGAAATGCAGGAACCCGAAGCCTGCGGCCAGCGCCCACGCCACCGAAAACAGCACGCGGCCTTGCCAATATTGCCTACTTTGCGGCACCACGGCGACCACGACTTCTGCCGCGGTCTGCGCCTCGACGCGCGCCACAGCGGCCTCGACCTCTCGCCCGTCGGCCTCGGACAAGAACGAGCTCACCATGAGCCGGACGCCCCTCCACCGCCGAAGCCGCCGCCGCCGCCCGAGTAGCCACCGCCGCCGCCACCGCCGCCCCAGCCGCCACCGCCGCCCCAGCCGCCACCGCCGCGCCCGGAGCCGCCCCAGCCTCCGCCGTAACCGCCGAGCCCACCCAAGCCGCCGACACGAAAACCACCGCCCCGGCGGGACAGCAGCAGCGGCAGTAGAAACGGCAGCACGAAGAACAAAAGTCCGAGGATCGCGAACGGCGACGTTCCGCCGCTCTTCGCCGGAGGAGGAGCCACGGCACTGTCGGGCACCGAGCCGCCCGACGCCTTCTGCATCAAGACATCGAAGGCATGCTCGACGCCTTCATCGGCCTTACCGGCGCGCAGCGCGGGCGTGAGCACGTTGCGAATGACCTGCGACGAAAATGCGTCCGTGACGTCGCCCTCGAGCCCGTAGCCGACCTCGATGCGAAGCTTGTGGTCGGCCTTGACGATCAGCAGCAAAAGGCCGTCGTCTTTGCCCTTCTTGCCGAGCTTCCAGGCTTCGACGGTGCGGATCGAGAAGTCTTCGAGCGCGTCGCCATCGAGGGTCTCGATGGTGAGAAGCGCGAGCTGATGCTGAGATTTTTGCTCGTAGGCGTCGAGCTTTTGCTCGAGCTTCTGCTCGGCCGCCGGCGTGAGCAAGCCGGCGGTGTCGTTGACATGTCCGGTCAGCGGCGGCACCGCGAGCGCAAGCGCGTTCGTCGGCGCCAGCACTATGAATGCGATCAGCGTCGCAGCGAGCCAGGCGACGACTCGCGATGCCAGATGAGCGGTGCGAGTCATGTTGCTGTATGCGTCAGAGCTTTATTTCGGGAGCCTTGTCCGAGCCGGGCGCCGCCTGGAAGGTCGGCCGCACCGCGCGACCGCGCATGGAAGCGCCGATGCTGGTCGGGAAGCGCTGCACCAAGCCGTTATACTCCGCGACGCTTTCGATGTAGCGCTTGCGTGCGACGGCGATGCGATTTTCAGTGCCCTCGAGCTGCGACTGCAAGTCGCGGTAAGAGTCGGTTGCTTTCAGTGTCGGGTACTGCTCGGCCACGACCAGCAAGCGCGACAGCGAGCCCGACAGCTCACCCTGCGCGGCCTCGAACTTCTTGAGCTTCTCGGGATCGTCGATGGTGGACGAGTCGACCTTCAGGCCGGCGACTTTGGAGCGCGCCTCGATCACCTTCGTGAGCGTTTCTTGCTCGAAGTTGCCAGCGCCTTTTACGACGCTGACCAGGTTGGGCACTAAGTCGGCGCGGCGCTTGTATTGGTTTTCGACCTCGGCCCAGTTGGCTTTCACGCCCTCGTCGAGCGTGATGACGTCGTTGTAACCACAGCCTGAAACGGGGACCATCAGCCCGATGGCCAGCACCAACGCCGGAAAAAACCCGAGCAAGTGCGTGCGTCTGCTAAACGATGGCTGCTCTTTCATCACGCGCCACAGGTTTGGGTCGCCCGAGCGACTTGGCAAGGTGCAGAGCGGCGATTTACGAATCTTTGCAATCGGAAGCGCCCGCCGGTGACCCATGGCTGAGATCGAGATTCTCTATCGAGACGCCGACGTCGTCGCGGTAAACAAGCCGTCCGGCCTCGCCGTGCACCGCGGCTGGGCCGACGATGACGCATTCGCGATGACGCTGGTGCGCGACATGCTGGGGCAGTGGGTCTACCCCGTGCACCGGCTGGATCGCGGCGCCAGCGGCGTGTTGCTGTTCGCGCTTTCACCCGCAGCGGCGCGGGTGATTTGCCAACGCTTCGAGCAGCATCAGGTCGAGAAGCGCTACGTGGCTTTGGTGCGCGGGGTGCCACCCGACACCATCGTCGTCGACCATCCTTTGCGGCCCGACAACAGCGACGTGCCGCAGTCAGCTGTTACCGAAGTGAGGCGACTGGAGCAGCTCGGGCGTTACGCTTGGGTCGAGGCAAGCCCCCGCAGCGGACGCCTGCATCAAATTCGCCGGCACCTAAAGCACCTCTCGTGTCCCATCATCGGAGACGTGAAGTACGGCAAGGGCGAGCACAATCGCCTATTTCGCGAGCACTACGGCTTGCATCGCCTGGCGCTCCACGCCTCGCATCTACAGCTGCGCGGACCAAACGACGAGCCGCTCCAAATCGCGGCGGCGTTGCCGGCAGAGCTCACGCGAGCCTTGCAAATGCTGCGCGAGCAGCAAATCTCCGGGTCGCCGAACGCGTCACGCTGAGGCGCGAGGCGCGTGGCCACGGAACACCGGAACACCGACTCGGCGCACCGTTATCTCGTTGTCTCGAGCTCGCTCGATGCCCGAGGAGATCTCGTTCACGGGCGCAAGTGTTGAAAGCCACCCATCCGGAACGTCTCGCTCGCAGAGCGAACGCCGCGGACGCCCTTAAGGGCCTCCGCGGGAGTCGATCTCTCGAATGAGCCGTTGCGCAACGACCACGACATCGTCCTCCTTCGCCTTGATAAGAAGCTCCACGGATCTCTGTAGCGTTCGGCGCGCTTCATCAGTCTGCCCCAGATCGTCAAGCAACTGACCGAGCACCAAGCCAAGGTGCGGATCGTCTGGACTCATACTGATCGCTTTGCGAAAGAAGACGAGAGCGGACTGAAAATCGCCTCGCCCTTGGCAGATTGCTCCGGCATGCTTTGCTATGGCGGCGACGTCGGCAGTGCTCCCTCTTTGTTCGGCTAGGCTCAATGCAGTGCTTAACAGCGCGACCGCTTTCGCAGGCTCCGTGGCGGCCATCAGTAGAGCGACCCGGATGGTTTCGTTCGCCTCACTTAAACCTGTCATGATTCCGGCTATCGAGGAGGAATTGGGACGAGGGGTTTTGGTGGTAGTCCATTTCGACACCGCCAGAGGTTCTTCCAAGCATTGTCCATGCAGATGTCATACCGGTAGTCATCAGTCCACATAGAGCCGCAGTAGGCTGTCTGTTCCAGGTAGATCTCGTAACACCGATCCTTGGGCGGTTCAGAGCACTGTCCCGGGTCTCCAGTTCCGGTGGAATTTATGGCCGAACCCGGTACCAGATCAAGGGGCCAATGCTTGATGGGGTCCCACCAGAAGTTGACTGCATTGACGCCGAGATTCCAAACGTCGGACCAAAATCCATCGAGCCCCGTAGGGTCGACGAAGTTGACCGGATCGTTCCCCACATACACGTAAATATTCGCCTGCCCAGCCTCGAAACGAATCGGATCCTTGCTGACCCACCGCCCAATCTGGGGATCGTAGTCCCTCGCGCCGAACCTCACGAGCCCTGTCTCCGCATCGTAGAGCCCACCCGCGAAGCCAAACGGCATGAGCGCCGACGTCGAGTCTTCCAGCACGATGCCCCAAGCATCGTGCCGCATCGTCGCTGCCACGGCCCCGCTCGCTGCGTTCACGAGCACGCGAGGCGAGTTGGTATGGTCTGCATAGACGCGATAAGTCACGCCGCTGGAAACTACCAAATCCGGAACATTGTTTCCCGACGCCCAGACAAATCGCGAGACGAGACTCCCGCTCCCATCCAACTCGGCCACCGGATGCAGCTGATCATGGTATAGCCACTGCTTCGTAAGTAGGCCGTTACGCTTCTTCCCGACTCGGCGATTCTTCCCGTCGACGAGATACTCGATCACGTCGCCGGTCGGCAAATGGACGCGCTTCAGGTTACCGAGTACGTCGTACACATACGCCCACGTCTGCCCGGTCGCGGCGTTGCTCTTCGCGAGGAGCTCGCCGTTCGGGGTATACGCGTAGGTCCAGGGCCCAAACGTCAGCAGCCGATCCTGGTCGTCGTACGTCGCGCTAGTCGTGCCGCTTGGCTTGACGACGCTGAGGCGATTCCCGTTGTCATCATATGAATACGTCTCGTACGGCGAGCCGTTGAGCTGCACCGTCTTGAGCCTCCCCGCCAGATCGTAGGTGTAGTCCCAGGTGCTGGTCGCGCCGTTGACGGTGTCGATCTTCCGTTGGACACGCCCTAGCGCGTCACGTGGCACGGCCGCATCGTAGGTTTCCGAAAACACGGTAGCCGACCCGACCTTGCCCAGCTGAGTCGCCAGCTCGCCCAGCTGCCGGCCCCGGCAGCGAGTGCTGATGCTCGCTTGACGCGCCGCCTGTCGCTCGCGTTGGCCAGCTGTTGGTGGACCAAGGCGATGAGCCCGCTTATTTCGTCGGGTGCCCTCGACGACGATTGCCTGCAGCGCGCGATCAGGCGTCAGTGGTCACGGTGGAGGACGAAGAACGGTACGTCCATGCCGAGCCACGTCATGAAGCGCAGCCCGCCCGGGCGCGGGCCGTTGCTGGGACAGGCACCAGCGCTCGTGTCGCAGTCCGTGCCGGCGTCGAAGTCGTAAGCGCCGCCCGCCGCCAAGGTCAGCGGTGTTTTGAATAGGCCGAGGCGGAGTGCGACGCCCGGGCTCACGGCTTCCAGAACGCGCGGCGGGCGAATGGCCTTTTCGCTGTTGTCGGAGCGGAGGTAGGCACCGACGTCGACGAGCTGAACGAAGACGCCGAGATTGAACGTACACGTCGTGAGCACTGCATCTACACCAAAGGGCGCGACCACGCGGGGTTCCCACTTTTTCGTGCCACGAGCGGCGGAGCTGGTTGCCCCGACGCCCAGCACGCCTCCGAAGGTGACTACCGGCGTCGCCTTGGAATCGAATTTGGCGCGCCAGCTGTCTGCCGGTGCGGCTGCAGCGAGCAACGCCTTGGAGACGTCTTCCGGCGTCTTGGCTTCGACGATCGCAACGATCAGCGGGGCAAACTTCTTGATCGGCTCCGGAATTTCAAGGTTCAGGTCGGGAGCGACGGTGAAGGCCGCGGTCATGGCGCCGGCGTAGTCGCCGCCAGAGACTGCGCGCGCAAACTCTTGAATTTCGACCATCCGCGGCTGCACCGTGGCCCAGGTAGCATCGAACGAGCTGACAGCAGCGGTCGCCGCCGCGGCCGCCTGAGTCGGCGCGGCCTTGGCGACCGCCGAGAGAGCGTCGTGCGCCAGCCTGCCTGCGTCGAGCGCAAGGCCAGCCGCCTCGTCGAGCAGCGCTGCGGCGCGCTTGGCTAGATCGGCGGTCGTTTTGGCCTTGCGAAGCTCGTCGAACCTTTGTTGCAAGTCGACGAGCGCGCTGGCGATGCCATCGACGTCGCCGCCGACCTTCGTCAGGTCTGCACTCAACTGCGAGAGGCGACTACTCAGCGTCACGCCCGTGCCCAACAGCAGCTCGAGGGCTTGAGCGCAAGAGCTCGACTCGAGCGCAAGGTAGCTGAGGACGAACCCGCGAGTGCCCGGGTCCAAGCTGGGCGACAAGCCAAGCTCCGCGCTCCGCAGCAGCGGCTGTGCTCGCTGAAGCGATGCCGGAAAACTGGCTGCACAAGCGAGAATTTTCACCTCGACCGTATCGCCGGACTGGGGCGCCAGCTCGCGAGCCATGGCGTCGAGCGCACGCGCCGGATGCGTGCCATCGACGAGCGCGTCGATCAGATGGGGCACCGCAGCTTCAAGCTTGGCCTGACCTTTCAAGCTCTGTTTGGCGAGCCGCCCTGGCAAGCGTCGCATGTCGCGTTCGAGCGCGACGCGCAGCAGCACCAAGCTGCTGAGGCCGCTCTCGGCGCTAGATCCGCTCATGCCCCCACTAGCCGCCACCGCGCAAGTATCCCGAAGCCAAATAGCCTTGACGCTGGCGTCGCCGCACAAGGTTTCGCTCACCTCTTTGAGCGTAAACTCGGCAGCCTCTTGCTTGGCGCGTTCTTCGAGTGCGAGCGCGAGGCCCTCGAAAAGCTTCTGAGCCAGAGCGTTCAGATCGAAGCTCGGCAGACTCCCGGGCGTGAGGGCGGCGGCGCTGTCGGTCGAGTTCGCGTGGCCGCCGTTCACCGCTTCGAGCGCCTTAAAGCGAGGCGTCTGCTCTTGCCCCTTCAATTTCGTGCGCACGGCATCGCTCAGTTTGGTGGTTTCATCGACCAGCTCGCTCCGAGCGGCGCTCAGGTAGAGCGCGAGTCGGAGGGCCCGTGACTGGAGCACGCTCGCAATATCGAACTCGGTGCCGGTCGGCCCGAACTTGGCACACCAGAGCGCATCGCTCGCACACTTCGCGGTAGCCTCGTTCACGAGATCGGACAGGGCGCCGCGCACGCCATCTTCCCACACCGCGTATTCGCTCCTGCCGTCCAGCTTCAGCGCCGGACCAGCGACGAGCGCCGGGCCCCCCGGATTCAGAGCTCCGGGCGGTTGGGCGACGACCTTGTTCGCGGCTGCCTTGGGCGGTGCCGCCGCGGCCGGCCGGAGACCAGACAAGAGACCAAGCCAAAACAACGAAACTACAAGCAACGAACGAATCGAGACGGTCACGCTACTCCTTCAGGCATTGGAACCGCTATTGAGGGCGTCGATCGCGCTCGAGACGGTCGCGTCGTCCAAGACAATGGCTCGCCCCTCGAACGAGCCGGTGTACCAAACATGGACCCCCACCGCGCGACGAGGATTTTTCGCTGCCAGCACAGGGGCGCCGCTGTAACCGCGTAGGTCTTGGCTGGCGTATTCGAGCCAAGCACCGTGGCGCGTACTCGAAACGTTCACCGGCGGCCCGAAGGCGTCGCGACCCGAACGAATCACGCAGCTCAGCTTCGCTCCATCGGCAATGGGCGAAGCAGCAATCACGTCTTGATCGGTGCAAGCTTCGCCGACCAGAGCGAGCACGGCCAGATCGGCGTCGGCTCGATAGCCCGGTCCACTTTGGTAAAGCGAATCGACCGCCACCCGCCACGCCCACAGCCGCTGGCTCCCGACATCGACGGATATCGACTCATAAGGTTCGCCCGAGCCAGCGTGCAACACTACGTGCGCGGCCGTGACCAGCGCGGACCGATTGACCAAAAAACCACTTCCCCTCGGAGCACTCTCCTGCGCCGACGGGTCGGCAGCGTCAGTTCCAACGCTTACAGCGCCGACAGCGACGAACGGTCCATCTCCGGCTACCGGCTGAAGGAAGCTCAGCGGACGAATCACCCAATCTCTAGCCACTGGCGACGGTATCCCTTCTCTCGCGCAGAGCGTCCTAGATACACCGAAATCAATATGCTGCAGGAGCACGGACGCGCGCCGCGAGCAAATGACTACACCAGGCGTTGACCCGAATCCCCCTCGAACGCCATTGCCCTGCTGTGCGAGGGCTAGCTAGCCGTCGGAAAACAAACACCCATTGGCCAGCGCGCCCACGCATGGTCGCCTGGGTTGACCTCGGATTCGTGAGGGACCGACCATGCCCGACGTCAGCCACGCCAACCCGCCGCCGCCCGCCAACACACAGATCTTGCGCGACCAAGACGTGACCGCGGCGATGAGCCAATGGGCGGTCGCCGTCCTTCACGACAGCTCGGTGCCGCTGTTCGGCGTCGTCCGCAGCAAGCTCGACGGCGTCGCGCTCGTCGCGCGCAAAGAGTGGCACGTACCGGATTTTCAAAACTCAGCGTGGCATCACGGCGTCACGCTGTATCGCGATTTGGGAGGACCCGTCATGAATAGAACAACGGCGTTAGGCCGCGTGGGCGCGCGGGGCACGGACTCGCTGACCTTGATCGACACCC
>Ga0307516_10004766_pt1 | contig 16549 bp, 27 predicted proteins | sample 19_EM_MG_FD_203310 | JGI IMG/M metagenome (GOLD analysis project Ga0307516, IMG submission 203310) | Populus trichocarpa ectomycorrhiza microbial communities from riparian zone in the Pacific Northwest, United States - 19_EM | ecosystem: Host-associated > Plants > Roots > Unclassified | place...
GAGACCGGAGGATATGGAGGGCGGGTATAAAACTTGTCGGATTACTTGAGCTTCTGGCCAGATCCCGGAGTTTCATTCCGCCATTTTCGTAGCCCATATGAATCACGGTGGCCCAGGCTGTTTGAAATAAAGTATGAGAAAGACCCGATAGCAATGGACGTGAACTCACTCGCTGCTTCAAGGTGTTGCGCTCCGACCCTGAGAAGCACGTACCCGAGGGCGAATCCGACCCCCGAACACCACACGGAGAGGATGAACCGCACAACGAATAACGATTTATCCTTCGCCACTAATGTGAGGATATAGAACGCCGGGTATGTGATAAGGCATAGGGCGGTGAGGATAGCGATACGAGAGAAGCTCGGTCTCTCGAAGCCTCGGAATAGTGGTTTTGATCGTGGCGGCTCAAAATCAAACTTCAAAAATCGAGGTTTGTCGGCATACTGGGAACTCGTCGTAGATGATGGTGGGGAAGGCCAGGCCGGGTATTCGACGTCGGGCTCTCTCCTGTTTGGGGTCAAAAGAGAGGAGTCTGCTTGGATGAGGGGTGCAGCCGGAGTACGGTGGGGGCTGGGGTTGTTGTCCCTCAAGCTAACGTGCTCCATCTGAGTGCCGAAGGAGGATGTTGAGGGCCATCCGACGTTTGTCCTGAATGCAAATATACGCGGTAGCGATGAATTGTACGTTACCCACAGCACAGAATGGGTTTGGTCTATGTCCTAACATTCGCCTCAGGTGTGCCAGCCTGTAACCTATTGTATTGCCATCACGTTCCCATCTACCATGTGTGAATTCCATCAAACAATCCACCGTCCATCGACCTCCTCCGGGACCCTGGGGCGGTGGCGGTGGATCCCATCGGGGGGAAAGATCAAAAACACCGAGACAACTCGACTTCAGAACCGACAACAAGCACGCAAGCAGCCTCATGGGCGTGCAGAAATCCCAACGGCGTTCTTAACAGGGCCAAACGTAGTAGTCAGCTGCTCGTCGATGCCTAATAAGCGTGCGTCCGTAGAGCGGTAGCGAAACGAACGGGGCACGCTCGATAGTCGCCAGTACGTACACCCGAGGTTCCAGGCCGATCAATGGGCTCGGATGCCCCATTTGGTAAGTAGATCGGGAGTGCCAAGGCTTCGCCCCCGCTCTAGCACGGGAGTTGGTTATCGAGTGTGTTCAGGGTTCGTCCTGGTAACCACCAAAGGAGTGTGGGTTCCGGTGCAGTTGTAAACCCCGCCTCATCAGTTGCACCATAAACGGGCCTAGAGCACGTCGACGTCCCCCTTCGTGAGTTTCAGTAGTGCCCGACTCCTCCTTAGATCTGTCATCTTCACACTGGCGACAGGACCAATGCCACTAAGGCCTGAACTTGCACAGCCCTAGTCCCAGCTAACCATAAGCGCCGCGTCCCATGAACAGGTCTCGTTCCATGCTGACAACCCCTTGGCGCGTGGCGGAGGGACCATGGAGTCTCCTAGAGGGTCTAGCGGACTCCGTTTGACAGCCCCCTCGTTTCCCTCGCCCTTGTCCTCAACCTTCTCTCAATCCCCCAAGCATGCGCTCGAGCAGTTCGTTGGTCTATCTTTCGTTAGGTTTGAGTCTCGGGATATGTGCGTTGGCGCAAGTGGAGAGAGCGGTGTGTTTGGCCGGGTGGGAATGGGTACGCCTTTTCCCCCCCATCTCTTAGGGACTTTTGGCCCGGGGAGGGCGGAACACACGTTTCTGGGGGTGCCAAAGTCAAAATAAGAGATCTAGAGTAACACCTGGTTGCGTTGTGTCGTAGAACCGGAACTCCCTTGGCCAAGATTCTTGCAAGATCGCCTCGATGCTTCAAGCCTATTGTCTCAGCCTCAGCCCGGTCGGCTACGATTACGTAAAGCTAAAAAAGGGTTATTACTATCAGGGGCCGAGGACGGGTTATAGCGAAGATATGGATTGTAGGTGCAATACCGTGATATATAGGTGAGAGGCCCAACTCTGCAATCACTGCCTCGCCTGGCTTACTCACCAAGGTCGCCAAAAACAGCCTCGTCATGGCATGTGCGACGTGCCAAAATGAATCCTCCTACGAGTAAGATTATTTTTTGGCCAGCAAACCGTGCCCGTCCCCGGTACATTACGATTCTGCATAGGTGGAATGTGTGGTCGGCTGACTGCGATATGGTCCACGTCACGCGGTGAGTCCTCCCTTCATCACCGCTTGATTTCGCCGTGTTCCTACTGACCTCTCAAATAGGTATCCCCATGATTACCCACAAGGAACCGCCGTCCCGCACTGGGCATTCTTTGATGTTAAGGTTCGTGATCCTCGCCGGCTAGTCAATTGCACACCGATGTTTGGTGAAGACGTTACCAAATGGAACATACTCCGACAGTAACGCCAAATCTGTTGGAAGTGAGTCGAGCCCGAGGGCCAGAACCATCCGAAGTTCTGACAACGTTGGGTCGCGTAGGAGATCCCGAAGCTCTTCCGAAGAATCTCGGCACGACGACCACAGTGCCTTTGCCAACTAAAACAGGCAATGATGACCACGCCTCGTCGCGTCCTAATATCGGGGCTATCGGTCAGTCCCGTCTTCTGTTGTTTTTTATGCCCAATCGGTCTGGAATCTGACTATCACAGGGATGGGTGGTGGAGTGATCGCACTCATCATCGTCATCGCAATAATCACATTCTTCGTCGTTCGGCGCAGTCGCGGGAACATGGGCAGAAGCTCTCGACCCCAATACAAATACCAAGAAGTCCCTGTTAATTTCTGGAAAACCTCACCCACTCCGTCCAAGTACGGCCCAGACATTCCAAGGGGGCCCGTCGTCGCACCAAGCACCCCTTTCGAACCATATGTCAGTTCTTCACCTGCCTCAGTTGGAGTTATGATGGCGAACTTGATGTTGGTAATTTTTAGGACCCTGTGGATCCCACGAGCATGTGCCAGACGGATCTGACCCCGACCCGACGACCAATTGCTCGTGTCACACCCACACCCACCCCAAACTACCCTGATGGATGGTGACCCGCTCTCTCCAGGTTACACTCTCCACGTCGCTTGCCTTAAGCCGATAACGTACAACTTGAACAGTATTATATTGTGGCTGTGAACTGGACAATGTCAATCAACTCCATGTAGGGACTTGTACTACTTGTTGCCAATTGGATGGATCGCCGCGAATACACAAACCCCTGACGCACCCCTTCCACCGTGTGACCAGTGGGTATGTGTCGCAAGGATGGTCCCCCCACGATCGTCGCGTCACCTCGCCAGAGAATGAGTGTCCCAAGGACACCTCACGGGAGGCAAGAGTTTCGAGGATTGTCGGTCAAACCGGGAGTGAGAATTTCGAGTCGTTGAAGTTCTGAGGAACTGTGTGCTAGGTCCTGGAATTGTCGACTGTTCTAGATCGTGCAGCGGAGAAGAAAGTACAGAGCGGCGTGAGGTTGGCCGTCACCGGTCGCCCTCTGTGCCGCATCCGCGTTGACGATGTCGACTTGGCAGGTGCAGGTCGATGCAGCATGGTTCTGATGTGTTTTTTTGAGGCTCGAGCGGCATAGCGTGGCCCTGGTCATGGTCAGTGGCGAACCGATAAACGCATGTGGATCGTCGAACAGGTGGTCCCAGCAGCGGAAACCTTGCCGAGTCTCCAGTTCTGGTCCTCCACAAAATATACTCCATCCATTCACACTATGACATCGGGAGAAGGCGGGCAGTCTGGTGGAGAGGCCTACTGCAGGGGTTTTCCGCACCACTTCGCCGACCATTGCATAAATGGGAACTGGATCCGTGTAACTTCCCTTTCCCTTGGTCACGTACATGGGTATCCCTAAACGTCGGTTTGGACTCCATTACACTATACATTCGCACCGAACAGCGCTGCTAAAACCAACTCATGAGTTCGTCAGGGAGGTCTAGAAACCAATAGTCGCTCCACTAAGAGCCGGTCATTACGTGTGGAGTTCATTCATTGAATGGGGCGCACCTCCCGTGCCAATTCATCCTTGGGCTTATAAACTGGAGCATCGAGCCTTTCGACCAAACGGCCAAATTCCCCAGCTAACCCACCAATTACATCCACATCCCTCGCCTCGAGGTACTTGAGCTCGAGCCCGGCGTTCTTCCGGTTCAGAAGACAGTTGAGTAGACGTGTGGACGGCTGATCGCCGAGAAGCGAAACCGACTCAAGCTTTTGGCATGGGGGGACCGCATCCACTACGGTGGGAGACAAGGCGTCCCACAACAACCCAGACACGGGCTCCCCGGAGCGGTTCGAACACTTGATCGAACGCACTTCTGAAATGACGAATTCCCTCCACTCCAGTTCGGCCAGGGCTAACCCATAACAGCCGATTATAAGAGTGGTTACAGATGGTGGAACTAGTGGTTGAAGGCGGGTGATAATGGTGTAACCGATCGCTTCCGCATCGTTGTCGAAGTCAAATTCAAACCACATTTTGAAGCTGCCGATGTCGACGAACATGATGCCGGGTGTCCTATCATTTGTGACATCAATCTCGAACACCGGAGGGTTCGAGAAGAGCCGCTCCTGAAGACGGTTGTTTGGGACCATGGGGTTGAGAGACCGCGTAACATCTTGGAGGGTAATGCGTGAATGGATCTTGAGGGAGGTGTCAATGTGGGCCAAGGTGCAACCAACGACCTCTGGAGGGTTTTCCAACTCGAGGAAGGCAAGGCTTGGAAGCCGTATAATTCTCCCATTGTTCCAGACAGGGGTTCTTGGTCCAACGTATGGAGTCGGTGACCGTGAAGTACCCGTTTGTCCCTCAAATGGTCCAGGGCTCCTTCGGCGAGTGGGTTCCACCGATTAAGCTGTGCGGTCATCACCTGAGGGTTCCCCTTCGATTTCAAAAACACAAGGTAGGCCGCCTTGGGCCGAGTAAAATCAACCATCCACCACAGTTCCGTCGCGGCACACATGATCTTGTAGATGCGATGACAGGTACTGAAAATCGACCGCCAAACGCTGGAGAGCCCCATATCTCCCATGACGAATGATAGAATGTGAACGACGGTCTCGTGGGGAGTTGCAGAAGCGGAGAACACAGTCGGTTCTTGAAGCGGAGAAGTTTCTTCAGGTGGAGGAGTACGGCCGCGACCTCGTCCTCGGTCTTCTCAAACGTGACGTCGTCAACCCAGACGAAAGCGGGCGCCATGACCTAAGTGGGGGCCCGGTACTAAATAATAAGTCTGACGATTAGGAAACGCGGCGGACAGTAGCGGAAGAGAAATCTGACAATTTGTGAGGGCGCGTGACGGAGGTGGTGAAGAGCGCGAGTATGTCGTCATAGCTCATTTCCAAGCCCTCATATTATCTCGTGAGCAGGGTTTGCGGCCGGTGTTGAAACACTTCGACCACCACCGCCACTATGTCCTCATATTCCGTTGGATCGTGGACCCGACTGGCGTATCATCCACTGGCCCTCAAGAATGTGCACCTCTTGCCGCAGGCGTTTTAAAGATCGTCGCGCTGCGTGTCTTTTTGCGTTTACTCAAACGTCTCTGATATTCCAATAGATACGAATTAGGTTGGTCTTCTACCATGCACTCGAATCTGGCCGGGTTTGCTCTGAATCAGCCGGGCGGGGGATCCGGGTGACTGCTACAATCACCTCGACCATTGTACCCACCATACCTCTCCCATTGGTTGGATGCTCCAGGTAAACTAGTGCCCACTGTGCAATCCCTTCGCAACCGCGCCTTCAAATCAACCCCCAAGGCTTGACGAAGGCTGTCAAGGCGGCGTGTGCCCACAAAGATTCGTGAGTTGAAGTCGAGAGAAAAAGGTCGGTACTCGGTGCTGATGACTGTTCGTCTTTCCTGGGTAGCTAGCTGCACATCGTATCGGAAGAAGATTGGAATCGCAATTATATCGACTACGTTGGGGGCTGTGCCTAGCAGGGTAGAAAGGCGCAATCTGGGACCCTGGGTATTTTGGGCGTGTACAAAAAATGTTGGAAATTTCATGAGCCACGAGAATTCCAACCACGTTGCGTGTGCCCCCGGTCGCAATGCCAGTAAGCATCGCCCAACGAGCTCGGAGGCACAAGCAGCCAGCCGGTCAAAGCGGAAACGTTTGTTCAGACCCAGGATGCGTGAACCCGATAGTGCGCAACTAGATCAGCTCCCAAACGTGTATTTCGCTAGTGGGAGTCGAATTCTTCATGCACAAAACGTAAGTCCATCGCGCGCCCAAGGGGTTTATGTGAATCACCCACCGTACACGTCACAAAGCTGTCACCCAAGGTTCGCATGTTCTGTCGCTCGTGATTAGATATTCCTTGGGGCCAAACCTTCTCGGGATTGGGCATGATCATCTTTTCCTCCCCTTCAACTCCAACGCGAACCAGAGCCCTGCACCCCCACCGGCTGAAATCCCGGGCAAAAGAAGCGCCATGATCGGGGATTACAACCATCACATCTCTCTTCCAGTCGTCCCAGGGTACACGGTTGCCAGAGCGTGTCAAAGACATGTGCCTGACCAGTTTTATTGTCCGGATGACAAGAATTGCTTGGCCACCAGGAAAATCCACACCTTCGCGATGGTTGAGAACGATGACAGCCACGGGTTGAGTCGGATCACAGATGAGTGGCCCGTCACGAAAACCTCCGCCCTGCGACCATTCGCTGTCTGTGTGTATCTGGGCTTCCCAGGTCCAGGGTCTCTAGCAGACCGGTGGTACGCAGGTGCTATGTTCAACAGTCGCCAGCTGTCCGGTGATTGTTGGGGAAGGGACGTGTCGAACATGACCAAATCAAGCTCTCCTTCATCCGTGGCGCGTTGGAAGCTGGAGGAAAGCAGCCGAAACTCGTCTAGGAAGTAAAACGCGGAATGTTGATATCGTAGAAAGTCATCCTCTGCGGCAGACCGCTTGAGAACCTGTAACGGCGAGGAAAATGAGAGCCAAAATCAGCTGGAAATCGGACACTCTCACAACATCTCCAGTTCTCCAATCCCAGACGATCAAAACGCTGATCGCGAACGCAGAAGCGAAAATCATCAACCTGGAGGCGGTCATCTTCACACACTGAAGGGACGGGTATCCGCCACAGGAAGTCGAGTCCCACAGGATGGCGTTATTGGGTGATAGATGGTGAGGCGACCCGTCCTTGGCGTTGAGAAGGCGGATTTGGAAAACGCTGTCGAGTGGTCAGAGCCCCGCCAATTGAGTAAGATGTCGCTACTTACGGGTGCATACACCCCACAAGAGCGAGCACATCTTCTGGCGAGTACACGGCGAATGCGCAGGGCCAGAACGGCGACGCAGGAGCATCAACCGTCCACTCCTCGACCCCCTGCTGGCCCGTGGTGGTACAGGGCACACGAATGAAGAAAACCGAGCGACCGTAAATTCCGGCGAGGAGGCCCCGACCCACAGGAACCATCTCATCCCAGTGGAGACCCCGCGGTCTCACGGGGAGTTCGCGTTTTTTGATAGCGTCCAGGTTCTCCCACACATCCGCGTATTCCTTGACCCGCTTCCGTCCCTCCTCCAGGCTACACGAGAAGTGTGGGTTCTCGACCAAGCCTGCGGCAAAGAGCTCGAGTCGGTACTTCAAGAACTGGGATGTGGCGATCAAATCGGCGAAGCCCTGACTGACCTGGTATGAGACGAGAGTTAGCTGCCACCCGGTTAGGTGTTCACACCCCCACCGCCCCAACGCACCTGTTTCATCCTGATGATGTCCTGGCAGGGTAGGTGGAGCAAGATTTCCTCAACGATCTCGAAGGGGACCGCGTTGAACGGGGACAGCCTGATGGAAGGCCCTGCATAGTTCTGAGATTGCGGTTTTGTTCTCAGAAACTTTGAAAGTCTCTTGACGGCTTTGCCAACGGTTGCTGGCAGCTTGAAACCACGGGGAGACATGGTTGCCCTCTGAAAGGACGTTCAACATGGCGCGCAGGTGTCACCTTTGGATGGGCGGCCGGGGTCTTGCGAGGTGATCGACTTGAAACTCCGGATCATTCCACTCAGCTCCGTCGATCTATCTCTCATCCAGTTTCAAAGAGACGAACCCGCATCTCCTCATTCGCGTCCCACGACTTTACTACCGCCCATCATTCTGCCTCAATGCGCCCTGGTGCCGTCTTTCGCGCTGGACCTTTCGGGGACGCGTCGTCGGCCTTCCATTGATACCAAGGGTAGCGGAAATCGGCAGATACCCCTATCACCGACCCCCACCGCACCGGATCGACCGTGGCCATCAGGCGGTTCGTCAGCAAGGACCCACTCTGTTCGGCGCCTACTAGCCCCGTCGGTAAACATGCTCTGGTGGGAAGGGTAATCGGGCGCATACACCCATCCAACGTAACACTAACTTTCCTTCGTACCGTCCGAGGTCTTTGCGTTGGCCGTAGCGCCGAGCTTCCATACCAATGTATACTGGACCCCGACTTCTGTGGATGGCGGATGATTGCATCAGTCAGAACGAGCCGGACTCAACGCAATATTCCTGATTACTCGCTCGCCCTCACCTATGCTTCGTATCTTCACAGGACTTTGCGTTTCTGGTTTCGTATTCACTCGGACGTATCATGCGCTTGAATAAAAACGACATCGGTCGGACTTCTACCATCCTCCAACCAGACTCGCTCGACCACCATATCCACCAAGACCTCCTCCCATCGGTCAACGAATGGAAGACCGACGCCCGTTTATGCGATCCTCGTACCGTGCGTCGTGGGAACCGCTCTGATTTACCAGCGCAATCTGGACTTTGTGTATTTTGGGCATGTACAAAAATAGTTGGAAACCTCATAAGCCACCGGAATTTTGACCACATTGCGTGTGCCCGGGACCTACGCACGGGTCGCAGTGCCAGTGAGCATCACCCAACTAGCTCGAAGGCAATGCCCGACAAGTCCACTGCGAGCGACAGGCCAGTCGCCCCCAGATCGCCGGTCACACTGGAACATTTATTCAGACCCAGAATGCGTGAACCCGATGGGACACAACTAGATCAGCTCCCAAACGTGTATGCTGCCAGGGGAAGCCGTATTCTTGCACGAAGCGTAAGTCTACCACGCGCTTGAGCGGGCTATGTGAATCACTCACCGTCCACGTCACAAGGCTGTCACCCAAGGTTTGCAAGTCCTCTAGCCCGGTATCAGGAATTCCTGGGGACCAAACATTCTCAGGATTTGGCATGACCATCTTTTCCTTCCCTCTAGCTCCAACACGAACCAGAGCCATGCATCCCCGCCGGCTGAAATCGTATGCCTGGGCACGATAGCCATTTGGCCAGTCGTACGTGATGAGCAGGACACGGGTGCCATGTACGAAAGTCCGGATGTAAGAAATGCCATAGTAGGGGATTTCCACACCCATCACATCCCCCTTCCAGTCGTCCCAGGGTATGCGGTTGCCAGAGCGTGTCGAAGCCACGTACCTGACCAAGTTTACTGTCCGGATGACAAGAACTGCTTCCCCACCGGGAAAATCCACACATTTGTGATAGTGGAGAACGATGACGACCACGGATTGAGTTGGATCACTGATGAGCGGCCTATCATGAAAGCCTCCACTCTGCAACCACTCGCTATCTGTGTGTATCCGGGCTTCCCAAGCCCAGGGGTCTCTAGCAGATCGGTGGTACGCAGGTGCTATGTTCAACAGTCGCCAGCTGTCCGGTGATTGTTGGGGAAGGGACGTGTCGAACGTGACTAAATCAAGCTCCGCTTCATCCGCGGCGGGTTGGCAGGTGGAGGAAACCAGTCGAAACTCATCTAGGAAGTGGAACGCGGAATGCTGGCACCGTAGAAAGTCGTCCTCTACGCCGGACCGTTTGAGAACCTGTAACGGTGAGGGAAATGAGAGCCAAAATCAGCCCAAAATTGATCTCCCTTACAACATCTCCAGTTCTCCAATCCCAGACTATCAAAACGTTGATCGTAATCGCAGAAACGAAAAGCATTAATCTGGAGGCGGTCATCTTCACGCACTGAAGGGAAACTGCTCCACCACAGGAAGCTGAGTCCCACAGGATGATTTTGTCGAGTGGTAGATGGTGAGGTGACCCGTCCTTGGCGTTGAGAAGGCGGATTCGAAAAATGCTGTCGAGTGGTCAGAGCCCCGCCCATTGGATAACATGTCGCGACTTACGAGTCCATGCACTCCACGAGAGCGAGCACATCTTCTGGCGAGCACACGGCGAATGCGCAGGGCCAGAACGGTGTCACAGGAGGATCAACCGTCCACTCCTCGACCACCCGCCGGCCCATGGCGATACAAGGCACGCGAATGAAGGAAATCGAACTGCCACAAAGTCCGGCGAGGAGGCCCCGACCTACAGGAACCATCTCCTCCCAGCGGAGATCCCGCAGTCTCAAGGGGTAACTGCGTTTCTTGATAGCGTCCAGGTTCTCCCACACATTCGCGTATTCCTTGACCTGCTTCCGTCCCTCCTCCAGGCTACATGGAAAGTATGGATTCTCGACCAAGCCTGCAGCAAAGAGTTCGAGTCGGTACTCCAAGAACTGGGACGTGGCGATCAAATCAGCGAAGCCCTGACTGACCTGGTATGGGATGCGGGTCAGTTGGTTGGCATACCTCCACCGCCCCAACACACCTGCTTCATCCTTAGAATGTCCTGGCTGGGCAGGTGGAGCAAGATCTCTTCAATGACATCGATGGGGACCGCGCTGAACTGGGAAGGGCCGATGGGAGGTACATGGTTCGGATGTTGCGGTTTTGTTCCCAGAAACTGTGAAAATCTCTTGACGGCGTTGCCAGCTTGAAACCACGGGGAGACATGGTCGTCTTCTGAAAGGTCGTCCAACATGGGTCACCTTGGGTGGGCGGCCGGGATCTTGCGACTCGAAGTGATCGAAAAGTTCCGGACGATTGCGCCCAGCTACATCGATCCATCTCTCATCCAGTTTCGACCAAGAGCCTGTCTCTCGAACAGAAGAACCCCACAGCCCCTCATTTGCGTTCCACGACTCTACTACCGTTCATCACTCCGCCTCAATGCACCCCGGTGCTGCTTAGCAAGCTGGGCCTTTCGACGTGTCGCCGGCCTTCCATTTGACACCAAGGGTGGCGGAAATTGGTGGATACCTCTATCACCCACCCCCGCCGGATGTTCCATGGTCATCAGGTGGCTCGTCAATGGATGTCTCACTCTGTTCGATGCCTGTCCAGCCCTTCGCGTTGGTAAACGCGCCCTGGAGAGAAGGTGAACCAGTCCTCCACACCTCCACTCACCAGATGTAACACCAACTTTCCTTCGTCCCATCCCAGGCCCTTGCGTTTGCCGTAACCCCAAGCTTCCATACCACCTCGCTCGGTCAGAACAAGCCAGACATAACGCAATGACCCTGGTGACTCGCTCGCCCTCATCAACTCCCATGTCTTGCCGTGAGCTGGCGCGCCTGTGAACCCAAGTGTTTCAAAGACCGTTGTGTCTTCATCGGGTTTTGCATTTCCGGTTTTGTATTCATTCGGACGTATCGTGCACTCGAATAAATACGACTTCGGTCGGCCTTCTACTATACTCTCGCCGGATTCGCTCTGAATCAACCAGGCGGAGGATCCCCCCTCCGTTGTCCCCTTACCGTGACATCAACACATGACTTCTCCCCTGAGAACTTACGAGTTCGAACTGGTTCTCGTGCGGGTGTGCCATCACAAACGGGTTGATGTTCCCATTTTCCATCCACTCCGACACCATGGCAAACTGGCTCCCGGTCATTGCCACTCCAGGATCACATGTGGCGAGATCTTGAGGAACCACCGCCGCCGCCAGTACCCTGTGCCTAACCTTCCATCAAATACAAATATGGCTGGGTGGAAACAGCGTTCGTGGAGGTCAGGAAGGGGAAGTGAGCACTTCCGGACGGAACTCAAACACTCTGGGAACCCACGAAATTCCGGGAATAAATATACACAGATTTCTTGATTCCAGATGAGGGGTTTGGAGGCAATATACAGAGCGGTCGGGGTCCTGGCGGTGTTACTTTTTTTTTTTTTCGCTTGTCCATGTAAATCGACATCCCTAAACATTGGTTTGGACTTCATTACACTATACATTTGTCGCACTGAAGGGCACTGCTAAAACCAAGACATGAGTTCGTCAGGGCAGCCTAGAAACCAATAGTCCCTCCACTAAGAGCCGGTCATCTACACGTGGAATTCGTTATTGAATGGGGCGCACCTCCCGTGCCAATTCATCCTCGGCTTATAAACTGGAGGATTGAGCGTTTCGACCAAGCGGCCAAATTCCCCAGCCAACCCATCAACCATATCCATCGCCTCCAGGTACTTGAGCTCGAGCCCGGCGTTCTTCCGATTCAGAAGACAGTTGAATAGACGTGTGGACGCCGGATCGCCGAAGAGGGAGATAGGCTCAAGCTTTGGGCATGGGGAGACCGCATCCGTTCCGGTGGGAGACAAGGCGTCCCAGACACGGGCTCGTCGGAGGAGTTCGAACACTCGATTGAGCGTACTTCTTGGTGTGAAATAACGAATTCCCTCCACCCCAGTTCGGCCAGGGCTAACCCATAACAGGCGATTTTGAGAGTGGTTACAGACCGTGGAACTAGTGGTTGAAGGTGAGTCGTAATGGTGTTACTGATCGCTTCCGCATCGTTTTCGAAGTCAAAGTCGAACCACATCTTGCAGCTGCCGATGTCGACGATCATAATCCCGGGCGTCCTGTCATCGGTGGTCTCGATCTCGAACACCGGAGGGTTGGAGAAGAGTCTCTCCTGAAGACGGTCGTTTGGGACCATGAGGTTGAGAGACTGCATAACATCTTGGGGGGTAATGCGCGAATGGATCTCGAGGGGGGTGATAGAGGGGGTGTCAATGTGGGCCAAGATGTAACCAACGACCTCTGGAGAGTTCCCCAACCGGAGGAAGGCAAGGCCTGGAAGTTGTACAGTTCGCCCGTGGGTAAACTGTTGTGTGTTTCTCCAGGCAGGCGTTCTTGGTCCAACTTGCACCAACGATAAGCGTTCCAGCTGCGGGGAGGTGTCCAAAATCTTGAGAAGCTCGTCCTCCGAAATTTCCACGGCACCATTACAATTTCCGAAGTCCAGGTATATTCGCTTAGCCTGGTGAAGATGTTGGACGACCAGGGCAGCGTGGCGTTACGAAGGTTGAGCACCCGCAAGCGCACGTCTGTTGGAAGCTGGAGGGTGATCGGGAGCAGTGCGACCTCCGAGTCAGGCATGGAAAACTCGCCACCCTCGTCATCAGATTGACGGAGAAGTGGAATCTCAGGTGGCGGAGACGGGGGAGGGATCGTTCGAAGATCCAGGAAAAGCGTGCCATGTCAGAGGGGACCCCGCAGAGGTCCAACGTATGGAGTCGGTGACCGTGAAGCAGTCGTTTGTCCCTCAAATGGTCCAGGGCTTCTTCGGCGAGTGGGTCGCACCAATTAAGCCGTGCGGTCATCATCTGAGGGTTCCCCTTCGATCTCAAAAACACAGGGCAGGCCGCCCTAGGCCGCGTAAAATCAACCTTCCACCACAATTCCGTCGCGGTACACACGATCTCGTGGATGCGGTGACAGGTACTGAACACCGAGCTCCAAACACGGGAGCGCCCTATATTTTCCATGACAAGTGATAGAATGTGGATGACGACCTCGGTGGGGAGTCGCAGAAGCGGTGAACGTAGTCGGTTCTTGATCCGGAGTTTTCAGGTGGGTGAGTGCGGCCGCAACCTCGTCGTCGGTCTTCCCCAGCGTAGCGTCGTCAACCCGGACAAAAGTGGGTGCCATGATCTACCGTGGAGGTCAGGTAAACAATAACCCAGACGATTAGGAAACGCGACGGACAGCAGCAGGAGAGGTAATCAGAGATCCGACGGTTTGTGAGGGCAGGTGGCGAAGGTGATAGGAGCGTGGGTAGCCTATGTCGTCGTAGCTCAGCCTCAGACGAGTTCCAAGCCATCATCTTACGGCCTGTGTTGAGTAACCTTGACCGCCACCCTTACTGCTACAAATAGGCCCTCGAGGTCTCATTTCCGCCGAATCATGGACCCTGCCTACATATCGTGGCGGAGCGAGGGGGATCCGCCGTTGGAGCCTGGAGAAGTTAAGTGACTGGCATACGCACCCACCCCCGAGATACCAGGCGTTATCCCGAGGGTAATACGCGGCCACTACGTCATTTTAACTTCCGTGTTATGCATCCTGCCAGTGCGTTTGTGCGACACCCGGTGAAAAAATTCCGTAGTCTCATGGACTGATCACATTTTGACAGCGTCCAGGTTCTCCCACATATCCGCGTATTCTTTGACCCGCCTCCATCCCTCCTCTGAGTCCGGACTACACGAGGAGTACGAATTCTTGGTCAAGCCTGCAACAAAGAGTTCAGGGCGATACTCCAAAAGCTGGGACGTGGCGATCAAATCAGCGAAGCCCTGACTGGCCTAGCACGAGACGCGAATCAGCTGCCACCTGGTGATGTGTTCACACCTCCGCCGTCCCACTGCACTTGCTTTATCGTGAAAAATTTCTGGCCGGGCAGGTGGAACAAGATTTCTTCATTGATATCGATGAGGATCGCCGAACCCGGACGGGCAAATGGAAGGTGCGTGGTTCGGAGGTTGCAGTCCCGTTCCTAGAAGCTTGAAACCACGGGGAAGCGTGGGCACCCCCGAAAGATCGTTCGTTATGAGATGGAAGCTTTACGCTTGGCAACTGCCAGGATCTTGCGAGGTGGTCAGGAAATTCCGGGCCGTTGTGCCCGAAAGACGCCATCGCATTCCGTCTCCCTACTCAGCTTCATCTCTCGTTCAGTGGCCTTTGCCGGTGAAGGCCCGTCTCTCGGATGGGAGAACCCCCGCGTCTCTTAAGCCGTGTTCCCCCGAGTCGGTTCATCGTTCCGTCGCGATGCAACCCGGTGCGATTTTACACCCTGGGAGTGCGTACGGTCCCCATGAACGGATGGGAACGCAAAACGATCTCAATTGATCAGGTCAGCGACGATCTGCAATGCGTCAGCCTCATTCGTGGCCGGGGCACCACGCACTTGCAAGCCACGGATTGTCTGCCGGTCATACGAAATAGCAACGAAGAGAAGGCACCACTGTGGACGACGGATCGGTGTTTGTTTGGGCGAATGCATCATACTTTCCCATACCAATCTCCCGGGAGCGGTGTTCGGGACTACGGGAGTCTCATTTAAGGATCCAGTAGGTGTCGCTGGATGTCTCGGACTTCTTCCAGTCTGAATATTAATGAGAGGTGGTGGCCGAGGCTCGTGAAGCAGAAGGGTTTGTTCTGATTCCTACAGCGGCTGCCATTTCGATTGACCGTCGTCCTCAAGAGACTTGGGTTTGTTGTCCGCCCGTTGATTTACATTAGATAACGGCTGGTCGTTGTGGGAGGATCGTGGGAGCTCCTTGCAGTGGTTTTGTATGATCACAATCTACAATATCTGGCAGCATGGTCGACTAGGTGGGGGAGGTGAAGCTGTCATGTGACCAGCGGAGGTAGAGCTCTCCGGAGATGGAATCACTCCCACCAACTCCCACCGTTCCGTTGGACACTTGGCATCGTTTTGACCTTCGGTTCACAAGCACCCTGCGGCGTACACCCTCGCTGCGCGGTTGTTCTGCACCAAACACGGTTAGCGACGGCATCCTAACCTGATATCAGTTAACCACAAGCGCCTCGTCCCACGAATACAGAACAGGTCTCATTTCATGCTTACAAATAACTACGGATGGCCGTCCCTCCACACTGACACCGCCGGAGTAACCTTCTCGGGACGTACATACACCCCCTTGGCGCGTGGCGAATGGATCGTATCTCGTGAGGGATCTAATGAACTCCGCTTGACGGCTCCCTCATTCCCCTTGTCTTCGTCCCAGACCTTCGCTCAACCCCTTCAAGTATGCGCTTGAGTAGTTTGTTGGCCCATTTTCCGTTGGTTTTGAGTTTGGGGATGGGTGTATTAGCGCAACAGGAGATGGCGGAGTGTTTGGCCGGGTGGGAATGGGTGCGTCTTTCTTCTTATCTCTTATGTTTTTTTTTGCCCCGGGGAGGGTGCAGGATACACTCGTGATGGTGCGAAAGTGAAAACAAGAGGTCCAAACTAACACCCGGTCGTGTTGTGTCGTAGAACCGGAACTCCCTTGACCAAGACCCTTGCAAGGTTGGCATGATGCTCGACGCCAATTGTCGCCATCTACGTGAGTGATTCCGATCGTCACTTCCTATATCTGCTTTCAAACCGTGGAGTTTTGGAGGACTAATAACTTGCCCTGTTTGTGTGACTAGCCAAGTACGATTACTCGAAATTGGAAACGGATGAATACTACGTCCCCCCAAGCAAGAATCACAGTGGAGACCTCGCATGTGATTGCAACACCATAATGTATAGGTAAGCGGTTCACCCATAGGCTCCGCAATCATCGCCTCGCCCAATCCACTCACCAGGCTCGTCAAAAACAGCCTTTCCATGGCATGCGCCACGTGCCAAAATGGAATATTTTATTCGTAAGATTATCGTTGGTCCCTGTTTGGCCTTGGTGCGATTACGATTATACATAGATGGGATAAGTGGTCATCTGGTTGCGATC
>Ga0307516_10004767_pt1 | contig 16549 bp, 16 predicted proteins | sample 19_EM_MG_FD_203310 | JGI IMG/M metagenome (GOLD analysis project Ga0307516, IMG submission 203310) | Populus trichocarpa ectomycorrhiza microbial communities from riparian zone in the Pacific Northwest, United States - 19_EM | ecosystem: Host-associated > Plants > Roots > Unclassified | place...
GCAGGGCGTATGGATCCACGAACCGGGCCCCAGACGCGGTCAAAAGGGTGCTTTCCTGGAACCCAAATTGACCAGCGTATCCCTCGGGCGAGGGATTCAGGTACCAGTCCTGGGACCTGCTTGGACCAGCGACAGCGACTGGGGTGTCCGAGTCGAGGAGGGAGTGGTGAGGAGCCCCGAAGTCCGAGTACCCTTCGTTGCCGAGAGGGTAACCGAAGTTCGTGCCGGCGAAGTTGTTGTTGAAGTACGCCATTTTTGATGGGGAGAAGGTGGGGTGAGGATTGAGAGGGTTGCGGTAGAACCGATGAACTCAGAGGGATGCGAAGTGCGGTGAGTGGATGGAGAACAATCCTCTCCTCGAATAACCCTGACATTTTATAGTCTGGACGTGAGGCGGGCTGTGCTAGTCACTTTCTTTCACTCTTTCGTGAGCCACTCACTGATGGGACCTCTTCGCTCATTCGTTTCCAAGCGCCTCCGCCTCGTGGCTTTGAACACCCACGGCTCATGTCAAACCTCTGCCGAAGGCCGGAGAATTCGTACGCCGCTCGTGTACGCCCTGCTCTCCCACCCAAGGCGCCGATTCGATCTACCCGTTGCCTTCTCCTTTCAAAGTTCGGAGTGCGAAACGAGCCGTGGCTGTCATATCGACTGACTTCCTCCCTTGCCCCCTCCCCCTCCCAGCAGTTTGACATCTCGAATGACCGTTTCGTGACGAATCAAACCATCCACCCTTACAGAGTGCTCTCCAATGACCGCTCGGGTGTAGGAGGGGTGATTGGAGAGGGGGGTACGTTGAGGATGTCATTCTCACTATCTTGTTCCACGGTATCCGGGCTGGGAATGTGGCAGACGGGAGGTGGTTCTGTCGCGATCGGATCAGTGGCCTGCCAGCACTATGGCCACCTTGGTCCCTTAACAACATTCACACTATATAACAATATAAGACAACCTCCAAGCCCCTTTGGGTGTATTGGTGAGAGTTATTTCATAAGGGTCCCATCTTCTAGCTGTTGGTGCAGAGATAGCTGAACTGGCCATGATCACTCAGTTGGGGTTAACAACAACTGTTGGATTAAACAAAGATCATGCTGTGGGTTAAAATGATTTCAAATAAATAAGAAACTAAGGCTGTGATATCAAAAATTAGACAAAGTCCCCCTCTCCAGTTGTGGGGGTAATAAAAGAAAAAAAATCAGGTCATGTATATCTTTGTACAAGGACAAGCAACAACCACACAAAGCTTGGAGAAAAGACTGATTATGTATCTGAAAGGGAAAGGTGTGGATAAACTAGAAAACATCACCATACTTCCCAAACTTGGGGGGCTAGTTCCCCTTGGTTCAATTATAACATTCCCAGTTGGCCCTAACACTTGTGAACCTGCTCCTTATTGTTGGAGATACCCAGCTTCTCTTGAGCCTCAGGAACTACCGATTCATATTTCAACCCCAATATCCCCAACCAATGCAGTTTAGCATCCATATCTTCCCCATCTTTGATTAAAGCCATAAAATCTGTGTTGTCAAGACATCTTCTCAAGTGCTTGGGGTCTTCAATTGAAGCAATGAACTCCAATGGTTTCCATACCCATGAAACTATGTGAGGTTGCCAGTTGGTGGAGCCAATGATCTGGAAGAAAACATCAAGAATGGCCACCTGGATGTTGTCTGTGCACTTAATAGCACTGATGGTATGAGCCCACAAAGCACACAAGCTTTCCTTCTCATTGGCTTCCAGAGGGTCATCATTAAACAACCTCTTACCAATGACAGGGAGGAAGAGGAGAGCAACTTCACGAAGCTGAATTGGTTTGCTCTCCTGGAATATGGAGCTAATATTCTGAAGGCCCCTGGAAGTTAATGCTTGTAAGGCATCCTGGATTGATTTATCATCATTGTGGAGAGTCAATACTTGTAAGGCATTCTGGATCGATTCATCAAATTGATCTCCATGAATTAAGTGGTAATCCAAGAAAGTGATAATATTCTTGAGCTCCTTGGCTGGGGGTGGGATTTTGTGCTTGTAGGCACCTTGCATGGCAAAACGAGAGGCTGTCCATTTTTTCTCGGAATTGTAGTGTTGAAGGTTAGATACATTGACCCCCATAATCATGTGGAACAAGCAGTAGCTCTCCTGGGCAATCTTTTCCCCTGAGCACTGAGCAATGGCTTCCACGGATTTCAGAGCAGGATCAAGCTTTTCAATGGGGGATTCAGGGTTTCCAAGTATACTCTTAAGAATCACAAAGATTGAATCAACCAAGGATAGGGAATCAACTTTGTCACTGTTACATCACAGGGTAAGTCAGTTTTACATCACAGTACAGTAAATGTACACAAAGTAAACTCACCTCTTGTTCATGACAGACAGGTCATCAATAGTCAGGTTGACATCAACCTGAAGGGCCATCCCAATGGTGAGCATACAGTCTGCTACAATTGGTGCTGGGGGGGGAGATACCAATCCAAGTGAGTGACAGATAAATTCCCAAATATATTTAGGTAGGGGTTGCTTTTTCTTGAGAGTAAACCAGGCATGGTAAAGGAGGATGTGACCAATCTGAACATGGTGTGTGGCAGTGAAGGAGAAGGTCTTCCAGTTCATGGATGGTTTAGACTTAGCAAGGATCTGGTCAATAATACCAAGAGTAGCTTCTAGGTCTGAGTCACCCTCATAATGCTTGGATCCCATGATCAGATGCTTGTCTGAAATAGACTTGATAATGGCTGCATCAGATCCATTACTGACACACCCACGTTGGATGGCAACATGAAGGAAGGCCATGGCACTGACATAAGCCTTATTCCTGAGCTCGGGAGTGATGATTGGATGTCCAGATGAATAATCAAGACATCCAAGTATTGTGTCATAAAGTCTTTCCAGGGGAATAGTTTGAATATTCACATGCCAAATCACCTCAATGGCAAAGCCTGCAATGACTTCCATATCTGCCACCTTTGTGATCATCCAGGAAATACTGTCAGACCCAGATACATGACTATCCTGGGATAAGGGCAGGAGTGGCTGGTCAGCTGTGGGTAATATGGTCTGGCCACCATGCTCCTTATCAGGTACATGAGACCCACCCAAGAAATTCCTGAACCGCTTCCAGCTAAGTTTGGATAACCAGCAGGAGACTTGGGATGGGAGCCTCTGGGAGTACACAGTAATGAAACTGATGGGCAAAAAAAACAGACCAGCTGCAGCAATAATTACAGTAACACTGGCATGATCATCCAGGACAGAGGTGGGAATGGCACAACCAATGAGAAAGAGGAGGGATGAAATGTCCACCAGGAACATTGGCACCTTCATGACAGAGTCAAAGTGCCAGATAGTAAGTTTATTTATCTTGGCCTGTTGACGCTGGCCACGATCAACAATGGATCCATCTGTGTCTACGCAAGCATAGCTGTCAAGCCAATGCTCGCCTGGCATTGTAATCAACCAGGCAATGAGGGAGGTGGAGACGGAAATGTCAAGGAACAGATTGACATGAGCAATTGTTGTGCTTCGGAAAGCTACATAGGCCATAAAGAGGTATGCTGCCTATCCCCCAAAAAAATAAATCAACACCACAATAATGTGCATCCAGGAGGAAATGCTTACATATACCCGCACTTTTGTCATGGCATCACGGTGGTCCTTTATAAACTGCAAATTGTGCTTGTCTACTGCTTGTAAAAATTCTTCATAGAACTTCATACTGGAAACAAACGCGGTCACTAAGGGTTGGCAAGTAAGGGATTGGATGGGTGGATTGGACATACACCTTCGGGGTGATCTTTAGTTCTCTCATGATGTGTTATGGGGGGGGCTGGATGCGAGTAACTGTAGGTGGGGAGCTTGGAGAGAAGATGGGGGTGTCGGAAAAGAGGAGTTGGTCGCCTAGTTGCCAGCAGGCCATTACGGCAATGTGGCGCTGGTGAACTGCAGGCGAGTTTCCTCCCCTCGGCGGCGATCACAACCAAATGTATATCCCCACCGCTTCAGTATATTAGGACCCCGGAATCTGGTGCAGTGCCCAGCACCGCCTGTGATAGCCACCCAGATAACCCCAGCCATAGAATACATTGCCTCCAACTACGAACTAGGTCGGGCGTCCGGTTACGTTGCCTACTAGTCCATCAGTATTTCCCATGCGCGGGCGACGTACAACCCTCGGTGGTAGCCGTCCGCGTTCGAAAGCCCCACACTTGAACTTGGGCACGAAAACAGTCATCGCCATTCCCTTTTTATTTTTATTTGGTAGAGTTGTAATCGAAACAGCCAAAAAGCGACAGATACATTACAGAATTACAGGCGACAAACGAGATCTCGTTAGACGCAAGCTGGGATAATGAGGAAGTAAACCCGCCATGGGCTCGACAGAGATCCAAAGGAACGATCCCATTTTCCGAGGGTTGGGAAGCAATGAGCGTTCCAACCTATCTCCTCCATGGCGATGGTGAGATTGGCACCAGGAAGTTTGTAGTTTACCGACGCAGGCAGCAGAGCAATTGGTTCCATCTTGGGATGTGAAAACTTGCCCAGAGCGGTTGGTTTTGGGGAGACAGAGGGGGGGGAGAGAAGTGTTTCTCAGCCAGAGAAACGGACTGTTGGTGATCAACAACACCGGTCCCGGCCGAGACCATATAATCCTAGGGCACAGCCGGCCTTGATGCAGTAGGAGCGGCCATCACTCTTGATGGAGAGAATGTCGACCCTTGGCCCAAGGGTGGTTTGACCGCTGAGAGGTTGACCGGGTGGAGGGTAAGTCGGATGGGAGAGGGAATGGTAGAGTAAAATACGAACACTAGAAAGCGGACGAGTGGAGGTGGCAGAGAACAATTACTTCCAGCTCCTGTTACTCCTCGGAATTTGCGAGTGGTACCGTTGACACAAAAGCCCCACATGACTTGGGACTGCCGCCCATGAGACGGCCAGAAGCTTCCCGGCAGCCTCAGTACCGGTGATATCCAGGGCGGGAACATCATCCGATGGCGATGCCCCGAGCAGTGTAGATACCGTACGGAATGACGATTGAGTGAGCGGCCAGGCCCAGGACTAGCCACGACGGTCTCCGTGTGCGGGCGGTGGCATGTGGCAACGGCAGGGTCAATTCGAAGGAGACAATCTCCCTCAATCTCCTTCAATACCGGTTGTGGGTCACGTCGTGAGAGAGGTCATCGTAGAGGATTTCGTCGGCAGGTCGCCCCCAAGGTGTTATCCTTGGTGATGATCGTTGGGATGTTGACTATTCAGATCTTCAGACCCCGGCGTGTAGCCCGATAAAGATCTACACGTTTGCCTCACGGCCTCCAAGGCAGCGACGAAAGTCGACGATGAGGAGGAGGGACTACTAAGGCTCCGGTTAGAATGAATCGGGATGCATGTCGGAGCGAATATCACCGAGAGGCACGTACACCCGTTCCACTCACCTTCGTAAGCTGTTCCACGGGGCCAGACTTTTCCCTAGTAAACACTCGAAAGCATTACATATAAGGTGTAGGGCCAACCAGCGGCAGAGCCCGGGACGGGTCGACTCTTGACCCATGTTTCCCACGACAGCGGACAGTCCACTCGCTCTTTTTGTTGGGAGCACACGAGCTCTAAGGAATTTTGAATAGATGGATCGGCTATAGATGTACGAAATACAACGCCCCGCGAATGGAATTGCTTCGCACAGCCGATCCGAGATATTCCTATCCGAGCGCGATGGGAGCTGTTGGGCGTTGGCATTATCAGGGGGCGGCCGGTGAGGGAATGAGACTCAGAGTCGCAGAGCTTGGCCACGGTGTTAGCGAGATGGCATTGGCGTCGATATCCATAATTAGAACACTTTCAAACTGGACCGAGCTATCGGGGGAAGGTTCAGTTGGGTGGCCGTTCGAGAAATCATACGGCGAAACCTGCACCAGCGCACGAGCTGCAGTTGATGCATGATGCCTCAACCTTCTCAATGTGATAACTGAGGACATCGTAGTCAGGTAACGCCGAAATGCGGTCCGGGGCGACAACAACGTTGCGATGCAGCATTGTGCACGCACAGCCAACGGGGAGCATGCAGAACCGGTTCGCGATGTACAACCAATGGACACGCCTTTTCCTTTAGCCACTGTGGAGTCCGGATGGCCGATCCGCTGTACATTTTCGCCCTGCACCTGGAAGCAATGAGTTCTTCCATAAGCGTCATGGATTGTAACTCCGGAGGAACGGGGCCGATAACATTCAAGTCAGCAAGTGGCGCCGATTCCTAAATCGTAGTACCGTGCACGTGGCGGACTGGTCACGAGTCTATGAGAATCCCGCCCAGAGGGCCATCCACGTATGGTACATAATGGGGAACCGCCTCGATTTGATCGGAAACGGACAGGGGGCTACGCAGAACTGCACAACTGACGGTTTTCAACTTGTGTGATGATGTCGCAGTACGGAAATCACGGACGATCCGCGCCTTGTCTGAATGGGGGACTCATTGTGGCCAATTGTCAGCAATGTCACCGAAGGCCCGGGTACTGGGCGTGGAGCGTCCGTTACACTGTGAGTGCGGCTGTCCTCTCGCAAGGAGTGCGTCACAATGCTGGCGTAACAGAGACTGCAGGACACTGATAGGGTCGGCAGGAGCATGATCAATCCCGATGCAATCCAGTGCGCGTCGGAGAGTTTTCTTAATACCAGCAATTGAAGGTGATCTTCCTGATGATCCAGAGACATATTAGACCTCTCAGATCCCGGATCATAAGTGAATGCCCACGCAGAACCGCAGAACCATCGAATGACGGCAGGTAAGGCCTTGAATTGAGTCTAGGGAACTTGGGGCTAGCCTGGCATGGAATGAGGTCGTTGGCTCTGAGAAAGGGCTACGGTTAGTGGGGTGATTGACGGTGGGCACTGAGCGCCATCTGGAACAGAACGTTCGGGTAGGGACTAGAACTAGATCAGCCGTACCTTTTTCGTGGGCTTGATGACTTCTGGTTCGACTTGCACGACACACCTCAACTCTGGGAACCCCTCTGTCGATCATGGAGTATCACCCATCCCGGCACCGATATTGACAATCGTAGCCGGTTCTGTGCTTCTTCCAATAGTGACATTGAATCGGTCTCCCTTGGGGGGTATGTTCCGCACCAACCACGACCCTGTGACCTCTCTCGCGATCCACTGGCCTCAGGGCGAGCGAAGGAGTCTCGGAGAGACACTCCATGGCGAATTTTGTAAACTAACTTGTTGATGATCTCAGGTCGGAACGCATTGAGCGTAGAATCAGTCGAACGATAGCCGCCATCGGACTGTGCAAGTATAGTGGTCAGCCCGAAGATGTGATGACGGTAATCGATGGCTCACTCGCGAGTCGTACCAAAATAACCGATAGGGTCCCTCTGGATCATCCCGCGGGAGCTGAGCAGGGTAGAGGACACCCTCCGTCCCACGGAAAACCTGTCTAATTACGAGCATCTTCCATCATGACGTATCCTGAGGGCAAGAGCAGAGACGCGAGCACATGAGATCGCCCCGCAAGATAGGTACCTTTCATACCCTGGTCTCCTTCTTTGCTCCCCGTCCTTCCCCACCATCCTTTTTCTTTTTTCATTACACTATGGTGCACCGCTTCATGCACCATTCCAATCATGAGGGGTACACGCCTGAGCCAATGTTTCGTCTGTCCAGAATGAATGTTGACCCTCTAAGTTCTCGATGTCGCCCGTACTTCCCTCTCTCCTTACCTTTGTTCGTCACCCTCCCCAGACAATTTCATTGCATTACCCAGCTTCGCTAGCTCTTCACCGGTCTCAGTCCTTGTTGAGCCGACCCCCTCCCGGTCTGTGATTATTCTCGGTTTATCGACTGCAACCACTTCCACTGCAACAGTACTCTGTCAGTTCCGACCCGTGGCAACTTCTACGCTTCGAAGGTTCCCCTCGAGTATTCGCCCAAACCCAAGAACGACGAAATTTTCCCTGGGCTGGACTGGATATCTGCTTGCTCCGCTGTACCCTGCAACAATGGGCTGGACTGGGGATCCAACTCCATCCGTCATGGGGTCCCTCCTGTCTGGACATTACTAGAGTCCCAGTGAAGGCACGGATATACTGCCTGTCTCGCATGTGGTTGACTGACGCACTCTTTTCATCGACACGCACCCGCGCAGCAACGACTCGATACGATACTCTCGGAATTGGATGAGTGTTCTACCGACCCAAACTTTAATCCATCCACATTCCTTGTCATAATGCCGATCTCGACGACGTACTACCAACTCGTGAAGATGTCGTATCTTGTGCCGGTCGAAAGGCTCCTGGGTGTTCCGAAGTCGTGCGTGAGTTTAATCCCCATCGAAATTGCGTTGACAGTAACTGAAGCTATTGTCGTTCGGTGCGAGTGTAACCGGGCCTCTCTAGATGAGCTTCGCACGTATTTCCCCCCAGGAATTTTGTTACCATCTTGTATTTCATCGTTGTCAATTCATCCTTGACTCAAAAAGGTTCTCCCTCGCTTGCCGGCCTTATGTGCTTGTGCGGTATGAATTCTTTCAGGCGGTGAATCAGTGATCCAGAAAACTGTTTTTCCCACATCAATAAACTTACCCTTCACCGGTTCACCTCTCTGCTCAGCAAGAACCCCTCGACGTGTGCACCCTCTCAAATTTCCCTTGTTCCTGGGATAGTAATTACCCCGTGCTTCATACTAATGCGGAGGACGAACCCGGCAAGTATCGATGCTTCTATCGATGAGCGGATTGCAGCCGTGGTCCGAGGGTGCTCTCCCGTTGTAGTGGCCGATGGTTAGTCAACATCGACCAGTCCACCTGGTTTGTCCGCTTCGGGAACACGGGGGCGCTGTGTTAATCGTCGCAAACTCACAGGAATCACATCTGAGTTTCAGAACACGAGGGAGTCCCTTTGTATAAAAACTTCAAGTTCTGTCGCCACGAAGCGACCACCCTCCTCTATGTCTCCCCCCTACCGTTCGAATCCGACCACCTCGGCCCAACGCCCATCCCGATACGCCCGCGACTTGACCGGTGACCCCCGAGTCGACTGACAGTTTCCGATACATACGGCGCCTCGTTCATGCCCGGGCAGGTCACCAGTTTCACGGTTTGGTTGGGGAGTCTCCGTTCCAGTTAACAAGGTGATATTTTAACCTATGCAACGATGGTACAGGGGATGTGCGTTCTAATAAATATGATTATAGTTATCACCGGGAATAGCAAATGTTCTGTCGATCGTTGGGAACCCGGAATTCCCGTATCAGAACCCTCCATCCTGGTAACGGTAACAAACGGAACGGACCCCCTACTAACCATTTGGTGGGGTTTTCCTGCTCCACAGCGGTCGGACCGGTTCGCCTGTGGGGTGAAGGTTGAGTTTTTGTTAGGTCGGGACCGTGTAATCCCAACCGACTTCGAACGTCAATCCCTGTTCCTCCGCCCTCGCCGCCGACCGACCTACCGCGACCTTCACCCGACTGCGCGTGCCGTTCAATCAGAATGCAGCTGGTCTTTCTACCCAGTCTGCGATGTGGTGGACGCCAGCGGTGGGTACTTGGGGAGGGAGGTCTCGGTTCCCGCAGAACCAGTGTTGCTCGCATGATTATGGTGGGGCGCATCGTGATGCACGTTCATCCTTTCTCACTCGATCGACCGGCACGTGCTGTCCAGTTGTCGTTTCCATCTATCTAGACGCAAGTGGTGCACCGCCATCCGCCGACTATATCGGGTCGGATCCCCACTGTCTTCGAGAATTTTAGCGTGTATTTTCGTGTATCTCTCCCTCCACCAGAAGATGAGGCTATCTACGCTTCTCGCCTTTCAATGCCCACCCCTTCACTATACCTTCGGCTCCTTGGTATCACTTTTACTTGGTCCCCCTGCTCCACGGGTTCGATTTGAGCAAATTTATATAACAGTACGATACAATGTATAGCGTTCTCGTCAGTGTGTGATTATGCGTTTCACGAGCCTCTGTCTAGCCGCAATACAGCGCGACCTCCGAACTAGAGTTTGGCTATTATTTTGCGCGTGCGGGCTTCCCGAAAATATTGGCCCAATACGACGTGACACCGATTCCCGCCTGGGCCAGTAATATAAACGGGCGGCGAAGTCGCTTGTGGTTACTAGGCCACAGCCGGTGAATGGGCGTGCCCTGGATTGAGCCCCGTTATAAGTTTTCAGGGGAAGAGCTGTCGGGAGTGGCGCGATTGGGTGTCTGCGCTCACTTGCCAAAGGAAGCGTGAAGAACGACGACATCCTTGATCATGGCGGCAAACTCGAGACCGACGCGCATTGGGTCCTCCCTCACAGCCTGCATGCCACACAGTCCCCCCGCAGCTGCCTCAGATTTTGACCACAGATACGAGGTCCCAGCGACAGAGGCATCAAGATGATGCCCCTCTCCTAGCTGAACATGGCCATCGAAGCCAAACATGCCTACAGTCGGGGCGCTTTTTGTTATTGAACATTCAGTTAGTGGGTGACGAGCGGAGAGGAAATCCTGACAGGGTTGAGGACCATGACCCACACAGGGAGTGAGCTCCAGGAAGAGAATTAAGCCTCCGACAACTCGTCTCATGAGAAACGGTACAATCCACTCCAGAGGACCCATCGCTGGGATAAATTTCCGCAAGAACCTCGTCGAAAAGCCGTATATACGACCCTGATGTCGAACCGAGGCTGAAGGGCCGTGAAGTGTACCCGTCAGCGAGACGCGGTCGGTGTTCAACCGAGCCCACGCAGACGGCGCAGAGAACAACCTCCGCGTTGGAGGGAGGCACTGGTGCTCCTTCGAGGTAACCTTTCCATAAAGATGGTGGTCTACCATGGTTTATAAAAAGGTAAACGGTTAGGTTAGGGTACCGGCACCTCGCCCGGGGGTGAGACGATACACCGCCTGGCGAGCCTGAGTTCGCGTGGTTAGCGGAAGGTACGAAATGCCCCAATACCCAGCCAAAGCCACGTGAGTTGCGTGTCTCAATTGCCTACCGGAGTCGGATCTCGCTGAATCCTGGCCTTGAGCCGAAGGTTTAGTTTGTTTTGGCACGATTGGCGGCTCAATTCTAGGGAAGGGCGTAGTATCCAGTTAGACTCGTGACCAGTCAAGTGCGGGTCTCCGACCAAACTGGGTTCAATAGGCGCCTGTGCGGACTGATTCGGCGACAGCCTCGTGTCGGTTTGGGGCAGGACCACGACGACACCCCGCCATAGTTCCCCCGCTATCAAGCGATCCCAACGCCATGCATCGTATTCTTCGAAAACGACTCCCATCAACCGGTGGGACGCCAATCGAGCCCGGCCCTTGTAAGATCCTGGTTGCTATTGCCACCTTATCGGATTCGCTGACGGCCCGCGGCAGCCAAGACAAGACGGTTCATCGATACCGTAAAGGTGTTACTGGACATTGCGAAGGAATCTACCGATGTATTTCCCCCCCTCAAGTTGTGTTTAGGCGGTATCAACACCTTGATCAAGGACTGCGAGGTGCGTTGGTATCAAACTTAACCCTCAAATTCTACTGATGACCACCAACCAGGGATACAAAGACGTAGAAGACAAGCTCAACGATCTCACCCCGTGGTTAGAGAAGTTATTACAAACCTTGGCGAAAGCGAACCCCAACAACGATCCCGAGGAGACCGAGAGACGATCACTGTTGGCGAGGTTTGCGTTGCACGTGGCATATGCTCCCCTCCAAAGGCTGACCCTCCGTAGATCGTTAGAATACGTTGGGAAGCGATCGCTAGCGATATTAGACAAGGGGAGGGTTGCAAGGGTCCTCGATAAGTCGCAAGACTCGCAAGAACTCATCGGTCTCCTGGAAAGGCTTAGGCAAGCTGCCATCATCTACCAAATGGGGCAGGGCGATGCAGTGGTGTTACTTGCAACAGGGTCGGACCACGGGATCGCACCCTCAGCCCCAATATCTGCCCCTCTGACTCCACACAACCAGGAACCGAACGGTATACGAACAACTCTATCTCGGGTAAATCGCCTAACGTTCTTTCACACACAGACAATCGTGTGGTTTCCGATCCAACTAGACCCCTCTTCAGAAGACGCAACAAACACCCGCATCCCGCAGATTACACCATTGATCCAGTTGCACCGCACCGTGAGAGAGAGTCGAGTCGGTCGCACCCCGTTTTTTCCCTTCTCAAGTCTGTTGCGGTCTCTCTCTCTGCGATTCTGCACCATTGTGATGTATTATCTCTATTATACCACACCATCCGTGATGCTTACATTTGTTTCTAGCGAGAGATGGTGTACCACCAAGCGATAAAGTTGTTGGTGCCCCAGGTTGAACGGCTGACCCAATCGCTAAGTCTCGGCGAGGTTGAAGTTAAGGAGGAAGTGAGGAGGATGGCTCTAGAGCGGTAACTCCCACTCTCCACAGCCGAGAGTCCGTCTAACGTATGTGGGTTGTTAGGCAACTAGAACACGTTCTCCGAGACCTCGTCCCGCTGGTTGAACGAGGGAAGGTTACCAAATTGCTGAATGCCCCCGAGGATGTGGATAGACTTGGCAACTTGGCGGAAGATATCCGCAATGCTATGATGGATTATCAAGTTCGTCCTCAGAGTACTCACTCCGCCCCACCTAATGTTTTCGCCAGGCATCGTCACAACAAGATACATATGCCTTTCTCAATGGTATACACCACGTCGCAGACGCTGGTCACCGCTCCGGGAACAGGCAAAGGTGTCTAAATGGAACAGGGAAGGATGTTCTCCAGAGGATTGAATGTTGGTTTACAGGAGAGCAAACCCGACCTATCTTCTGGCTGAATGGTCCCCCTGGGACCGGAAAGTCAACCATCTCCCAGACATTTGCTGAGATGTCTTTTGCGGACGAAAAGCTCGGTGCAAGCTTTTTCTGCTCACGGTACTGCGAGGACAGGAGCAACCTTCACACAATATTCCCAACGCTTGCCTCCCAGCTCGCCTATCAGTACTCCGCCTTTCAAAAGGAGCTACTCCAAGTCTTGAGGGCGGACCCTGATGCCGCACAACAGTCCCTCTGCTTCCAGATGGAGAAGCTCATCGTTGGTCCACTTGAAGCTACCCAGATCCATACTCTCATCATCATTGACGGTATTGATGAGTGCAAGGACAAAAAACCCACATCTGCCATCCTGTCCATACTCTCCTGCTATGTGGACCGGATCCCCAATGTCAAATTTTTTATCAGTGGACAATGTGAACAGCTTCACTGGAGATTCCAACTACCAGTCCCCTGGCCCACCCGAGAAATTTGTGAGGTCTATGAGATTGAAGTTCACTCAGTAATCAAGGATGCCAAGCTATTCCTCAGGACCCAGTTACCCAAGATTCAAAGTCAGATATACCTCCCTACCCTCTGGACTCAAGATGGCTGGTTCAACTATGCCTCAATGTTTGCCAGATTCATTGAGTCTGAGGGCCTTACAGGGAGGGTATACCAAACTGATTGCCTTCTACAATGTGTTGAGGAGCAGGGCATTGATATCCTCTACACCTGGGTCCTGGAACAAGCTTTCCACAAAATAGACTTGGGTGACGAGAAGTTCCACTCCCATTTCAAGTCTGTGGTGGGGGCAGTACTGCTTATGTTCAACCCCCTCCAAATAAGGGCACTTGCTAGCCTCCTGGGAGTGTCTGATATTCTGACCATACTCCATTCACTCCACCCTCTTCTCATCCTGGGCAGCAGAGCTGACTCTGTCCAAGTTTTCCATGGATCATTCCCTGACTTCCTCATGGACCCAGAACGATGCAAAGATAAAAGATTCTTTATAAATCCATCAATCCACCACCAAGAGATTCTGTTCTCATGCCTCAACCTGATGAAGGGTGGGTTGAAAAAGAATATTTGCAACCTGGACAACTATGTTTCCCTTGATAAAATTGAAGATCTCCCCACTCACCCCAAGGCAAAGATTGGGGATGCACTGGAATATGCATGTAGGTTCTGGGCAAAGCACCTTGCAAGAGTCCCTGCAAGTGGCCATAACACTAAGGAAGTGTGTGAGGCAGTTGATGGATTCTTCACAACATGCCTACTCTCTTGGATTGAAACCCTCACCATCATGGGGCACCTTCATGCTGCCCCTCATGCTATCAACAATGTTCAACAGTGGTACATCTCAGTAAGTTGTGAGTAGTATATTTACTAAGCCATTCCTAACACTTCATTCAGGCAGGCTTGATCTGCAAGTGGGTGGATGCTAGTCAGGATTTTATCTTGGAACACATCAACACAATAAGCAACACCCCTTCTGAAATATATCATCATGCCCTCCCCTTCTCTCCTTCATCCTGGCTACACAAGTACTACAGTGCAGAACTTTCAAAAGAGGTTAAGGTGGTCAGGGGACATCAAACTAAGCAGGGAGCACCTTCCTACACAGTTTCCTTGAACAATATCCCACAAACTCTTGCATGTAAGGGAGGTGTTGTTGTGGTTGGTTTTACCTCTGGTAACATCATTATCCTTGATGCAGCCACTCAAATCCACATGTCTGTGGATTTCAGGCACAGTGATGCAGTGGTATCCCTTGCCCTCACATCAGATGGGGCATTCCTTGCATCAGGGGGCTATGATGGAGCAGTCAAGTTCTGGGATATCCAAATTGGTATGGTCATCAGGACCTTCCTTGGTCATACCAACCAAGTTTATTCTGTTGCTGTTTCACTAAACTGCATCACAATTGCCTCAGTATCTTATGAATCAATCCGTTTGTGGAATGTTCAGACAGGGGAGTGCATTCATGAAACTGCCAACAATATCAACTTCTCTCCTATAAACACCCCCCCAATGTCTGTACCATTCAGAGGTATAATACACAATCTACTCAGGTCCTGGGACAGGGGCCTCCCTTTACACCTTGACAAACCCCACCCTCAGGTACAAGTTCATGGTATACAGCAACCCATGGCCTTGGCTGATGACCTTACTGTGGAATGGTTGAACATCCATGACCACCAGGGTTGGTTAATGGGTGCATGTGAAGGTGACTACTTTGCCCACTCTGCAGATGGGACCCATTTTGTTTCATGGAGGGGAAAAGTTGCCATGGTTCGAAACTCTAGTTCTGGAGAAACTGTGACTACACTCCAGGCACCTGGTAGGAATCTCCAGTCCTGCTGCTTCTCCCCTGATGGCAAACTGGTGGTTGGTGCTGCCTACTGCAATATATATGTCTGGGACATCACCAGTTCAGACTCTCACCCTATCAAGACCATTGTTGCACACACTGAATACATCACCTCCCTCACATTCTCCTCCCTTACATATCCCCCCTCCCTTATCTCATCATCCCTTGACAAATCAATCAAGTCCTGGGATATTGATGCAATAGACCTAGGCGCAACTAACTCAGAGACTATACCACCCACCATAGCTCCAATCAAGTCCATCAGCCTGCCAGGAAATGGTACTGCTATCTCATGTGATTCAGCTGGAGTTTGGAAGATTTGGGACACCTCCACTGGTTTCTGCAAGGCAACCTTTCATACCTCAGCTACAGAGATTGAGTGGGCAGAAGCAGAGGTTGTCAATAATAGGTTGATCCTTGGCTGGTGCTCAGGCACATGGATCCACCTCTACAAACCCATGGAACGAGCACTCCAGGTGATAGGAGTAGGATCCTACTTTGTGACCATGAGCCTCAAGGTATCAAGGGATGAGTCCAAAGTGTTTCTCCTGGATAACACATCAATTCGAGTTTGGTCCACCCGGACAGGAGAGGTTGTGGGTAATGTGATGTTGGAGGGTAAACCGGTTTTCAATTCACTTGTTGTGGATGGTTCGAGAGCCTGGGTTCGCCTGGAGGATTTACCGATCCAGGGGTGGGACTTTGGGACCACAGGCTTGCCGACATCACCCCTTCCGTTACCCAGCTCATCCCTGCCACCTATGCCCACATACCGTCTGGAGTTTATCGATTGTACGAGGGCAAGGCACACCGAACCGTCCAGGATCGAGGACACGGTCACGGGCGAAGAGGTGTTTCGACTGAGTGGGAAATACAAGAAACCTAGTGTGGCGCAGTGGGATGGCCGGTACCTGGTTGCTGGTTACGAGTCTGGAGAAGTGGTGATTCTGGACTTCAAGAATATGATCCCTAGTTAGAGATCCGTAATGTGTATTTTGTAATCGTCTCAAACCACAAGATTTCATGTATTATGCCCAGCACCGTCGTAGAGTGCCCCCGTGTTCGTAATTCACAATATTCACGTTGCCATTTTTTTTTCCTTCCGCAATGAAACGGTCTGCGCCCAACTAACAACGTGCGCATATCGGGAGTGTGATGCTAGCGTCCGAATCACCAAACGACCTCGTTACCCGCCCAATCCCAAACTCTACCTCTTTGGTCCTCTCGCAACTTTCCAACAACATCAAGCACACGTTCTGCAGCTTCCTCAGGCTCACGTAGCTGATCTCTTGGCGTACTCTTCCAAAAGTCCCTACTCAATTCCGTCTTCATCGTCCCAGGATGTACGCCGACGGCCATCGCGGGTCGCTTCTTCTGCTTCAGATGAAGGTCGAAAGTGTGCATCGCTTGGTTTAGCGCGGCTTTGGAAGCACGGT
>Ga0307516_10004768_pt1 | contig 16539 bp, 24 predicted proteins | sample 19_EM_MG_FD_203310 | JGI IMG/M metagenome (GOLD analysis project Ga0307516, IMG submission 203310) | Populus trichocarpa ectomycorrhiza microbial communities from riparian zone in the Pacific Northwest, United States - 19_EM | ecosystem: Host-associated > Plants > Roots > Unclassified | place...
ACGATAGGTCGCCTTTTCCAGACAACCTTTCCCCCCTTGCCCGAGTTTCAAGGGCGGCAGGTTGTGACTCTTCATAACCAGCGGGACTTCCTTTTTTTCCGTCGCCATCGGTGTGTCTGGATATTTTCTCCTTGGTCAAAACCTAACTTGTCCGTATTATTGAGGTATGCATTTCGTTCACCGGAAAGAGTGGCATTGCAGGAAATTGGGCCGCGATTTACACTGAAACTTCGATGGTTAAAGAAAGGCATACCGGCTGTGCAGAACTTTGGGGAAGAGCCTAAACCTTTAGCATTTGACGTCGAGCCTTCCGAAGTGGAGGAAAAGGATGCTTCTGCAAAAGACTCGACCGAGCCGGCACTGGGACCAGTTATCCCTCCAAAAACGGACGAGTACTTATGGGCATGGAAGGTTCATCTCGTTTTTCTTCCGTAGTGATACGAGTTCACTGATTTATACTTTGCACATAGCCCGAGCTGGAGACTACGAGACGGACATTTTTCTTGTAGCTTTTGCGGTTCCTTCGTGCAATAGGGAATCTAGGACGGTCTTGTCCCCGAAAAAAAGGATTGTCCCTCCTTCCAAGATTACTGACGATGCAAGATCTGTGCAGGAAGTCGCCGATGCTCAGTGAGATGAAACATAGAAGAGCCTGACAGTGGCAGAAAAGCCAACGAATCGTTATATTAGTAGTACCTTGATATGGCGTTAGAACTCTATAAGTCTTTCGACCTTGAGCTTGGGGGAGAGTTTGATCGGAATAACATTTGTTTTATTTGGACCTCGAGCGAAAGGCTATTTATATGATACACCAAATGTTACCCATGAACCTTCCAGCCAAAAACGAGGAGTACGGCACGAGAGAATATTGGTGAGTGGTAGTGGCCTTTGCCTTCCCATTCACCGTCATATTTTGAAAATGACAGGGATCGCCGGTATACAAAGTCAGGATAACGTTTTGCTTGGGTCCCCCGTCGTCATATTTTTTCTGCAGTGAGGTCGAAGATGGCCACTTCGATTGGTTCAAATCCTATGCAGACTTGGCCCCAATAATCCGAGATTTGATACCAGACAAAGCTTCCCGGATATTGATGTTTGGATGCGGAAATTCTAGGCTCTCCGAAGATGCAAGTTCCTGCAGAAAATATAATGACATCGGATTGACTTTTGTTACCTCAAGATGTGGGATGATGGCTACAGGAAGATTATCAACATCGATGTCGGTTGACCGAGCCTCAGTGAGGGTGACATGATAACTCAGGTTTCCCAGTATTCATCAGTCGTTGTGGACCAAATGCGACGACGGCACGAGACCCTCCGACCTCAAATGGAATGTGAGGCGCAAATGTGGTGCAAAACAACTCACCTGCAGATTTGTGAACAGGGCACGAAATGGACGTTCGAGATCTTCAATTCGAGGACGAATCATTCGATGTTGTCATTGACAAAGGTAAACACCCGATATTGAATTGATATTCCACTGGACCTCTGCTCATTTGCAGGTACAATGGATGCCATGATGACATCAAAAGGGGATGTCTGGGTAGGTTATATCGCTCCACGATAGTGAGCCTCGTTTCTGACTTTGATATTAGGATCCTCCCGAACAAGTTATCAAAGACTGTACTAGAGAGGTTGACGAAACAATTAGGTCAGTTCCCAGCCCAAACGGACAGCATTCGATTCGTTACGAATTTATCCAGGGTTCTCCGCAAGGCCAGCGGCCTGTTCATATACATAACATTTGGGCAACCCCACTTCAGAAGACGGTTTTTAACCCGACCGAATACGAGGCTAGATATTAGGGAATTAGGCGATCTTTTTCATTATTATCTATACACTGTCCGTACTTAGATGCAGGGGTGGGTAACACTGAGGGAATCCCTATTAGAACAAGAACTTGACGTTTGTATAAAAGTCAAGCATGGGGTTCTCCCCATTTATGAGACGTGTTCTACCTAGCTCTGCATAGGTTTGCAAGAACTCTGAATGTGTGAAAACGCTTGACTTGCGCTCTCCTACGGGAAGGCCACTAGCAGAAGTAACACCATCCATTGGCCGCCTGCGACTCTGAGAGAAGAAGAAATCTGGACCCAGGGAAATGGAAGTAGAGTTGTTAGCCAAGGGGGTCGATCTCACAGGCGGTAGGTTGGTCGAGGGGTCGGAAATACGAGAAATGGTGAACTCGTACATGTCCCTCAGGCACTCGAAGTTGGTGGGGAAGAATATGTCAAAGTACCCTTGTCGCACAAGCACTGTGCTACAAGGCACTGTGGTATTTTGGAATCTCGTCTGAACAACTGGGGCGTTCACCCCAGCTATCGTGTCTGGCAGAGACGAGAAGTCGGATAAAAGAAGTCGATGTCGAGGGAAGTAATGTCGGAGTGTTCTTAGAAGGCTAAGAAGTCGGGTCGGAATAAATTCCTCCCTTGATAGGTTCGGGGAAAATGGTAGTGAAAGATACATTTTCCGTAGCGTAGATGACGCTCGTAAAAGTGTATTGATCGGAAGGGGGTGGTTCAGGTGTTGTCGCAAATCCAGAAAGTCGGCAATCAAGGGGTCGGTAACGGGAGTGTATAGCATGTCGAAATCGCCCTCAGAGTCGATTGTAACGACACCTTGGTAAGGCTGCAAAGTCCGTAAATCGTATCGGATTACATCGTGAGCAAAGTTATCCTGGGGTTGGGTGAGTACTTTGCATCTCGTTTCTGAACATACTTACTATAACTTCCATGGCAACAAAGAAGCAAGGAGCTGGTTCCTTGGTTCTCCAGTGAAAGATACTCTTGTGGGTGATTTTGACACAGGGATGGGCTTTCAGCTTCCGCTTCTGCAGTTGGACGAGACTGCCGCTAATCTCTATTATGTTGTAACGAGTGCGCTCGTAGACGTCTGGATACTCCTCCTGGAGGTAATTGAGAATATCCATGGCCAAGGTACCATTTCCTGCTCCGATTTCATAGACGATGAAGTCCTCGTAAGGGAAATATTTGAGGAGATATTCCGCAACTAGACACTGAGCGATTGCTCGTCCATACCAAGGCTGAGATGATATAACATGAGGGGTCGAAGAAAGACTGGCGAGGAGGAGAAATACCTTAAAAAGCTCGGTGGGGGTATGCCACAGCTGTTTGCCAGGCCCTGCTTGGTTGTCTGCCCCGTAAGCAGCGTACCGTTTGCCGACTTCTTCTTGAAATTCTACGGAGTCCCTCAATGTCTCGAACTTGATAGTGCTGTCCTGTGTGTCGAATATAGTCGCTTGCTTAGTGAAATATCCGTAATTGGGATTATACAGAGAGTCTTCGATAAAGTCGCGTGCCAGCATTTTCACTTTGCGAGGCGGTTCTTTTGCGCTCTCCAGTGAATTGGCGTCGACCAATTGGTAGTCGCGATATTTGGTATCCGGCGTGGAATCGAACGAAAAAATGTTGTAATTCCATTTGTCGCGGGGGTTCGGAAATTTGGACGCGCCACCACGACAATGTGTTAAGGAGAAAAGCCTGGGTCGGACGAGCTGTGCGGGGTGCCTGGACAAAGCTCGAAAAGATACGACGGCCAGAGTGACCACCATCTGCGAATCGCCGCTCGGCCCGACGACACCAAAGCCTGTCACGTGGTACTTACAGGGATGATCATTTTCCCTTCAAGATCTCATCATGGGCTCTGTCGGGAGGCTCGTCGCGACATGGATGGCGACCGGAAGAGACGAAGAGATAGAGAGAACAGTAACAGGCACGTAACCAGACGGCTCCCTACACCACCAACTGAAGTATGGCAACAGAGATTACCGATAACCATACCACACTTCTTGATCTCGTCAAGGCCCTCGGTGAATATCTCACCTCTGAAGAAGACGAACTGCGGACGAAGAGTGAGGTCACAGACTTCGACGCTTTTGTCTTTTGCCCTTATGCCCTTTGCTTATAGGCGTCGACTTTCTTTCGTCCGTATTAAGTCGCGTCTCACCCGAAAGGCTGAATCGGCAGTCTGGTATGAATCCAGCTACGAGAATACTTCCAATCAACCAATGATCCCTCAGTCCGCGTCTTAACTACTTTTTATTGTGAAAAGCTGGAGGACTTCGAGACCAGGATTCCTGCATTGCGAGGTCTCCATACACTGGCGTGTCTACCGACTTGCTCCTCCACGGACGCCGAAAGCATAATAATGGGGTGCGTGTAACCCCAATCCAATTGCACCCATTCTCATTGCTGGCACTACAGTATATTTACGCACGTCACTATGAAAGTTCTCCTTGCACCGGTTCGTTTCCTTGTTTTTTCAATAATTGACGCATTGATGTCGCAACATCGAGAAGGTTTGTGTCCAGGTTGTTTGCTACAATTTAATTCTCACTCTTTCCAGTGCTCAAGGCTATGGACAGTGATTTCGTCGCGAACTATATCTCATTGGCCGAAGGGGAGAAAGATCCTCGCAATTTGCTGACAGCTTTTGCGATCGCCCGTGTGATTTTAATTGAGTTTGATACATCTGACTACGTCGAAGTGCGAACTCCTCCCATTTCACCGGGATGTCAATTGATGCAACAACCAGTCCTTATTTAACATTACATATTGTTATTTCCCCATCACATTTCGACCACCTCCAGACAACCTTCATGGGATAACGACAGATGATCTCCGACTCGCGTTGCGGTACGAGCATTTCATACTCTGGAACCCGGATAGATCATAGATGTAAGCCTCGCAGGTCATGTCTGAGCGCTTCACCGTCATTTGGCCCCCTGGCTATTCCCGTATTTCTAGACAAGTTGATGGCAGGCTCACCGCCTACGAAGGTTCACTATGCGTTCTCTCTCTGAAGAGATTGGAAATAACCCTACCTATCTCCGCTCTCTTTTCCAGCGAGATACTCTCCAAACTATGGCGGCATGCTTCCCGGTGTATGGTTCTGCGCTTGCCCGTAGCAGTGCCCGAAAACTCTGGAGTACTCTCAAAATGGAGGTGCGGATCATCTGCGTCTTCACTTCTTCATGAAAACCTTCACCGAGACCCTCTGCTTAGATTTTTCACCCCACTGACCCAGAAACAGAGGCAGAAGCACTAAAAACACTGCAAGTCCTCGTGGGAACAATATATGCACACGACGAGAATACGGTGGAAACCAACGACGACATCCAGGGGCTTGCAACAGACGTCTGCGAGGAATGTCTACAGATTCTGCTCCAGCCTGAAAAAAGTCAAGCCAGACCTGCAATCAAAGTACTCTGTGCTTTTATGGCCACTACTCGTTCGTGATTTGTCGAAATCCCCGTGCTGCGTGTTAATTGGTGAATGATTTATTAGCCTCCGTGGCTCGATATACGCTTTCTCGAGGCCTTCCTCATCTTATGAAACTCTTCATGAGCGATGACGAGCTATCGAACCGTCCACAAATACTGCTTTTACTGGCAGATTTCGTCAATGCGGCGCGTGAACCTATGGACAAGCGTATGGGACACGAAGGAGAGGTTCCTCTTCTACCTTATAAGGACGAGATTCTGAGCATCGTTAGCACCGGATTAAAGTTAACGACTTCACGCCGTCCTGCGCTCTCGTTAATTATGGGCCTCATCACCGCGACGAACCTTTTGGCAGATGAAGAATTAGGGTTCATTGTTCATATTGTCAATGAGACCTTCAACTCGGAAAGAATGGATCATGATGACTTGTGGTAATATTTCCAATTGCCAGCTTGAAAGGTCGTCAGTCCTTTGACGATTTCATCAGTGACGCTGCAATTCTTAGCATCCTAACCACGATATCGGCATCTGCACCTCGACACGTTCAAGATCAGACGTTGCCTGTACTCTTCAGTTCTCTCCCTGACACTGCGCCTCCTAGAGATGCCCTGAACGAACGTGCCAAGTATTGGCGCAACCTGTTGGCCTTGAGCACGTTGTGTGTACACCCCGAATTGTTCGAGACGCTCATGATACGCCTTACGACCAAGCTGGACCTCATTTGCGTGCCTGTGGTAGAAAAGGAAGATGTTGAGCCGGACGCTGCCTATGCGCATTCCCTGCTGAAAACGCTGGCAGATACAATGTCGAAGAAGGTTGATTCAGGCCATCCTGATGTCCCGAAATACATCGATTCACTTGTCCCTCGCATTTTTAACCTCTTCATCTACTCGGCTCTGCAGCCTGAACGGAACTGGCTCGCTAACGACCCCCGCCTCCTTCGTGTCGGCGCGGATATCATCACACAGGTTACGCAGTGTCTCACTGTACAGTAGGCCATCGTACGCATTTTAGTTCTCTCCATTTTGACACTTGCAACAGGCGGCAGGAAGCATTTATTCGAGCGGTTTTCCAAGTCTTTTCTTCCGGAGATGTACAAGCAATTATGGAAGGCTTCCATAAAATTCCACCTGGTGTCCGACTTGATATGTTTGGTGTAATGAATACCCTCATTCTTGATTCAGTTTGACTTGACCCACTCCCTACCAGGATTCGACGAACACTGTGCAGAAGAATTTGATTGCTCTTTTTGCTGCAGGGATCCTGACTTCTCATAAGGAGGTTCGTATACCAGTAACTGGGAGGAACGTGGTCGAAATGATTTTTTTGCTAGGTTCGGTTTCCCGTTGCATCTCTCGATGACTTCCTGGATCAAATTCTTACCTGGACGTTGCTCCGTGCGGACAATGATTTACAACGTGAATCTGCTCGGCATGTAATCTCTTCGATTGTCAATAAACGTACCGAAGGTCAGTGGTAGCTTTCTCGGTGTGCTTCAAGGGAGTGATTGATGCATGTATCTTGGACAGATGTCGGAACCTTTCTTGATGACAAGATCAACAATTTCTGGCGTCATAAAATTGCCAATGGTGATGTAGCCTTGGAAGAGCGACGTCAGGGCCTTTTGGCATGGTCGGGGGTGAGACTTGTTTCTGCTTTCGGCATTATCATTGCTCACTTGCACGATTTACAGATCGCCAAGGCTTTAATTTTGCGTAACCACCCATTATCCTCCCGGTACACAGATGTTCTTTTTGAAGTCCTCGGTGACTCAAGCATCGGCTGGGATGCTGCCAAAACCATTGGGGGACTTGCAAGCCTTGATGCGATTCTGACGAGAAAACATCATGCAATCATCAAGGTGAGAATCCTTGAAACCTATACAAGTTATCTACACTTGTTCACCACCATTGGTAGATTCTCTATGCGCAGAAGTTTGTCAACAGGGTTCTACCACGTATCACTGACGGTATCAAGGATTCGACAAGTAAGACACGTCGACGTTCTGTGAGATGCAAGCCTTTGTAACAATCAGCGATAGAACAGCCACTAGAGCAGTCGGCATATGTTGTTGCATTGACTTCGCTCATCAAAGCCGTCCCAAAGGCCACGTATGCCAGCGAGCTGCCGTCCGTGAGTTCCTCAGAATTTCTCGACCGTATCTGGATTGAGAATCTTCTGAAAAGCTCATACCCCTCCTATTGCGGGGGCTGGAGTTTCAGGATCCGAGCCTTCGAGGCGATGTGATTGATACGTTCCTCACCGCTGCGGAAGGTGACGCCTCTGGCCAAAAGTTTGTTTCGGAGCATGCGTCCACACTTGTTACATATATGCTGAAGAACTGCATGTTGACCGAAATGCCCGTATCCGTATGTGTTGACGCCGTTATGATTTAACTGAAAGCTGACAATCAGAAGCGAGTAAGAATTGCCGCTCTGAAGTATTTAGGTGTTCTTCCGACCATAGTGCGCTATGACGTTTTGCACCCGTCTAAACCTGTCGTTATCCGTGAGCTGGGAAAGGTCCTTGACGACCCAAAGAAATTTGTTCGGAAGGAAGCTGTGGACACAAGGTCTGTTGGGCCTCCATGTCTCTGGTACCGGGGCTGACTATTGTATCCTTATTCCCACCTTAGAACCGTCTGGTATGAAAGAGTTGACTGAATTGCTATTACACTGCTTCTGAACTGATGCTTTAGGTTCAAATACAATGGATGAGATCTGGTGAGGGGTATTACAGATAGATTTTTCCGGCCAAAGGAGGGATGTGTAACAGAATGTGTGTGAAAGGCACAGACAGAAAGACTATTGCAGGGGAATATAGGTTAGTTGAAGGGCAATGTATATCTAAAGAATAAGTAAAAGGGTATCACGATGCCATTATGGCTTCTGTTTTGACCACAGCGTCCGCCAAGGCGATTTCGAAAGCGCGTAAATGCTCCTGCACGACGGTTCTTCCGTCCACCCTCCTTGATGAATGGAACACGGTTGAGAGGGTATTGGTTTCATGATCATCACCTCCGTCTAGTATCCCAGCTTCCCATCTATCAATTCTTACCCGGCTTCTCTCTGCACTGTCCCAGTCAGTGCGCCACTCGCCGAGTTTATTTTTTAGGGCACGGATCTTACGGCCAGCTTCGGTTGTTGCAGCAGCATTAACCTGCGCTTGCTCGGATAATGTTGTAAGGGATGTGACGAGTGATACAGTGAATGAACGTAGGTGTGCTAGATGGGGGATCGTCTTGGCAGGAGTAGGATGCCCATCGACTGGAGGAGGAGGAGGTAACACATCTTTGATGGGGGAAGCAACCGATTCTATTTCCTCGTTGTTGTTTTCGTCATCATGCAGATGGTCGGGATCGGTCTCCCAGTCATGTGTGGCACCAAAAGGCTGCCGCGGCGATAGAGGTTCTTCCTCCACGGTGTCCAGTGGACGGCTTGATTCCGGCCGATTTGTCGGCGGGGGGTTGACATCCGATAGACCTTCGATATGCTCAAGTTCATCCAGGACGCTCAAGACATCATTGCCGCCAAGCTCGCCTGCAATCCGTCTGAATTCCCGTTCATATCCCAACAGTTCGCGAACCTGTCCTTCTCGGTTGCGTACGGTGTCGTCGATTCGTCGAATGACGTCTGAGGCGAGACGTTCTAATGCAAGGGGTTGAGCACCAGAAGAGTTGGATTCGAGGGTACGAAGATGGGCAAGGAAGATGTCAGTGGATTTCAAGTCCTGAGCAAGGACTTCCAACGCATCTTGTTGGGGTGGAATGAGCATCAAGCGAGGCGGTGAAGGGGGTGGGTCGTCGGGCTCGGATGGGATATCATCAAGCTCGGGAGGCGATGCATCGCTATCAAAGGGAGTTGCCGAGGCTAGCTCGTCTGCGAAGGAAGGGGAGTCGTGATCGTCCGAGACAAAGTGGAAACTACGATCGTGGTGGAAGGGGTCGTCGATACCTTCGGCACCCTCATCGTACTCTATGGCGAATTCGTCGGCGAGGAGCTTTGAGGCAGCGTTGGGTTCGGGCATGAGAGCCACTGCAAGCTCGTGGGCAAGGGAATGACGGCCGTTGGGGGCATCGTCGTCGACTGGGGTGAGGGTGGGGCGGAGAGAGGCGGTGGATCTGCGGGAATTGAGGATGGAGGGGGACTTGCGGAGACTCAGGACGTTGTCCTCATACGGCATCGTCGATGTAGTCGACCGCGCAACTCTGTTTGGTGTTGTTTACGCGTCTTTCTCTTCTTCACGATGTGGGTCAGTCGTCCTCCCGTCTCCCGTCCTCTCCTCCCGTCCTCACCTCTTTCAGACCGAGCACCGCAACCCAGAGGGAAGGACCTACTGGTTCAACACACAGACCCGCGAGAGCGTCTGGGAAAAACCCGACGGTGCGTCCCCTCCTCGTCCTCCATTCACCTTCCTCACCCATCCACCCAGATCTCAAGACTCCATTCGAGGTGCGCCCCTCACAATAGTTGATAAAACTCGTCTAAAACCATCCAAAGCGTGCCCTTAATCAGACAAAATGGAAAGAGTACTTTTCAGGTGGACGCAAGTACTATTACAACGTAAGTCCTTCCTTCCCTCTCCCCCACTCTCCCCCCTCACCCATCATGCGACAGACGGAAACAAAAGAATCCAAGTGGGACATGCCCGACGAGCTGCTTCTCGTCCTCGAGAAAGTTGAAAAGGAGAGCAAGCCCGCCCCACCACCGTCTGCCGGGTGCGTCTCTGTCCTATAAGTATCTCATCTCATCTGATCGGACATGTACAGACCTGCCCAAATCACCGCTCCTGGCTTTACCCCCGTTGGATCCCTCCAAGGTGCAATTGTCCCCATGGGCGGCGCTGACTCATCCTTATCCACTTCCGCTTCCCAGCACAACGGTCCAAATGGCGTCGAGCTGGCTGCTGTGCCTCACACAGGAGCACTCCCCTTTACTCCCACGAGCATCCTCCCTGCCCGACCTAATCTCCCCGATGACCCTGTCATTCCGCACAATGGATTCCCCACTTTTGAAGAGGGCGAGAAGGCGTTCATGCATCTGCTCAGGAAGGCTGGGGTCGATGCAAATTGGACTTGGGACCAGACCATGCGAGCTATCATCACCGATCCACTATACAAAGCATTGAATTCTTTGGCAGAAAAGAAAACTACCTGGGAAAAGGTGTACCATCTCGTACGATTCTAGCTTCCCACAAGGCTTACCATCCCTCTTCCTCAGTTCACTGCCGCGCTCAAGGCTAAAGAGCATGAAGAGCGAGAAGCTAGATTGTCAAAGCTGCGTCCAGCTATCCGCAACATGCTCAAAGGCAATCCGAACGTTTTTCACTACACCACCTTCCCCACGGCCGACAAGCTTTTTTCTCAGCACCCCATATGGCAACAAGCTAAAATAGAGGCAGAGCGTCGTTTGATATTCGAAGAGTATGTTGCAGAATTAAAACAACGTGATGTGGTGAGTGCTGATTGAAATAATGTCTATCCTCTCGGGAAGTGATGTTTCTCCCCTCTCCAGCAAGAGACACGTGCGGCTCGTGCTCGAAGCGTCTCAAAGGTCGTCGCTCTTTTCAAACAGCTCAATGTCGACGTGGTAACGCGATGGAGAACAGCCCACAGCCTCGTCCTCGAGTCCCACGAGTGGAAAAGTGATCTCGAGCTGCAGAAACTTCCTACTTTGGATATTCTGCTTGCCTTTGAAGACTATAGTCGCGTTCGAGAACGTGAGTACGAGGATCAAATGCGCAAGGCTCAGGTAGAGAAGATTAGGAAGGAACGGAAAGCGCGTGAGGCGTTCAAGGTGGGTGTTTGGAGTAGACATATATCCTTCGTCCATTGCTTATCCCTTGTCTCCAGAATTTGCTTCGATCGCTTGTCGACTCTGGTAAAATCAAAGCACGAACAAAGTGGAAGGAGGTCTATCCTCGATTCCGCGACGACGAACGCTATCTGAACATGCTTGGCAACCCAGGATCTAACCCCCTTGAAATGTTCTGGGACACAGTCGACGCCCTTGATCAAACATTGGATCAAAAAATTGCTGTTGTTGAAGAGGCCGTTGCCCGCTATAACGCTGATCAGGACGCATCGGAGGACAAGGCTGTTGAGAAGCAGGACGAGGCCCGTGAAGTGGTTCGTTTTTCTGTCGCGCCGGAAACCACTGCGGAGGAATTTTTATCCGTCGTCAAAGCTGCGGCCAATGATGCTACGAAAGCTCTGTCCGAACAAGATCTCCATGATGTCTACAAGACAGTGAGTATTCCGAACCGATATTTGATTTCTCCAAGCTGAATCTCTTTGCAGCTCCATGGTGCGGCAGTTAAACAGCAGGCAGACGAGAAGCGTAGAGCGGAAAGGAAGCAACGTCATCTACAAGACGATCTGCGATACGCTCTGAAGAAATTACCAGAACCTTTCGATATCACCCTGTCTTATGAGGAGGTAGCTGATTCACTCCCAAGAGATTCTGAAGCAAAACCTGACATGTTTTTCATGTAGGTTGTGCCCTTGATTGAACATCTGCCTGAATTCAAGGCTGTAGAGGACGACGAGGGTAGACGGGCAGCCTTTGCGAAATATGTCAAGAGGCAAAAGGTAAAGGCTTTCATCATATCGTGAATTCTTTACAAAGGCCTGATGTGACCGATGGCAGGAGCGTCTGCGAGAAGCTGCGTCTGAGGATGGTGGTTCGACAACCAGCAGGAAGAGGAAGGAACCTGCACGTGAGCATCGGGATGGAGATCGTGACCGGGAAAGGGAACGGGAGCGTGAACGCGAACGTCCAAAGGAAAGGGAGAGGGAGGATAAAGACCGGGAACGTGAACGGGACCGAGAACGAGATCGCAGTGAGAAGGACCGTGAAGTGCACTATCGAGAGCGAGAGAGAGACCGAAAAGATTATGAGAGGGAGGGTCGAGGGTCGAGGCATCATCGTTATGATGATTATGACGACCATGGGCGTCGTTCGTCGGTGCGAGAAAAGGACTACGAGAAGGAAAAGGACCGGGAAGGATATCGGTCGTCCAAACATGGACATTATCGGGAAGACCGAGATGAGAGGAGGAAAGAGAGGGATGATAGAAAGTATGGTGGAAGGGACTGGGACGAGGCGGCTCCGTCCCGTCGTAGCGAAAGAGAAAGAAGTGGCTCGGTGTACCAAGAGGAACCGCGCGAGAAGCGGGACGTATATGAGGATCGGATCCCGGACGAAAGGGCTGAAAAGGTTCGAAGTTTGTTTTTTTCGGGATGACTGATGTTTGAACCTGTCTTTTTTTCAGAGAGCCCGATATGACCATGCGGATGCGCCCGACCATGTTATGGAGGGAGAAGAGAAGCCTGGCAGGGCAGAAACACCGGAGGAAGGAGAGATTTGAAACTGACTAGTATTACTATTGCATCTATCTAATTTTGAGTGTGGGGTTGGGATTTCAATATCACCGATATGTAGACGGGTGTATGGCTGCTTATGAGTTATCGTCTTTTAGTAACCTTTTCGCCTCTTTTTCTTGTAAATAAATTCCATTTTTCCCTTTGTGTGTTCGATGACAGTCGCTTCGACTTTGACGAGTGAGGGAGGATGACGGGGTCAGGGCCGAGAATAGTGTAATCGCGACTCGCGAGAACCGAGTTCATTTGGTCTTGCAAGATGCAACATCCCAGGCACCTAAGACAAATATTATCATGGCTCACTCTGCGGCAGGTGAGTTACGAGTGCTTTTTTCTTGCAAATATTCTACTTTTGGGCCGACTGGTGCTTGAACATGTGTCTTGTTTTTTTTTTCAGAGAGAGAAGAGAGATCTGGAAGGGCAGAACACCAGAGGAAGGAGAGATTTGAAACTGATTATTACTATTGAATCTATTTAACTATGAGTGAGGTTGGGATTTCAATGTCACCAATACGTAGACGGGTGTATGGCTGCTTATGAGTTATCGTCTTTTGGTAACCCTTTCGCCTCTTTTTCTTGAAGATGGACTCCATTTTTCCCTTTGTGTGTTCGACAACGGTCGCTTCGACTTTGACGCGTGAGGGGGAGATGACGGGGTCACCGCGAATGGTATAGTCGCGAGAACCGAGTTCGTGTATTTGATCAAGAGTCAAAACGTCGCCGACATTGACGTCGCGCAGGCGAGGGACGGTGAGCAGGTCGCGGGGGGTGAGGATGTATTTTCTGCCGACAAAGGAGGCGACGACATATTGCGAGGGCTGGGAACGGATGAGGTCGAGGGCGGAAGCTGTGGACTCTGGTGCGACGGTGTGGACGGCTCTGCGTGCTATGAAAGTGGATGGTGAGCAGGTCGTTGGACTAGTGGGAGGGATACTGACCACAGCGGGCGAGACTGGCGAGTGCAGCCATGTCCAGACTGTTCACACGGCCGTCACCTTCTGGGTGTATTTCAGACGGAGTCTGAATGTTCCGAGCAGCGCCGAGTGGTTGCGGTTAAACCGAAAACTTCCCGTACTCTTCCCCATCCCATTTTCTACCGTCTCCCAGCCATGCACCGCATTGCCGTTAGAAACTCGACGCGTGTTCGTCTGCTGGCAGCGTCCGCAAAGGTCACCCCTCCTCCCCGTTTCCCCCCGTCTCTTCTGTCTTTTTCTCATCCACTGTTGAACAGGCCAGCTCCGCACGCTCGTACGCAGCGGCCAAGCCTGGTGTGTTCTCCCTCACTTGCGTTTCGCCACGTAACACTCCCAGCTCACTGTTTGGTTATTCGTTATTACCCGTGCTCTCCGCCACGTCACGTCACCCACAGCCGCCTCCGAGGTCTCTTCCATTCTCGAGGGTCGAATTTCCGGAACATCTTTGGGCAGCAATGTCGAGGAGACCGGTCGCGTATTGAGTGGGTCTCTTTCTACCGCACTAGCCATCGTTCTTATACGTTCCATAGGTGTCGGTGACGGTATCGGCCGTGTATGGGGTCTGCGCAATGTCCAAGGTTTGTTCAATCATTCGCTCGTCTCCTTCATCCAGATTTCACGACCTCCCTACCTGCAGCCGAAGAGATGGTGGAATTCTCTTCTGGTGTCCGTGGCATGTGCCTGAACTTGGAAGCCGACAACGTCGGTGTCTCCATCTTCGGTAACGATCGCCTCATCAAGGAGGGTGATACTGTCAAACGCACTGGCCAAATCGTCGACGTTCCCGTCGGTCCCGGTCTCCTTGGACGGGTCGTTGACGCTCTCGGTGACCCCATCGATGGCAAAGGCCCCATTGAGGCTGCTGAACGCCGTCGTGCCTCCCTCAAGGCCCCCGGCATTCTCCCCCGTCGTTCCGTCAACCAGCCCATGATGACCGGTCTCAAACCCATCGATGCCATGGTTCCCATTGGCCGTGGTCAGCGTGAGTTGATCATCGGTGACCGTCAAACTGGCAAAACTGCTGTCGCTATCGATACCATTCTTAACCAGAAGAGGTGGAACGACGGTCAGGACGAGGAAAAGAAGCTCTATTGCGTCTACGTTGCTGTCGGCCAGAAACGTTCCACCGTCGCCCAGCTAGTCAAGACCCTTGAGGAGAACGACGCCATGAAGTACACCATCATCGTTGCTGCTACGGCCTCGGAAGCTGCTCCTCTCCAGTATCTCGCCCCCTTCTCGGGTTGTGCTATGGGCGAGTGGTTCCGTGATAATGGCAAACATGGTGAGGGACTCTTCTAATCCTTGCTTTGTCGGTATTGACAACCTTTTTCGTAGCTCTCATCGTTTACGATGACTTGTCAAAACAGGCAGTTGCCTACCGTCAAATGTCCCTTCTCCTTCGTCGTCCTCCTGGTCGCGAGGCCTACCCTGGTGATGTCTTCTACCTCCACTCTCGTCTCCTCGAGCGTGCCGCAAAGATGAGCGACAAGTTTGGTGGTGGTTCTCTCACTGCCCTTCCCATCATTGAGACGCAGGGTGGTGATGTGTCTGCCTATATCCCGACCAATGTATGTTCATGTTGGCATATGAACTCAGGGCCCATGCTTACCTTACCCACTTTAGGTCATCTCTATCACTGATGGTCAAATTTTCCTGGAAGCCGAATTGTTCTTCCGTGGTGTCCGCCCTGCCATCAATGTCGGTCTTTCCGTGTCTCGTGTCGGTTCCGCAGCGCAGACGTGAGTGGTTATTGCAATCTTTGATTCTAATGCCGACGCCCTAGGACGATTTTGTAGCAAGATCATGAAGAAGTTTGCTGGGTCGCTCAAGCTCTACCTTGCTCAATACCGTGAAGTTGCCGCCTTTGCCCAGTTCGGTTCCGATCTCGATGCTTCGACCCGCTTCCTCCTCTCTCGTGGTGCCCGTCTTACTGAGCTCCTTAGTGAGTATTGTGTGCTTTGTCCGCGAAGTTTTGCTTAGCCTTATTATCTAGAACAAGGTCAATATCAACCGTTGGCAACCGAGGTTCAGGTTCCCATCATCTATGCTGGTGTAAACGGTCTTGTAAGGTCTCGATTTGCTCCACAAGTATTATGATTTTTATGATTCTTCCAGCTGGATTCCATCCCGGTTGACAAGATCACAAAATGGGAAGCTGAATTCCGTCAACATCTCGCAACATCACAAACCGCGTTGCTTTCCGAGATTGCTACCGGTAATGTGACACCCGAGTTGGAGAACAAGATCAAGAAGGTTGTGGAGGAACATGTTGCATCTTTCACCTCATAAAAAGCACCTCTGGATCGTTAGCTTTGCAATAGATAGTGGATGGTTTTATTGTCATTTTTTCAAAATAAAACTGTTTTCTTTAATCTCGCTACTTCGATGCCGTGGGACATGCGGTGATCTAATCATTTACTCCCCTTGCAGAATGACAGAAGCCATCGCGAGGGCAGCGAAGTCTGCTTTTGAGAGCTCGCAACTCACCCCTGTATCCGAACGTGTCAATGCCCTCTACGCGATACGGAACGCTCTTGAGGCTGCAAAACAAGCTATCCTCACGGCCAACGAGGAGGACTTGCGTGTACGTCGGGAAAAATAAAACGTCATTTGCAAAAAAGACCGGCCTGACCACTTTTTCAAGGCAGCTGAGGTAGAAGTAGATGCAGGTCGCATGTCTCGTTCTCTGCTTGCACGGCTGGATCTCGGTCGCGGCGACAAGTGGGTGTCGATGCTGCAGGGCTTGCTGGACGTAGCAGCGCTTCCGGACCCGACTGGCCAAGTGTCGTACGCCACCGAGCTCGACGATGGATTGGAGCTCTACAAGGTGTCTTGTCCTATAGGAGTGTTGCTCGTCATTTTTGAAGCGCGTCCGGAGGTGGTCGTGAATATCGCGGCGCTGGCCATCAAGTCAGGCATGCTTTTGTGACCTTTGTCAAAAA
>Ga0307516_10004769_pt1 | contig 16537 bp, 13 predicted proteins | sample 19_EM_MG_FD_203310 | JGI IMG/M metagenome (GOLD analysis project Ga0307516, IMG submission 203310) | Populus trichocarpa ectomycorrhiza microbial communities from riparian zone in the Pacific Northwest, United States - 19_EM | ecosystem: Host-associated > Plants > Roots > Unclassified | place...
TGGGAAAAAATTGGAGCTGGAAAAGAAGGGGGTTTTTTTTTTTTTTTTTTTTTTTCTGCATTAAATGTTTGTTTTGCTTTTGGCTGTTACTGCAGAAAGGGGGGCTTGTTTTCTTGAGTGGGGAGTGGTTGGAGGAGTGGGATTCGGGTGCCGACGCTAGGCAGGGAGCACTAGTCTAGAGTAGGCTAGTCTCGAGTGATAGGCTCAACGGATCCTTCCTATAAGGATCCGCTACTGCCCGCGCTCCTTCGAATGGACATGCTTCTCGATCCCCCTCATGTAAACAAAGAAAAGGACTTGCCCTGAGTATGACCAACAGTGCTGCCAATGTGCAGCTGCTGGTCTAGGCATTTCCCGACTGACTCTGGCCCCCATTACCTCCCCCTCCTCCACCTTCATTGCCATAGGGTGGGTTCATGTGCGTGTTCGGGTTCGGGTTCGGGTGCACAATCGGATTCAGGCTCTGGTTCTGATCTTGGTTCGGCACAATCTGGGTGGCGGCGGTGCGGAAGGGATTCCTGGTCTTGTTCGGACAATGGCGAGCCATGTGCCCTGGGTATCCGCAGTAGAGACAACGACCCTCACGAAGCCTGGCAGCCCACTCTTGCCCCGAGATTTTTCCGCGACCAGCGCCACTGGCACTAAGATCCATCGGTTCAGGTCCACTGGTAGTTGTAGTCATGGTGATGTTCGGCACTGGTGTATGGATGCGTGGTTGATTCTGTGGGTTGCGCGGTTGGTAAGAGGACGTATTGCCAGCTCTGCCCTCATAATGCTGGAGGGCCCGGATTTCAGAGTCGAGCTGTTGGCACAGGGCCACGAACTTGTCGAAGGTAAGACCGTGGGTACGTCCCAAGAGCTGATGACGAAGCTCGATTGACATGCCCTCCTTCAAGGCGTCCAGCTTTGCTCCCTCGTCCCAACTCAACTTGGACACCAACATCTGAAATTCTACAAAGTATGCAGTAAACTCCTTTTTTCCCTGTTTCAAGCTGTGGAGTTTACTGCGCGCTGTGGCAGCTGGGTCTGGGTCCCCAAAGGCATTCTCCAGGATTCGTATAACATCGTCGGAATCTTGCAAGAGAAACTTCCCGTTCTGGACAAACGGAAGAATCTGTGCCTGTACACGTCCCCCCAACCGGTTGAAAGCATATCCCATATGCAAAGCAGGTGTTGGGAAACGGGACGGGTCGCTGAACAGTTTAACACAGAGCTGGGCGACAAATCCTTCAAGATTCTCATGACCGCCCTCGAAGATTGGTGGATCAGGAACTCGATCGGCTCTGTTCGGTGGCGGTCCTTCCACGGTGGCCAAACGGTTGACAACTAGGTTCGATGCTGCCAGCCGCTCTTCGAGATCGTCGGCATGCCACTGCGCAACTGCGTTCAGGGCATTCAAGATGACTTGGGCCAACCACTGAACTTCGGTGAAGGCAGATTCGAGGGTAGCTTGCTCTGCAAAGCTGCTACTTCCAACAATGAGGTTGAGCTTCCTCTGAATCTCATCCGAAAGCTCGCGGTAGATTGGTGGGAGGACCAGGGCGTCTGGAGTATCGCTGGAGGGCATCGTGGCAGGTGGCTACCGGGAGAGTTGTTTGGTGGACGCAACAAAGTGTAACGGTGCATGGCCGGCTAGGCTCCTGGTGGCGGCCAGAGGGCGAGGTCAAGGACTAGGACACAGACACGGCGGGCGGGTGGCCGACACGGACAAGGGACACGGACGTGGCGGCAGACGGCTGACAGGGTCGAGGATACGGACACGGCAGGCTGGCAGCCGGCAAGGACAGGGACACGGACGTGGCGGGCTGGCAGCCGACAGGGAAGGAGGACAAGAGGGGAGAGGCAACTAATATATTGTGAGGTGAGGGCAAGGTAGACAAGTTGTTGCGTGAGGAAGGAAAGAAAAGAAGGAAAGAAAGAAGTGGGCGACAGCTCCTTTTAAGGATATCCGTCGCCCGTTCGGCATCACTCCACAATCTATCCTCACACCAGGCGTCAGGGGTCGAGGCCTAGTAGCTGGCACGCGCTGTGACAGTAGTGTTACACTGGAATATCACAGGTAGGTACGTACTCCGGTACATACCGGAGGGAGGTACGTATCCTTAGAGAGGTACGTACCAAGGGAAGATATGTACCGGTAGCTAGCTATTTCATAGGTGGACCTTAGAGAGTCTAGGCGGGAGATAAGAACAGAGTTAAAGGTTACGACCACCAATCGGTCGTAAGGATTAATTCCAGAGAGGGGGCCACGGCAAACCAGAGACGTAAGAGGGAAGGTGCTAGGACGAGACTCCCCAGAGAGCTCGGTCGAGACTCTTCCGAGAGCTGGTTTGTCTTAGCCACCCAGCTCCAGACGGCTACCGGGCTACAAAAAGAACTTAGTCTAGAAGTGAGGGAATTCCGCGGTGCCAATCAGACCTAGCCTCTCACCTTATCGCCAGTACCGACCAGGACCAATAAAGAGTCTCAGATGGGCCCACGCTCAGATGGGGGTCCGTCGACTTCGGAGGAATAGTTAGCCCGGGTCACAAGATCTCACCCCACCCCGAGTCTATATATGTTGACCTTTCTCGCCCTGACGAGAGAGGAGACAGACCGAACACTACCAAACGAAACCCACATACAAGATCTAAGATTATTCCGTTGTGAATTATCGAAAGTAGCCTGATTACCTTTGATTCTCTCCTCACTCCGGTTACGGTACAACCCCAGTGTCACACACAACAACAACATCTACCCACGGCCATCAGAGTCTACCTCTGATGGCCGAGGGAATCTACAACACTTCCTCTGTTGTGCCATCGTGACAGATCCAACTCTTTCTTTTCCTGTGGTGCTCACGCAACAGAAAACAACAACTTCTCTCAGGTCGTGTCTTTTACGTCAGTGCGACCAGACCCCCTCCTCAAAAACCCTGGGGGCATGGCTTTGACCCTGAAAAGTCAGCCAAGCCCACACCCACCCACACCTCGGCTACAGCAGGACCCCTGTCCTGGCTGCCAGCCACCAACCACAACCCCTCCTGGTGGCCGCGCGTACCCATGCACGCAACCACTGGCCAACCACCATCCGGCAGCCGTGAGTTTGGGCTTGCGTAAACCACCACCACGATGCCCAGTGGTCGTGGGCTCCAGCTCGCACATCAACCAGGCCCCTCGGCAGTCGTATACTCGGCGTATACGACCAATGCCCCGAACCAACCCCCCTCCTGATGGCCATATTCACCTGCGTATACTCCCGACGGCCCACCACCACCTGGCAGCTGTTGGCCAAAGCCCTCACTGCCCGATACACCACCAGCAATCGAGTGCCCCGGCACATCCGAATGCCAAAAACACCACTACCCAGTGACTGATGGCCCTGGCCTCGTCACCACCAAACCACACAGTCGCAGGCTTCAGCATGCACGACCAACTCACCACCAGGTCATAGTCTCCGGCATACGTGACCACACACCTTTTCCTTTTTCCTTGGGTTGTTGTTTTTCCTTGGTGCCTCTTCTTTCTTTTGAGATGACTAGAAGGCGAGGCTGGGCCTGTGTACTTTGTGCTTCGCGCTATAGCTAGATGGCTACTGAGAGGGTGGTCCGATCCCAGAGGGACTGTTCATAGGCTAGCAGAAGGAGGGGAACGTTTATCAGAAAGATGGGAGCCCCATGGGGGTGGTACGGTGAGGAGGAGCACATAAGACCTGTAATGTCACGCGTATTAGATCGAATTTGAATATTATCTCTCTCCACAGACCTACCTCTCTCTACCTGTGAACCGGTGCTGCGACCACCAACCCGATACGAACAATGAGCCAATACAAGGCATGTGAGAAGACCATGAGAATAGCACGCCAGGGGTGACGGATACTGTAAGGACAATGAGCCCACACAAGGCGTGTGAGAAGACCGCGACGAGAGTACGCCAGGCGTGACTGATACCGCGAGGACAATGAGCCCCACAAGGCGTGTGAGATGACTGTGACAAGAGCACGCCGGGTGTGACGGATACCGTGAGGATGACATACCCACGCAAGGCGTGTGAGTACGAGTGGCGCATCAGTACGCCGGAAGTGTGAGTATGAGTGACGCGTCAGTACGCTGGAAGTGTGAGTATGAGTGGTGTATCAGTACGCCGGAAGTGTGTGTACCTACGGTGTGTCAGTACGCCGGAAGTGTGAGTACGAGCCGCGCGTAAGTATGCCGGAAGTGCGAGACACCCACCACGAAGAACGAAGCCTATGTCACCTGTCGAGCTGCATGGAGTAGTTAAGGCAGGATCTTGACACTAGATTGCATCCCCAATTGACACCTGACATAGCAAAACAGCACCACAGTGGAGTCCCACAACGAAGACTCGGAAGACCCTCTCATCCTCCGAGAATTCAGAGAAGTCCACGACGACCAACGAGCTGCAAGTCCGGTGACACCAGAACAACAATCAAGACCACAGACACCCGAGTCACCAGAACAACCTAGAAGAATGGCAGTAGGATCAGGCACAGGGTGAAGTGGACCCCACTTGCTAACTTCGGAGATACTGCAAAATCTCTTAGCAGCACACGACAGACCGCCGCAGAACAGTTACCCAAAGCTCCGGGACCCCAAGCTGTTCGAAGGAGAAAAAGCAAAATTCAAAATATTCCTGACTCAGTGTGAGCTGAAGTTCAGGACAGAAGGGAACCGATTCGACGACGATGAGAAAAAGACAGGATAAGCATTCAACCCTACTCCAAGGGGTGGCATGGAACTGGGTGGAAACCTTTCTCAACCAAGGAGGAATCAACCTGACATGGGAGGAACTGAAAACTAACATGAAGCATGCTTTCAGCCAAGTAGATGCCGAGGAAATAGCGTTCGAGAAATTCCAGAAATTCCAGCAGGGAAGTCGAACAGCAGTGACCTACTGTGCAGAATTTCAGCAAATCAAAGCCGACCTCTCATATGCGAATAACGTCTGCATTACACAATTCCGAGACGGATTACACCCCGAAGTAAACAGACACCTGGTTATGAGTGAAACACTCGCCACAGTCCTAGTAGACCATGCCACCGCGGCAATCACAACCGATAGCCACCTATGCAACCTTGGAGTCATTAGTCGACAACCTGCAGCCAGTCCAGAAGCGCGCTTCCATGTCCACACGAAAGAAACCCCGTCAACGCCCCCGGGGGACACAATAGACCTAGACGCCACCTGGCAATTCAAGTTCACACCAAGAACGCCGAACCAGTTTGCCCGACAACCAAACATGGAGGAATGCTACAATTGCGAAAAAAAGGGGCACTTCGCGAGGGAATGCCCCCAGCCTAAGAAACCATGGCTCCCATGGAAAAGGCCATACCGAGCTGCAGAAGCCACCTATGAGGAACAGGAAGAAGAACCAAGCACCCAAAATCTCGAAATATCAGGAAACAACAGCCCTTGGGAATAGACCTTAGCAACGGTCACCTGAGGGAGAAGCCAGTTGCAAAAGAAGAAGAAAAACCGCCCTACTGAATACGAACAACCTGATACAACCGAAAAGAAAAAATAATGATCAAAGTAAGGATCCAGGGAACCAACGGCAAGGAATATACCACCACAGCCCTGTTGGATAGCGGTGCATCCGAAAACTTCATCGATAAAGCCTATGCGGACACCAGTGGAATACAAATGCAGGAAAAAACAACACCCCGACGGGTCTTGTCAGTCGACGGAAGTAAGGTTACCGGCAGGCCGGTAACCCACCATGCTCAGATCCACTTGACTATCAACCACCACGAAGAAGATATCCGACTATATTGCATCACAATCGGAAACGCTCCAATCATCTTAGGACTCCCATGGCTCGAGCTTCACGATCCAGTAATAGGATGGAAAAACCATACGGTGAAATTCCACTCGGACCACTGTGCCGAGAAATGCTTGCCCAGCTCGCCAAGAGCCAACATGGTCCCAGAAGAAAAGGCCACAGAGCAATACTACAGGAAAACACCAGGGAACGAAGAAAACTGGGAAATCGGCGAAACAGACCCCTGGGAAGTATGCCAGACAGTAATCGACAAGATCAAGGAAACCTCCAAAACAAGTGAAAAACCTATCCGAGGCGAATATCACAAATTCCTTACACTATTCACCAAAACGGAACCCATGGTACCATCGCCTCACCGAGTACAAGATCACAATATTCCACTCGAGGAAGGAAAGATGTCCCTGTACGAACCCCTACGCCCCCTGAACGACGAAAAAATGAAGGCCCTCAAGGAATACCTAGACATTAATGAAAAACGAGGGTGGATCCGAGCATCTACCTCCCCGGCAGGAGCACCAATCCACTTCGTAAAGAAAAAAGATGGAGGCCTGTGCCTATGTGTGAATTACCGGCAGTTAAACGAAATAACAGTCAAAGACCGGACGCTGCTCCCACTAATTGGAGAGTCACTCAACCAATTGTCCAATGCCATCTACTACACGAAACTTGACATCCGAGATGCATATTACAACCTCCGAATTGCAAAAGGGGACGAATGGAAAACAGCGTTTCGAACTTGCTACGGCCTATACGAATACTGCGTCATGCCATTCGGACTCACCAATGCGTCTGCATCATTCCAAAGGTGGATGAATGAAATTCTAAGCGATAACCTGGATATCTTCTGTGTAGCCTATCTGGACAACATCTTGGTGTTCTCCCAAAACGAAGAGAAACAACGGGAACATGCCCAAGCCATACTCAAGCGAATAGGAGACACCGGATTAATGCTGAAAGCATTCAAATGCGAATTCCACACAACGGAGACAGAGTACCTTGGATATGTCATATCACCACAGGGACTAAGAATGGATGAAGAAAAAATCAGGACAATCAAGGACTGGAAGGAACCAGCAAACGTCAAAGGAATACAGAGATTCTTAAGCTTCCCCAACTTTTACCGATGGTTTATCAAAGACTACAGCAAAATCACGACACCCCTATCCTCCCTGACAAGTAAGGAAAAGGTATAGGAATGGGGCAACAAACAACAGGAAGCGTTTGAGATACTCAAAAAGGCAATGACCACAGAACCAATACAGCAACACTTTGACCCGGAACGACCCGTCACCATCGAAACAGACACCTCAGATTACGCCATAGGTGCAATTTCCTCACAGCACAACGAAAAGGGAATCTTGAACCCTATAGCATACTACTCGAGAAAACTCAAGGACCCAGAGCGCAACTATGATATCCACGACAAAGAGCTCCTGCTGATCGTGGACGTACTATACAAATGGGATACCTATTGCAAGACAACGGGGCCCAAAATCACGATTATTACGGACCACAAGAACCTCGAATATTGAAAAACGAAGAAAGACCTCAACCTACGGCAAGCCCGGTTGGACGAGTGATTAGCCAACTATGACTTCACAATTAGATATCGACCTGGGAAGCTAGCCAGCAAACCGGACATCCTCTCTAGAGAGTCAGGAGACTCTCCCTGGGAAGGAGATATGAAGCATCGGCAGAACCACGGCCGAATTCTGTTACCGGACGAAGCATTCGAAGCACTCCAGACCAATACAATGAAAACCGTCAACCTGGAAATAAACAAGAAACTTCTAAATGAAATCCGGACCCTGAGTGCTACAGATAAAGAGATCCAAGAAATCTGGAGGAAAAAGGCGAACGGGACGAACCGCGACGGAAAGATCGTGCTAGGACTATGTGAAGAAAACAGGGGGCTCTTAGTGTATGACAGCCTCATATGGATCCCTGACAACGACAGACTACAACTTCGCATAATAAGAGACCACCACGATGCGCGAGCCGCGGGACACCCTGGCCGAGCAAGAACCCTGGAACTCATCAGCCAAAACTACTACTGGCCAGGGCAACGAAAGTATGTACACAGATATGTCGACTACTGTGACACCTGCCAGCAAATCAAGCCAATCCGACACCTGCCGTTCGGCTTGCTCAGACCGCTAGATCTGCCACACCGACCTTGGGACGCGATATCAATGGACTTCATCACGACACTCCCCACAAGCAACGGAAAAGACGTGCTATGGGTAATCATCGACTGACTGACAAAAATGGGGCATTTCGTAGCATGTCAACGCACAATGGACTCCCAGGACCTAGCCGACCAGTTCCTCCAATAGATAATCAGACCCCATAGACTACCAAGCAGTATTGTATCAGACAGAGGGTCCCTATTTACCTCAGATTTCTGGAAACGAGTAACGGAAGCACTCAGGATATCACGGAACCTTAGCACAGCTTTCCACCTACAAACGGATGGACAAACAGAAAGAGCAAATGCTACTCTTGAGCAATATCTCTGGACATACTGCAACTATCAGCAGGACGACTGGGTGAAACTATTGCCAATTGCAGAATTCTGCTACAACAACACCCAAACCGGAACCACAAAAATAACCCCCTTTTTCACCAACTATGGATACTATCCTCGATTCATACCAACCCTTGGCACACGTAACGATGAAACACCGGATGTATCAGAATATGTTGAGGCATTGAGGAGGCTGCACGAAGACCTCCGAGAGGAAATCAAAGAAGCACAAATGGCTCAAGTGGAGCAAGCCAACAAGACACGACACCCTGATCCAGTACTGAACCCAGGTGACAAGGTCTGGCTCGGAAGAAAGAACATCCAAACCACCTGACCCTCAAACAAACTGGACTACAAGCAGATCGGCCCGTACACCACCCACGAAAGTATAGAGTCCGGAGCGCATAAACTAGACCTACCGGCCACTGTCAAAATCCACCCAGTTTTCCATATCAGCCTCCTCGAACCCACAGCCAGTACAGAACCCATACCTGGACACAACCAACCACCACCCCCTCCAGTTATCATCCATGAACAGCAAGAGTGGGAAGTAGAAGAAATCCGTGATTCCCGATGACACAGAACCCAAATCCAGTATCGAGTCAAGTGGACCAGCTTCCACGACCCCGACCATACCTGGTATCCAGCCAGAAACTTCGAAAACTCACCAGACATCATCCGCCAATTCCACGAGAAATACCCCAAGAAGCCCACCCCAACCAATTAGCATGTCTACCACCACCATGGTCGACGCCACTGAGGGCTGGACATTCGCCAACAACAACTCCGTTCCCGAGGTTCCCACCACGACCAAGCCTGACAACAACTGGAGCATGCCACCTACTGCGCCGTCTCTACCACTGTCCACTGTAGGACAACTCCACGCCAACAACCATGCCTCGCTCCACTGAACCTCCTGCTACGACAACTACTACGGTGTTCACCGCCAAATAAAAGACAACAACTACTACCCCCTGACGAGGCAATGACCATCGCCGCCGCAACCACCAACGATGCGACTACCTGCACGCCTGTCATGAACCTGGCGCGACAGGCTCCTCTGTGCCGGCGCCGGTGCCACACTCACCCTTGTCGCCCTGTGGTTCATCCTCGTGTCCGCTGCCGCAGCCACGGTCACGAACCTGGTGCGACAGGCTCCTTGGTGCCGGCGCCGGTGCCACTCTCACCCTTGTCGCACTGTGGCTCGTCCTCGTTTCCGCTGCCACAGCCGCGGTCATCCACCGCGCTTAGGCATCTCGACCGATCTCCGCCATATCGCTCCGGTAGCAATATCACCGACCGCTGGCCGGTCTAGACCTCTCTCCTTCGTCTCCATTATGTTACTTGCGCGTCCTTCTCCTGTCATCATTATGTATGTCGTTTCCTGTTGATTATGCTTACGCATCCTTTCTCCTGTGCGCTACGTTTGTTGTCTCCCATTGATTGAGCTTGTACGTCCTTCTCCCATGTTCGTTACGAGTATTGTTTTCCCTTGATTAAGTTGTACGTCAGTCTTCCTTTCCTTTACTGTTACTGCTTGCGCGTCCTTTCTCCTGTTGCCGTGAGTAGAGTGTTGGCCGCGCGACGGCCGAGTGCGCTCATGTGTTTTCCTTGGGCGTGGCCATCGAGTCATGATGTTAGACGGAGGAACTGTGTCAGTCTTGTGGGCAAGCTGTGATTCCACAGAGGGAAGGAAAAGTATAAAGGAAGGGCACGGTAGCTAGTCTGGAGATTCTTCTCCACGCAATATATTATCTATACACCTGGACCTACCTTTACCCATCTCTGAGCGGCGTGACGAAACCAGCGCCGGGATCTCGGATCACTTGCACTGATGACCACTGGGTCATCTGGCAGCGCGACGAAGTGATCCGGGATCACCTACGGCAACCGACATCGAGATACGATTATCTATCTACCTTGACCTACCTTCAAACATCTCTGAGCGGCATGATGAGAACAGCGCCAGGATCTCGGATCACTTGCGCCGCTGATCACCGGGTCATCCGGCAGCGCGACGAGTGATCCGGGACCACATATGACGGACCCGCAACACCGCCGCGCATACCGGGCCGCGCCAGACAGAACGGAACACCGCCGCCTATGCCGCACCGGGCGGAACGGAAGAACACTGTGCATGCCGCGCCGAGCAGAACAGAAGAACACCGTGCATGCCGCACTGAGCAGAACAGAAGAACGCCGCGCGTGCCACACCGGGCAGAATGGAGAACTGCCGCGTACACCGGGCCTCGCCAGACAGAACGGAACACCACCACGTATGCGGTACCGAGCGGCACGGGAGACCGCCGCGCATGCCGCCCAGGGCGGAACGGAAGAACGCCGCGCATGCCGCGCCGAGCAGAACGGAAGAACCCCACGCGTGCCGCGGCAGGCAGAACGGAGGACCGCTGCGCACACCAGGCCACGCCAGACAGAATGGAACACCTATGCTGCGCCGGGCAGAACGGAACATCGCCGTGCACACTGGGCCGTGCCAGACAGAATGGAACACCACCGTGCATACCGGGCCGCGCCAGACAGAACGGAACACCGCCGCATATGCCGCACTGGGAGAAATGGGAGACCTCCGCGCATGCCACCCCAGGCAGAACGGAAGAACGCCGCGCATGCCGCGCCGAGCAGAACGGAAGAACGCCGCGCATGCCACGCCGAGCAGAACCGAAGAACGACGTGCATGCCGCGCCGGGCAGAAAGGAGGACTGCCGCGCACACCGGGCTGCGCCAGACAGAACGGAACACCAGCACGCATGCCGCACCAGGCAGAACGGGAGACCGCCGCGTATGCAGCGCTGAGCAGAACGGAAGAACGCCACGTGTGCAGCGCCGGGCAGAACGGAGGACCGCCGCGCACACCGGGCCGCGTCAGACAGAACGGAACACCTATGCCGCGCCAGGCAGAACGGAACACCGCCGCGCACACCGGGCCGTGCCAGACAGATCGGAATAGCGCCGCGCATACCGGGCTGTGCCAGATAGAACGGAAGACCTCCACGTATGCCGCACTGGGCAGAACGGAAGACCGCCGCGCATGCTGCCCCGGGCGGAAAGGAAGAACGCCGTGCATGCCACACCGAGCAGAACGGAAGACCGCCGCGCATGCCGCGCCGGGCAGAATGGAAGACCGCCGCACATACCGAAGGCCGCACTGGACAGGACGGAAGACCGCCGCGCATGAGGGAAGTTTGCCGCGTGTACCGCAGGCCATGCCGGGCAGGAAGGAAGATGACACCGATATACGAGTAGCGATCCGAGATCGCTCAAGAACAACGAGAGAATGATACCGTGCTACAGTAAAGACCACCGAGTGGCAGTAGACGAAGACCGCATAAGACCTAGCACGGCCGCACGGAAGGCTGGGAGCATGACGCCTCGCCAGTGAGAAAGGCACGCCAAGGAGCTACGTTGCCTGTCGCCCCCAAGACAGAGAACAGAAGTCGGGGTCAGGTTTTTGACATTATATTGCATCTCCAATCGACACCTAATGTAGCGGGAAATCCCCAAGAAACCGGAATCCATCGTGGATTCACCAGACTCAAAAAAATAAGAGTAGTGAATTGAGGAGGTCACTGACATCGAAACGCCACTTCACCGAGGCCAGAGAGCCCAGCTACACCAAAGGGAAGCCAGAAAAACACCGAAACACACCGAAAAACACCGGAAGTTGCAGGAAGCTGGGAAGAAGAAAAACCCACGAAGAGAGTGGACCCATGGAACACAGCGACTTCTTTATCCCATTGTAATTGGGAATAACACCGTCCAAACAAGAAGAGCTGCGAGACCCGCATACGGACGTCACCAACGGGCACGCCAGTACAAAAGTTGAAAAGGAGAGCTTGCGGCTATGCTTCGACTACCGAACGGATTATGAATGGACGTCTGACGAATCACAAACAGCGATGTTGATGCAAAAGGGGTTACAAATGGCCAAGTACGGCCTCAATTGACGACACGGCCAGTGATGCGAACAGCCAGCCAACGGTTGGTTTTGACATCAAATATTGCCCAGAAAAGTGCCGGCAAGACAAACATACTTGCTAGAGAGTCAGGAGACTCTCCCTGGAAAAGGGATATGAAGCTTCGACAAAACCAGTTCCGAGTATTGCTGTCAGTAGCAAGCTTTCACGAAAAACGTCAGTAACAATGAAAGCACCAGAAATGTTGTAAACACCTGAAACGACTAGCAAACGCCGGAAACTCTGGAAGGAACGGAAACATTGGAATCGCTCGACACATTCCAGGACACCTGGCCACTTGCTGCCGGGGACACCCGGAACCGGTGTTCGACAGATGTGATGCCGAAGAAGAAGCGGTGGAAGAATAGAGTTAGCTGGGAAGCCCACGAAGACAGAGGCGGCTGGGCACGGCTGCCTAGGCACTTCACGACACCCACATCAGGAACTAGTGTGCAATAGCAACAAATACCGCAACGATACCACGCTGGGCGTGAAGAAGATTAGGGCGAAGTCGAATACTGCCACAGCGAAGTCGAATACCGCAATGATACCACGCCGGGCGTGAAGAAGATTAGGGTGAAGCTGAATACCGCCACAGCAAAGTCGAATACCACAACGATACCATGCCAGGCTTGAAGAAGATTAGGGTGAAGCCGAATACCGCCACAGAGAAGTCGAATACCGCAACGATACCACGCCGGGCATGAAGAAGATTAGGGCGAAGCCGAATACCGCCACTGTGAAGTCGAATACCGCAACGATGCCATGCCGGATGTGAAGAGATTAGGGCGAAGCCGAATACCGCCACAGCGAAGTCAAATACCGCAACGATACCACACCCTGCGTGAGGAAGATAGAGTGAAGCCGAATAATGCTACTGCGAAGCTGAATACTGCTCCCGCGATATCGAATACTGCAACTACACCGAGACGCGAGTGCGCGGACTGGCGAAAAGGAAAGAGAACACGCAATCTATTATCTCTCTCCACAGACCCACCTCTCTATCCCCGTGACCAGCGGTGTGACCACCACTCCACGAGAACAACGAACCCATGCAAGGCGTGTGAGAAGAGCTGCGAAGAGACCACGCCGCGCATGACGGATACTGCGAGAACAACGAGTGGCCTGTGAGTACGCAGGAAGTGAACTCCCACGCCCCATCGAAGAAGATCAAGAATCCCACGCCGCTGCGCCGCCAGCACCACTCCCCAAGATGAGCAACTTGCGCTGCTGGGGGAAATTGTCACCATGATACATCAAACAACCACCCGGGATGCTCGCCGCAATCACGTCGTACACTGGACGCTTACCCAGCAGATGAACAAGTTCCACGATGCAGACCAACAGCAACTCCAGCAGATGGCCAACACCCTGGGAGCCATCATCACCGAACAACAGCGAATGAACGAACAACTCCAAGCCCGGCAGCAGGCTAGCCGGCCCGTCCGCATCTGCTGCACCCCATCCGCCACCGGACCCTGACGACCCGACATGATCTCGCCGGAGCTTCGGTCTGGACAGGGGACATACTGTCATGAACCTGGCGTGACAGGCTCCTTAGCGCCGGCGCCGGTGCCACTCTCACCCTTGTCGCACTGTGGCTCGTCCTCGTTTCTGCTGCCACAGCCGCGGTCATCCGCCGCACTTAGGCGCCTCGACTGATCTCCACCATATCGCTCCAGTAGCGATATCCCCGACCGCTGGCCGGTCTAGACCTCTCTCCTTCTTCTCCGTTATGTTCCTTGAACGTCCTTCTCCTGTCATCATTACGTATGTCGTTTTCTGTTGATTATGCTTGCGCGTCCTTTCTCCTGTCTGCTATGTTTGTTGTCTCCCATTGATTGAGCTTGTGTGTCCTTCTCCCATGTTCGTTACGAATATTGTTTTCACTTAATTAAGTTGTACGTCAGTCTTCCTTTCCTTTACTGTTACTGCTTGCGCGTCCTTTCTCCTATTGCCGCGAGTAGAGTGTTGGCCGCGCGGAGGCGGAGTGCGATCATGTGTTTTCCTTGGGCACGGCGATCAAGTCATGATGTTAGATGGAGAAATTGTGTCAGTCTTGCGGGCAAGCTGTGATTCCACAGAGGGAAGGAAAAGTATAAAGGAAGGGCACGGTAGTGTCAAGATCCTGCCTTGACTACTCCGTGGGGCTCGACAGGCAACGTAGACTTCCTTGGGAGCGGGCGCTCCTGCTCGCACTTCCGGCGTATTCACACTTCCCTGTGTCTTCACAGTTTCGGCGTACTCACGCACCGCTCGTAGTCACACTTCCGGTCTACTCACGCGCCGCTTGTACTCACACTTCCGGCGTACTCACGCGCCGCTCGTCATTCTCGCGGTATCCGTCACGCCCGGCGTGGTCTCGTCGCGGTCCTCTCATATGCCTTGCGTGGGCTTGTTGTTCTTGCAGTATCCGTCACGCCCGGCGTGGTCTCGTCGCGCTCCTCTCACACGCCTTGTGTGGGCTCATTCTTCTCGCGGTATCCGTCACGCCCTGCGTGGTCTCGTCGCGGTCCTCTCACACGCCTTGCGTCGGCTCGTTGTTCTCCCGGTATCCGTAACGCCCGGCGTGGTCTCGTCGCGGTCCTCTCACACGCCTTGCGTTGGCTCGTTGTTCGTCTGGGGGTTGGTGGTCACAGCGCCGGTTTCACGGGTAGAGAGAGGTAGGTCTGTGGAGAGAGATAATATTCCATTTCGATCAAATGCGCGTTGACACTACAGGTCTTATGCGCTCCTCCTCGCCGTACCACCCCCATGGGGCTCCCATCTTTCTGATAAACATTCCCCTCCTCCTGCTAGCCTACAAACAGTCCCTCTGGGATCGGACCACCCTCTCAGTACCCATCTAGCTATGGCGCGAAGCACTAAGTATACAGGCCCGGGCTCGCCTTCTAGTCATCTCAAAGGAAAAACAACAACCCAAGGAAAAAGGAAAAGGTGTGTGGCCGCGCATGCCGGAGCCCGCGACCGTGTGGTGGGCTGGTCGCACCTGCCAAAGCCTGCGACCGTGTGGTTTGGTGGTGACGAGGCCGGGGCCGTCAGTCAACAGGTGGTGATGTTTTGGCGTTCGCATATGCCGGGGCACTCGATTGCCGATGGTGTGTGGGGCAGTGTGGGCTGTGGCCAACAGCTGCCGGGTGGTGGGCGGCCGTCGGGAGCATACGCGGGTGTATGCAGCCGTCGGGGGAGGGGTTGATTTGGGTCGTTGGCCGTATGCGCCGGGCATACGACCGCCCGGGGGCCTGGTGGATGCGCGAGCCGAAGCCCACGACCACTGGGCATCGTGGTGGCAGTTTACGCAAGCCGAAACTCGCGGCCGCCGGGTGGTGGTGGGCCAGTGGGTGCGTGCCTGGGTAGGCGCGGCCACTAGGAGGGGTTGTGGTTGGTGGCTGGCAGGCAGGACAGGGGTCCTGCTGTAGCCAAGGTGTGGGTGGGTGTGGGCTTGGCTGACTTTTCAGGGTCAAAGCCATGCCCCCGGGGTTTTTGAGGAGGGGTCTGGTCGCGCCGACGCAAAAGACGCGACCAGAGAGAAGTTGTCGTTTTCTGTCGCACGCGTGCGACAGGAAAAGAGAGAGTTGGATCTGTCGCAATGGCATGACAGAGGAAGTGTTGTAGATGCCCTCGGCCATCAGAGGTAGACTCTGATGGCCGTGGGGAGAAGTTGTTGTTGTTGCTGCGCAGAAGGTTGGGGGGTGTTGTAAGGATAATATTCGATTTCGATCTATCGTGCTTTAACACTCCAGGTTTTGTGCAATCCTCCTCGCCGTACCACCCCCGTGGGGTTCCCATCTTTCCTGACCGCCGAAGAAGTATACACACCAAGGAGAGGAACGAACAAGACAGGAATCAAGGATCGCAACGCATGACACAGAATAGGAAAAAAAACCAGGAAATGCTCTGATGGTACAAAAGGAAACCAATCGCCTCTGTCCTTCCTTCCATTCGTCGTGTCGGTCGTGATATCGTTTATGGTTCGAAAGCGCCGAAGTCTGGCTCGGGGGAGTCCAGGTCGCTAACGTTGGTGCAGTCTGGTGTGTTGTGGTTTCCGTCGAACCGGATAAGCGCGGAGTGGCCCAGGCCTGTTGCTCGTAGGAAGTGGCGCAGCGGGTTTGTGTTTTCGGGTGCGGCGATGAATTCCAGGGACTGAATATCTCCTGTGGTGGCTTTGCGGAGGAGTACCCGCTGTGGCGTCAGCAGTGGGCAGTCTCGTAGTAGGTGGTGAGAGGAGGTAAGGTCCGTGCCACAGGGGCATGGG
>Ga0307516_10004770_pt1 | contig 16532 bp, 26 predicted proteins | sample 19_EM_MG_FD_203310 | JGI IMG/M metagenome (GOLD analysis project Ga0307516, IMG submission 203310) | Populus trichocarpa ectomycorrhiza microbial communities from riparian zone in the Pacific Northwest, United States - 19_EM | ecosystem: Host-associated > Plants > Roots > Unclassified | place...
TCAGGTACACCGTCATTGCAACGCAAATTTCCAAATCCCCGACGCCCCGCGGGTTGCGTGAGCGTAAACTCGGAACATAAGGAAGATGCCGGGGGAAGGACAGGAAGAATGAAGGGGGCTCCAGGGAACGTACTTACGTTTCGCAGAGGCTGGGCTCTTGTCTATCCCAGTGATGAGCGCCAGAGCTGAGTCCGCCACCATGTCGTTACTCGCGCTTGATTCCCATTCCAACGTCAATTCGTGTTCACCGGTCTGTTTCGCATCCACGATTCCCATCACCTAACGTAACATGGTAAGTCAGCCGCCTAGAGCTAAGAGGTCGTGGAAAAGCATACTCTCATGACGGGAACCCCGTCAGCGTCACACCCGTCCTCGACTCTACCGAACATCCCCTCTAAATGCCACCTGACAAGTTCCCATCCCACACCGAGAACCAGTTTCTGGCGTTGTGTCACGACACATGTCGACAACCCTGCGAAGTCTCGGAGGTCTCTTGGGTCCAGCAACGTATAAGAATAATCTTTCGCCACGAGCAAACCAGACAACAGATCACCGGCTTGGGGCGTCTTAGCCGCAAGAGTTCCAATAGCCTGCGGTGGCGCGCGGTCAGAGGATCCAGCATTCCACGGAGAATTGGTATACCCGCTCCCGCACTCACCTTCGCCACCCGCTCTCCCCTGAAAGTCAAATTCAGGGTCTCGAGGTTCCTTGGTGTATGGATTTTGACATCCTCGTCCCTCTGTTTGTATCTCGACTGGAGGGCGGCCCTGAGGCGACCCATAGCCGTTTGTTCCCCGTGAACGAGGATCTGTTTGGAAGAATGGAATCAGCATTTCAAACAACGACCAGCGAAGCGGGTTCCAAACGAATTTACGATGTGCTTCGCCTTCACGGCTTCAATAAACTCCGAATTCTGTGAGAAATCCACGTGCGCGCTGAACGATATGTCATCCACCGATATCCTCCGTGGGATCATGTTGCCTTTCGTTGATGGGATCTCGTCCGGTGCCGACATGATCTCCTAGAGGTGGAAAACAGTGAAAAAGATGCATGGATGAGTCTCCCCGAAAATAAGCTCAAGGTCACACGGGGGCGGCTCACGGCGACCAAGGTGGAGGAGGGGGAAATGAATCGTATTGCACGAATCGAGGTAATATACAAGAAAGAACCGCCTCCCGTCGATGCAGAGACCACTCACCCTCGCCATCGTCCCTTCCACCGAATACCCTGTCACTATGAGCCCATTCTTGGGGTCAGGGGCCATAAGCTCCAGAAGCTCGCGGCTAGGTCCACTTTGGAGGAATCCCGGACTAGCCAGGACAACGGATGGGGGACCTTCGGCGACCTTTTTCTCCCAACCTCGGTTCTGACCCAGGTGTGAAATGTGCCTGTGGGGTTGTAAAATGAGCGGATATGAAAGGAGCAGCGGAACGGAAAACGCACGAGAAGATAAACGGGTTATCACGTTTGGCGAACCGGTTCCGGATGTTGGCATTCATAGTGTGGATGTATGTCTGGTACACGGCCATAGACTTCCTAGCCAGACTCGAGGCGTAGTAGATTGGGACATTGTGCAGATCCGGGTGATTCTTCCAGTACTCGTCCAAGATTAGCAAGAGCTCCTGAGCGCGTCCCAGAGCAAAAGTGGGCATCAAAACGTGACCGCCGCGCTTGATAATTGTGTGAACGAGATTTGTGAACCGCGCTTCCTTGGTCTCGCGAGCCTCCAGGGTGTGTACACCGAACGTGCTCTCCACGATCAGTACGTCTGGTTTGATGGGTGGAAGTTCTGCCTTGACAAGATGTCGGTCCTCTTCCCGTGAGTAGTCGCCAGTGTAGAGAATCTTGAGACCGGCTATGTCGATCATGAACATAGCAGCCCCAAGGACGTGTCCGGCATGGTACGGCGTGAATGAGACTCCGGGGCAAACATTGATTAGTTGATGAGCCGAGACAGGAATGATCAAATCCAGAGACAGTGAAAGATCCAGAGGAGAGAACAAAGCTTCCGAGGATGATGAGCTAAGGCGGTCGGAGTCGTGGGTGAGTAAAACTGTGGCGGGAGGGGGAGGAGATGCAACACCTCTGACGCACGAAATCTTGCATCATGAACTTGTGGAGGGCCTTCGTCGGGTGGGTCATATAAACCTTCCCTGGTCCATCTCGGAAATTGGTCTGTGAGCGGGGTGGTTTAGGTGTCGTCGTCGAGGCGTCAGTGGCTGCGCACCTTCTCCGTAATGTATGTGACGGAGGCTGCGTGGTCAAGGTGGAAACTTGTGGAAGTCAACTTTGTGTAAACTCATAGGAGAACCCACGAGATCGGCTCACTGGGTAATCAAGAGCGCATCCACGGTGCTCCAATCCAACTCATCCACAAACGGGAGTGAAGCCATCCCATTGTACGCAGGATGGACACCAGCATCACAAACAACTGTCTTCCCCCGGTACTGCAACACACAGCACGACCGACCGACTTCTTGACCGGCACCTAGCAACGTGACGCTCAACGTTGGGACGTCTTCTGCCGCCACAGCCATCGTTCTGGAGGGGGGACTGGTCGAGGGCGGAGAGGAAGGGGCGTTTCGCGTCCCACTTGCCTTTTTCGGAAGCAGTTCACTGGCACCCATGACCAAGAACTCCCGCGGAAGAGCCACAAAGAAAACGGTTGCGAAAAGTGCCGTAAAAGCGAACCAGCTGAAACTACAGAAGAGAGCGCAGACGCAGAATGCGACTGCTATGTTAGATAAGGAACTGGGACTAGTTTACTCCGTAAGTGTATTCCTACAATCCGAAAAGAGCGGCCTCAAACTTTTTTTTACCAAGGTCAAACAGGCAAAACAGGCACAGCACGTATCGAAGAATCCTGCCCAGGTGGGCGGGAATGTTGAAGAATTGCTGAGACGCCTTTGATTCACCCGCACAGTAGTATGTGTCCACGAGATCAAGTGGGAACTTGTGGAGAAACTTATCGATATCGATATCACAGGAAATTTTACAGCAGTGGAAAACACGGCCTCAGAATGCCAACTTTGGCTTACCGTCCGATTCGGCACGGTCCCTTTCTTCTCCACTCTCTCCCGCGAACGACCGGCGTGACTCTTGTGTATGTTGTCAGAACGATCCAGATACGCAAATCCATACGCCCGTTTCCAGAGACCGTTTTGATCGTGGCGTTGCTGGGGGTGCTGGGGTCCACTGTAACCTTGATAACCATCATCACAGGGACCTGTCAATCTTGAAAATCTCTCCGACCGATAGGCTTCGCTTGAGATAACCCCCTCGCGTAAGAGCCTTGATTCCGTCGCGTGGAAGAGCGTCCTTTCGTTGTCCTAGGCCGTATCGACAGCGGGGGGAGTCCGGCTCGGCGCGATTCACCGCTAAACGCGATACGGGTGGTAAGATGGAGATGGATGGATCCATCGGCCTGGCGGGGGGTAGGGGTTCAACCAAATCGAATTCCGTTCAGCGGAACCCTGGAAGAGGCGTTTGGGTACCGAGGCAGTCGAGGTTGGTGAGTCGGACCCCTACCAAGACAACTCCCCGGTCCGAGCGAACGGCGACCTAGCCCTTAACCTCTGTGGCGCCTTGCTCCCCTCGAGTAAGCACGAGGGAGCCAGAGGCGCCTTCCTCAATTGTTAGGTTGTTCTTTCCTCGGCAGGGGGCCGAAGGTCGCGTTCTTGTAAGATAAGAGTGCGTTTGCGAGCCAAGGGTTTCCTGAACTCTAGCATCTCCTCCAGGTCAGTAGGAGGCCATTGCAGAAACGCGATCAATTAATGGCAATAAAACGAATGAACAGGTGCCCGTGCCGTGATCTTCGAGATGAGGGGTCCGATTGATCAATATGGAATGGTAGGCAACGAGGCGACTGCAGCAACTTCCAAGGAAGACACACATCCGCGTTGCGGGGTTCAGCGGCGCCACGGCCGAATTTGGTGCCCCGCGCCTGGTTGAGCATGCACAGTAGTCCTTCCCTATCTCTCCCCTGTCCCCTGTTAGGAACTGAAGCTCGGTATCGCGCGGGATGAGGCCGGCCCCGAGGTTGATGTCGAGATCCCGTTCTTCGCCCGCTTGAACGATTCTTTCCGATCCGGCTTCTCGTCCATATTCTGCTCGGGTCATGAAGTCGCGGCGATGCTCGGTGAAGCTGATGATAGGATACGCACCTCCCAGCTGGTCTTCGACAGCAACCAGGCTTCGGAAGGTGAGCTGGTTTGCGTTGTGGATCTGTCACGCTGGTAGCCATTGTCTGCGACATGAGGTGATCGTGGCGCCTGCACCCCTAAGCTGCGAGCGAATTCGCGGAATATTCGTTGGGAACCAAGCATGCAGCCGTACCGGGCGTTTGTTTGCCTCCTGTTCGTGAAGCTGATCATCAGACGGAACTGAGTCTCCGAGATCCCGTCCATTCTCTCATCCGAGCGGACCGACGTCACGTGTGCCGCACTTCTCTGACACAGAGTTCCATGACAAACCGAGCCAGCCCTGCTCCAGAGCGGGAAAGTCGAACATGAATGGACGCAGGGTTCTCCACCCACCTTTCGCCGCTCCGTTCTCCTCCTCCCTCCACTACCTCCCCAGGAAATGGCTACGCTGGGAAACTTTCCACCAGACGAGGTCAGTCTGCGCTATCTGCCGTCGAGGCGGGGGGCTAAGCGGCGGGATTACAGGCCAAGATGGCGTCCATAATGGTCCAGTCCATTCTTTACGGTAAACCGCCGAACGCGCGTTCTCTCTTGGGAGGCTTATCGAACGCTCGTCTAGGGACATACTTCGTCCTTTTCACTTGCACGATGGCTGTCCTGTTCCGCCGCAGTATCGCGAAGACGGAAGTGCATCGTGTCATGATCGCGACGGCTATCGTGATGTGGATCATCGCCACTGGGGTGTGTAACCCGCGTGTATCATACGCTACCAGACCTGCTGCTGACCCTGCTGTCACGTTTAGCACCTTTCGGTGAGCGGTGTCCGAGTCGTCCGGGCATTTGTCCAGGAACGCCATTCGGGCAGCGGCCCTGGCCCCTCCTTCGATCGCTTTTCAAATACTACAAACCTCGTCAGTGTCGGTCTAAATTTGTTCCAAATCCTCGTTGGGGATACTTTCCTCCTCTACCGCATGGCGGTCGTGTGGGGGCGCGACCGGCGAATTTACGTTTTCCCCCTGGTTCTTCTGGCTGCGGGCATGGGTGCGTATTAGAAAGCTACATTCGATCAACCGTACCCTGAGCCGCTCGTCCAGTTACGGCCGCTGGTGTGATTTATCACCTGAGCGCAGCCCCTAACGGGGCGTACCTTACGGACGCACGTTGGGTGGTTTCATTCATCGCAATGACCCTTTCCACCAACATATTGTGTACATGTTCGTTTCTATTCTCCCATTCACCCGCGGTCATTGATCAAGGAGTAATCCAGCATTAATCGCCGTGAAAATTTGGAAGATTAATAGCTTCAGTTCGCAAATTGTCGGTCACAGCCTGACACCTGTCATGCTTGTGGTTATCGAATCTGGGGCCATCTATTCCTGCACACTCATCGCGCTCCTCGCCTGCTTCCTGGCCAGAAGTTGGGCCCAGTACATCATCCTAGACTCGGTAATGCCCTCCGCCTCTCCCGCAGAAACAGTACGTTGACTTGCGCGGGTTTCCAGATATCGCCCATCGTAGTAAGGGGGATTCCGATCATATCTCAGTTCACTTCCGTTAACACCCACGCGATCAGGGTTGCGTCTTCAGCATGGTGATCGTCCGACTAGGATTGGGGCTCTCCAGACCAGATGGCACCACGTTGCATTTGCAGGAGCCTGCAACACCCAGCATGGTGTGGCAGTCCCCTCGACGACGCAGCAGCGAGATTCAGAAGCTGACGACGGAAGAAACGACCGCTGTCGGCGATGATCCGAAGTCGGACAGACGGTCAATTCATAATCAGGGACAATCCCTTTTTCCAGCGGTCGTGGACTTATCGATTACGGCGTGGAGCTGAATGTCTGAGAAACGATAAGAGCTTGGTTCTTGGTCAAGAGATCAAGGGTCCGTGTCCACTCTTTTGTGCATATACTTACCTGCGGAGTGACCCCGTGATTTTGCGGTGAAGGCCATGGAGACGGAGCCTGGGCGATGGACCGGCCTCGTGTGACGACTGATCTGAGGGGTTTGGGAACCGGAATGCGGTGTCTGGGACGGGGAGCCCGAAGGGGGTGGGGAGGGGGGCATTTAGTCGGGCACATTGCAGGCAGGCGTGGCCGTGATATACCCTGCTGATGTCTCGCCTCTACCGGGTGTCGAGGGCGGTGGGGCATTGACTCGGAGGGGGTGATTAACATGCGGGTCAGGCGAGTTCTGGCGTCAGGGCCCTTTCAACTTACCAAAAGGGGGTGAAAGAGCTGAAGCATTCTCCGGAACGTTTTACATACGTTCTCAACTAATGAACATCAGTTCTTGAATGCCGATGAGATAGATGGCCTGTCGACCGAGCAATTTCATGAAAACGGCAGCGATGCAGCGAATTGCAGTCGCTCGCGTGTTTTATGTGCTCTTTGAACCTGCCTTTTTGGGAATAGACACCCTCCCCCCCCTTGATGCTTCTCGCGTTAAAAAGAGGGAGTGACAATGAGCATGAGGTTTCAGTTCCCGGTCCTTTAACGACGACGGCTATCTGCGCGGATTCCAGTCATCCTTCTCTCCCACTTTCATCTTCCCCGGGGCTTATAAGCCAGCCACCAAACGTTTCGTAATGAGCCCTACTTTCCTGGTTCCCTTGTCTTATGACCTCTCCTCTTCGTAAGCGACGTCTTCTCCAGCGGCTCAACCACTCACACCCCCTCCTTCCCACCAGGTGCAGGATGTCCTCCGACGACTCTGACAACAAGCCACTCAAATCGCGACCGTTCTCCCACGCGTTGACGCCCGCGGACGCGATCGCGGAGGCCTGGCGGCGAGAGTCGCGCGAAAACCAGGAGAGGTGGCGGCGGGCCGAGCAGGAAGCGATGGAGCGGTATCGTGCATCATCACCTCTCTCCCCACTCCCGACACCACCCGCCCCGTCGAGGGGGTCGCCTCGAACTCAGAAGACAGGACCATTTGGCCAGCGGCCGAAGCAAACCAAGTTGTAGCATTAGATAACCACGTGGCATCCCACTCCCTTCAACTCTTTCGGTCCTTCCCGGCCTTTGCCGCTCCGTTTTATTTTATTTTGTTCTATTTATCCCGTTCTGTTCGATATTTTTCCGCCTACGCGCGTTTCCTCGTTCCGGCCAGTGTGTTCTCTCTTGGTCTCATCCCTTTCCCCTCCGCTCTTTCCTTTCTTCCTTTCCTTCTCCCATGGGCTATGAAACCATTAAGGACTTGACGGCGGGGACGGCTGGAGGTATCGGACAGGTTCATCTTGAAGCATGCTTGTTCGCGTTCCATCTTGTCATCTGACTATGCGAATGCTATATGTGTCACTAGGTCCTCGTCGGTCAGCCTTTCGATATAGTCAAGGTGGTATGTGCTCTCCCAAGCCTTTCAATGCAAACCTGTTTGAACCGAACACCCAGAGAATGCAAACTGCGCCAGCTGGCACCTATTCGGGAATGGTCCATTGTGCCGGTGGGATCCTCAAGAACGAAGGCCCGTTCGCTTTCTACAAGGTTAGCCTTCCGGTCTTGCCTCTGAGTCATATGATCTCACTCGGGTTTGCAGGGAACTCTGACGCCATTGCTCGGGATCGGTCTGTGCGTTTCGATCCAATTCGCTGGTCTGGAGTACTCGAAGCGAGTATTCACCGCCCGGAACATCGCTTCTGGTGTCGGTGATGGTCCCTTGACCGGGTCCCAGTATTTTGCCTCGGGAGTCATTGCTGGCCTAGCAAACTCGGTCGTGTCTGGTCCAGTCGAGCATATACGTATCCGTACGTCCATTTTATTCAGAGAGGATCGGAGAAACCCCCCCCTTCCATCTAGCGCCGCAACCCCGATTTACGCGTCTCCCTCCCCTTCCCCAGGTCTGCAGACTCAACCTGACAAAGTCCGAATTTACGCCGGTCCGTGGGATGCCGTCAAAAAGATTTACGCTTCCAACGGGATCGCCGGGATTTACAAAGGACAAATCGCGACACTTTGCCGTGAAGCCAGCGGATACGGGATGTATTTCTGGACGTATGAAAAATTGATGCAGCGGGAGATGGCGCAGAAGGGAATAAAACGGGACCAGGTGAACCCAGCCAAAACTGTCTTGTTCGGCGCTGCGTCCGGATATGCGGTACGATCTTCTCTTCTCTATCTCGTTTCCGCCCCCTTGGGTTTTTGACTTATAGCCTTTTCTCTTTGATGAATCACAGCTTTGGGCAGTCATATACCCTATAGATATGATCAAGTCTCGTATGCAGACGGACGGATTTTCGCCTGCTACCGGACAAAAGTATAAATCTACGTTGGATTGTGTGAGGACGACTTGGAGGACGGAAGGGATAAAGGCATTCACGCGGGGGTTGACCCCTACACTTATTCGGTACGTCGGCCGCGTTCGATTTGCCCATCGATGGGGATGAGATCTCCAAAGTCCCCCTCTTCGGCTCACTTGTGACTTATTTTAATCTGTTTCTAGTTCGCCGTTCGCGAATGGAGCCACCTTCCTGGGGTTCGAGATGGCGATGAGGGTGTTGAATACGGCATGATTCTGTCGGATGTTCCAGGTTGTTCACCCCGATAATTGCATGTATTATGTGCTGTATATAATCTGACGCCGGCGGGTTACATTTCTACCGTGCTTTGTGCAGTTTGCGGCTGAAGTAGGTGGAGTGAGACAACGGTACAATTCGCACAATTTGGCCACAACGGGTAGCGGCCGGGACCGCAACGCTGTGGCCCACTGGGTCCGAGGTGGCCGGTGCGGGGTATCCGGCCACTTTGACTGGCTTGTTCGTGCTTGTTCTCGAAGGATCTAGAGTGAAGAAGGCCGCTGCGGCGTGAGTCAAGGATCTGTAAGACGGCGGGTTGCCGCCTCGGGATCGGGCCACCCCTCTCGATCGGTCCGTCACCTCGCGGCGCTTACCACATCCACAACGTCCAGCAACCCTTTGTCTCCAGCGACGCACAACCGCACGGGATGGCATCTACACAAGACGTCACGGTCCCATTTATCAAAAAGAAAGGAAGGTCTCGTCCCGCGACGACCCGCCGAAGGTCTGCCTCGCCTGGACCAGCCGCTGAGAAACCTTCCCCCGCCTCTAAATCGGAGGTCATCCTACCCTCTCGAAAGAACGCTACCCGACTCATCAGCGCTGGAACGAAGCGAACTGCTTCTAAACGAGACGAGGACGAGGCGGAGGAAGAGGAGAGGGACAGTCCCGGCATGAAGTGGACGGCTGAAGGGTCCCACATAAACGCTGCCAAGGAGATTCTCCTAGGCGACGAGGCTGAAGAGCTCCTCGCGAAGCGGCGCAGGGCGGAAAAGCCTGATGGTGACGACGATGACGTCCCCGAGGACGGGTTGTATCATGGTCAGAAGGGATATACGAGCCACATCAAGAAGAGGCAAGAGGTGCCCAAGGCCATGCGGGTCGGCCCGCAACGCAACACGAGCACGATCAGGACGGTCACGATCGTCGACTATCAACCTGACGTATGCAAAGACTACAAAGGTGAGTTCACACCGCCGTTTATGTCGTAAACCCCGTGCTGACGTGAGGTCTGCGTGTGTGTGTTTTAGAGACCGGTTACTGTGGCTTCGGCGACACGTGCAAGTTCTTACACGACAGAGGGACATGTGAGTGGACGTGGTGTCCGATTGATTGCCTATGTATCGAAGGATACTTACCTGGTTTGGCGTTGGCAGATCTAGCCGGGTGGCAGCTGGACAAATTAGCAGATAATCCCCAGAAACAGGCCGGGGACGCCGAGGATTCAGACTCAGACTCAGACGTGCCCTTTGCGTGTCTAATCTGTCGGAAACATTTCACGAACCCCGTGGTCACACGTTGCGGACATTATTTCTGCTCGACCTGTGCCATCAAACGTTTTGCGAAAACGCCAAAGTGTCTCGCATGTGGCGCTCCGACCGGCGGGATCTTCAATAGAGCGGATAAAATACTGGCGAAGCTGAACAAGAAGAAGTCAAAGAAGAAGGGGGATGGGGTCGACATGGACGGGGATGAGGGCCCAGATCGTGGTGATGGGGGTGTCACTATCGAAGGGTTATCGGAGGCTGACGGCGGTGGGGAGAGCAACTAAAGGGTGCGCATCCCATTTTGCTCCCGATGGGAAGCACTGGCATCGTGTCATGGCCACCCACACACGCCCCATTCGTATCTGTGCAGCGCGCTGTGGCGGGTGGATTTTCCCTGATCTGGATGGACTGCATTCGACGGCGATACTCGTCCTGATGATAATCTATCCTCATAGAGGCATTTTTCTGATTGTTGCTGCGCAGCGGCGTTGGTGGACGACAGCGTCAGCCATCTCCTCCGCCTTGCGCGTTCGATCACGCTGTATTTGCTGAACGCGTGGGGGTGGTACGGAGGTGATCTCCGACATTCAAGCCTCTGACGACAAGCTGTTCTGACGCGAGGGGGTCCTGAATTTGTCTGCGTGTCTGCTTTTTTCCGGTACTCTCGGTGGATATATGTCCGCGACGAAGAGGGGGTGAGAGATGAGAAGCCTCGCGCTGAATATGGGCCGGCCTTCGCAACCTTGTGTTTGGGTATCTACTGATGTTCACGTAAGGTTGGCTCGTGTTCTCCTTGTATCGATTGAATTGGAGGTTGTGCGGCTGAGGGGATGAAGGTTTCCGTCGAGCCACCGCTCGGGCTCAAACCCTGGTGGAATACTGCGTGCCAAAGCGAGGGCGAAGACGTACAATCAACGTTTGCCGACGGCGATTCACTTCTCCCGATTGTCTGCATCGCGCCCATTGAGAAAAACGCGGCACCGCTATGTAGATCAGCCAGTTTGGAAGAATTCTCGAGGTGACTTGCCACGCCAGGCAGCCTATCGAAATCGGGCACCCGATTCTTTCAATTACCACCCAACTGGATCCGCCGCCACCTGCGCTCTCCCTCCCCCTTCCTCCACGACCCAAGGTATCCTTTTCCTGCTTTTATTTTATTTTGACCCGTGTGGGTGCCCGTAGTACGTCAGTCGAGGGGGCGTGCGCAGTGATCGGTGTAGGTTATGGACCGGGAACGCGGAGCTTTCATATAAGATTTCATTTCATAACACACGCGTAGGAAGGACATAATTTACACTGCTGGGGATTATGAAAAGAAGAACGGGTTCGTTTCAAGAAAAAGAAAAAAAGAAGGGGGAGGAAGCAGAGTGAATATGCACAGCGAGGCAGCGGCCTGGACTTTCGAACAAGACGAGGATGAGCGGGGAGAAAGAAGACGGTCAACGTTTCTGGGGGACATTATTAGCAGATCTGCGTGGAATGCGGCGAGCACAAAGCAAGGAGAATGTAATTGAAACAAAAAAAACAAATTCGACGAGCAAAACGTTGGACGTTCTTTGGTCACAAGCGACCTGCACACGCCATCCATGCCGTACCGACCTCGAGGCCCTAGGGGCTGCTCACGCACTTGTTGTCGTCCTGGTGCCTCTTCTTGGCGTCGGCTCGCGAGAACTGCTTCCCGCACCTCTCGCACTTGTGTACCGTCGGATTCTCCGAATGGGTACTCTCGTAATGGCGGTTACGATCGTGTAGACGGGAAAACGTAGTGCCGCATCTATCACACTGGTAGCGAAGGGGTGGGGGAGACGTGTTCTGGACGGCTGTCCTCGGAGTGGTCGTAAACGGCGACGGGTTCGGGTTTTGGAAAACTCCCGGCGCGACGAGCGGAGGTGTGGAGATGTACTGAAGCTGATTACGGTTCTGGCTTTGGTGGTGGTGGTGGTGATGCGGATCCTGGGTCACATTGGGCTGCGGAGGCGGCGGTTGTGGGTAGAGAGGTACCCGAGGAGTGGGATAATTGGTGGTCGGCCCATGACCTTGAGGGTTCATAGGGTCCCGCGCTTCACGGACGCGGGTGCGTCAGCGAAACGAAGCGAGATAGATCGCGGTGGGCGGGCTCACCTTGGGGGTCCTGGCGAGGACTGGGCATGTCAGGCGATGGCTGGAGCTGGAGGCCGTTCTGAGGGGGTGGCTGGTACTGCTGCTGATTAGGGTGGGACATGTCCGGGTAAAGCACTCGAGGCGACAAGGGCAAGGAGGGAGAGAGCGGGGACGGTGAGGCCTTTTATAAGCTTTGAGGAAGACGACCGGCACCAGCTCTCGTGTGAGCGTGAAGGGGATAAATACCAGGAACGGGATAAATTGCGGGTATGGGGCACGATAGCCAAATTAGACATGTTATGGAGACTGTCGACAATCCAAAAAAACCGAAAAAGAATATATCGCGGGCGAGCAGCCAATCTGCCGTTACCCGGGTGGTGGAGGGGGGAGCTAAATTTCGGTGACGGTTGAGTCGACAGAGAGAGAGGAAAACAACCTGAGCAGCGGCTATCAGTCCAATCTAAACGGGATTACCCCCAGCGCGTCGGGTTCTGTAGTACGTTTTTTCACTTACCCCCCCTTCGTGACGCCGCCTGCAGCGAGGGGGCCACGCCGCGATGGGGCATCGAAACGAAGGGGAACCGCGAGGCTACTCCATTGTTCCCTCGTCGGCACGCACCCAGAGCTGTCGACGCAAGAGGATGTCACCGGTGGACGAGACGTACGCCAGGCCGTTTGTGGCAAGGCGGGGCAAAAGTCAATCTGCCCCCCGCCTGCTCGTTTGCTTCCGACAGGAGCGTTGCCAACTAACATCCGAACGCCCGATCGGTCACGACCTTCACCTGGGGCGATCGCCATTCACACATTTTCGTAAATATCATTCGCACATATGCACACCCTCCATCTTGTTTTCCCATTTGCAAATATACGGCTGAGAGACGCTATACCGAGAACGTGAAACTCTCACTTATCCATTCTCACCCGCCGGTCTTCTCGTACGTAACCGGAAGGCAACGGCGAGAGGATGGTCCAGGTTACCCAACATCTCAGCCGCGGATGAACCGGTTTCGATAACAGACGCTTTGCCCGAGAGCAATCTATCGGACGACCTAGGGGCACAGGAACTCGCAACCCGACGACCACGCCACCCCCCTTCTGTCGCTCCCCGTCGCAATGTCGCATACCCACGCTCGCGGGTTGCCATTCCACCTGCGCATGCCACCGGAACAGCGACAGCGGCGTCCGACCCGTTCGAGAGCGGGTTTGACGTAACGCTCCGTTCTTGGCCCCGATAAGTGCATTCGCTCATCGCAGGGTGTCGGCAACAACCCGACGGCTAGAACCCTCCAGGGTCCCGGATTGTCAGCGTTTCGGGGCTAGGGTATTTGATTTGTGGTCAATACATCCCTGGACGCAGAAACGGGTCCACCACGACTGTTACAGCGCAGCAGCATCGACCGGTTTTAGACCCTTAAGCGAATGAAGCTTGAGGTAAAAAAGGTCCCATCATCATATCTGTACTTGCAACTCCGCGTTTGAGCACAACCAAGAAGACGGCCCTGACGGCATCGGGAGAAGGCCGAACCGATGCATTTGCGAGCGGCGTTTGGAGCAGATCGAGAAGCACGAGGGTTTGTTGTGGTGTACAGTGACCAGACGCACGCACGGATCAAGCGTCACCCAAAGTAAGTAGAGCAGGACCAACGGAAGGGGACTGGAAACCCGTCGTCAAAATATCACGGCATCGGGAGATGTGAGTAAACCAGGGAGCAGAAAAGGGTGAGTAATGGAAAATCGTACGGATAAACGGACCCCCACCGCCCTTCGTATTCCAACAACCGCCTGGGGCCGAGATGTGAGCCGAACTAGTTAGCCTGTGCTCCCATTCGACGAAACTTTGGGGGCAAGCGGGGGATAAACCCCCGTTCGGTGTCTGAATGGAGTCAATGGCTGTTAGTCCTCACGCACGTAAACTGTACGATACGAGCGCAGAATGATATATGCGGGCGTCATGGGCTGATTTGAGGGTGGAGACCGTCGGAGCAACGTTTTCCGTTCGGTGGCGGGGGGTGTCCAGCATCGAAAGCGGAAGGGTGGTCGGAAAGGGGAGGAGGCCAACAGTCCTTCCGCAGATTGCCGACGATCACTCGACTAACTTCATGGCCCCCTTCGACCTTGAAGCTTGCATCCAGCAACTCCTCCGGAAACAGCTCTTGCACGAGGCATTGCTTCGCGAAATATGCGAGAAAACAAAGGAGGTTCTCATGCGCGAATCCAACGTCGTACACATCAGCGCTCCGGTCACCGTCGTTGGTGATATCCATGGGTTCGTAATCTCTCGTCTCCTGCCCCATCCCTCTGGCGAGCCAATTGACGATTTTCCACCCTATTTTTCGTCTAATTCAAGCCAGTTTTATGACCTTATTGAGATTTTCCGCATCGGCGGATACGCACCCCACACAAATTACCTATTCTTGGGCAAGTCGAACCTATCCACCGTCCCCCTCTGTCCAATTTCCCCCGCAGCTAATTGCAACCGCCATGTCATTGTAAAGGCGATTATGTGGACCGAGGGCTGTTCAGCGTCGAGACCATCTCGCTCCTTACGTGTCTCAAACTTCGATATCCAGACAGAGTTCAACTAATTCGAGGGAATCACGAATCCAGAGCCGTCACCCAAGTAAGCACACACACTAAACCGCACTTCCGCTCCCTTCCACTTTAAATCCGTCTAGAACGGCGGATAACGTCCATTCTTACACGCCGCCCCTTTCATGGCAGACGTACGGCTTCTATACAGAATGCGTGAGGAAATATGGCTCGTCCCGAGTTTGGACATACTTTACAGACATGTTTGACTTCCTGACGTTGTCCGTCGTGATCGATGACCGAATATTCTGCGTTCATGGAGGTGCGTTATCGCCGTCCTTCTCCGTTGTCAGGTGGGCGATGGAACTAACCCGTTAGAAAGGTCTGTCCCCATCAATACACTCCATCGACCAAATCAAAGTCGTGGACCGGTTTCGAGGTTAGTCAGAATACCTTCCATCCCCTGTCTTTCACTTTCCGCCCGGTGGCGCCGCCTTTCCGCTCTCGCGTGTACGTTGTTGTTCGGCCTTTCATAACACCCTCTCGGTGTTGCATCTATAGAAATCCCCCACGAAGGCCCTATCGCTGATTTGGTTTGGTCCGACCCTGACCCCGAGAAGGAGGACTTCGCGATTTCCCCGAGGTAAGCGTCACCTCTTCTCAATCAGTCGTGGGCGGGCTATACATTCTCCTTCGTCTTTTTTTCTCTTCTCGCGCAATCCTTAAACGATCGACGCTTGGCCGTTCCCATCCCTCTTTCCCTTTGTTGCTGTGCCGAACAGAGGCGCGGGTTACACGTTCGGATCTGGGGTGGTCTACAAATTCCTCGAGACGAATGGGATGTCGCACATCCTCCGCGCTCATCAACTCTGCATGGAAGGCTACGCGTCCCTGTTTGATGGCCATCTGTCGACCGTGTGGTCAGCCCCAAATTACTGTTACCGATGCGGAAATTCGGCCAGCATTTTGGAGGTGAGCCCAGGGGAAGTGATGTACTTCAACGTTTTCCAGGCCGCCCCTGAGAACGACAGGGACGGCCCTAGCCATCAAGCAATACACAACCCTGGCGGAACGGTCGGTGCCTAAGCCATCTCTGTCACCATCCGGCCCTCACCTTTCTGACAGCTTCCGGAGTACTTCCTGTAAACCACTCTGTCCACCACAGTGTTCATTTAATCATCCGAGAGTGTACAACATTCCGCAAGCACAGTGAGAGTAGTACAAGTAAGGCAATACCCACTACATGCATAAACTGCACATAAAAAATCATCACTTGTGTCGCCCGTCCTCGAAAGGGTTCTCGGCATACTCCAACTCCTCGGTGGAGGATTTTCGTTGGGGCGAGGGCGGACCACCAAGCGTCACCGGACGCTTCGGCAAGATCCCAAGTTTAGCTAGAAGTCTCGGTCGTTAGTCCGAGTTTCACGAATGCGAGGCAACTCCTGCTGGTCAAACGGACTAACCGGGATCAATGCTTGACGCTTGTTGGTTGTGTTGGTTAGAGGCTAGGGTGATGTCTGGACTCGGAGCCCGCTGATCGGGTTTGGTTGGGAACGTCGTAGTTGAGGGCTGCTCAGACGCTGACGTCGGAGACGGCTGATCTGAGGATGACGTATAACGATTAAGGAACGGGCAATTTTGCGCTAGTACGAAGAAAGAGGAAATAGAACTGACAGGTCATGTCATACCCGCGAGCAGGCTGCGTGTTGGTAGGGGGTGGTTGGTAGTGCGCTTGTGTCATCACCGCGTGCCGGTCTTGATGCGGGGGTGCAACAACGGGTGATCCCCCTCCGTCCGCCATGGAAGGAGGTCCTGGATCGGGACTGGAACGGACGTGTGATTGATATTACATACCGATTAGCGAAATCAAACCAGGGGTAGAGGAGAGGCATTCAATATTCACCGAGGCTGATCTAGTTCCTGTATCTTGGCCTTGACTTTGGAAAAGAGCGTGCTGAACGTCTTTTTCCCACCTGGGGT
>Ga0307516_10004771_pt1 | contig 16531 bp, 20 predicted proteins | sample 19_EM_MG_FD_203310 | JGI IMG/M metagenome (GOLD analysis project Ga0307516, IMG submission 203310) | Populus trichocarpa ectomycorrhiza microbial communities from riparian zone in the Pacific Northwest, United States - 19_EM | ecosystem: Host-associated > Plants > Roots > Unclassified | place...
CGTCGGTATGATGGCGGCCGACGAGCCAGAGGATCCGGATGTCCAACAAGCTCAGGTTAGTTCGCGCTGCACTCGCGCCCTTCCCCTCTCACGACGTCGCAGGACGTTCGACTCGTGGCCGAAGAGACTGAGGCACCACCTGTTATTCTCCAGGTTCTTGTTTTCTTTCGCTCTCCCGTCCGGAGGGGTCTTAACACTCCCATAGGCACAGAGGCTCGAGGGTACGACCGCCATTTTGAGGGCTCGCACTCCTTCCTCTGTCTGGGGAACTGCTCCCTCCTGTCAAACCCCTCGCCGCACTCTTGTTGTGGACAGGTCACCTCTCGCTTCACCTCTTCAATTGCGCCCTCGAAGATTGGTCTGTCATACTTTTTCATAACCCATTCGACCGCTTATCTCACATTAGCTTCAGGGCGGCCCAATAGCAATCCCAGACACCGCCGGTTATACGTCGACGAACCATATTGAAGCTGTTACAGTTGACCTATCCGTAGGTGTAGCTAGCGAACTGTCATGCATTCGCTCATTGTTTCTGTAGTTCCACCTTGGTCATTTTCGACAGACGATCCGTATCCGGGTCCCGATCCGCTTTTTGAACCTCGTGGTTGTGGTCCTTGGACTCATTTTCCTTCTCGTTGTCTTCGTCCCATATCTTTGGGCTCCAATAACGGCTGGGAAGGAGGGTCCCAACATTGCGAGTGGGGAAAGGTTTGACGTGGCTTCTAGGTGTTTACAGGAGTGTTGGGGTTTCGATAATGGGCGGCCTGAGAAGAAGCTCGGGTGTGTTGCAGGGTGCCTGATTGCTATCTAGATTCGTTGCGATTGTGTTCGAATTGTATTTGAGGACGAAGAATCAATCAATTTCGGTCTTCGTACTATTTTGTTGCCATGCTCAGCCGAACCTCAACTTTTCTTGACCACCAGCGTAGAATAAATGCAGCTCTGTAACTTCGCCTCCGCCTTACATTCTCGGATAGGGCACTAAACTGTTCAATGAGCGCCGCTGACACATTGTACGCGTGGCCGGTGAGGCGAGGTGGCAAGGAAACCTCGTGGCAGTATCGTTTCTCCCACCGCACCACTTATAAGCACAGAACCACCGCCACTCTCCCGGTCTTTCCAACCACAGGCTATGTCTCGTATCCATCGTTCCCTCACAAAGGTGGCCTTGCCTCCAGACTTGGCCGCGAACATCGCATCGCTTGGTTATCCTTTTACCTTCCCACGGCTTGGCTCCGCGCTCACCAAGCCCGATCACAGTGAATCAAACGGCCAGCGCAGCCACTCTCGTTGGGGAAGGCAATGCTTCAGGGTCCAAAGGCCAGAACTCGACGGCTGGCGGCTCAGGGTTAATGGAGAACGTGAGGGGTGCCTTCCCTGTTGATCTTGCAGTTCTACTGACGAGGTCAATCCGAAGCTTATTTTGCTATCAACGCATGACGACTCCTTTGATATCTTTTTCGACCCACGAACCAGAGAGTTCTACACCATCACGGCGGAAAATGAAGACGAAGGTAATCAGCAGGATGAGGTCCTCCTGGAAAACGCGAGCCAACTTGCTCATTCGGTACGCGGAGGACTTACATTGGAATAGCGGTCCTTGATAGCCATCCCCAGGTATTCGATGTCGGTGATCCGTCACCACCCCAACCTTCGATATCCACCGCCCGTAACTATGTATGCTCAAATGGTTTTAACTTTGAGGAAGCGATCTGACAACATCCAGCACCGTGGTACTCGTGCACGCGTCCACTTCCAGCGCCACCAGGGTCGCGCAGAAGAAGATGGACAGACAGGTGGCCTCGGTGAGGCGCCCAGAAGAACAACTGCACCGGAACAGCAACACGTATGTGTTCTGAAAGTCCCACTTAACACCCACATGACCCCATTCGCCAGGATACTTGGGCAACGGCACACGATATCAGAACCCTCGCAGCATCAATCGATCAGGGGCACCAGAGGATCATATCGGCCATTCAGTCCAACCCCCACAGTCGTGGCGACAGGGTTGATCCGCGCAACGGCGGGGTGAACGACGGCCAGTCAGGTGCCGGCGGCCCCTCGAGGCGGAGAGCGCCCCCTGCTGGGAGCACGGGCGTTAAGACGCGTTCCCCCTTCGAGAATCAACTCTCCGTGAGACCCCCCCACCCTGGCGTTTCTTCACTCATTCACCGGTCCATAGGACTATATTAGAAGGCACATGGATACCCTGACACCTTCCGCCAGGGCTCGGGAGTCCACCGTATCGCTGGCTGAGTTCCAGGCGTTCAACCCTCGGCAAGGTGAATGTTGTACGAGAGATAATTTTCGGCTCAACTTGGAGGGTACCCCGGGCGACGATTGGAACAAGTCCGCGGCACGGGTTTTCGTCAACGACTTCTTGAGGACCCACAACGAGTATCCAGCGAATAACCGAGTCGTTCGTCTGATGGTACAGAAGAAAACTACAGCAGCTATCAAAAGTCTGATCAAGTCTTACCGCCTAAAGGATGTGGCTGGTCCGCTGCTCGCAGCTGCCCAGAAGGAGAGAAATCGAAAGGAGAGAAAACGAACGGTTGGAGCTCCCCATAGAATTCATGACGCTCCCTATGTGTCTCTGATGCTCTTTTGTTCAGCTGTACCATCGTCGTCATGAGTTAACGTTCTTTTACCCGGGGCTTGAGTCACAACAGGCATTGCTGGAGAAGTTCGGACCATCTGGCATGTCCAGTGACGAAACGTCAGACGGCGACGGTTTCAGAAGATACAGGATTCTACGTCCTCAGTGGAGGTCAACCGCAGCTACTGGGTGGTTACGCTTCTTCGATGTTCTCTACAATCGCGCCAGGCGGGATCGCGTCTTTGGTAATGACCGTGGGGCCTTTCCTCGGGATCGCAAGACTGCCAAGAGGGACAGCGAGAGCACACAATTCGTGATTGGGTTGCCTAGGAATGGATACGATGAAGGCTGGTTAAACAGCCAAATCGATATCGAAAACGTTGTCCAACCCCGCCCCAACGTGAGCTGGACGCACGAGCCTGCGATCAACGAGTGAGTGATTACGCCAGATCCACTCACCGATGTCTTACAACGTCCATAGGCTCGTTATTGGTTCACAGGCAAGGCGTACAACCACAGCCCCGGCCGTTTCACAGGCAAGGCGTACCACCACGACCCCGGCCGGTTCACCGGAAAGGCCCGCAACTACGACCCTGACCGACGTCATGAGTGAGGCCTAGGTAGCCAATGTACTAGGTAGCCGCTGTAGTAGAGTCTAAGACAAAGTGATAACGATTCTGCGATTGTTTGTTCCCGGACATCGCCGCCGTGTGAGTGTTCCCACTGCACAGAACTGCGTCGACCGTTGGGCATCCTAAGGAACAACACAAGCCTTGCCGGGCTTCGCCTCGGCATAACGCCTGCCAATCAGTTGTTCGTTGGTTCGGATATTGATAAAGTATAAGTTCAAACGAAGTAGAGAAAACTGAACAATATTAATGTTAGACATGTTATCCGGTATTTTAACGATGGGATGTTTGTCGACGTGGGGTCGAGATCTCCAGCCTGGTTTCGCTCAAGTGCCACCGCGACGCGAAACCCGATTAACGTTTGCAGCCTCAGGGCTCTTCGTCTGTCATGCTCCCGAGACTTGTTCCGGGAATGCTGGTTTTAATGTGAGTACTGTAATGTGAATGTAATCCTATTGTACAAAAAATGAACCCCGGGTGGTGGACGTTTGCAGACAGCTTCTGGGGCCACAGGTGCCCCCGACAAAAAAGAAGAGAATACATACTATGGCTCAGGAATGCGTCACTAACCCCACCGGATCAGGATGAGAGAGGGATCCAGCGGTTGCCAAAGTCGGACGCGGGAAATCCCGATCCCGACGTGCATGCTCAGTCGACAGGTTCGCGCGGGTACAGCCACCGCAGAAATTTTCGATAAGACCCGAACTTACGTCCCTTGGAACTTCTGGATCCAGGTAAGTAAGGCTAATCAGTACCATCGATCCGCCCTATTCCCATCCCTAAAACGAGATCCACTCCAGGACGTCCTACTTCGACATGAAGAACGTTGTCTGTCGGTGCAGATCCTTCTGTACGAGATACGACCCGACCACCGATGAGCATGTGGGTCCCGGAATTTCCATCCCATTCAAGACCGCCCGGCGCCACGCTCTTGAAGATCAACGGGCTGAGGCTCTCGGAAACTTCGCTGGAAGCCTTGGACCCTCAAATTCGGAGGATGTCTCGCCCGCCGACCCCGGGACCCCAGATATCGAGGAAATGTCTCAGGAAGAATTATCCACGCTGGAGGCAGAGATCGACGGAAGAACCGTGTGGGCCCCAGCAGATCATCCGTTGGTCTTCTTTACCGAACCTGGCCCCTCACAAAAATTCACTTTCCCGAAACCGACCGAACTCCATCTTTCAAACCATGGCCCCCACGCTTTGGACCCGAGACATCATGCGAACACGGCTTACATCGAAAACGAGATGAGGCTTTGCGAAATACTTGTACACTTGCGCGAGCTGGGATGCTTGGGGGCGCTGCGAGCCAACCTGGAGGGGAAAGTTCTGGAAGGGCTCGCTAGGATGTGGAAGCACAAGGAAGTAGAGTGGAAGAGACGTCGCAACCGGTCAATAGCGATACACCACGGCATTCCCGTTGTCGACACAGGTATGTCTTTTTTTTATAGGTCGGATAGCACAGATCTGAACTTGGCACCCAGCTGCCTATCTGCGATCGCCTGTACCCGCAAATCCTATTGTCGCTACCGCGTTGTTGACCGTCCTCATCCTCCATCTCTTTTTCCGTGTCCCACGAAGGGCCACCTACGTCATGATTGCCGGGTTTCGTTCGGTGCTCGCGGCAACGTCCCAGGGCGGAGATATTCCCACAACTATCCCCATCGATCCCAGAACCATCGTTAGTCATTTTGACCTCAACCCTCGCACCACTTCGTACCTCCAGTGCCCCGCGTGTTATGCTCTCTATAGCTACACACCCACCGACACCGGTCCCTCGGCTCCACCACCCATTGAACGGTGCACCTTCCGTTCAACACCGACAAGCCAACCCTGCAATGTCCCTTTGTGGACGGAGCGGCGTGTTGGTGGTCGCACTATTCAAGTTCCTCGGAGGAAATATGTTCATCAAAGCCTCAAAGAGTGGATGGGTCGACTCCTAGCGCGACCTGGCGTGGAGGACGTTTTGGATCGCCCCCTTGAGCGGCCGCGTACCGAACGACTCACGGATATATGGGATTCCCCAGTGTTCAGGAAACTTCGTGACGACGAGGATGGGACCCCTTTTTTCGCGAAGCATGGGGACGAGGCGAGGTTCGCATTCAGTCTTGGAGCCGATAGTTGGCATCCCCTCCATAACCTCGAGGCGAAACAGCACATGAGTGCTACTGCAATATTCTTGGTCCTGTTGAACTTTCCCGAAGAAGAGCGATACAAATACAAGAACATGTATCTCGCCGGGGTAATCCCTGGCCCCGGAAAACCATCTCTTGAACAGATCAACCACGCTTTGTCACTCGTTGTGAAGGAGGTTTTGGAGTTCTGGAAAGGGGTTTACTTCACCCGAACAGCCAAGTTCGTTGGTGGACGTTTTTCCAAAGGCGCACTGATACCCCTCGTCTGCGACATGCTGGCTGCCCGACAGATCGCCGGACTCGGAAGCGTCAACTCGAAATTCTTCTGTACCTTCTGCCGGCTCATGATCCAAGAGATCGAGAATCTCGACAAGTCATCTTGGCCAGAGCGTCAACTGCATGAGCAGTTAGTTTGGGCGAAGCAGTGGAAGGAGTGTTCCAGCGAACGCGATCGGGAATCCTTGTTCAAGCTCCACGGTGTGCGGTGGTCCGTCTTGTTGGACCTCCCATACTGGAATCCAATCCTATATTCCATTGTGGACCAGATGCATGCGGCTTACCTCGGCTTGTACCAAACTCATTGCAGGAGGTTGTGGGGCATCGATCTCTCGGTTGAGGGTGGCGATGGCACTATCTTATCCTCTCACAAATCTCCCTCACGGCCACAAGATACAGTCCTCGAGCACTGGTTGGAGGTTATTCGCAAGAACCCTCCAAACCTACTGGAACAACTTTCCGCAAAGAATACACCCAAACAAGTCCTTTGGCACATTTGTTTTGACAATGACCTGCGGTATGCCGGTAGCAAAGCCACTCTCGCAAAAGCAATTACAGAATGGGTGAGTATCTCCATGGTGGAGATGACCGAGGCACTCACATGCCAAACACAGCGAGCCAACACACCTCCACAAGAGGTTTTTCTTCGCCAGACGAACGACGAGGGGGGCGGTGAGACCGGGCACGGTGGCGGAGTGGCCGCGTTTCAAGAGAAGTACATCAAAGCAGTGAAGGTCTTCGAGGAGTATAAGGAAGGGAGGAATTTTGTCGAACGTGTGAATCGGGATGTTCTTTGTACCATGTGCGAGTCACATGGATTGGATACCTCTGGGTACAAGATTGACCTTTTTTCGCGGCTCAAAAAATGGGTTTGTTGTTCCCAATTCAAGCCTTTCATCCGCTCAGTCCCTTGTTTCTATCTAGCGCGAGAACAACATCCTCCCCCCTCCGCCAAGGGAAGAAACCTCACCCCGTGGCGCGGTGTTAGGGCGGGATATAATGGAAGAAGTTTGGAGCGATATGAAGTTGACGGAGCTTCCCTCGTGGATGAGTCCTGCACCTTCGAATTGGGGGACAGCCGCGAGGGGAAAGCTGACCGCCGACCAGTGGATGGTTGTTTGCACAGTCCACCTCCCCGTTACGCTCATCAGACTCTGGGGCGACCTCACAGATCGACGCTTCGAGCTCCTTTGCAACTTCATGGATCTGACGTCTGCAGTACAGCTCGCGACCCAACGATCTATCACAGCACAGATGATTAACGACCACGAACTTCTGATCACACGCTATTTGAATGGTATGAAGCGACTATTTAAGGGGAGTAAAGTCCAACCAATCCACCATGTCGCCCTCCACGCTGGGGATTTCCTACGCCTCTTTGGGCCCACACATGCAGTCCAGGCGTTTGGGGGTGAACGGCTACTCGAGGTCCTGGGCCTTCAGAACGCGAACAATAAATCCGGTATGCTACAGTTTGATCGTTGCTGCACACTACTCAGTACAACGGTAACAGGGGAGATGGAGGCAACGTTCACTACTTCCATCTGCAGGAGTTCAAATCTGCAGACCATCCTGGCTCGCGACGATATCACAAGCGACGCACGACCGCTCATCGATGCATTCACGAAGATCGCCAACGAGGACCATCGCGGCACTCGCCTAGCTGACGAGATTCATCACCCCCCAACTAAACCACCAAAGAACCTAACCCTATCGCACACGGTGCATCAACTCTTGGTCTCATTTCTCAATCGACGGTCCCAGACTCTACGCTATACAATTGCATGGGATAGCGCTTGGTTTGTGCCACGGATTGTCACCGAGTTGGATAAGGTGTCCATCCGGGGGGTCGTTTACGCCAGTGTAAGATCCCTACCGCGAGACAGCAACATTATCTTCCGAAAGCCCGGGGATCCGAAACTACGAGTAGGAAGGATTCACACAATTTTCTCTTCATCGCATCTTGGAACGAATCATCTGGAAACGAAGGTCACCTGTTTGGCTGTGGAGGAGTGGCTCCCCGTTACGGATGCCAACTCACAACAAACCTACCAGCAGTTCGGGTTTGCTGGTGGATTCCTATGTCAGAACAGGCTTGCGGAGGTGATGTCTGTAGTTGAAGTCGACGATGTCGTCTGTCATTTTGCGAGAACTTTCTTGGGGCAACGGGATGGTGGCATATTCCACGTCCTTCCCCTGAACAAAGTAGGAAAACCATGTTATCCGGTTATAGATTCTGATTTCATCCCCCCAGATGCTCGATTTCTACACAATGCCTTTGGCCAGGGATTTCCACTCGTGACATCCAGGAGCATCAATTAGTCGCCTTAGTTACTCAACCTAGTACGCTATACGACGCCCATGTATTCCCATCTCCCCCCATAGATGCACGTTTTCCTCGTCCAGTTGCCACGTGTACCCCGTTGCTTTATCAACTTCCCCCATGTATACACTCGTGGGCACTCTCAACGGTCACGGCGACTCAATAACAGCAGCTCAGTTCTCCCCAAACGGAGCATACCTCGCCAGCGGGAGTGAAGATGGATTGCTGTTAATTCATTCTGTTGGTGATTGGAAACCTCTTTTACGATTTGTCGACGCTTCGCCGATAACGTCTTTGGTATGGCACCCGAGTATAAAGAGGCTCCTTTTTTGTGGATGCAAAAGTGGCGATGTGCATATGATAAAATTTTCGGCTTCTGTGGTGCGTTCTCATTCTCCCCATGACCGGATCGCTGCACTAATCGATGTGCAAAACTCAGCGAGATGTCCATGTGTGGACAGATGGAACGCCGGACCAAATACAGTGTCTGACACACCACACTGGGAAGAACTTGGTCGCCCTTGGGTGTGGCAACGACGTATTCCTGGTCGAGTATGAGGCCCGCGAGGAAGGCAAGTCTAGCTGGACGTGCAAAACAACACTTCCACAACCCCCTCGACTCCATGGGTCCAACGAATTCCTCCCGAACCCCGTTGCGCGTTCAATCTGTTTCCTGAAGGGAAATCGTCTCCTTGTTACCTACCTGGATCACGGAATAGTGTAAGTGGATTACGATCACCACACGGCCCAAAACTGATAACCGGGGTTTAAGCTGTTGGGACTTCACGTCTTCAACTCTCGTCTGGCACATTACGCCAAGGGGGTGTCAAATGTGCGCCTGCAGACAGATCGTGTCGTTTGATGAATGTTGATTCCATCCCAGTGGCAGAGCGGCGGTCTCCCCAGATGAGGCCAAACTGGCCGTGACGAACCTGTTCGATGGGGTGGACCTGTATTCACTAACCGATCAAAGCCGGTTAAACTCTGTCTCAGTGGACGTGAAGCAGAACGTCTCTGCGGCGGTCACCTTCGCGAGCAATGACAGCATTGTATTTGGAGGGGGGTCTGGTTTCGCTTATATCGCCGAAGGTATACCACTAGCGGTAAAACACACACTTGAACACGGCGGTGTGTTATTTCTCCCTTTGTTGACCCGTACCTGATCTGTCATTGATTAGAGGGCGATGTCGTCCAGGCACTGGCGAGTTTCTGGGTATTCCTCCTGAAATCGCCGTTGAGACCTGGCTCTAGGCATGTTATGTGCCTCGGTGGGGTAAGCGGTTTGTGGTCACGGGTACTTCTGAGCAGCAAGAACGGACGGCGGTGAGAATATGGGAAATGAACCGCCGAGAAGGTATCGGAGGTTTATTACCCTGGGTATGAGCCGAATCTCTTACTCTGGTCGGTGAATAATGCTGGAGTTACACAGGTACACGTTCGCGGCATTCTCTGTACACTCATGTGTTTATCCTGGTGCGCTTCCTCTGCCGCCGCACATTAGTGATGAGACTCACTTCAATCAGGCTCGCCTGGTGGTTCTGGCAAGCATCCTTGACATAAGATGGGTTTCCGCGATGTTCCCCAGGTCGCGCCGCTTTCCTTGGGTCATTGTTCTCTCTGTCGGCAACACTCTCAACACCCTCATGTACTTTCATTAAACGCCTTTTGTGTCATTTGAATGTATGTACGTTGACCCACCCGTAAATCTTTTTGAACCTTCCAAAAGACTTCCGCCACCCTGCCTCGAGGCATAGCGAAACTATCTCAGCGTCCCGACAACCTCCCGAGACCCCACGGCCCGCCTTGAATCCACCTCACTTCTACCCCACTTCTCCCCGTTCACACGACAGCTCGCGATGGCTCCCAACCTCACAACTTGGGCCGGAAGCTCATTATAATTAAATCTGAGAGAATGGTCTGCAGCCTCGACCACCTGGGCAACACGATAGCTTGCGTCACCCCCCACCTACTTTCAAACGCTCGGTATGCCATGACTGTTTGATTATTTAACGGAATTCCACACGCCTATAGATGAAATCCAATGATCGGTGGTGCCAAATCTCCCCCAACCCCAGCCTCACTAGTCATTGAATGAACCGACTGGGACCCCGAGCCCGTTATGGCTGACCGTCGTCATGGTCATCTGGTGTGCCGTGTTTTCATTCTTAAACCTGTTGCTGAGACGGATCGACTTATCCGGAGTGTCCAATCAGCCCTCCACCCGTTGGCCCTCGACGCAGTCCGCCTCCCCTCATCTTTCGGGTTCGATCTCCAGAGGTCCGTCCCCACGAGACTCACGACCCTCCCCCTCCTCACAATTTCAACCGTATGACAACCGCCATCGGTCGCAAGGCTTGATACTCAACGTCCTCAATGCAACCCGTGTGTGAGATCGAACCAGCCGATGAACCCCGAGTCTTGCGCTCTGGGGTTCCGACAGCTTCGACATTGTGGCTATCCATTTCCACTTCACAACCGACTTCTCCGAAGCTAATAAATGGGCCTAAAAGGTTACGTGCGACAGCCTTGACGGCTAGGTGGTTTCGCCGCAACCGCACCACTACGGCTCGGCCTATACTAACTAGATCTGTTGACAAGCAGTCAGTCGAATCCACCAGAGATAGTGTGTTCGCCTTGGATCCATGTTCCGGTCCCCTTTCACCGGTCGCGTCTTGCGCTCTCAGGTCACTCCCCCACTCTCTATCTCACGGTCATACAATTCGACCCGATGTCCGTGCCTCATTCACTCTATTACGCATGGGGTATTCTACCTCCAGCCATCTCAATCCACCAGGCTCTGCATTCTCCTTGGCCAGTGCCGCAAACTCCCAGCAACAGTTGTTCAATTCAAGTCCCCCCCTCGTACCTATCCGGTGGTCAGAGGGTCTCAACAAACTAACAAGCCAATCACACCAAGACCTCGAAGAGTCTGGAAACTTTGTTTGGAACCCTTCTGTTGGGCTTAGACAGTATGTCAACGCACGAATGAGTAGATCGTGATTCCGTCGATTTCGTGTGGCATCGTGCCGCGAATTGCGTGACGATTTTGTCCCAAAAGTTCAGATCTGGACGAGCAGATATCTCATGAAGAAGCTCGAGTTTACGGCACCCATATTTACTGTACCATTCCGACCAACCCGGTTTGTCATTGTCATCGGAGGGTCCGCCCGCCGGTTTTTTGGCCGGTGTCATCGGTCATTGGGGGTCCGCCGCCAGCCCGGATCGGTCATCGGCAAGGTCTAGTTCAGCGGTACAGCAAATGCAATGCGGCGGGGTGTCGTCCGTATCAGGGCCGCCGCCCGGCGACATCTGTCACCGTCATCGGGCCTGCCGCCGCTCTCGCCGGTTCTGATTTTTTCTAATTTTTTTTGTCATCGACCAACCCCCCGCCGGGTTGGTCGGAATGGTACAGTAGTGACGATCACCCTCGGGATTCCCCCTCCTCTGGAGCTCGGGAGAGCTCTACCAGACCTGTAAGCCCTTTCTCGCATGTTCGTAACATTAAGCAATTGTAGTTCTCCCTTTCTAGCCGCCGTCCAATCCAAAGACGCATCGAATACCGGTTCGCTAGGGCCCGTGCTCACCCAGGCATTGTGCACAAACGGCTCTCACATAGTCGGCAACATATGGAGTCCGATGCCAGTCATCGTCTTTACCACCTGGGGTAGTGTCTGGGGATGGCGTTGCGATTGGCTATCGTCTGACTTCACGCCGCTTTTACAGGTCCCTGTTGGAGAGGTTGGAACTCGGGCAACCATAGGGCGAATGCGGAACGTCAACACCGCAAATTAGCGGCGGGTGCGTTTACATCGCACATAGCGACAGCTCGTTGCTACTGGCACAACAAGATGCTAAGGGGTGTAGTATATGCAAGATGTTGGAGCGCTCACTACGGAGTGCGAGCGGTGGCGGTTCGAGTACTCTTCTGTAACTCTGAGTTGAAAGGAAGTTAATCGCCACGCCCGGAGTACAACGGTTCAAGTAACGTGTTTGGCGCGGCCACAAGACGTCAATACTAGGGTGCGGTATGAACGTGGGTCCCTTTTGCGAAGTAAAAGTAGCTCAGGAAGCGGTGAGTGAGTGGTCCCTCGCCGGCAGAGACCAAACTAAAACTAAACTTTGGCCCAACCACCACAAAACCCCCACGCAGCTCCAACCCAACCCTGGGTGTTTCCCTCTACTCCCCGCCTCTCTGTCAACAAAAACTCAACACGCCCGACATTGATCATACCCCCGCGTCAGGCATATTTTTGTATCGTCGGAACGTCAATGCATATCGATTTTATTGCCCACAAACTCGGTACAGCAATCTGCGGGCGGGTCTTCGACACCGGGACTCGCGTAGGCCCCTCCCGTCGCCTGGCCTTGAGGTACTTCGACCGAATTCCAACGTTGGCAACCGCCGGACATTTTTGCTTTGTCAATGAACTGCCCCAGTTTTGACCCTCCTCGTAGATTATCGATCACTCCTTGCAAAACTCACGACGCTCCCCCTCCCTCACAGCTTCAACCAAACGACAATCTCCATCGGTTGCAAGCCCCAATATTCAACGTCGTCCGCAATGCGGCTCATGTGAGACGTCGAAACCAGCTCACAGGCCCCGACTCCTTTGTCTTGAAGCCACCTAGTTTGGGTTGTGGATCACTCTCGACGGCGGGCTTCGGTGCGCCTTTTGTCCCGTTTTTTGTGGGTGGACAACCTCTCGGCTGACACGCCTTATCACGAATGCTTCCTAGGACAGCCGAAGCGAACTGGGCGCGCCACCTGAGCACCGGTCCGTCGCAGACGCAACACTGGTGTTGGGATCGATAGTATACGTGGCCACAAGATTCCGCACATCTGCCCCGGCTAGCGACGGTTGTGGACCTAGAAGAGCGCACCCCCTCGTGCGGTGAACGGCCCCATCGATTGCGACCCTGGTGCGTCTGATGCAGGCTCCCTCCAATCCGTCGCGTTAGTGGGGTCCATCGTTACCCTGAGCGAAGCCGAGAATTATGCTGGTCCTGCGTTCCCCAAACAACTTATGTGATCTCACCTCGGTACCTCAGGTTAGGATATACGTTCAACTTATCCGGACCTATGTGGATAAATGCTGTAGATGGGAGCCCACCCCTTCCCCGTCTTGACCGGTTATAACAATGGCGATGGTCAGTCCTCCTGATCAGCGCTTGTTTATATTTGAGACCCGCTTACCATTTTCCCAGCAGTGCCAGGTCTCATCACATGGGCTGCTTACACTTGGCGGCGGACCCTGTGGGTAGGTCATCGACCCCATTTGGGACGTCGTGAAAACTGCGTGTCGTCGGGTGCGTGGCGGTTTCCTCCCAAAAAATTCAACGGTTCTGTAGCATCTGACCCTCCCGCGAACAGCGGCCTCGAGGTGTTACCCTCCTGTCATCCCCTTGTCCCGGTCTCGCACGACTAAACATCTCTTGCGGCGATACCGATTGAAAATTAGCAGGGTTTGTGTGGGGCCTCAGGCCCTGCGGGAATCGGCTGATTGAACCACGATAAGAACTCTGCAGGCCTCACGAGAGTCTGGGTTACCGCTTTTTCCAACTGAACTGGTCAGAGGAGCGCCCTAACAATAGGGGATCTTTCCTCAACGACTTTGTTACAATCCGACAATACTTCTTATTCTGTTGACGAGTGGCCGTATCTTTGGGATTCGCGAGGGATAGATTACTCGGTTCACCGGGCAAGCATTGTACCTTCATGCGAGTTCCCCCCGGCCATGTCACACTCCCTGGGTTACGTCTGACTCCTCTTCCTCAACCAGTGATATACTCGCAGATCAATCGCCTCGAACAGCGACTCAACTAGCTAGCGAACTCGTAAGTCCATTAGGCTCGTCCACGGTCTCACGCGTCGTTAATCCCCTGTCGTAGGAACTCCCCGCTCTGCGATTCTCGCATCGATCGGGCCGTCTCTCCCGTTTCCTACTCTCTGTCGTAGCTCACCCGACGTCGTCGGCGAACCATATCCCTTTGTTAGACGTATGATAAATGTATATTTGTCCCACCAGAACTTTGGCACATGCGTTGACCCACCTGCCAGCTCGATTTGGCCATGTGAGGCTTCGACGTCGGAAACCACCCCTTGGGTTCTTCCCCTCGAGGCATTTCGACCACATCCCAACGTCTCGGCAACCCCCGGAATGGGTTGTCGACAACGTGTCTCAACACCAGCCTGGACGTTCCCATGTCCACTCCCACCCCGTTTCTTCTCATCCAGACCACCACCAGCTATACCCCCCCTTCGCCCCCATCCAGACATTACTATGTCCCATGTTCTCTATTCGACGACCTGCTCCTTTCTGCGTGCCGCTGGTGAAATGTCATCAATTCACGGCTTACGTTGTTGCTCGTGTTTGGAAACGATCCCATCATGTCCCGATTAGGTTGGGACACTCAAATTTCGAGCTTCAAGCAGCTTCAAACGTCGCAGCCGAGCTGTGGACACGTGGCCGCCGAACTGCCGGAATAGAGACAGTAAATAAATAAATAAAACGTGGTCCGACACGCTGTGTCAAAGGGTGAGATTGCCAGTTGCCGTTTGCATGATAGCGCCCGAGTGGCAACTTAGAATCAACTCCCATGCAACGCGGTGACCGTTCTACGCAACAAAAGAGACATTCGCCATATCGACGCCTTGTCCTCCCGGATAATGTACGGAAGGAGTTGACCCAGTACGGTGAGCGACGTCCTTCAATCGTTCGTTTGCTAGTAGTGAAAGCTGCTTCGTTTAGTCGGTGACTCGAGCCCGTTACGCATTGTCCAGTCCAATCACCAGGTAGAAAAGGTCTGTGTCTTGTGGGCGTGGGCAGTAACATATCCTTCCCTCGCTTTCTCAGTCTCGAGCAAGCCAATCCTCGTCAGTTAGAGTCAAGAAGGAGCCATCGGTGAGATCCACTTCACCTCCTTTCCTACACGACGATATCGCGTGGGCCCAACTAAGTTCAGTGCAGGAGTACGATCGCCAGTTTGACATGATGGGTGACCACCCCGAAAGCGACGATCAACCGGCCTCCGACAACGGCAACGACGACGAAGACGACGAAGACGAAGACGATATGATCTTAGCAGCCTCCAGTAGGCTCGCTCACGACGTGTGTTGCTACCCGACCCTCTTCCGCCGCCTACAGCTGATTTTACAGCAGGCCGTTTTTGATAAACCCAAACGTGTCAAGGGCCCGCCTACGAACATCAAGCGGGGCCCCTTCGGTCAGGTGATGGCAGAACAAGACCCAGCGGTGACGACCATTAGGAAGGGGAAGGAGAAAGCCCGTGAAACTACAGCGCACTACGGCTACGGAAATCCTCCTTCAAGTCTCAGCGCCGGCCAGTCGTCAGCAACTTGGCTCAGCCGCCCGTCTGAGGATTTGGATCAACCCCCCGTCAGTTCCCTCTAATCTTCTCGCTCCTTACCTCCACTTAAACGCAGCCCAGACCATTCAACCTGCAGATCTTGAGCGATTCACAATCGGAGTGAATAACCTAATCGACGAGTTTTGCGTCCAATTGAAGATGAAAGTGGAGGAATTTGTGAATAGGTAAAACATCTGACTTGCATCGCCTGAAGGCTTTGGTTGCCCGCGGGAGTCAAACTATTTTTACTTACTGTAACGCGTGAAATCTATTCGGACAGATCCTGAGGTTCATCCAACTTCTCCGGAGTGGGCGGGAGCAAAAAAAAAAAAGGCACGCGATACAATACTCCCGCGGCCCCACTCACCATTTGAGCCGGGGGATTCTCGGAGGGCCGTCACCTATATATATGATGGTCCGCCGGGGCCTCGTGTTTTGAACGTGTTCATTGAACGTCGAGGACTCAAGCACTCAAACGGTTGCGCTCGCCCGCCCCCGCCCCAAAAGCCTTAGGATGTCCACCGATCTCAACATCGAAGCGCTCCTCAAGCGAAACAATTCATTTGTCCGTGCAAGCTCTGTCGAGTTTAATTCGCCGATTCACAAACGCATTACAAGTTGCCTCGAATTAGAACATAAGGGTGTCCCATTTGTCCTCCGCAATATACCCTTGGACGTGGATCCAGAATCGCCGTTCGATAGCTCCACCGAGTGGTTGAAAAGGTTGTCCAGTATGGGTGGTAAGTTCTCTCTTGGCTTCGAGTGGAACTGATATTAAGACGTCATTCCAAAATCAGCACGCGGTCTCGATGACCTGGATTATGTTGGTGGCAAACGAGGTGGGCACCGCGTTCTCTGCATTGACTCTACCAGCTCTGGGTTGATCGATGTCTACTAGCATATGTTTTACCGTGTCCTGTCAAATGGTCGGGGTGGTTGAAAACCTCGACCGCAATCCCAAATTGTCTGCGTCCTCACAAAACTGCCGATGCGTTCCCGGAATCCATCGATACAACCTCTTGTGTTGTGGGGGCGAGTGACTGTGGTATGTCATCCATCAAATCGGTATTCTCACCCCTCACGGCGACTTAGAGGCACTTTTCGAAGAGGGCGCCCAAGGAACGACAAACCATTCTTTCCTTTGTGCCTGTGGTCCAGAAACATCGGTCGTGTGGTTTATGACCTCCTCTCACGATGCTCA
>Ga0307516_10004772_pt1 | contig 16526 bp, 21 predicted proteins | sample 19_EM_MG_FD_203310 | JGI IMG/M metagenome (GOLD analysis project Ga0307516, IMG submission 203310) | Populus trichocarpa ectomycorrhiza microbial communities from riparian zone in the Pacific Northwest, United States - 19_EM | ecosystem: Host-associated > Plants > Roots > Unclassified | place...
AGAGAGCGACAAAAATAGTACAAAGGAGACAGTCGGTGTAATTATTCCTCCGATATCCATCCCAGGTTGCGCCGGTGCGGCACTGTTGTGGGTTGCGCCGATGCGGCACTGTTGTGGGTTGCGCCGGTGGCACTGTTGTGGGTTCCGCAGTGCCCCCGCCGTGAATTCCTCCGCGCCACCACATATCCAATCTATCCCACTGAACATAGGAAATAGGTGTGACAGCGCTACTTTTAACACTTGTCAACAGCTATCCCAACAGTTTACGTGCTGCAATACTCGTCGACAGCTATCCCAACGGTTTGCATGCCGTAACTCTCATCGAATAGTGCATTGTATCGCTCATCGCTTCCGCTCATCAACGCCTGTCCCGGCAGTTTACGCGCTACAATGCTCGTCAAATAGTGCATCTGATGGTGTAAAGTTTTAACATGTAGGAAATATGTTGAAAAACCAAATATTTGAACTCAATGGATGACCAAAGTTTGGGATACTCAAGAGAGTCAGAAAAAATGCGAGTGTCGTGTGAAACCTAAGTTACTACTTTAGTTGTGTAACGTATGTTACTGTTTGCGCGCAGCAATGCGCGTCGAATAGCATATCGGATGGCTCAATGATTGCACTCCTCGACGGCAATCCCGTTGGATTGTGTGCCACAATACTTATCAACAGCTATCCCAACAGTTTGCACGCCGCAATACTTGTCAACAGCTCTCCCAACGTTTTGCGTACTGCATCTCTGGTCTAATAGCATATCGGATCGCTTATCGCTTCCGCTCATTGAGGGCTATCCCGCCTGTTTACTCGCCGCAATGCTTGTCGAATCGCAAGTCAGATGGTGCATCGCTTCCGCTTGTCAACAGGTATCCCAACGGTTTGTGCACCGCAATACTTATCAACAGCTATCCCAACGGTTTGCGCACCACAATACTTGCCAATGGCTATCCGAACATTTTGCACACCACAACGCTTGTCGAATAGTGCATCGGATCGCTCATCGCTTCCGCTCGTTGAGGGCTATCCTCTCGGTTTACACACCGCAATGCTGGTCGAATAGCGGGTCGGATCGTACATCGATTCCCCTTGTCGCCAGCTATCCCAACTATTTGCACGAAGCAATACTTGTCGACAGCTATCCCATCGGTTTCCGTGCTGCAATACTTGTCAACGGCTATCCCAAAGGTTTGGGCACTGCAATACTTGTCGACGCCTATCCCAATGGTTTGCAGGCCGTAGTACTTGTCAACAGCCATCCCAACGTTTTACGAGCCGTAACACTCATCGAATAGCGCATCGGATCACTCACCTGCGCTCGTCGATGGCTATCATGTCGGTTTACACGCCACAATGCTTGTTGAATAGTGCATCTGATGGTGTAAACTTTCAACATGTAGATAATATGTTGGAAAAACCAAATATTTCAACTCCCATGGATGACTAAAGCTTGGGTTACACAAGAAACACAGAAAAAATGTGAGTGTCTTGTGTAACCTGAGTTACTACTTTAGTTGGATAAACTATGATACAACTATGTTCAATCGTAATGGTTTGCGCGCAGCAACGCACATCGAATAGCGCATCGCGCAAACCGTTGGGATAGCCGTTGACAAGTATTACAGTGTGAAAACCGTTGGGGTAGCCATTGACAAGAATTTCAGCATGCAAACCGATGAGATACCGTCGACAAGCGGAATGGAGGAGCCATCCGACGCGCTATTTGAGAAGCATTGTGGCGTATAAACCGACGGGATAGCCGTCAACAAGTGGAAGTGATGAGCAATCTGACATGCTATTCGACGAGTGTTGAGGCACTCAAAACGTTGGTATAGCCATTGACAAGTGTCACGAATCGTGCGCGGCGGGCTGATAAGCGCCACTGCCGGGGCCGCCGTCACCCTTGCCGCCCTATGGCTTGCCCTCATCACCGCTGCCGCAGCCACGGTCATCCTCTGCACCTAGGTGCCTCGCCCAATCATATTGCTCTGGTAGCTATATTCTCCGACTGCTGGCCGGTCTAGACCTTCTCTCCTTTGTTTCCACTATTCTGCCTGTGTATCCTTTCTCATGCCTTCTTACGTATGTTGTTTCCGGTTGATTGTGCTTGCGCGTCATTCTCCTGTCATCGTTACATATGTCGTTTCCTGTTGATTATGCTTGCGCGTCCTTTCTCCTGTCCGCTACGTTTGTTGTCTCCCATTGATGAAGCTTGCACGTCCTGTTCCCTGTTCCTTACCTTTACTGCTTACGCGCCCTTTCTCCTGTTGCCGCGAGTAGAGTGTTATCCGTGCAGTGGCCGAGTGTGATCATGTGTTTTCCTTGGGTGTGGCGATCGAGTCATGATGTTAGACGGAGGAACTGTTTCAGTCTTGCGGGCAAGCTGTGATTCCACAGATGGAAGGAAAAGTATAAAGGAAGGGCGCGGTAGCTAGTCTGGAGATTCTTCTCCATGCAATATATTATCTATACACCTGGACCTACATTTACCCATCTCTGAGGGACGTGACGAAACCAGCACCGGGATCTCGGATCACTTGCGCCGATGACCACAGGGTCATCCAGCAGCGCGACGAAGTGATCCAGGATCGCCTACGACAAACGACATCGAGATACGATTATCTATCTACCTTGACCTACCTTCACACATCTCTGAGCGGCGTGACGAGAGCAGCACCGGGATCTCGGATCACTAGCGCCGATGATCACCGGGTTATCCGGCAGCATGACGAGTGATCCGGGACCACCTATGACGGACCGGCAACACCGCCGCGAATACCAGGCCGCGCCGGACAGAACGAAACACCCCCACATATGCCGTGCTGGCCAGAACGGAAGACCGCCGTATATGCCGCGCCGGGCAGAATGGAAGACAGCCGCACATACTGAAGGCCGCACTGGACAGGACGGAAGACCGCCGCACATGAGGGAAGTCTGCCGCGCATACCACAAGCCACGCCAGGCATTAAGGAAAACGACAACGACGATGCCACGCCGGGCATGAAGAAAGACGACAACAACAATGCCACGCCGGGCATGAAGGAGGACGAGCACGACGAGTGAATGGGAATCACTTGGGCCAAACGACACCGAGACACGAGTAGCGATCCGAGATCGGTGAAGAACAACGAGAGAATAATACCGTGCTATAGTAAAGACCACCGGGTGGCTGTAAACGAAGACCGCGTAAGATCTAGCACGGCACCATGGAAGACTGGGAGCACGACGCCTCGCCAGTGAGAAAGGCTATGCCGAGGGTCATCCTTAGACTTCACCTGATACAGAGGGAAGTACTTGCCTGTGCCAGAGAGCTGAACGAATACAGCCGAAGAGCCGAACAAACGGAAGTCCTACCGAGTAGGCAGAACACAGGGCGCCAGAGAGCTGAACGAACATAGCCAGAGACGCGACCAAATGGAAGTCCTAAAGAGTAGGCAGAACGCGTAGCGCCAGAGAACCGAAAGAACAGAAGCCTGACTGCGGAGATACGCCGAGGAGCTACGTTGCCTGTCGAGCCCAAGACAGAGAACGGAAGTCAGGATCTTGATATTATATTGCATCTCCAAATCGTCAGCTGACGTAGCAGGAAATCCTCGAGAAACCGAAATCCACCGTGGATTCACCAGACCCAGAAAATAAGAGTAGCGAATTGAGGATGTCACCGACATCGAAACACCGCTGCACCAAGGCCAGAGAGCCCAGCAACACCAAAGGGAAGTCAGAAAAACACCGAAAAACACCGAAAAACACCAGAAGATGCAGGAAGCTGGGAAGAAGAAAAACCCACGAAGAGAGCAGACCCGTGGAACACAGCGACTTCTTTATCCCATCATAATTGGGAATAACACTGTCCAAACAAGAAGAGCTGCGAGACCCGCATACGGACGTCACCAATGGGCACGCCAGTATGAGTTGAAAAGGAGTGCTTGCAGCTATGCTTCGACTACCGAACGGATTATGAATGGATGTCTGACGAATCACAAACAGCGATGTTGACGGAAATGGGTTACGAACGGCCAAGCATGGTCTCAATTGACGACGTGCTCAGTGATATGAACGGCCAGCCAACGGTTGGTTTTGACATCAAATATTGCCCAGAAAAGTGCCGGCAAGACAAACATACGTGCTAGAGAGTCAGGAGACTCTCCCTGGAAAAGGGATATGAAGCTTCGACAAAACCAGTTCTGAGTATTGCTGTCAGTAGCAAGCTTTCACGAAAAACATCAGAAACAATGAAAGCACCAGAAATGTCGAAAACACCAGAAACGCCGAGAATGCTGGACACATCGGAAAGACCAGAAACGCCTGAAACGACTAGCAAACGCCGGAAACTCTGGAAGGAATGGAAACATTGGAATCACTCGACGTGTTCCAGGACATCTGGCCACTTACCGCCGGAAACAGGCGGAACCGGTGTTCGACAGATGTGATGCCGAAGAAGAAGCGGTGGAAGAAAAGAGTTAGCTGGGAAGCCCACGAAGACAGAGGTGGCCGGGCGCGGCTGCCTAGGCACTTCACAATGCCCACATCAGGAACCAGCATGCAATAGCAATGAATATCGCAACGATACCACGCCGGGTGAGAAGAATATTAGGGCGAAGCCGAATACCGCCACAGCGAAGTCGAATACTGCTACTGTGAAGCCGAATACTGCAACAATACCACGCCGGGCGTGAAGAAGATTAGGGCGAAGCTGAATACCGCCACAGTGAAGTCGAATACCGCAACGATACCACGCCGGGCGTGAAGAGATTAGGGCGAAGCCGAATACCGCCACAGCGAAGTCGAATACCACAATGATACCATGCCGGGTGTGAAGAAGATTAGGGCGAAGCCGAATACGGCCACAGCGAAGTCGAATACCACAACGATACCACGCCGGACGTCAAGAGATTAGGGGGAAGCCGAATACCGCCACAGCGAAGTCGAATACCGCTACTGCGAAACCGAATACCGCAACGATACCACGCCCTGCGTGAGGAAGATAGAGCGAAGCCGAATAATGCTACTGCGAAGCCGAATACCGCTACCGCGACATCGAATACTGCAACAACACCGAGACGCGAGCGCACGGACTGGCGGAAAGGAAAGAGAACAAGCAATCTATTATCTCTCTCCACAGACCTACCTCTCTCTACCCGTCAACCAGCGCTGCGACCACCACCCCCGAGAGGAACAACGAGGCCACGCAAGGCGTGTGAGAAGACCGCGACGAGACCACGCCAGGCGTGACGGATACTGCGAGAACAACGAGCCCATGCAAGGTGGTGAGAAGAGCGCGACGGGACCACACCAGGCGTGACGGATACCACGAGAACAACGAGCACCCGCAAGGTGTGTGAGAAGACTATGACGAGACCACGCCAGACATGACGGATACCACGAGAACTATGAGCCCAAGCAAGGCGTGTGAGAAAACCACGATGAGACCACGCCAGGCATGACAGATACCGCAAGAACAACGAGCCCACGCAAGGCGTGTGAGAAGACCGCGACGAGACCATGCCAGGCGTGACGGATACCGGGAGAACAACGAGCCCACGCAAAGGCGTGTGAGAAGACTGCGACGAGACCATGCCGGGCGTGACGGATACCGTGAGAACAACAAGCCCACGCAAAGGTGTGTGAGAAGACCGCGATGAGACCACGCCGGGTGTGACGGATACCGCGAGAACAACGAGCCCACGCAAAGGTATGTGAGAAGACCGTGACGAGACCATGCCGGGCGTGACGGATACCGCGAGAACAACGAGCCCACGCAAGACGTGTGAGAAGACCACGAAGAGACCAGACGGGGCGTGAAGGATACCGCGAGAACAATGAGCGGCGCGTGAGTACGCCAGAAGTGAACTCCCACGCCCCATCGAAGAAGATCAAGAACCCCACGCCTCTGTGGCCGCCAGCACCACTCCCCAAGACGAGCAACCTGCGCAGCTGGGGGAAATCGTCACCATGATACATCAAACCACAACACGGGATGCCCGCTGCAACCATGGTACACCAGACACTCGCCCAACACATGAACAAACGACTCGACGCCAACCAACCATGACTGAATGAACAACTCCAGGCCCGGCAGCAGGGGAGCTGGGCTGTCCGCATCTACCGCACCCCCATCCGCTGCTGTACTGTGCCTACCCGACATGACCTTGCCGGAGCTTCGGTCTGGACAGGGGACGTACTGACACGAATCTCACGTGGCAGGCTCGTAAGCGCCGCTGCCAGGGCCGCCGTCACCATTGCCGCCCTATGGCTTGCCCTTATCACTGCTGCCACAGCCACGGTCATCCTCCACACCTAGGTGCTACGCCTGATCATATCGCTCCGGTAGCGATATTTCCCCAATGCGGGCCGGTCTAGACCTTCTCTCCTTTGTTTCCGCTATGTTGCCTACGCGTCATTTCTGATGTCTTCTTACGTATGTTGTTTCCGGTTGATTGTGCTTGCGTGGCCTTCTCCTGTCATCATTACGTATGTCGTTTTCGGTTGATTATGCTTGTGCATCCTTTCTCCTGTCCGCTACGTTTGTTGTCTCCCGTTGATGAAGCTTGCACGTCCTGTTCCCTGTTCCTTACCTTTACTGCTTGCGCGCCCTTTCTCCTGTTGCCGTGAGTAGAGTGTTATCCGCGCGGCAGCCGAGTACGATCATGTGTTTTTCTTGGACGCGGCTATCGAGTCATGATGTTAGACGGAGGAACTGTGTCAGTCTTGCGGGCAAGCTGTGATTCCACAGAGGGAAGGAAAAGTATAAAGGAAGGGCACGGTAGCTAGTCTGGAGATTCTTCTCCACGCAATATATTATCTATACACCTGGACCTACCTTTACCCATCTCTGAGGGGCGTGACGAAACCAGTGCCGGGATCTTGGATCACTTGCACCAATGACCACCGGGTCATCCGGCAGCATGACGAAGTGATCCGGGATCACCTACGACGAACAACATCGAGATACGATTATCTATCTACCTTGATCTATCTTCACATATCTCTGAGCGGCGTGACGAGAGCAGCACCGGGATGTCGGATCACTCGTGCCGATGATCACTGGGTCATCCGCCAGCGCGACGAGTGATCTGGGACGACCTATGACGGACCCGCAACACTGCCACGCACACCGGGCCGCACCGGACAGAACGGAACATCACCGCATATGCCGTGCCGGGCAGAACGGAACACCGCCATATATGTCGTGCCGGGCAGAACCGAACACCGCCGCGCATACCGGGCCGCACCAGACAGAACGGAACACCGCCGCATATGCCGCACTGGGCGGAACATGAGACCGTCGCGCATGCCACCCCGGGCGGAACGGAAGAACGCCGCGCATGCCGTGCTGAGGAGAATGGAAGAACGGTGCGAGTGCCGAGCCGGGCATAATGGAGGACCGCCGCGCACACCGGGCCACGCCAGACAGAACTGAACACCTATGCAGCGCCGGGCAGAACGGAACAGCGCCGCATATACCGCGCCGCGAAGAACGGAACACCGCCGTGCATACCGGGCCACGCCAGACATAACGTAACACCACCGCCCATGCTGCCCCGGGCAGAACGGAAGATGGCCGCGCATGCCGCGCCAAGCAGAACAGAAGAACGCCGCGCGTGGCGTGCCGGGCAGAACGGAGGACCGCCACGTACACAGGACCGCGCCAGATAGAACGGAATACCTATGCCGCGGCGGGCAGAACGGAACACTGCCGTATATGCCGCGCCGGACAGAACGGAACACTGCCGTACATACCGGGCCACACGAGACTGAACAGAACACTGCCGTGCATGCCGCCCCAGGCGGAACGGAAGAACGCCGCACATGCCATGCCATGCAGAACTGAAGAACGCCGCGCGTGCCACGCCGGGCAGAACGGAGGACCGCCACGCACACCAGGCCACGCCAAACAGAACGGAACACCTATGCCGCGCTGGGCCAAACGGAACACCGCTGCGCACACCGGTCCGTGCCAGACAGAACGGAACACCTCTGCCGCGCCGGGCAGAACGGAACACCGGCACATATACCGCGCCGGGCAGAAGGGAACACCGCCGCGCATGCCGCCCCGAGCGGAAAGGAAGAACGCCGCACATGCCGTGCCGAGCAGAACGGAAGACCGCCACGCATGCCGCGCCGGGCAGAACAGAAGACCACCGCACATACTGAAGGCCGCACTGGACAGGACGGAAGACCGCCGCGCATGAGGGAAGTCTGCCACTCAAACCGCAGGCCACGCCGGGCATGAAGGAAGATGACAACGACGATACCATGTCTGGCATGAAGAAAGATGACAACAACGATGCCATGCCGGGCATGAAGGAGGACGAGCACGACGAGTGAGTGGGAATCATTTTGCGCCAAACGACACCGAAACATGAGTAGCGAACCGAGATCGCTCAAGAACAATGAGAGAATGATACAGTGCTACAGTAAAGACCACCGGGTGGCAGTAAACGAAGACCGCGTAAGACCTAGCATGGCCGTACGGAAGACTGGGTGCATGATGCCTCACCAGTGAGAAAGACTACGCCGAAGGTCATCCTTAGACTTCACCTGACACAGAGGGAAGTACTTGCCTGCGCCAGAGAGCTGAACGAACACAGCCCAAGAGCCAAACAAACGGAAGTCCTACAGAGTAGGCAGAACACGGGGCACCAGAGAGCTGAACGAACACAGCCGGAGAGCCGACCAAATAGAAGTCCTGCAGAGTAGGCAGAACACGGGGCTTCAGAGAACCAAAAGAATGGAAGCCCGACCACGGAGACACGCCGAGGAGCTACGTTGCCTGGCGAGCCCAAGACAGAGAACGGAAGTCAGGATCTTGACAACAAGTATTGCGGTGCCCAAACCCTTTTGGGATAGCTGTCGACAACTATTGCGACATGTAAACCGACGGGATTGCTGTCGACAAGTGGAAGCATTGAGCCATCCGCCACAATGCTCATCGAATAGCATATCAGATCGCTGCTAGCCTCCGCTTGTTGACGCCTATTCCATCAGATTACGCGTTGGAATGCTCTTCAAATAGTGCGTCGGATAGCGTATTGCTTCTGTTTGTCGACGGCTATCCTGTCAGTTTGCGCGCTGCAATACTTGTCGTCGTCTATCCCAATGGTTTGCACGCCGCAATGCTCATCGAATAGCACGTCAGATAGTGTATCGCTTCTGCTAGTCACCGGCTATCCCATCGGTTAACGCACCACAATGCTCATCGAATAGCGTGTCAGATAACGTATCGCTTCCGCAAGATGCCAGCTATCCCGACGGTTTACCCACCAAAATGCTCTTCGAATAGTGCGTCCGATAGCGTATCACTTCCACTAGTCACCAGCTATCCCAATGGTTTACATACGGCAGAGCTCATCGAATCGAGCGTCAGATAGCGTATCGCTTCTGCTAGTCACCGGCTATCCTGTCAATTTACTTGCTGTAATGCTTGTTGAATAGTGCGTCGGATCGCTCATTCACGCCGCAATGCTTGTCGAATAGTCTGTCGGATCGCTCATTCCTTCCACTAGTTGACGGCTATCATCTCGGTTTACGCGTCGCAATACTTGTTGGCGGCTATCCCAATGGTTTGCATGCTGCAATGCGCGTCGAATAGCACATCGGATCGCTGATTACTTCCACTCGTCGAAGGCTATCCGATCGGTTTACGTACCGCAATGCTCGTCGAATAGCATGTCGAATGGTCCAACGCTTCTGCTTGCCGACGGCTATCCCAACAGTTTGTGTGCCAAAATGCTCGTCGTATAGCACATCGAATCGCTCATCGCTTCCTCTGATTTACAACTATGATAACAGTTAGCGTACTGCAATACTTGACGACCTCTATCCCAACAGTTTGCGCACTGCTCTTCTCGTTGAATGGCTCATCGTATTCCACATTTCTCCTGCTTGTAGTCAGCTTTCCTACCGGCTATGTGATCCGATCGAATGTAGGTATTAATGATAATTCCGAATTCAGATGAATGGTGATAATGTATGATGTCAAATCAGAGTGAGAAATCATGATGTACGGAAAGAGAGTGATATTTCATGAGGCGTCCCGAGTGATATTTCAAGATGACAGAAATGAGTGATTTTTAATGTTGCTGAAATGAGTGATATTTCATGTTTTTGTCATTTTTTAGTTATTTTTTGGTTTTTGGTTGATTCATACTGTATAGTTGAAGTGGGGATAAGTTTTACCCTAAAAGCATGTTATAATTACGTTGGAAGCCTAAAAACTCGCATTTTCATTGGATTTATACTGTATTACTACAATCTTTTCCCTAATATACTAGGGGGGAAACTGGGAAGTGTGTTTATTGTCATGGAGCAGTACGGCCAAGGCTTCTGACAGTGGTGCAGGTTGGTCAAGTCGGCGGGCATGGTGGTCAAGCGGAACGGGTACATGGGGCCAGAATAAAGGAAAGAAGACAAGGACATATACGAGGATATGAATAAGAATACAGAATAAGGACTGAGGACAAGGACAAACGATAAGGATTTGGTGACAGTGTAAATAAGTTGTTGGGTACCAATCTGTCGTGGGTGGCAGGAATTGTTATATTGAGAAACTCAGCCAGTACCGGTATGTGTAATACCCTTGAACAAATATTAATACAAATAAACTCCTACTCCCTCATTTTGGCACTTCTATTCCCTTATTTCCGCACCTCACATTTCCTCATTACGGTACCCTATAACACTGTATTCCAGCACTTTGAGTGCTGCATTCCGTCGCTTCCATGATATGACATCCAGTGGTCTGATGTTATGACTGTAGCACCCATATACACTCAAGTTCCTATGAGTGCAAGCTGACCCAGTGTTACGGCACAGGTCCCGGCGCTCGATTTGGGTTTGGTTGTTTGATTTGGTTGTTGATGCTGGCACCTCGCTCCAGATGTCTCGATCTGGGAAAGAGTGTCGTCACCTCGCTCCGGATGTCTCGATCTTGGAAAGAGTATCGTCACCTTGCTCCGGATGTCTCGATCTTGGAAATGGTGTCGGTTACGGACCCCAGTTGCATAAGAGAAGGTTGTATGAGTTGTGTGGTTATGAGTATATATGTGAGTATGAGTACATATGTGAGTTGCACGGATATGAGTAGGAGGACGTATGGGAGTTGTGAGAACTGTGTATATAAGGAGGGCTGCCTCCCGTGTTTTGTCTTCTTCATCTCTTCATGCAACCTCTTGTATTCCGTTCGGAATATCAACCTCGTCTCCGTTTCCTCCGTTTCCTCCGTTTCCCCTGTATCTCCGTATCGGCGATGCTCATCTAGCGCCGCCCGTCTCTGTCCGACATGTCCATCCGACGCTGTCCGTCTCTCTGCTCGACACGTCCGTCTGACGTTGTCCATTCCTGTCCGTCACCTCCGTCCGACGCTGTCCGTCTCTCTGTCCGACACGTCCGTCCGATGCTGTCTGTCTCCCTGTCTGACACGTCCATCTGACATTGTCCGTTCTTGTTCGACACGTCCATCTGATGCTGTCCGTCTCTGTCTCCCGTTCCCGTTCCCGTTTCCGTTTCCGTTCCCTTCCCATTCCCGTTCCCGTTCCCATTCCCTTTCCATTCCCGTTCCCGTTCTCGTTCCCCACCCCGCTTCCGCTCCTGCTCCCACTTGCGTCACCCGAACTCACTCGAGTACCTTGAAGAACCACCGCCATTACACTAGGTTGCATCTTTTATTCTAACCTACTCGTAATGAGTTCGGAACCCATGCACACAAACGGTTCCGGCTCCACCCTCGGACAGTGGTTCACCCAGCTGCAGGCCCAGGTAGTGGCCATGGCTACAGCTCAGGGTGGTGCCAACGCCGTCCAGAAGGGGTTTCCTGATGCGCCAATTTTCAACGGCGGTAAGGCCGAAGAATTGTGCACCTAGATTATCCAGCTGCGCAACAAGTTGGCGGTACAACCCCATCGTTACCCTGATGACCAAGCGTGCCTCCGATATGTGATCAACCGCCTTTCACGGGCTGCCCTCTGCCTGATTCGCAGCTATGTATCTGCGAATACTGGACGAATCCGGCTCGAATCCCTGAACGCACTCTTCGACCTCCTCCGCCAGGTGTTCAACGACCCCGACAAAACCGGCACCGCCAACCATGAGATTCGAAAACTCAAGCAAAAGAGCAGCACTTTTGCCGCATATTTTGCCGAGTTTGGTCGGATCATGGGAGACCTAAACTGGAACGAAGAGGCCCAGAGAGAACAATTGTACGAAGGCCTCGCGGATGAAACAAAAGATGCCTTGGTCATCTCCGGTCCCCGATCCGATAGTCTGGGTCATTTGATCCAGATCTGTTGGGAGTTGAACAACCGGATTCGCACTCGTGCTGCGGAACGGGTCCGGCCTGGCCGTACCCAGTGACTGCCCCGCTCTGGGCCATCCTCAGCCAGCACCCCCACCCTGGCTCCAGCGAATCCGACGGGCACCAACAGTGGACATTAAGGCATGGCGCCTATGGACTTATCGGCCACGCAGAGGACTGCTGAGAAAAATCGTATCAGACAAGAACGCATGACCCGGGGCGGATGTCTGTATTGCGGAACTGTGAAATCTCAAAGGCTGGATGGAAAGATGGATGCCCTCGCAAAGCCTGCATCATGCTCGGATATGTCCATAATACCACCAAGGCCTGGAATATATGGGATCCCGACTTGAGTAAAGCGGTCAACTGCTTAGATCTCTACTTTGATGAGCACCAGACCTATATATCCTGTATAGCAGGTAACAAGAGCAGCCGTAACCCACTCGGATTGCTGGAAGAGGAACCAGTAGTTACCGAGGTGATGGAAGATTCACCTAAAGCTGAAAATCCAGATATGGCTCCTGAGCAGAAGAGCAATCCGGTAACAGTGCTAGACACACCTGTAGTAACCCCATCGATGAGGCTGGGGATACTGGAAGAGGCTCCCATAGCAGATTCACAAAGCGAGCCCAACAGAGTCATCGCTGCTATTCCTCTGAGCCCTGCGTGCTGATGAGAAGCCAGTCAAGACGGGCAGCCAGGGCCGGTACAACTCTGGCTGTAGAGGTCAGAACCGATAACAACCCAGGATTGTATAGAGAAGCCATAACCGGCCCTTTTTAGCGCCGGTGGAAGACTGCTACGCAGTAGGAGTACATGTCTCTGTTGGAGAACGATACCTTACTCCGTTGAAATATACCTACAGCAACATCAGCAAAAATATGAAAAGTTGAAGTAAAAGGTAATTATTTTTTTTCCAAATCCTTATGGCAGCAAATATAACTTTGAGCTTACAGGAGCTTACAGGAGCTTACAGGAGCTATGGGAGCTTTGGGAGTACTGGGAGAATTCTCAAATTTTTTGCTAATAAAGCCTATAGGGTGCAAGTGGGTATATAAGACCAAGATGGATCCTGACGGTACTCTGATGTGACACTGAGACGTCCGGTCAACGTCGGAGTGACGGTAATATCGAACTCGTCAGGTTTCTTAATAGTCACAAAGGAGATGGGGCGCACGCGGTCTTCGCTGGCGTTCAATTATTATTCAAGAATAACTTCCCCAATGACCCTCCTTCCAAGTTCGCCCACCATTAGAGGATTCACAGCGAATAATCTAAGGGGTTCGGTTTGATATCTGCGGCACCCACTGTCTGCGGCTTGAGCACCGGATCGCACGCAGCTCCGCGGGAATGGCTTGCTTGACGGATCGCTTGGTGGACGGCGCGGTATGCATGACGGCTCGCACGGCGGCATATGCTTCGTGATGGGCCCGGCAGCTTGCCAGAGGGCTCGCTCGTGTATCGCTTCGGCGGATGGTTCGGATTGAGGCGGGGCCGGTGTCTTGCCCGACGGCTCACTCGCGGCACTTCGGCGGATTGTTTGACACATGCCCGGCGGTGTGTCCGATGGCTTGCGTATATCATTTCGATTTGAGAAAGGCCCGGCGGCTTGCACGACGACTCCCTTGTGTCACTTCAGTGGATCTGCGCTTCGGCGGATGGTTCGATTCGAGATGGGCCAGGTGTCATACCCGACAGCTTACTCACGGTGCTTCGGCGGATGGTTCGATGCATGCTCGGCAACGTGGCTGACGGCTTACGTATATCATTTCGATTCGAGACGGGCCCTGCGGCTTGCCCAACGGCTCGCTCCTGTCGCTACCACAGATCTGCTCTTCGGCGCATGATTCGGATCGTGACGGGCCCGGCATCTTGCCCGACGGCTCGCTCGTATCGCTTCGGCGGGTTTCGATTCGAGATGGGCCCGGTATCTTGCCTTAGAGTGCGCTCGTGTATCGCTTCGGCGTAATGGTTGAATCGTCTGATGCTTCGACATAATGGTCAGATCGTCTGATGCTTTGGCGACTGATTTGGATCGAGACGGGCCTGGCATCTTGCCTAATGACTCGTTAGACAACTGCCTCACGGGTATCCTTATCTCTGGTTCGTATGCAGCGGCTACCGAGTTCTGCTTTCCTTAGGTCATCACAGCCCTTCGGATGACTGGCTCGGCGTACTGAGGATTTAGGGATTATTGGCGTGCCTAGCTGATGCCAGACCAGCCTCACCCCCCAGTACCCGGGGACCACTTGGCTGCTTCCCCTCAAGGCTGCTTTACCCGGCCGAACTGCTTCCGGACCTAAAGATTTGGTGTAAGATATGGTAGAGGATACGCTCAGGTGTTGGAATTGCTTCTCGCTGCTCCGGTGTGGCGCGGTGACGGAGGCTACACCGCAGCAATGGCAGCAGCAGCAACGCCGTGGGGAGCAACGCCATGGTAACGACAATGGAATGGGGATCCTGGTAACAACGGCTTGGCATTCTTCCATAGCAGCGTCTTTTGCACTCTTTCTTCTCCACTCTTACATACTTCTTCATAGCATTGAATAAGATACTCGTTACGTCTACCTCGGGTGACTTCATCACCCATCAACAATCAAATCATCTCGTTCAAACATAATCTCTTTCTCTCTCTCTCTCTCTCTCTGTTCGTGTGAAGACTCTCAGAGAAACGGTGATCGGGCAATGTTTAACAGGTTATGAGCCCGGAGCCGTAACCGCTCCACATACGATCAAACCTCACCACTGTCACACTCTCGCACGATAAATAGCTCCTCAGGAGCCAGTGATAAACGCTGGGGCCTGTGATTCCAAGGCGCCATTCCTCTACGTCTCACTTAGAAGCTTTCTCCTCGAAATTGATCGCTAACCATCGCAGCGACAGAAGATCTCTGACGATCGACAAGAACTTCCCTCCTTACGCATCGATACGATCTCTCCTCATAAAAGACGCACGATTCTCAGACCGATTCCTCTACCTACATACCTACTCGATGAGCATCTACAACGATCTTCATCATGAGTGACGAAATGTTCAAACACCCTCTGGGCAACGTCCGCCTACTCGATCGTACCAACTACGCAGTCTGGAAATAAGATTGCATGAAGGTCCTACAAGGAATCATGGCGTGGGACATCGTGATGGAGAGAGAAGAAGACCCAGAAGATCCAGAAAGACCCAACGAATTTACCAGACCTCTAGTTCTGGCACGGAAGGCATACGAGGACTACAATCAGCGGAAATTGCAGGCCGTGGCCATCATCTACGGATCCTGTACCAATGCTGTCAAGGTATAGATCAAAGGAATGGAGGATCCCGTCCAGATATGGAAAGAATTGGAGGCCCACACAAACACTGCCAACTCTTCGGTCGGAAGAATGTCACACTTCCGGAAATTCAGCACTCTCCGCCCCACTCCCGGACAGCCGGTCAATGCCTGCTTCGCCGAATTGCTCGACATCACCACTGAGCTCGCTGGCTCCGAAGAAGCAGTCTCCGACATGGTCCTAAGAATCACATCTACACAACTCTTCCTCCCGCCTATGCAGTCACGATTGAGATTCTTCAATCTCATGCAAGAGTCACTGTTCAAGAAGTCATTGATGCACTGAACGAATGCGAAACAAATCGATCGATGACAACAAAACCTGATGCCGTTTCAGATGCTCTCTACACACAACAAGGAGGAAGAGGAGGATGAGGTGGCTACCAGGGACGATACCAGGGAAATGAGCGTTCTCACAGGGGGTGGTGTGATTGGTGCAAAACCAGCAGTCACTCTACCTCCAATTGCTGGAGTAAGAAGAATAACAAATGAGCTCGAGACCAGAATGACTGCTACTATTGCGGAGAAGAAGATCACATGAAGAATTACTGCCCGGCCAGAAGAAAGGGACAGGCCCTATGAAACAGCAGAGGAAACGGACAAGATGGACGCGAAGGAAACGGACGCGATGGACACGAAGGAAACGGACACGACGGACGCGAAGGAAATGGACGAGACGGACGCAATGGACGCAAAGGAAATGGACGCACTCACAATACCTGTGGCAACCAGCAATGACTTGCGGGGTCTACCTCCCTCAGCTCGGAGGTAATGGTGGCATCATATTGATCGGCAATAACAACAAGGACCTGGGTAATTGATTCCGGAGCATCTCACAATTACGGCAACAATCTTCGAGATTTCCGGAAGAACTCAGTTAAGGAAATGAATATGATCATCAAGTTGGGAGATGA
>Ga0307516_10004773_pt1 | contig 16526 bp, 5 predicted proteins | sample 19_EM_MG_FD_203310 | JGI IMG/M metagenome (GOLD analysis project Ga0307516, IMG submission 203310) | Populus trichocarpa ectomycorrhiza microbial communities from riparian zone in the Pacific Northwest, United States - 19_EM | ecosystem: Host-associated > Plants > Roots > Unclassified | place...
AAAAACATTATCTTAACATGTTTTTAATTAAAAAACAATTTACATCATATTATCAAACACATATGATCAACACTAAAGCATGCTTTTATTGTTTATTTATTATACTCACAATTGTATGTTAGAAAATTGAAAAATAATTATTTTAGAAGTAGTTTGTGTATAAGTAATTAATTTTAATGGTAAGAAGTTAAGTTATCAATGGGGGCAGATAAAATTAAATAAAAAACAAACAATTTATACATTGACTATAATAATTCTTATTCTCTTTAATAACTCGTCCTTTTCTTTTTCTTACACCAAACAACATTACTCTATCATTATCTTTATAATATCAAACCTCATTACCTCCTACCAAACATACCTTAGAATAGCTATTTATTCCGATTGCTCGTTATCTAAAATGGAGGAAATGTGTTCAAAATGTTATAAAATGCATGCATTTTCACAGATTTTTCTTTTGATAATTGGAATTTCTCATAGATTGGCAAGGAATACAAGACCCTAGAACAAGTAGGGTATCTTATATCAATTTATTGTTCATATAAACAATAAATAATGTTAATATATTTGTTTAATAGTTTTTAAAGGCTCACATGATTGAAACATGCGTGCAATACTGGAGATTATCGAATCCACTCACAAACAATATTTTTTTTTTAAATCCAATTAACATGTTATTTGGATTTTTTTCAAAAAAATAAAGGGAAAAAAAGGTCTACATGTGCCTTGCTTGCTACAATAGGTTAGGCATTGGACCTGACCCTTTTATGTCCTGTTTTTTTTTAACTCTTTTCTTTAGGTTTTTGTTTGGCACTGTAAAAAAAATTCACAAAAAAATACCTTTTTATTTTTTTTCATGGTTTGGAAATACCATTATAAATGTTTATTGAAATTTTACTAATTTTTATTTGAAAATTATTATGTATATGATTTAAAAATAAAAGTTCATGGAAACTCAATTCATATTTTGTTTATTCTTTAGATTTTTAAATATATTTTTAATATGATTTTATCACATTTATAATATTTTTAACTTTCAATCGCACGTAAAATACAGACATACTATTTTGATATGTTTTTTAAAAAAATTATTTTAACAATCATAAATTTTTTTTTTTAAACAGAAACAATAATTCAAATAAAAACATTGTATAATTCAGAAAGATAAATAAGAGATATATTAATAAAAAGTATATCTTGACTAAAAAATAATTAAAATGCTGTGTTTTCAGATTTAATAATTTTAATAATAATATCAAAAAATTCACATAGAAAAGTATATTTGACAATACAAACTAGTATATTCTATTTCATATACACTTAGCCTGTTATTATTGACAATTTCTTCTAGTTTCCTTGCCGATTATAAATTTTCTATTTCGAAATCTATCCTGAACTTGATTCTTTATATATATATATATATATGTTTTCTAATTACATCTCCATAGTCATTATCTCTTTACTTTTCATTTTTCCAGGCATGCATTTAAGCTTGTCTTCTTACAACGAACATATTATTTTATGTTCTAAACGTGATCCATGCTTTTTTGCTTTTCAAATCAAGAGCAAAGATGTTCCACGTGTTCCAATTGAATCACATGCTTTTTTGCTTTTCAAATCCAGAGCATAGATGTCCCACGTGTTCCAATTGATAATTGCCATGTTCTAAACGTGATCCATCAGGCACTCCAAGTATTCATTTCGCATTATAATGTAATGCCGCAGGAAATTTTTTTAATCAGATTACAGTTTTAAAATTATTTGATTTTCATTGTTTAAGCATGTTTTTTTATTTTAAATTATAGTAAAAAATCGAGTTTAAAAATATTTATATTTTATAATTTTTTAATACTTTTTTTTAAAAAATTACAACCATAAAAACTAAATGCTATCAAACAACTAATTTGTTGGCGGAATACATTACAAATGCTTAGTTTTCTTGAATTTAGTGTGGTTTTGAATTATTATTATTATTTTGTACCGAATTCAAGCTTATGCCATATGTTTTGAAAAGTGAAATTTCATTCTTGTATTTTATATTCTTTCAATCAGACCCTTTTAAATTCATCATGGCATATAAGGTTTTATCAATTAAGCCATTCTAAATAGTTTTCAATTACACTTGTTGCTCAATATCACTTACTTTATTTAATTGTTATCCTTGCAAGTCTCACACCGGCTCTCGAATCATTTTAATCTAGCTCTGTCATTGTCGCCATCATTGATATATGAAGAGAAAAAAAAAAAAACACATTTACATCATATTTGTTTGTCAAGAAGTGTTTTTCTAAAAAAAACAAAATTTATGTGAGATCAAGAGCGGCTATTTTTAGGGTTTATATTTCTCTGTATAGTGTATTTAATTTTTATTAAATAAATAAGGATAATGAAATTCGAACTCAAGACTATTTGGTCATCAAGACTCTGGTAACATGTCAAATAATCATCTTAATCCAATAGCTTAAACTATTATGTGGGATCTTAAAATATAATTTATATTATTTTCTAATAAAAAATACCTTTTATTTTAATAAAAAATTAGTATCAGATATTTCCAAAGGAATAATGATTATTGTTTGAAATCAATAAAAAGTCAAATATTAATTAAATATTAGCCGGCATTCATTTTGCCTCTTCGAGTGGTTTTTCTCTCTCTCATGTTTTTCGAGGGAATTCTTGCAGATTTTCTTGCTGGAAGGGGGTGTTCAATGGCCAGTCCGTAAAAAATATCCTTCGAATTATTCTTTCTAATTTACGTTCTCTATTTTATTTTCTTTGGATGGATAATAAAATGTTTATATTGATATTTTTTTAAAAAAATTTATTAACAAATATAGTTAAAAAATACATGAAAACTATATACACACACTAAAATACATAAATAATTGATAAATCAAAAATAAAATATTAAACAATATTTAAAAGCACTGAGATATGTTTTGTGTTAGAGAATAATATAAATCATATCTTGTGATTTCATTTAACAACTTAAGCTATTGGGTTAAATTGGTTATTTGACTTGGTATCAGACCCTTGATGATCAAGCGGTCACGAGTTCGAATCTCATCATCTCTATTTATTTGATAAAAATTAAGCACAAAGTAATGTGAGTCTGTGCAAGTTTCAAGTCCGAAAAACTTTTACTTGAAGGGATATATTAAAGAATAATATAAATCATATCTTGGGACCTCATCAGCTTAAACTATTGGATTGAATTGGTTCTTTAACATTGTGTTTATTTATTAATTTATATAATGGACGATGAAAAAGTAGCTTAACTTGGTATAGCCAATATTTTGTATAAAGTCTGATCATTTATATTTTTTTATATCTTTTCCTATTTTATATCAAAATATTTTAGATAACAAGTATCTTAGGGTTTGAATCTTAAATTATTTTCATTCCATTGCATTATCTTTAAGTTATCAAAATGTGGCCAGATGTTTCATTTTTTACTGATATCACATTAAAAAAAATCTTGATTGATGGCATATACTGAGTAAAAAATTCATATTAATTTGACAATAATTGAGGTGATATTACGATGTCTCAGTAACTTTTTTTTTTACTTTGTCCAAAGTGTAAGAAACCCTAATTGCGTAGCCATAGGGTTCACAAAAACATAAATTATTTCTGGTACAGGTTACCATTACTAGTCCAAAAATGTAGGTATTTGCATTTTCAATCCACAGATATTATTGACAATTTCAAATTAGTGTATTGTGAGGACCGTCCTTCGAATAAAAGTTTGATGATTTTTAGGTTGGAAAAGAATATCAGAACATGAATTTAGATTTGTCAATGTCTCCCATGCATGATTATGGTAGGCAACAAGATTCTCTTGCTGTGCAAGCTAACTGCATAGAGATTTCCTTCATGGAGTTATTTTCATGTCTCTTCTTCTTATGATTTTCTTCCTTCTTTGCCTGTGCATGTTTCTCTTTTTCAATAGACTTGTGAAGACGATCGAGGTATATATATAAAGCTTGGCCATCAAAACAATGGCAAATGTAAATGGAAGGAGACAAACGAGTAAAGATGTTCTAACAGTACCACTCATGAGCTCGTTTCTGCAGCTAATTAGCTGTCTGCACATAAGTTAGCCTCTCTCTTTATACAGACAAATTCAATACTTCGAAGTTTTACATGTTTCTGAATTTCCAAGAAATCTTCGAGCAATTATATGCGTCCAAAAGTAAACAGGTTAAGTAGACTCTGTTTTCAATATATACTAACATGTTCACGTGAAAGTAAAATCTTTTATATATATATATATAATGGGTGTTTAATATTGTAGTACATCATTCTGTTGAAAAATGTTTTTTAATTGAAAATATTTTAAAATAATTTTTTTATTTTTAATATTAATACATCAAAATTATTAAAAATGCTAAAAAAAATTAATTTAATACTGTTTTCAAATGAAATTCACTTTTAAAATGCTAAAGATGTATTTTTAATATTAATACATCACAACACTAAAGATAAAAAAAAAAAAAAAAAAAAAAAAAAAAAAGTATGAATCAAACCCATCTAAATCCACACGTAAATAATCTCCCCTCCTTTAACTATTCACATTGCAAAGCTAGCTAGCTAGCTAGCTAGCCTAGCCTCCTCTCAAACTTGTACCACTAACTTGCATAATGCCCAACGAACATTCAAAAGAAGATTCAATCTTTCTTTCTTATCATTTTGGTTTGAAAGAACGTTTGCAGGTATCTTTAATCGAATTAGATCAGTGGCCACATGGGTTGACGTTCAGATGATAGACATTTTGGTTATAAATTAAATGAAGTAGCATCAGCACAATCACTTTCACTCAAATCATGCAACTCCAGGTACAAACATGAGGTTTATCTTGTCACCAAAATGTGAAGACGATAATGCTAATAATTCACAATTAAAGTATCCAGAATTTCTAATAAATATGTGGTAAGAGAAAGAATATCGGGCTTCAATCAAGCTCAGCCCAGTGTTTTAAGAAAGAAAAAGGACAAATCAATATGATTTTTGTAATTCATCCATCTTCAATTTCAATTTCAACTTCACTTACCCTACCTACCATTGTGCAGAGCTTCAGTCTCCTTACTCTATCTTCTAGGTATCAAGCAACATAAACTATAGCAAAATTTAATCCTAAATTTAATTTCCACTCGGACCTTCTTTTATTTAGAGACTGTTTGATATTGTAATAATAGTTGTTTTTTAAAATGTTTTTGTTTGGAAATGTATGTAAATAATATTTTAAAAAAATATTATTTTTTATATTAGCGCATTAAAACAATCCAAAAATATATATAAAAAATAATTTTAAATAAAATAAATTAAGGAAATGTAGCAAGCCGTGTTCCCACACAAGCTTTAAAACTCACAATTACAAGAGCATGTGCTTTGAAATGGAAGGATTTATGAGGCTAGAGAACCTACATAATAACTTAGCCCAGAGAAAATCTCATATCCTAAGCTGGAGGAGTCACAATGGATTTCTTGTAGATTTTTTTGGCCCATGAGAAGCCCATAGGCCTTAGTTTATGAGAAATAAAAGAATCCTTATAATACAATTAGTTTGATTCCTTACGCTATGTTATGGGATGAAACTTCTTTTTTTCTCAACCAAAAAAAATGCAGACATTATTAATGTTTTTCTTTTCACCATCAATAAAAAATTTAACTGCGAACTAACAATTTTATATGTATATTTAATAAAATAAATTAAGAATTATATATTCTAATAAACAATAATAAATTTATTAATTACAAAAAGAGAATGAGTCGGTAGCTGAGATAAAAATGTTATTTATTAGAAGAAGAAAAAGAGGTTGGATATTTATTTCAATTTGAAATTCGGTCTCTAAAGATTTAATTGGTTTTGGTTAATAAAATTGAATTTTATTTTGTTAAATCAAGCATTAACTCAATATCAACACTTATTATTAACATCGCAAGAGTCTCGTATAAAATCCAAACAAAACAAAACAATAAACCCAATTCCAAGCTAATTTAATGTGGAAGGATTGAATTGAGAATAAAAAAATATCAATTGAAAAAAATAGGAGAAAATATTATGGGTAACTATCACAAACCCTATTTTCATTACTTTTTAATATTTCTTTTATCTTGTGTTACCTCGTGTTTTTATAATTCAAAATATTATTTCATGATTTATTGAACATTAATTTTACAGAACCGCACTATAATTGTTAAAAGGAGAGCAGAATAACCCGATAAAAAAAGACGGGAATAAAAAAAAGTTGAGGGTTTTTAAATGAGAAGTAAAAGGATCCAATATAAAAAAAAAAAAGATTTGAATGGAAAAAAAGTAACCAATAAAAAAAATTGGGTGAAAAAAATAAAGTTAAGGGAGCTAAAGTAGGAGAAGAAGATAAGCTTGAGAGAAACTATATAAAAATTGAAAAGGACAAAAACAATGAAAGATTTGGCGCAACTAGTTTACTGTTCTCATAAACAATGTTACAACCCCAAATCTTTTAATGTTTTTTATTTATTATTATTAATAATAGAATTAAAAGGTGCGATGTTTTTATTATGCATCTATTGTTTATTCCCTCACATTAAATGGTTCACTTCAGTATTCATAGTTATTTTTTCTTTCTAGGTCCCTGAATTGTTTTTACACATTAGACATTGAATTTTATTTTATTTCAATTTTATCCTTACAAGTTATATTAATGTATTTTATATGTTGGGATATATTATGATTTGCATGCCCTCACATATCCAATATGTCATAGAATATTTCAATATATAATTTACGATTGATGAAATATAATTTTAGGTTATTGTTAAAAAAAAAATTGAAAGACCAAGGAACAAATTAAAATAAAAAAAGGAAGCCTTTTCCTACATTTGTTTTAAAGACACAAAATAGTATAATTTGCTCTCTCAAGTTTCATCTTTTATATTATTTGGTCCTATTCTATTGAACTTTTGAAATTTTATTTTTTTATATTTTAATCCATTATTGTTGTGAAAAAAGACAGTAGGGTGTGGGCATACCCTTCCATTCTAGGAGTGCATGACCTTTCTTCTAAATAGCCTCTTATTTGTTTTTTGTATTTTATAATAAGATTCTCTTAACTAAATTTATTAAAATGATATTTAAATAATTATCCAATTATACCATAGTTTTTAAATAATATTCGATTTTTTGTAGTAATATTAACAACTGCTTTCTAAATAATTATATATGATCAATCTAATATCCAAAATATTTTCAAATAATTTCTCATGAATATTTAATATGAATAAAATATATATTTTGTTATGTTTTTTGTAATTCTTTATATAATTTATTTGAAATTGATTTTTCTTATGTTTTTTATACATTCACGCTAAAATTAACAATCCATGATTTTTCTTATTTCAAATCATTATTTTTTTTTCAAATATGTTTTTTACTTTTACTTTTATTCAAATATTTATCTTTTTTATAACATGAGTCTTTATGTAATCTCTAATTTACAACTAAAAAATAATAATAAAAAAAATCATAAAATTATTCTAAAAATATCCAGTTCCGGGCATCAATCACTATGCATATAAACAAAAAGCAAAAAGAAAAGAAAAGAAAAATAAATCTAGAGAAAAATCCAAGTCCAAATTTAGAGGAAGTTTACCTTAAACCCTAGAAGTTCCAATTGCCATAGAACACATCCTTCCCTTCCCAACGACAAACAATAAAAGAGAGTTAAATCTTCTCACCTGTCCATCACGGGCAGCACTATCATCACCACCTTTTCTACCTACAAAGCCACACAGAGAACAGAAAAATCAAATCCATATATAAAACATCCGTACAGCACTCACATATAATAAATGTATGCCCCACTCGTTACTAAATTATCCTTTTTTTTTTCTTCAAGTCACCGTAACCTTTAATTCCTTAATTTTTTTTCTATAAATATTAAGAGCTAATTAATTTTAGAAAATTATATAAATTATATTTAAGATCTTACCACATTGTTTAAGTTTTTGAATTGAGTTGATTTTTTAATATGATATTAGATCAGTCTTGTTGATGATCATGCGGTCATAAGTTCAAATCTCACCATTCTCATTCTAATTGATAAAAATTAAGTAAAAAATATTGTGAGTATGTACAAATTTCAAGTCTAAATTTTTTTTACTTGAAAGTGTATGTTAGAGAATTATATAAATTATATATTGGAGTTTCACTTAATATATTTTTTGACAATTAATCAGCATTTTTCATTTATTTATCTTTATTTTTATTTTATTTTGCTTTTCTATTTTAAGAAATGGAAAAGAAAAAGAAAAAGGTAAATAATGAAAAAAGATTGATGAGAAATGAAGATTTTTTTAAAAATAATTAAAATAATATTAAATTAAATATGATAAATACTGGTTGACAGATTGATTAATTAATTTTTAAAATTAAAGGGGCTATTTAATTAATTTAGAAAAACTCGAAGAATTAATTTATAATTTACTTCATCCAATTCAAAGGAGAGATCAGTCTCATGCATGCATTAGAAACTCCATTTAACCTAATTTTTTATCATAGTTAAGTAAGTTTACTTCTTTCATTATTTTTTTTTAAATCCAAATCTTGAAATTAGTATTTGTAAAAATTTATTTTCTTAATGTATCAAATCAATAAAAAGCATGGATGATTAAACTATTTTGAGAAAAAAACTTAATCTCAGTTGATATGCAAGCTGATACAAAGATTCTCTACCTAAAATTATCGGGGGAGAATTTTTTAAATAATATTTTTTTCTTGAAATTAAAACAGTGAATAATAACATGAATAACATACACACAATTACCTTCGGATGAAAACTAAAAAAAATCCTAATTATTTAATTATCTACCAGTATTAAATGGACGGCATTCATGCCGACCTTGTGCTTTCGAGTAAGAACCCCACTAACAAAACAAACCACAAGCTATCTTTTGTATCATTTCTTGTTCTTTCCCACAATATTCAAACCAAAAACACACCCAAATATATGTTAGCAAATACATTAATGATCCTTAAAACCACATACTAGCTAGCTAGTACTCGTAATTATCAACACCTTTCTTTATGATCATCAAGTCTTTATGTTACAAACAACAGTAATTATGAAGAACGTTTCAAGAAACAAGTTCTTGCTATGTTTTAAGCCAGTTGTTGATATGGATCAGCTAGTACTTAATCACTCCAAAGTTGGTGTTGTTGATCACTCAACAGACAAGTCTTTGAAGCATCTTTCCAGGGACAAGAAGGAAAGGGATCATATGAAGCGTTTGGTCCCAAATTCTTCTTTGCTTTCAGAAGATAATGATACGTGTTCAGCAATAATTTCTTCATCGGAGAATTCATTGATTCTTCATTCTTCAAAGAAAAACTTATCTCGTGTGATCAAGGCCGTTTTCTTCGAGACCATACTGGTTAGTTCATCAAGGTTTTTATTTTCATGTTGTGTTTCAAGCTCAAATTTCTACAACAATTAATGATTGTTCAAAAATTTATATTTTGATAGCTTTTCAAAGGTTTTTCTTTATGAGCATGTGTTTTCAAGCTTAAATTTTTAGAATTGACTGCTTAAGAAAAATTATAGTTATTTTTTTCAAGGAATTTTTTTTTTTGGTGATGCTCATATGTTTAGTTTTATTGTTTTTCAGTCCAAGAGAATTCACGATAGAAAAGGTAATCTATGTCAAGACTCGAATATTGGATCAAAGCCTTCTTCTTCTTCTTCTTCACCACCACCACCACCACCATCAATGGACAGCAAGAAATCTTTGGATGATACAAGTGATCATGACAATACCAACTTGGTCAATAAGGTATTGATCGATACTCATCAAGCTAATGAAGTAACATCTTGTCCAAGTTCGATATCAGAATCAAGAAAATTGTCCAAGATAAAGAACTCAAGAAACCCAAATCAAGAACTTGAATTCAAGGCAAAAACCATGGACAAGTCAGGCATATATCTATTCCTTATTAGTCTTACGGTGACAGTTTTATGGGGTAAGCTATGTGCAATATTTTTCACCATAATCTGGTTGTATTTTCTGCCTCGAAGACAGCACAATACTAGCCGGCCCCAAAATGTTACAAGAAGCTTGTGGTTGCCAGAGAAAGAAGAGAGCAAAGATCAGTACTCCTACAAGAAGAAGGTCATAATGGAAGGGCTGCTTGAAAGGAACCATCAGAGGGTTAACGGCATTAAATTCTTGACGTGAAAATTCTATTTTTCGTGTTTGATGCAATCTCTTCTTCTCTGGTTTTGAGAAAAAAAATTAAAGTCCTGGCAGGGTTCAGGAGATGGATCACACGCTAGTTTCTTGTACTGTTGCCCCTTTTGCATTTCGGGGTCTGGCAGAATCAGAGCGCACAACATTCTCATTTGCTTTTTGCTCCTTTCCTAGCTTTATTTATTTATTTATTTTTTATTTTCTTTTGGAGAATTGTAAGATATTATCAAGAGAAAATAATATAAAGAAACCGGATTAATGTATTATAGAATGGATGGGGTCATGGTTTGTTGGATGCTTTTATTTAATTGAAAAACAATTATTTTATTTAATAATTAAGAGGTATCTCCGGACCAATTAACAAGTTAATTAGGATTAAATTGTCTCTTTAGATGATTTTGATGATATATTCTCCACATCGATCATTCTCTTACATTAATAAATATTGTCTCAAGACATAAACTTATAAAATTAAGAAAGAGCATATATTCTCAACCACGAGGTCCATATTGAGGTTTAATTGGCAAAAAATAATGCTATTTAAAATTCTTAATTTTATTATGAGAGTATTAAAAAATATATACTTTTTAAAACTATTACAAAATATTTTCAATGGTAAAAAAAGATTAGAAGATATATAACACTATAGTTTACATAATTTATTATATATTAATGATGTAATAATTAACAATTTCAAGAAGAAAAGACAATAATATTATTGAAAATGCAGGCATGCATGTAACACCAATAAAAGCTTATGTACTATATATGGTTTTTCTGCAATTAAAGCAATTAATTGGAAGGTAAACTGTTTTTAGAAAGGCTGAAATTCAAGCACTTTTAGTCTATTAGGTGAAAAAGAGCTCTTAAACTTGAAACAACTTTGAACTACAATCTTTAGAAGAAAGGCTGAAATTCGTGTACTTTATTTAGTGTATTAGGCTAGCTGGGCATGCCATACCAAACCATATATTCTAATTTTCTTGGCATAACTCAAGGTCCCTCGCTACTTTTAGCCCTTTAGAAAATTGCAAAGTTTATATATATGGGACATTAGCCTGAACTGCTTTCCCTTAACCTGTTTTTTTAATTATTAAATTAATATTTTTAATTTTTTATGGTTTTAATACATTCATATTAAAAAAAATCTAAAATATATATTATTTTAATATATTTTAAATTAAAAAATAACTTTTTAAAAAACATCTTAATACACCCACTTGACTGTCCTTTATAAGAACGGGTCCTCAAAAATTTTAAATAGAAAGTTGCGGTAGGGATAGATGGAGTTTGGGAATATTCTTCTTGCTTTTGATTCTCCAGCCATGTACAGCAAGCACCAAAATTAGTTAACTAGTGTAAAACTTGTTTTTTCTTGTGCTAATTCTTGCTTGAAAGTGTAGTTGTGATTACTTTTTAAAGTGATTTTCATACCAAAATGCATCAAAATAATATTTTTTTATTTTTTAAAATTATTTTTGAGATCAGCACATTAAAACAATTCAAAATATATAAAAAAATTAATTTTTAATAAAAAAATTAATACTTTTAAAAATATAAATTAACCAGCGTTTCCAAATATGCTCTTAATCATCCATGCATGTTCAAAATGAGTTCAAATTCAGAAGTTTGGCATAGATACTCTATATCTGCCTTTAATTGGTGACAGCCCTAATCTTGTATAGGTGCTGCTAGCACTACTATAAAAGAAGAGAGTGTTTATTTTTTTTGGTTTTAATGTTTTTAAATTAATGTTTTAAGTACTTTTTAATGATTTTAATATATTATATCAATTTTTATTTAAAAAATATATTTTTAATTAAAAAATATCTTACACTGCATTACTAAATACACATTAAATAAAATGAAAAAATAAATTGTAGCAATAAAAGAAAAAAAAATCAATATACAAACTTTGTTTTCTTAAAAAATCTCATTAGATCACAAATATTGTCATATATACTTAACGTGTAAAATTACGTTTTTCATTTTTTTTTAGCCAAAGACTAAAGATGGCTCTTTCACGCATGCCCCTTGTACTGTCATAACTCTCATACCACAACATGGAGCTCCTCTTATACGACACCAATTATAAGGTGGAATAATGAGGAATTAATAAAAGGTTTTATTTATTTATTATTATTCCCTTTTCTTTCTTTTGGTTCTGTGAATATTGTTCATGATTTTGTATAGTATGTGCTAATGGGGAAATATGCTTATTATGTAGACCACACCACAACGATATCTTCCATATGATAATTAATTATGGGTAACTATATGTTTAATTGAATATTTTTTTTGTTAGTGAATAATATAAATTATATCATGGGACCTCACCTAACAACTTAAGCTATTAGGTTTAGATGATTCTTTAATATGGTATCAGAGTCTTGATGACAAAGCGGTCACGAGTTCGAATCTCACCATCCTTATTTATTTGATAAAAATTAAGCACAAAATAATATGAGTCTGTGTAAGTTTCAAGCTCAAAGAACTAGTTTAAGTTTTGAATTGAGATGATTTTTTGATATTTTTAAATCAAAGTACTCTTCATACATTAATGAAAGAGGAAAAGACCTCATTAATATTTTTAAAACCAAAGTATTCCCTATTATGGAGACCACACCACAACGATCTTCTGATCATGACCTAATTAATATTCTAGCAATGATCGATCAAATTTGTTTCTTTATTGGTAAGGTATTTATTATAAAAGTGATGATGTATTCTTCACTTTCTTCAATTTCTTAGATTTAAACTTTATCTATAAATTTTTTTTAAGTTTTCTTGAATATATCAAATTGATATGAAAAATATATTCTTAAAATTAATTTGTATTCAATACAGGTTGTAGCTAATATTTTAATATCAGTAAGTTTTCTTTTATATTTTAACTTCTAAAAATTTCATATTTAGTTGTTCTATCTAACGAATTATCAATTCATTGTTACTTTTCATAAAAAAACAAATTCATAATATTTTTTCTAATGTACCATTTCTCTCACTTGTAAATTAATCTACAATTGTAATATATATATAATGCAAATCTTGATTATATTGAAATCAGATGATGATAGTAGAATATAAAATATAATTCTTTTTATTTTTAAATATATCTTTTTAAAATAAAAAATTAATGATCCTTAGCATAATGAGTTGCTTTAAACCTTTAATAAGAATTATAGTAATTTACAAGAATAAAATTGTATGGTAATAAATCTTTAATTTCTTAAAGAAATTGTAACAAATGTTTTAGGAAAAAAAGTATAAATTAAAAACAAAAACTACATAATGAAACTTGTTGCAAAGTATTTTACAAGAAAAAAAAAACAAATTCCCAAATGTGTTTTAAGGATTTTGTTGAAAAAAAAAGAGACAAACTTATTTGGGAAAAAAAAACTTGAAAGCCAAACTTATACTTCTAACAAAAATATCATTGACCTTATTAATTAGTTTTAGATACCGTTTGGAAACGCGGTGCAAACCGTGTTCCCTAAAAATATAATTTTTTTTGCTAAAAATTAATTTTTTGTGTGTTTTGGATCGTTTTGATGCGCTGATCTCAAAAATAATTTTGAAAAACAACCACAACCACACTCTCAAACAGGTCCTAGAGTGCATCAACATCTCATATATCAAGAGCTATACAAAGGAATATATGTATGCATTTTTATTTTTTCCTTTATGATATTTGATGACTATAAACATTCCTAAACAAAACAAGAGAAATAATAAATGAATTAACTAAGGCAATGGCTGAACAAAGATTTACAAGGCTCATCTGCTTGCCTAGCCACTTTTAATGTTCCAGAACAATAAAGTCAGGTGCTTTATTAAGGCAAAAGAGTTGTGTGCTTTATTAAGGCAAAAGGTGGAAAAAAGACATGACTTTAAAACTTGATTTAGTTCATTTAAGGTCCGCAGTGTGCCAGTTCCTGAGCTTCCTGGTTGTCAGTCTCTAATCAAGTAAAGAAAATCTTTGCATGTGTCAGGTCCACCATTAGTTTATCCACAACTTATGCGAGTCTACTAGTGGCGAGTTTGATAATCAAGTAATTATCCATCTTCTAGTCTTGAAAAAAAAGTTATTAAAACTGGATTAGTCTACAACTGGTTTAAGGTTTTGATCATGATCATGAGTTCAAAAGATAAACTTAAATTAATCAAATCAATCAAAATAAAATTATTTGAAAAAATCAAATTAATTTTTAATTGAATTGTAGTCGGTTCAAGAATGAGAATACACTAAAATAATTTAAATAAAAAATACATTAAAATAATATTAAACATGGAGAATTGATATGATTTTGCAAGATTGGAACACTATTAGATATCCTTTATCAACTTTGGAATGAGTGATATTTTTACTTTATAATTTTGTTAATATATCTATGTATAATACTAACGGTTTTTTGTTATACAATATGTTCGTTAGCCATAAAAATACTTGATGTAGTTTGGCTTATAAACGTGCGTGATTTTGAGATGTTGGATGATAATTCGATATTACTAGATAAGGATCTGACACCATCAAACAATGTAGATGACTTAACAAATATTTTTATGGATCAAATGAACAAGTTTAGATACTAGAAAAGATCTGGAACGATCATGACTGATTAGCTTCTTAAAAGTATGATAATGGAAGATCCGACCATTCAATCGAACTCAAATTTTTATAGGTAATTCTATAGGAAATTTTTCCTAGGATAATCACTGTGTTACTAAACAAACCGTCAGATCTTTCATAATTATGTTTTGAGCACTGCTGCTCCTGATATGGTAGTGTTTAGTATTTCTCCTATGTTTTTTCAGATTCTATATTTTAATTCAGATATTTTATTTATTTTCTTTATGTTTTCAGATTTCTAGTTGTTTTTTAAAAGAGGTTAAGTTTTCTGATCTATTTAAAGTTCTTGTAACCTTTTAAAAAGCAATCATTATATACTTTAATTTTCAAAGAGTAAAATTATGAAATTAGAGTTTATATATATGTAAAATTATGCTTTGGCCTGCATCAATGCGCCTTACCTATATGTTTATTAACAATATTACTTGAAAATGGGATAATGCTATATCATTTTCAATACTTGTTTTGATATTATTTACCTAGTTTATTGTAGCTATAAAAATGTCTATTAATCAATTCAATAAAAAAATTAGTTTAAATATACTATCCAAATTATTAATTAAAGGTTGTTAGATGTCTAGTTGGGTCAAATTATCATTCCCGTGTAATTCCTACACACTTCAAAAAAGGTTTAATTGTATTTATAGGCTTTGTATGAAATACTCTTGAATTTTTCTTAATATGTACCTTTTACATTTTTTTTTATTTAACTAGGCCCTTTTACGCTATAAATTTTTTTAATAAGATACCTTTAATCATCTGTTTTTTTATTCAAATGGACTGGGTGACATTTTTACTCTTTAATTTTGTTTATATAAAATAAAACTACCCTTGACCTAGATGTTTGACCTAGATGTTCTTAATAATTTCATCCTCTACTAATCAACTGATTTAAACTGGATAGGTGGATTGTATTATGCCGTGGGTTGGATAAAATAAAATTTTAAATGTAAAAATGGATGTTCAAGCATTGTTAGCATATTTTGAAAAGTAAAAAAAACTTGTGACTTAGATCATATACTCAACTTGATCTAATAAATTAATTTTATTTGATTATATAATAAAAAAGCAAATAAAATAAATGACCCGAATTAAAAAAATTTATAAATGGACCAAAACAAAGTGATCTTCGACTTAAGTCACACATGTGCGCTCACTCAGCTATCCTCAAGCTTATTTATGAATTTTAATAGAGAATACCTAAGAAAACAAAGTCCATGTTATTATGTTACTAAAATATAATAAAAATCATAAAAATAAATTTAAATTTTGCATTGAAAAGTGTACGTTAGACTTGCTAGATACATTGAGAAAAATCCTTTATTTACAAAGAAAATAAACTTATTGGGTAAGTTAGATGCAAACTCGGACTTAGGTTGTAAGACTAAAATAACCCTATAGAAAGAAAATTGATAAAAAAAAAATATAGTGTCCAATTTCCAATGAAAAGAAAAACAAACAAGCAAACCCGTGTAAGTTTGTCAAATTCCGTTAGTTGGATCATGCGAATAGCATAACCCAATATAAAGAAAAATTAAAAAAAATTATGAGACTCAATTCTAAAACTAATCCAATGTTGAAAGACAAAAAATAAAATAAAATCAATCTTAAAAAAAACAAAAAAAAAAATCCTAATCAACCCAGGCTAACATGCCAAACTCGTGAT
>Ga0307516_10004774_pt1 | contig 16525 bp, 16 predicted proteins | sample 19_EM_MG_FD_203310 | JGI IMG/M metagenome (GOLD analysis project Ga0307516, IMG submission 203310) | Populus trichocarpa ectomycorrhiza microbial communities from riparian zone in the Pacific Northwest, United States - 19_EM | ecosystem: Host-associated > Plants > Roots > Unclassified | place...
TCCTCCACCTGTGCGGAGCCCGTATAGCGGATCTGTTTGGCCGTCGTGCGAAGGATCTTACGCAGGCTTTTTTTCGTGAGGTAGAGCGTAGGGCGGGGGAGTTCTTCGAAACCCTGGTCGATCTCCCTTTTCACATTCTCCATATAGGTGGCTTCATCCGTCTCTTCAAAAAGAAGATAGGTCAGCAACTCTTTATTGTCTTTTTTAAACTTGGCGAGACGAAGGCAAAGTTCCAATAGCCTGGAGGGTGGAAGCGTGGTCAATTCCTGCTTGATCTCATGGACGGTAGCTGCTTTCATGCACCTGGACGTATTTATTTTCGGCTAAAGCTAAAGAAAAAATTTAAACTTATATTGCGGCATGGATATAACGGAGTATTCATACGTAGTGGTCGGCAGTGGATTGTTGGGAGCTGTGATCGCGGAAAGGATTGCCAGCCAGTTAGGCCACCCGGTACTCGTCATCGAGAAGCGGGAACATATCGGGGGCAACTGCTACTCGGCCATAGACCCGGCCACAGGGATCGAATACCACCGCTATGGCACCCACATCTTTCATACCTCGAATGAGAAAGTATGGAACTATATCCGCCAGTTCGCGACCTTCAATACTTACCGCCACCGGGTACTGAGCGCCTACAAAGACCAGGTCTACCAGTTCCCGATCAACCTCGAAACGATCAATCATTTTTTTAAGGTCAATCTGAAACCCTACGAGGTCGAAGCCTTCATGTCCACCGTCCGGGATAACAGTATACACTCCCCGGCCAATTTCGAAGAACAGGCGATCTCGATGATCGGGCGCGATCTGTATGAAGCCTTCTTCCGGCACTACACCATCAAGCAATGGCAAATGGACCCGCGCAGCCTTCCCGCCTCGATATTCAACCGGCTGCCCTTTCGTAAGAACTATGGAGAGAATTATTTTTTCGATCGCTGGCAAGGTATCCCGGAGAAAGGATATACGGCGCTTTTTTCCAGCCTTTTGTCCGATAAGAGGATCAAGGTCATGCTGGACACGGATTATTTCTCCCTGCGTGACCGGCTTAAAAAGGATGCCTGCCTGATCTATAGCGGCCCGATCGACCGCTACTTCGATTATAAATATGGCAGACTGAACTGGCGTACGCTTCGGTTCGAACAGGAGACCATCGATACCGAAGACTACCAGGGCAATGCCGTCATCAATTACCCCGAACCGCAGGTCCCTTTTACACGGATCCACGAACCCCGCCACCTGCACCCCGAGAAGGAATACACTAAGGAAAAAACGATTATCTTCAGAGAGTATTCCCTGCCCGATCAGGGCGAAAATCCATACTACCCCATTGCCTCCGACGACAATCAACGATTGCTGGACCTTTATAAAAAGGATGCCGCGCAGTTGAAAAATGTCTTTATCAGCGGACGCCTGGGCGACTATAAATATTATGATATGCATGAAACCATTGGCAGGGCATTGGAGATCTTCGAAGCCGGAATCCTGCCATTAACCCGATCCCATCATGCCGGATAACCCCGCACTGGTCATTGTCATTCCCGTCTACAACGAAGAGAAGCAGTTACCCGGACTGCTCCGGGACTGGCTGCCGCTGTTCAAAGCCACGGCCCTCTCGTATAAAGTGATCCTCATCGATGACGGCTCGAAAGATAATAGCCTGTCGCTCCTGAAGACCCTGCAGGCCAATGATCCTGCTCTTTCTGTCCATAGCCAACCGAATGCGGGTCATGGCGCTGCCATCCTGAATGGATACAGGATGGCCGGGGAGGCGGAATGGGTATTCCAGATCGATTCCGATCACCAGTTCGAGCCGGCGGCTTTCAGGCAACTTTGGGACCAGCGGGAGGGCTATGACCTGCTGCTGGCCGAACGGAAAGAAAAGAATGCTTCCCTGCCCCGTCAATGCATATCCGCGGTCTCGAAAGGGATTGTCTATGCCTTTTATGGCCGCAGGATCAGGGACGCTAATTCGCCCTACCGGCTGATGCGCGGACAATTCTTGAAGGAAGCATTGAAAAAGATACCGGAGAATAGTTTTGCCCCCAATATCCTGCTCAGTGCCTGGTTTCTCGCAAAAAAAAGCAGGATCTTTACGACGGTGGTGGAAAGCAGGAAGGGAGACCTGCTTCGGAAAAGTAAGATCAGCGGGTATTTTTTCAAAGGAGCCTTGCAGTCCGCCGTGCAGACGATCCTATTCCGTGTCAAAGTATGAAAGGTTGAGTCGTTCATGACAAAATTTAACGGATGAAACAACAGTACAGTCTATTCTTTGTCCTTTTTGCCTGCCTGCTTCTCAGCCTGCTGTATTGTCCTGTGTACGATATGCTGTTCATCGATAAAGAAGTGTTCCGCTACGCCGGTTGGGCCCTCTCCAAAGGCCAGGTACCTTACCGGGATTTTTTCGATCATAAACCACCGCTGATCTTTTTTCTCAATTATGCAGGCCTTCTCTTCGGCGGATGGGGTTTGTGGATTATCGATCTTTTACTGGCCTTATCCGCGACCTGGCTTTTTTTCGATCTTTGCAAGAGACATCGCTTGCCTTTTCCCTGGCTCCTGCCCTTATTGTTCAATCTCATGATCCGCGATTTCCTGGTATCGAAAGGCATCGGCCTTACCAGGGAATATACCTCCTTCTTCCTGCTCTTCTTTTTTTGCGTACTGCTGGGAAAGAACAAGGCCCGTTATTTTCTGCTGGGACTCTTATCCGCGCTGATCTTTTTTATGCAGCAGGACCAACTGCTGCCCTTGCTTCCTTTTCTTCTCTATGCGGTCCAGGTCAAAGAGCCCGGGGAGTCCGGAAGCCCCGGCAATAGCGGCGCTTTTATTTCCCGGCTCATAAAATTGGCTGCGGGCTTCCTGTCTGTCATGCTGCCCATCCTGTTGTATTTTGCCTTACATCGTGCCCTGCCTAATTTCTGGCAAGATGCTTTTGCGTTTAATTTTTCCTGGTATACGGCGGAAAAAGGATCATGGGCCGATCATTTCAGATCGTTGAAAACATTCCTGGATAATGGCAATTACGAAATGCCCTTTATGATCGCCATGACCCTGGGTGTGACCGCCTTATTTTTGAAGAACAGGAAGAAGCCCCTGGTGTTGGCTTCCCTGGCAGCGGTACTCTTGTCCTTTGGGCCGGAATTGATGGGGGCGCGCGCCGTCTCGTCGAACTTCGCCTACTACCTGGTACCCTTGTCCGCCAGCCTGAGCATTTTACTTTTTTGCGTATTCGCCTATACGGAAGACCCTGTTTTGCGCGACAGGAGAGCGCAAATACCTTATGCCTTCCTGCTTTGCTGCAGCCTTTCCTACACGGCCCTGCAACATGCCACTCATAACGGCCGATACGATAAAGACCCCGTTGTAACCTCACCGGCGATGGGCTATCTGCGGCAGCACCGGCCCGGCGATTATCAATTGTTTGTTTTTGGCAACGGTGATTTTATTTCCGCCTATAACGAATTTAAGATCCTCGCGCCCTCGCCCTGGATCTATCAGCATTTTTGGATGTGGTACGACCGATGGGACCCCGATCAGGGATTATTGAAGTCGATAGGACAGGATCTGTCCTCGCATCGGACCACCTATGTGCTGATGGATACTTCGTATGTCGACCTGCTCCGCAATCCGGCTAACCGCGCCTGGTGGCTTTCTTTCCTGGAAACCCATTACAGGCAGGTGCCGCTGTCAGACGCAGGCAGCATCACTTTGTGGGAGCTGAAAGCGAATTGAACCCATGCTAACGATTGTTAGTTTTCCTTATCTTTGCATACAAATTACAAATCCCTCATGAACAAGAAAGAAGTCGTCATCGTTGCCGCCGTCCGCACGCCGATAGGTAGTTTTGGAGGATCCCTGAAAGATTTTTCCGCTACCCGCCTGGGCGCCATCGCCATCAAAGGAGCCTTGCAGAAAGCCGGTCTCAGGCCCGAACAGGTGCAGGAAGTACTGATGGGCTGCGTCCTGCAGGCTAATCTGGGACAGGCGCCTGCCCGCCAGGCCGCTAAATTCGCGGGGCTGCCCGATGAAGTGGTCTGCACTACCATCAATAAGGTATGCGCCAGCGGTATGAAGGCCATTGCACAGGCGGCTCAGGCGATCGCATTGGGCGATGCGGATATCGTAGTGGCGGGAGGCATGGAAAGTATGAGCAATGCTCCTTTTTATGCGGAGAACATGCGGTGGGGGAACAAATTTGGCAATACGACGATGGTAGATGGACTGGCTAAGGACGGCCTCACCGATGTATACGATGGCAAGGCGATGGGATTTGCCGCCGAGCTTTGTGCTTCCACCTGCGGCATCAGCCGGGAAGACCAGGATACCTTTGCGATCGATAGCTACCGCCGCTCACAGGCCGCATGGGCAGGAGGTCTGTTCACGGATGAAGTGATCCCCGTCGAGATCCCGCAGCGCAAGGGCGATCCCGTCCTGTTTGCAAAAGATGAAGAAGCCTTCAATGTAAAATTCGATAAGATCCCCGAACTCAAACCTTCTTTCCACAAAGAAGGGACGGTGACTGCCGCCAATGCCTCCACGCTGAATGACGGCGCCGCGGCCCTGATCCTGATGAGCGCGGACAAAGCGGCTGAACTGGGCCTGAAGCCCATCGCAAAGATCGTCTCCTATGCCGACGCGGAGCAGGCCCCCGAATGGTTTACGACCACCCCGGCTATCGCCGTCCCCAGGGCGGTCGCGAAAGCAGGACTGAAAATGGAAGACATTTCCTACTGGGAATTGAATGAGGCTTTCGCTGTCGTAGGGATCGAGAATACGAAAAGAATGAAATTGGATCCTGCCAAAGTGAATGTCCATGGCGGCGCGGTATCCCTGGGGCATCCGCTGGGTTGCAGCGGTGCGCGCATCCTCGTTTCCCTCATCCATATCCTGCGTCAGAACAAAGCAAAATACGGCGCCGCGGGTATTTGTAATGGGGGAGGGGGCGCTTCGGCCATGGTCATTGAGAGCCTTCCTGCTTAGATCTGATCTCATCGATGTCCTGCCGCAGGATCCTGACCTCTTCCAATAAATAGGCCATTTGAACATCCTCCCGGGCTATGGATACGGGTAAGTTGGTTAGATCATAAGGCTTCACTTCTGCCACAGCCCCGAGATCGGTGTACAGGAGAAGGTCCGTGGCAATACCAAAATGGTCCCTGAGAAAACAAAGCTCCCTGATACCGGGATCGTTCACTCCATTCTCCCAGTTAGCAATGGTCGTTTGCCCTTTTTTAAGCAACCGGCCGAATTCCCGCTGGTTCTTCCCCTCTTTTTTCCGGAGAAATTGTATGTTCTTGCCTAAGAATTTCATGCTAAATAAATTAGTCTTTCCTGTCTATTTTCTTCCCTTTGATCATAATAAATGATTTATTTTTGCCTATATAAAGCCATTAACAAAGATATACCATTTTAAATGGTATGTCAAATTTCCTTCATTGTAAACCTTATTATATGACTACCTCTTTAGAACACCTGCCCGCTAACAGACAGCAGCAACTGATGGCTATCACAAAGATCGTGCATACAGCCATCCACCCCGAAAAGATCATCCTTTTTGGCATGTATACCCCTTCTGCAGGAGGGTCGGCCCTTTACGATGATCCATCCTTTCCCCCCTTCCTCGTCAGTTATGATCTCCTGGTGGTCACCCGCCGCGGCGATCGCCGCTATGATTATGAGGTACAGGACATCGTTGAGAATCGCTGTCATTTTTCCACCGCTGTCAACGTCCTCGTCCATGACATCGACTATGTCAATGAACAAATGTCCGCAGGCCATTATTTCTTTTCCTTCGTCCTTCGGGAAGCCATTTTGCTCTACGATGCGGGTACGATCCCCCTGACGGAGGGGCGGCAGCCGGATCTGGCGCTGATCAGGGCCCTGGCGGAAAAAGATTTTCAAAGATGGTGGCTCCGCGCTACCGCATTTCTCAAGAATGCCCTCTTCAGCAAGCAGCAGCAGGAGCCGAAGATCGCGGCTTTCCTCCTCCATCAGGCGGCCGAACAGGCCTACCAGGCGATCCTGCTGGCTTTCACCGGCTATAAGCCTTGTACCCACAACCTCGATAAGCTCCGCCGTTATACGAATAGATTTGCCCTCGAATTGGGTCTGCTCTTTCCCCGGAATACGCCGGAAGAAGACCAACTCTTTAAAATACTGCTGCAAGGATATGTGGATGCCCGCTATAAAGAAGAGTATGCCATCACGGAAGAACAACTGGATAGATTGATCGAAAGGATCGGCCGCTTACTTTCGATTGCGACAAGAGTATGCAGGAACAGGTTCCTAAGTTTGGAGAAAATGGCCGCGGGCGTCTGAGCCTGCCCGGGTCTACTTCTTCGTCAGGTCGGCGATGGTCTTTTTCTCCAGTATTTTTAAATTGGCATCGCGCACCTGGGACATGACGATATGCAGCCCGCACTGTTTCTCATCGCAGTTCTTGCAACGTTCGTAAAAATAAAGGCTCACACAGGGTAAAAGGGAGATAGGGCCATCCAGCAATCGCATGACGGTAGCCAATTGCACATCTTTCGGGTTCTTGGCAAAAAAATAACCGCCTCCCTTTCCTTTTTTACTTTCCAGGATGCCGGCATTTTTCAGTTCAAGCAGGATGTTTTCAAGGAACTTCAGGGGGATCTTCTTTTTACGGGCGATCTCCGCGATCAGCACCGGCTCTGCTTTTTCTTTTCCGGCGAGATACATCAGGGCCTGGAAAGCATATTGCGTTTTTTTAGACAGCATTTTAAATCCTGTTTTGTAGAGTGTTGTTGAAAATTCAGAATCCCAATACGTCCTTCATACTGAAAATACCTTTTTTGTCACAGATATATTCAGCAGCCAGGACAGCGCCGGTGGCAAACCCCTGGCGGTTATGTGCCGTATGGATGATCTCTATGTCGTCGATGTCGGATTGGTACCGGACCTTGTGCGTCCCCGGCGCCGGGTCGATGCGCTCGCTGATGATGGTCAACTCATCTAAGTTATCACTATTATGATTGACCCATCCCTTTTTCCGGGAGTTCCTTTCCAGGATCTGCTCCGCAAGGGTAATGGCCGTGCCGCTGGGAGCATCTTTCTTTTCCGTATGATGGACTTCCACCAGGTCTACAGTATAACCCGGATGGGGGGCCATTAGTTCGGCCAGCCGCTTATTCACCTCAAAAAAGATATTGACGCCCACGCTGAAATTGCTCGCATATAAAAAGGTCTTTCCCTCTTCCCGGCAATATTGATTCACAGTCTCCTGCTTCTCCAGCCATCCCGTCGATCCGCTCACCACGGGTACCCCTGTCTTCAGGCAACGCATGATATTCTCATAGGCGCTATCCGGCCCCGAGAACTCGATCGCCACATCCGCCTTCCGGATCTTCTCCTCCGTATTGTCTTCCAGGTTGTCGATATTAACGCGCAGCACCACCGTATGCCCTCTTTTCAAGGCTATTTCTTCGATCGCCTTTCCCATCTTGCCATAGCCTATCAATGCTATCTTCATGATTTCGGTAAATTTTGCGCCAAACCTACAATTAAAATCCCTCAATCTCAAAATCCTTCGGTGCCGAAGCTTCAGGCGAAGGAGACCCAAAATCCCCCAATCTCAAAATCTCGAATCTCAAAATCTCAAAATCCCGAAATGATCTCAGGGGAGGTCCCTGAGAGGCTTATCCCGCGCTTTATGCAGGTCGAATACCAGTCCCATCCCCAACGTATTGTTCGGTGCGCCGGCCGGGAGCACCCGCAGGCTCAGTTCGCTGCTGACGTCGAAATTCTTTAAATGAGCGTCCACCGTGGCATCCACGATCTGTAACCCCCAGAAGAGCAGGAAATACAAGACGGAATAATCCTGGTATTTGCGGACGGTGTTACGATAGCTGCGAAGGATATTGTCTTCCCGTAATACGACGAAGGTGCGCAGTTTGGGATCTACCTTGGCCAGGGCTACCTGGTCCGTATCCTGGCCATTCAGGATCAGGGATAAGGCATACTGGGCTTTTTTATAAGCACTTTTATTGTCGAAATACGTATAGGCGGGGATCCCAACGGCCGCATACACCAACGGCAGCTTCCAGTATTTCCTATTATAGATCTGGCCCAGACCGGGAAGAAAAGTAGAGTAGAGGGTGGCTTTCCGGGGATCGTGTTTTTTACGGGTGGCCGAATCGACCTTATAGGGAGAATCTGTCTTGGCAGTCTTTTTACGCCGGAGAGAATCAGCCGCCTTAGACATCCCGGTATCCCTGATCGCGATCCCGACGGCTTCCTTACCTTTTATAAAAGGAGGGATCGTATCATTCTTTTTTTGAGCACACAAGGCCCCTTGTATCCCCAGTAAAATGCAGATGGTTAGAAAATACTTTACCATATTGATTTGGCGCCTCAATGGACGGAAACACCCAATTGGTCCAGCAACTTATTTAATTCCTGGAGAGAGAAATATTCAATGGAAATACTGCCTTCTCCTTTTTTGTTGTGATTGAGCTTGACCCTGGTGCTGAAATGAGAGGCTAAATTATCTTCAATTCTTCTGAAAGCCTCAGGCAATGTGGGTTTTACCGAATTTTTAACAGGGCTGTTCTCTTTGTACAAGCGCCTCACCAGCTCCTCCGTTTGTCGAACGGAGAGGCCCTTATTTTTTATTTCGGCGAAGAGATAAAGTTGTTTGTCCACCGTGTCCACATTGACGAGGGCACGGGCATGGCCCATCGAAAGCTGGTTGCTCCGGACGGCTACCTGGATATCGGGCGGTAATTTTAAAAGACGGATATAATTGGCCACCGTACTGCGCTCCTTGCCCATGCGTTCGGCTACCTGTTCCTGTGTGTAGTTCAACTCCTCCATCATACGCTTATAGCTCAGCGCGATCTCCATCGCATTCAGGTCTTCCCGTTGCAGGTTTTCCAGGAGCGCCAGTTCCAGCAATTGCTGGTCGTCCGCCTGGCGTACATATGCCGGGATATCCTTTAGCGCCGCTATTTTGGCCGCGCGGAAACGACGCTCTCCTGAAATAAGCCGGTATTTGCCTGTCGGCAGCTTCGACACCGTTACAGGTTGGATGATATCATGCAGACGGATCGAATGCGCCAGCTCCTGTAAGGCCTGCTCGTCAAAATCATGACGGGGCTGACGGGGATTGGTCTCGATCTGATCCAGGGGAATGCGGAGCATATTGGTGACGGCCTCCACTACGGAGGTCTTCAACTCGCCGGAGGTCGTCTTCAGGTCTGCATCGATGCTTTGCAATAAGCTCCGGATGCCTTTACCAAGCGCTTCTTTATCTTTTTTATTCGGGGTGGTCATAAAAAAAGCTTCAAGCTTGTAGCTGCAAGCTGCAAGTTGCTGTTTTTAAATTTGTATATTTTTTTACCCTTATTAAGTGTCCCGCTTGTAGCTTACAGCTTGCAGCTTGTAGCTCCTCCCGGCTTGACGCTACTCCAAGATTCTTTCCTCCTGCCGGATGCGGGTCATATTATTCTTCTGCAGGATCTCCTTGGCCAGGTTCAGGTAATTGACGGAACCCTTGCTGAATGCATCGTACAGGATCACGGGCTTGCCGACGCTCGGCGCTTCGCTGATCTTCGTATTCCGGTGAATGATAGTATTGAAGACGATCTCGTCGAAATGTTTGCGCACCTCACTCACCACCTGGTTGCACAGCCGCAGGCGACCATCGTACATGGTCATCAGGATGCCTTCGATGGCCAATTCCGGGTTGAGACGGCTTTGCACGATCTTAATGGTGTTCAGCAGTTTTCCCAGTCCTTCCAGGGCGAAGAACTCCGTTTGTACGGGAACGATCACCGAATCCGATGCCGTCAATGCGTTCACCGTGATCAGTCCCAGGGAAGGGGAACAATCGATGATGATAAAATCGTACTCGTTTTTCACCGGTTGCAGGATCCCCTTCAGGACACTCTCCCTATTGGGGTAGTTGATCATTTCGATCTCGGCCCCGACCAGGTCGATATGGGAAGGCACGACATCCAGATGGGGTATTTCCGACTTTAGGACCACATCCTTTACCGGCACCTGGTTGACCATACAGTCATAAAGGCTCTGGGTGATATTGTGCAGGTCGAACCCCGTACCCGTAGTGCTGTTGGCCTGCGGATCGGCATCCACCAGCAGCGTCCTGAATTCCAGCACGGCCAGACTTGCTGCGAGATTAATGGCCGACGTGGTTTTACCCACCCCGCCTTTTTGATTTGCGACTCCTATTATTCTTCCCATATTATATAGTTCGATCCCAGGGGGCTGCCCAGGGCCTAAAATTGTCCCCAATCGGCAAAACGGCAAAATTTAGTTTTGCCCAATAGCCCCCTTTATCCCCAAATCCAGGCACCCTGACACTCTTTCATGCCGGTGCAATGCCCGGCTTTTGGCAAAAATACATCTTCGCCCTAAATTGTGGGAACATTCCTTTTTCTTTACTGTTATAGCCTCAAAGCATACATGTATACTATTATTTCCGGAACCAATCGCCCCGATAGCAAAACCCTGAAGATAGCCCGCCAATACAGGCAGATCCTACTTCAAAAAGGACTTCCTGCCTCCCTGCTGTCCCTGGAAGGGCTCAACGTGCTGGAACGAAATCCGGTCTTTGAAGAGATCGAACGGGAATTATTGATCCCCGCCCCAAAATTTATCTTTATTTCCCCTGAATACAACGGCAGTATCCCCGGCGTCTTAAAATGCCTCTTCGATATTTCCGATCTCGACCTGGATTGCTGGAGAGGTAAAAAAGCGCTCCTGACAGGGATCTCCACCGGAAGGGCCGGCAACCTCCGGGGCATGGAGCACCTCACGGGGATCCTGAATTTTATGAAAGTGACGGTGCATCATAATAAATTACCCATTTCAGCCGTGCATGACCTGTTGAATGAGGAGGGGGAGATCACCGATGAACGTACCCTCACAGCCATTCATACGCAATTGGATGAATTCATAGATTTTTAAGAAGAGTAAAAAAGATTCCGGCAACTTTATAAAAAGATCTAAATGATACGTAACTGGGGAATAATTTCAATTTTCGTGGTGGCTTCCGTACTCCTGGACTTTTATGTCTTCCAGGCCGTCAGGACGGTGAGCCAGGGTAGTTCCGAACGGGTAAAAGCGATCATTTTCAACAGTTATTGGGGCATCTCCATCCTTGCCATCGCCATTGTCGTCGTCCTGCCTTTTTTCCGCAACCTGGAAGATAGCCGGGTCCGGAATTATTTCTTCATAACGATCCTGGGCCTCTTCTTCGCCAAACTACTGGCCGGGGTTTTCTTCCTCGTAGACGATGCCCGCCGGCTCATCCAGTGGGCGGCCGGCAAACTATTCTTCCGTGGTACGGACGAGGAAGGCGGCTACGGAGAAGCGATCTCACGTTCCTCTTTCCTGAGCTGGCTGGGCCTGGGCATCGGGGGCGGCCTTTTCTCCACCATTCTCTACGGCTACAGTAATAAATATCGCTATGAGGTGCGTAGGGTCCAACTTGCCTTTGACAATCTTCCCACCGCTTTTAAAGGCTTAAAGATCGTACAACTGTCTGATATTCACTCTGGTAGCCTGGCCGATCAAAAGGCCGTGGAAAAGGGGGTGGAAATGGTCCTCCGGGAAAAAGCCGACCTGATCCTCTTCACCGGGGACCTCGTAAACGACCGGGCCGTAGAAATGAAAGATCTCAAACATGTGTTCAACCGGCTGGAGGCCCCAATGGGAATATTTTCTACACTGGGGAACCACGATTATGGCGATTACACCTGGTGGGAGACGCCGGAAGAAAAAAAGGCCAACCTCGAACAGCTCAAGGAGATCCAGAAAGGAATGGGATGGCGCCTGCTGATGAATGAGCACGTCGTCCTGGAAAGGGGAGGAGCCCAGATAGCCCTGATCGGTATCGAGAACTGGAGCGCTAAAGCGCGTTTCCCGAAATATGGTAAAATGAGCGAAGCCTATGCGGGCGCGGAAAAATACCCCTTCAAAATACTGATGAGCCACGATCCCAGCCATTGGGATGTCGAAGTAAGACCGCACTACCCGGATATCGACCTGGCCCTGGCCGGTCACACCCACGGGATGCAATTCGGGATTGAGATACCCGGCTTCAAATGGAGCCCCGTACAATATGTCTATAAGGAATGGGCAGGGCTCTATGAAGAAGGACGGCAAAAATTATACGTGAACAGGGGATTCGGGTTTATCGGTTACCCCGGACGGGTCGGTATCCTGCCGGAGATCACCGTCATCGAACTGGTATAACGGAGTACTATACACGTAATATAATTTGTGACGGCCTCCCAATAATTACTAATTTTGCCCCGATTCTTTTATAAAACCATTAACGAACCGTTAAAGTATTTTAACAACTCCATAAGCGAATCGCCAGTAAATTCAACTATTATTTTGAACCCAAAAAAATCAGCATCAACAATGAAATCCCGGATTAAAGATCTGACCAAGCCCTGCACCCTTTGTTTATCGATCGTATTCTCCATGGCGCTCCTGACCTTTACCGCCATGAACTCCCATGCCCAGTCTTTTCATCTTGGCCTCAAGGCAGGGACGAATATTTTCAAGTTGACAGGCCGGTCATTCGAAGGTAAATTCCAATTCAGTTATACCGCGGGCGCTTTCGCCGAACTTAATTTAAATAAACAATGGGGCATTCAACCCGAGCTCCTCATTAATGGCACCCAGGGAAAAACTTCGGCGCAGGAGTTCAACCAGATCTACCAGGGCGTCAGTTCCCAGCCGACATCGCTGGCCTATGTAACCCTTCCGGTATTGATTGCCTTCCACCCCGTCCCGGAATTTACGATCCTGGCAGGCGCTCAGTACGGGTACCTCGTTTACCAAACGCAGAACCTCGTACAGTATAAAAAAGATGCCTTTAAAAAGGGCGAGACTTCCATCGTGTTCGGCGGACAGTTCAATTTCGGAAAATCCAAGCTGGGCGCGCGTTATATCGCCGGTCTTTCGAATATCAACGACATTAACTCGGGTGATACCTGGAAGAACGGTGGTTTCCAATTGTATTTCGGCTTCAGAATAATCTAAATAAAATATAGGAGGCATTCCATGGGGAAATAATTTTACGAAAAACGTGGCATATATGTTGAAACTGTACATGGTATCAATTTGTCATTTATCTTAAAATTCTCAACCATGCAAAGCAAAGCCTTCAAGAAACCAATCATTCTGTCCCTGATGCTGCTCGGCATCACTGTTATGAACAGCCAGGCACAGGGATTTCATCTGGGTGTAAAGGCAGGGGCCAATATTTTTAAAGTGGACGGCCAGTCTTTCAGCCAGGGATTCCATTTCGGCTACAATGTCGGGGCTTTCTCCGAGATCAACTTTAGTCCGAATTTTGGCCTCCAGCCGGAAGTCATGTGGAACCAGACAAATTACCGTACGGGCGATCATTTCAGCTCTATTTATCCACAGGGCTTTAACGACGTAAAAGGCAAATTGAATTACCTCAGCATTCCCCTGCTGTTGAGCTTCCGGCCTGCCCCCTTCCTGAGTATACTGGTAGGGCCCCAGTTCGGCGTCCTGATCGATCATGACGAGAACCTCGTACAGAATGGAAAAGATGCTTTTAAAAAGGGTGACTTTTCCATGGTGGGAGGCGCCCAATTGAATATTGCCAGCTTTAAACTGGGCGCGCGTTATGTCATCGGCTTAACGGACATCAACGACCTGAGTGATAATGAAAAATGGAAGAATACAGGCTTCCAGGTCTATGCCGGCTTCCGCATCTTCTAATGCTGAATAGAACTCACTGTAAAAGACTTTCCTGACAAAATAGGAAGGTCTTTTTGCGTACTAAGGGGTTTTCTATCCTTGGCATTAAACTTGACCCCAGTATAATTCCTCTTCCAAACAGTAGGAATATTGGTCGGGAGATGCTATTTTGTCATTGATTAGAAGAACATAAACACATGAAAGAGACGAACTTATTTATGAGAGCAGAAGACGATATGGATTTCATGCCTATCATACCCCTGAACGAGAGCGATAACGAAAGTCTGAATGATATTGAGATTCCCAAAGAACTACCCGTACTACCCCTGCGCAATACCGTGCTCTTCCCGGGCGTGGTACTGCCTATCACGGTAGGAAGGGACAAAAGCATCCGGGCCGTAAATGACGCCTATAAGGCTGATAAATTGATAGGGGTATTGGCGCAAAAAGACAGTAATGTGGAAGACCCCGGCGTCGCCGATCTGGAAGACGTAGGCACGGTGGCTCGTATCATCAAGCTCATAAAAATGCCGGATGGGGGTACCACGGTCATTCTCCAGGGTAAACGACGTTTTAAGGTAGGCGCCGTCACGGCTGAAGATCCTTATTTCAAGGCCCAGGTAGTTCTCTTGCAGGAAGAAGAGGCACCCAAGGAACAGGATTTCGAGGCCTATGTTTCCAATATCAAGGACCTTGCTGCGCAGATCATCCAATTATCCCCTAATATTCCTTCCGAGGCTTCCATCATTTTAAAAAATATTGAGAACCCTTCTTTCCTGATCCATTTTATTTCCAGCAACCTGAATACGGAACTACACGAGAAACAACAATTGCTGGAGATCCATCATATCAAATCCCGCGCAGACCTGCTGATGCAATTGCTGCAACGGGAACTGCAATTCGCCGAGCTCAAGAACAAACTTACCACGAGGACAAAGACGGAACTGGACAAACAGCAACGCGAATATTTTCTCCAGCAGCAGTTGAAAAGCATTAAGGACGAACTGGGAGGTGACAGCAATGAACGGGAAGTAAAGGAAATGCAAAAAAAGGGCGAGTCGAAAAAATGGCCCGCTGCTGCAAAGGACCTTTTCAAAAAAGGAGTGGAAAGATTGGAACGCATGCATCCCAGCACTCCCGATTATTCGGTTGTTTACAATCATCTCGACCTGATGCTGGAACTCCCCTGGGAAGAATTCACGGCAGATTCTTACGACCTGAAAAAAGCGAAGAAAATACTGGACCACGACCATTATGGGATGGATAAGGTCAAGGAACGTATTCTCGAATACCTGGCTGTGCTCAAACTGAAGGGTGACATGAAGAGTCCCATCCTTTGCTTTATCGGGCCTCCGGGGATCGGTAAGACCTCCCTTGGCAGAAGTATCGCCAACGCCATCGGCCGGAAATATGCCCGCATCAGCCTGGGAGGTCTCCATGACGAGAGCGAGATCCGCGGCCATCGCAAGACCTATATCGGAGCCATGCCGGGCAGGATCTTACAATCCCTTCGCAAGATCAAAGTCTCCAATCCCGTCATGATCCTCGACGAGATCGACAAAGTAGGCACGGATTTCAGGGGCGATCCTTCTTCGGCCTTACTGGAGGTCCTGGACCCCGAACAAAATCATACCTTCTACGATAATTATCTCGAACTGGAATATGACCTGAGCAAAGTCCTGTTCGTCGCAACGGCCAACGATATCAACAATATCCAGCCGGCTCTTCGTGACAGGTTGGAAATCATTGATTTAAGCGGATATGCCATCGAAGAAAAGGTAGAGATCGCCAAACAACACCTCCTGCCCAAACAAAAGGAAGCCCATGGGGTAGACAAGCTGAACTTCAAGATGAGCGACAAGATCCTCGAAAAGATCATCCAGGATTATACCCGGGAGAGCGGCGTTCGCGAACTGGACCGCCAGTTGGCTTCGATCATGCGCTACCAGGCCAAGGAATATGCTACGAAGGGAAAGGTCAAGCCGCAGCTTACCTCTGCGGATATCGAAAAGGTATTGGGAAAATCCCGCTATAGCAATGACCTCTATAAAGTGGCGAATATGCCCGGCGTAGCCGTCGGACTTGCCTGGACCTATGTTGGCGGGGATATCCTCTTCGTGGAGACAAGCCTCAGCGACGGGAAAGGGGACCTGAAATTAACGGGCAACCTGGGAAATGTCATGAAGGAAAGTGCTACGACCGCGCTCACCTATCTCCAGTCGAATGCCCGCAAATACGATATCGACCCCGAATTATTCAATAAGAAGACCATCCACGTACATGTTCCGGAAGGCGCCGTGCCCAAGGATGGCCCCAGCGCAGGCATCACGATGATGAGTTCCCTGGCTTCCGCGATCACGGGAAAAAGGGTCAAGCCCTATCTTGCCATGACCGGGGAGATCACCTTGCGCGGACAAGTATTGCCCGTCGGAGGCATCAAAGAGAAAATACTGGCGGCGAAAAGAGCCGGGCTGAAAGAGATCATCCTCTGCTGGCAGAATGAAAAAGATATACAGGATATCGATTCCTCCTTCATAAAAGGCCTTACGTTCAATTACGTCAAGACCATGCAGCAGGTATTGGAACTGGCCCTGGTCTAACCTCCTTTAACAAGACTTTAATGAACCTTTCCCTTCCAGCGCTTGTTAATTTCTAAAGGTCTTACAACATACAAGATCTTGGAACATTTTCATGTTGGTTGTTTTAAGGGTTACGAAATTCCTTCATTTCCATGAAGGAATTTTTTTGGTTGTACCTTAGCTTACCATGAAGCTGATTGCCACGATCATCCTGTCTT
>Ga0307516_10004775_pt1 | contig 16523 bp, 16 predicted proteins | sample 19_EM_MG_FD_203310 | JGI IMG/M metagenome (GOLD analysis project Ga0307516, IMG submission 203310) | Populus trichocarpa ectomycorrhiza microbial communities from riparian zone in the Pacific Northwest, United States - 19_EM | ecosystem: Host-associated > Plants > Roots > Unclassified | place...
CCAGTATGTGGACTACGCGGCCGCCAAGGGGGCGGTCGATGTGTTCACGGTGGGTTTGTCCAAAGAAGTGGCGGCAGAAGGCATACGCGTGAATGCGGTACGCCCCGGCATCATCGACACCGACATCCACGCCTCGGGCGGCCTGCCCGACCGCGCGCGCGACCTGTCGCCCATCATCCCGATGCTCCGGCCCGGCACCGCGGAGGAGGTGGCGCAAAGCATCGTCTGGCTGATGGGTCCGGCATCGAGCTACACCACCGGCGCCCTGCTCGACATCACCGGAGGCCGGTGATGGACTTCAAACCCCTGGTCACCCTGCTGGCCATCGTCAACCCGCTGGCCATCGTGCCGTTTTTTATTCATTACACGCGCGACTTTTCGCCAGAGCAGCGCCGCCGCACCATCGTCACAGCCTCCTTCAGCGCCTTTCTGGTGATCGCGACCAGCGCGCTGCTGGGCCTGCAGATCCTCGAATTTTTCAGCATCTCGCTGGCCAGCTTCCAGGTCGGCGGCGGCATGTTGCTGCTGATCAGTTCGATGAACATGCTCAATGCCCAGCCGGCAGAAGCCAAACCAAACACCCACGAACTTGAAGACGGCGCGGAAAAAGCCGCGATGGGCGCCAGCATCGCGGTGGTGCCTCTGACGATTCCGCTGCTGACCGGCCCGGCCACGATGTCCACTGTGGTGATCTACGCCGAAAAGGCCCAGAACGTCCTTCAGCTGGCGACGCTGGTCGCTTATGGCGTGGTCATCGGCCTGGCCACGGCGCTGTGTTTTGCGCTGGCCGACCCGATTGCGCGTGTGCTCGGCAAGACGGGCATCAACGTGATGACCCGCCTGATGGGCCTGATCCTGGCGGCGCTTGCCATCGAGGTGATGACCGGCGGCCTGCTCAAGCTCTTCCCCATTCTCGGGCGCTGAGGGGATGGCGATGGCCGGCGCACAGGTCTTGCTTGTCGAGGACGATCCGGCAATTGCCCGCTCCATCATTTTCGCGCTGGAACGCGGTGGCCTGAGCGTCACGCACAGCCTGCTGCTGAGCGACGCGCGCCGGCAACTCGGCCTTCGCCCGCCCGACGTGCTGATCCTCGACATCGGCTTGCCCGACGGCAGCGGGCTGGACCTGTGCAGGGAGGTCCGCGCGGCGGGCAGCCTGCCGGTGCTGATCCTCAGCGCGCACGGCGAGGAAATCGATCGCGTGCTCGGCCTGGAGCTGGGCGCCGACGACTATGTGAGCAAACCCTTCAGCCCGCGTGAACTGCTGGCGCGCGTGCGCGGCATGCTCAGGCGCGTGCAGATGCGCTCGCCCGTCCAGCCGTCCGCTTCCGGCAACGGGCCCTTCGACCTCGACCTGCCGGGCCAGCGCATCAGCCTGAACGGGAAACCGCTGGCCTTGACGCGGCGCGAATTCGGCCTGCTGGCCGACCTGCTGCAACACCGTGGCCGCATCCGCTCCCGCGACGAACTGCTGGACGCGGTCTGGGGCAGCGCGTCGGACCGACTGGACCGCACCGTCGACACCCACATCAAGACCCTGCGCGCCAAGCTGCAGGAAGCCGCGCCCGGGCACGACTACATCGTGACGCACCGCGGCATGGGTTATTCGATATGAGCCCCCCGTTGCGCTTCACTGCGTGTCTGGCACAGCCAGTCCCACAGCGCCCGCTGACAAAAACCGGTGTCCGGGGATGCGCATGCGTCTAGGCATCCGGTTGCTCTTCGGTTTTTTTCTCGTCACCGGGCTCGCGGCTTTTTTCGTGCTGCGCGTTTTCATGACCGAGGTCCGGCCCAGCGTGCGCGAGGTCATGGAAGACATGATGGTGGACACCGCCAACATCCTGGCCGAGCTCGCCAGCGACGACCTGGCCGCCGGCCACATGGCCACCGGGCGTTTTGCGCAGCAGGTGCGCGGGTATGCGGCCCGCCCCATCGACGTTCACATCTGGGGCATGGCCAAGCAGTCGCTGGATTTCCGGGTTTACGTCACCAACCTCCAGGGTACGGTGGTCTTTGACTCCGAAAACAGGGCCGCCGTGGGCCAGGACTACTCGCGCTGGCGCGACGTGGCGCGTACCCTGCGCGGCAAGTACGGCGCGCGCGCCACGCGCGAGGTGCAGCACGACGACCGCACGTCGGTGATGTACGTCGCCGCCCCGGTACAGCGGGACGGCAAGACCATAGGCGCGCTCACCGTGGCCAAGCCGATGTCCACCATCCAGGCCTTCATAGACCGGGCCGAGCGAAAGATCCTGCTGCGCGGCGTGTTGCTGCTGGTGCTGTCACTGGCCATCGGTGTGGCCGTGACGCTCTGGGTGGTGTGGAGCATTCGCAAGCTGCGCCACTATGCCAACGCCGTCGGCCAGGGCGGCAAACCCCCGGTGCCGCAGATACCCGGCGAACTCGGCGAGCTCGCGCTGGCGGTGGACGCCATGCGGCTCAAGCTCGAGGGCCATGAGTACATCGAGGGCTATGTGCGTGCATTGACACACGAGCTGAAAAGCCCGCTGGCGGCGATACGCGGCGCCGGTGAGCTGCTGCAGGACGAACTCCCGGAAGACGCGCGCCGCGAGTTTTCCGGGCAGGTGCTGGCCCAGTCCGCGCGCCTGCAGGCGCTGGTGGACCGCATGCTCGAGCTGACGAAGCTGGAGCAACGCCATGCACAAGTGCAACGCGAAAACCTTCCCTGGCTCGATGTGCTCAAGCCATTTGAGGCTGGCGCTCTGGCACACCGGCCGCCGTACGCTCTGGAAACCCGGGTGACGCCCGAACGCGCCGGCGTCCACGCCGAGCCCGGTCTGCTGGCGCTCGCGCTGGGCAACCTGCTGGAAAACGCCCGCTCGTTTGCGCCGCAAGGCTCCACCATCACAGTGGAGGCCGCCCCCAACTTCGTCGCGGTGCAGGACAGCGGCCCGGGGGTAGCTGACTTCGCCTTGCCAAGGCTGGGCGAACGTTTCTTCTCGACCGTGCGGCCCGACGGGCAGACCAAGGGATCCGGCCTCGGCCTGGCCATCGTGCGGCAGATCATGGTGCTGCACAAAGGCCGCATGGTGGTGCGCAATACCGGGCCGGGGCTGCGGGTCGAGCTGCACTTCTGAGGCAGCGGGCATGCGCGGCGCGCGCATCATGCCGCTGCTGCCCCGGCTGGAGCGGCCTGCCTGAAACGCGCATACCAGTCGATCCGGCGCGTCAGCAGCATGATGGCGGCGAGCACGGCGAACAGGGCCACGGCGCCGACCAGCAGCGCTGTCTGCTCGATCTGCAGCAGGACAAACAACATCCCGTACAGCGTCGCGATGCCCAGGCCGAACGGCAGGCCACGCGCCCAGCTTCCGAGCATGTAGCTGGCGTAATACCCCAGCAGCAACACGCAGGACGCGGACGCGATGGCGTAGGCGGCGTCAAAGCGCATGTGTTCCGACAGGCTGACCAGCAGCAAAAAGAACATGCTCATGGCCGCGCCCACGAGGAAGTACTGGATCGGATGCACACGCAGCGCCTGCATGAACTCGAACAATCCGACCGCCAGAAATGTCAGGCCGATAAACAGCAGGCCGTATTTGGTGGCGCGATCGCTCAGCGCGTAGGTGTTGGCCGGGTCCACGAAGGTCACGCTGAAGGCCTCCAGGCAGCCGCCGCGGCTGGCGCCCTCGCCCAAGGGCGAACATGCGCCTTTGCCGCCGGCGCCACCCTTGCCGGCCACGTCCTGCTGCGCCGTGCTGGCCAGTGCGCTCACACGCCAGCTGGCTTCAAAGCCCTGGTCACTGATCTTGCGTTCGACCGGCAGGAACTGGCCGCCAAAACTCGGGTGCGGCCAGTTGGAACGCAGCGCCACGTGGGTGTCACTGCCCAGCGGCACGACGGAAATGCCCTGCGTGCCGACCAGCTCCAGTTCAAACTGCGCTTCCAGCGGCGCGCTGCGCGCCAGCGAGGGCGGCAACGGCGCGTGCACGCCGCGCGGATAGGCGCCGAAGAAGGTTCCGGGCTTGAGCGGCGCCGGTTGCCCGCCGATCCTGACGCTGGCATGGCGGATGCCACGTGCGTCGGAGACCGCCATCATCAGCAGGGGCTGGCCGCAGTTCATGCGCGAACCCGCATGTTGGGCCACCGGCTGGAGCGCCTGGGTGTCGGTCCATTGCGCCACCAGTTGGGCCTTGAGATTGAACACCTGCGTCGCGTGCAAGCCCCGGGCCCGCGGCTCGAGCTGGCTGTTGCCCTTGATCGTCAGGAGCGCCGGCGCGGCCACGAGATGAAACTCGCGACGTTCCGACCGCGTTTCCTTGTCAACCCGGGTGTCCCACTCTTCCGTGCAGGCCATGTGGATCAGCGGCCCGGTCAGGGTCTGCGCGCCGGCCAGGCTTTGCGCCACCCCCTGGATCGCAACGTTGCGGTACAGCTGGCGGTCCCGCACCACCGCGCTGATCTGCATCAGCGCAGCGACCAGCAACAGCAGCACCAGGGCGAGGGAACTTAATTTTGACTTCACTGGGGTCCTTTCGTTGGATGAACGAAGGCCAGTGTGCAAATCCACGGTGAAGCTGATAAGGGGAAAACCGGCCTGTGTGAAGCCGGTGTGAAGTCCAGCCGGAAACTATTGTTTTTGCAGCATCTTGACCAGCCGGTTGCTGGTGTTGCGCAGGCGCTGGGCCAGCAGCTGGGTAATCTTGACGACCAGCTTGGCGCCCACGCCGGGATGCTGGCGGATCAGCAACCCGATGGCCGCGCGGCTGAGCACGGCGGCTTCCACGGTGTCGATGGCGGTGCAGGTGGCGTAACGCGCGTCGCGGTCAAACATGGACATCTCGCCCAGGGCCGCGCCTTCGGTGGCGACGCCCAGCCGGGAAAAACTTTCATGGGCCTGCGCCTCGTCGTCGGCCGGCGGCGTGGCCTTGGTGACGTCGACCGTGCCGCTGAGCAGCAGCAGCATCCAGTCGCCCTCGTCGCCCTCGCTGATCAGGACCTGGCCGGGTTGCGCACGCACCAGCAGCATGGCGTCGCCCAGGGTGTCGAGTTCCTGCGGCGTGAAGTCTTCCAGGAGGGCCGAGTGCTCGAGCAGCCCCGGCCCGCGGCCGGACATCTTCTGGCAGTTGCCGAGCATCTCCAGCCCGGCCTGCCGAAGCCTGTCCTCCAGGTTCACGGCACCTGTTGCAGCCATGTCGCCAACTCGTCAATGGCGGCATCGGTGGCTGCCGTGAGAGCGCGCACGCCGCCCGGGGCGTCTGCGCTGGGCGCGGGCCGCTGCACCGTGACGCTGCGCTGGGCCAGCAGTTTTTCCCCGCTGGGCGTGGTTTCCACCAGCGTGGCGCGCAGCCGGATCAGGCCGGCGCTGCTGTTGGGCGATTCGAAGAAATGGCTGAACTCTTCCAGGTCCAGCTTCAGCACCCGCGGCAACACCCCCTGGTTGACGCTGCGGTTGAGCGCCGGGCCCTCGCCGGCGTTGAGCACCGCGCGGCTGCGGCCCAGCGTATCGCGCAGGCGCTGGCGGATGAGCTGCGCCGGCGGCATGCTCCAGCGCGCCTGCGAATAGGGCCGCAGTTGCTGTGCGTCGGCATAGGCCAGCCGGTACAACACAGCCTGGTTGTCCAGCGCGCCCCCGGGCGTGGATATGTCTGTTAGCGCGATGGGCGCCAGCGGCGCCTGGCGTGTGGCGGCGATGGGCGCCAGAGGGCCGGGGCCGAAATCGTAGAGCGCGGCGCGCACCGGCTTGTCGGGCAGGGCCGAACAGGCGCCCAGCAACAAGGCCACCAGAAATATCGAGACAAATCGGCCTCCAGCCCCCGTCCTGCGGGAACCGATAGCTACTGTATTGATAGCACGCGAGAAGATCATGGTTTTGCTCCTGGAGCGGTGAAGCCGCTTTCGCCCGGGCCGGGCGTGGGCGGGCCATTGCCAAAAATCAGCGATTGCGGGTTGTCGTCCACCGCGTTGACGGTGCGCCTGAGCTGGCGCATGGCGCGCGCAGTTTCTTCTGCCACCTCGCCCAGGCGCGGCAGGGTCGCGGCGCTGAAGGTCTCCACCGATGCAGCCAGTGCGGCGCCGCCCTCCGCCACCTTGTCGATGGGGCCGCCCTTGGCGTTCAGGCGCTGGGCGGTGGTGTTGACCTCGTTGGCGGTTTTGGAGACATCGTCTGCCGCGGTCTTCAGCGACTTCATGGTGGCGCTGGCTTCCTGCCCGAGCCGGGGCATGGTGGCGACAAAGGGATCCAGCTTGAGCACCACCTTGTTGATGCTGTCGGCGGCCTGGCTGAAATTATCGACTGCACCCATCAGGGCCTGCTGGTTGCCCTCGCCCAGCAGCTTGTTGAGTTTGGTGCTGGCCTGCTCGACCTGGTCCATGATGACCTCGCCCTTGTCCAGCAGCTTTTGCAGCAGCCCCGGCTTGAGCGGGATGCGCGGCGGGTCGTCGTCGTTGGGTACCAGCGCCACCGTGGAAGGGCCGTCGTCCTCGAGCTGGATGAAGCCCAGGCCCGTGACCCCCTGCGAGCTGATGGTCGCAAAGGTGGACTGGGTCAGCGGCGTGCCCTCGTCCACTGAAATGCGGATCAGCACGTTGCCTGCGGTCTTGTGGTCGAACCCGATGAACTCGACCTTGCCGACCGGCACGCCGCGAAAACGCACCTGCGCCTGGGGCTGCAGGCCGGAGATGGTCTCGCGCGTGGACAGCTCGAACAGGTTGCGCTCACCGCTGTCGCGGGTCAGCCAGACCGCCAGCAGCGCCAGCAAGGTGGCGACCACCAGCACAAAAGCGCCGGCGGCCAGGGCATGGGCTTTGTTTTCCATGTTGAAACCTCTCTAATAACTGTAGCGATGCATCAAACCGTAAAAGGGTATTCGCGCAGCAGCTCCATCGCACGCTGCCCGCGTTCCCCCAGGAAAAAGTTGCGGATGAAAGGATGCGGAAAAGCGATCACGTCGCGCGGCGGCCCGCTGACAATGACCTTCTGGTCGGCCAGCACGGCGATCCGTGTGCTGAGTTCAAACAGCGTGTCCAGGTCGTGCGTGACCATTACCACCGTCAGTTCCATCTCGCGGTGCAACGAACGCAGCAGCGCGCAAAAACTGTCGGAGCTGTCCGGGTCCAGCCCGGCGGTCGGTTCGTCCAGCAACAGCAACGGCGGGTCCATGATGAGCGCACGCGCCAGCGACACCCGCTTGACCATGCCGCCGGACAGGTCGCTGGGCATCTTGTCGGCGTGTTCGGGCGCCAGGCCCACCATCTGCAGCTTGACCATGGCCGCCTCGTGGATCAGCGCGCTCGGCAAGGTCTTGAGTTCGCGTAGCGGAAAGGCGATGTTCTCCAGCACCGTGAAGGCCGAAAACAGCGCGCCCTGCTGGAACAACATGCCCACGCGTTGCGCGGCGCCGCGTTTGCCCAGCTCGGCCGCGGGTTTGCCCAGCACCGTGATCTCGCCGGCCGAGGGCTGCTCCAGGCCCAGCATCTGCCGCAGCAACACGGTTTTGCCCGTGCCCGAGCCGCCCACCAGCGAGAGGAATTCGCCGCGCACGATGCGCAGGTCCAGGTCCTTGTGGATGACCGACTGCTTGTCGCCGTTGGTGAACACCGTGGACAGGCCGGCAATGTCGACAATGGCGTCGCCGCCCGGTGCAACGCTGCGCGAGGCTGTTGTTGGGGGGGGTGGATGGTCTGCGGCCATGCTCAGATGCCTATGCTCTTGAACAACACGGCGAACAGGGCGTCGACCAGAATCACCACGGTGATGGAGGTGACCACCGAGGCGGTCGTACCCTGGCCCAGGCTTTCGGTGTTGGGCTTGACGCGCAGGCCGAAGTGGCAACCGATCAGCGCGATCAGCACGCCGAACACCATCGACTTGGCGGTGGCGAGGGTCAGGTTGGCAGCGTCCACTGCCGCGGGCAGGGCATCGATAAAAAAGGAGGGCGTGATGCCCATGGCCAGGTCCGCTGCCAGCATGCCGCCCACCAGCGCGGCAATGGTTGTCCAGACGCTGATCAGCGGCATCACCACCGCCAGCGCGAGCGCACGCGGCATCACCAGCCGGTAGCTGTGGGCAATGCCCATGACACGCATGGCGTCGAGTTCTTCAGTCACGCGCATCACGCCGATCTGCGCGGTGATGGCCGAACCGGAACGCCCGGCAATCAGGATGGCCGCCAGCACCGGGCCGAGTTCGCGGATCAACGAGATGCCCAGGATGTTCACGATGAAGGCGTCCGCCCCGAACTGCTTGAGCTGCTGCGAGATCAGGTAGGCCAGCACCACCCCAATCAGAAAGCCCACCAGCGCGGTGATCGGCAAGGCCGTGGCGCCTATGTGGTACAGGTGACCGGACAGATCGCGCCAGGGACCGTCGGCCGGCCGTTTGGCCAGCTTCAGCAGGTTCAGGGCCAGCCGCCCGACCAGCGCGACCAGGTCGGTGACATGGTGAACCACCTCGATCAGGCCTTCACCGAGCTTGAGAAAAGCCTGCTTGAAGCGGGGCGCGGGCCCGACGGGCCGCTCGACGCTGAATTCCGCCACGCGGTCCAGCACGGCGCGTTGGGCGTCATCGATCTCGATTTTGTCGGGCCACTGCCGGCCCCAGTGATTCCACAGGACCTGCGCGCCCAGGTGATCGAGCTGGTCGATCTGGCGCAGGTCCCAGCCCAGGCTTAGCGCAGCATCGCCGCCCTGCGCCTGCAGGCTGGCCGTGAGCGCTTCCCAGACCGGGCGCACCGTTAACGCACCGGCGGTCCATGGCCCCAGCACCCGGCAGGACGCGCCGTCGGGCGATTCCTGTTGGTCGATGTGCGGGACCGAGTCGCCTGCAGCATTGTCCTCCGGTGATGGCATGTGTTTGATGGTGCGAGGTCGGAAAAAAAGGCCGGCAATGAGGCAGCGCCTGCACCGGTGTGCCGCAGTACGCCTGGGGGTTGTAATGAATGGTAATGCAGCACTCTATGTTGCCGCTACAGGCATTTAGCGCCAAAACGCCGTCCTCCTGTCCTACACGGCCAATGCGCCCTTGGAGGCCGCCACGCGACCCGTTCTTAAAAGCAGATGGCGTGCGGGGCGCCGTCTTCTCAGGAGGGTGTGTTGATCGCCGGCGGCCGGGTGGCCGTCTGCGCGGCGCGCAACAAGGGGGACCGGAGAATGATCTGGGCCGTTACGAAGAAATGCTGCTCCAGCGCACGCACCGCGGCGGCTTCATCGCGCTTGAGCACGGCCTCCATCAGCTGGCGGTGTTCACCGCGCACATCACGCTTGTCGGTTTCCAGCGGCGCCGACAAACGGCGGTAACGCTCGCTTTGTTCGTGCAGCAGCGACCGCAGCCGCAGCAGCCAGGGGCTGGGGCAGGCGCTGACCAGCGCCTCATGAAACTCGCGGTGCGAGTTGCTCCAGACCTGGGTCACACGTGTTTCCGCATCTGCCGGCGAGTCCTGCAGGCGCTCCATGCGGTGGGCCGCCGCGACGATCCGGCTTTCCCACTCGACGTCGCCGTTTTTCATGGCCTGCGCCAGACAGAGCGATTCCACCTCCACCCGCGTGCGGGTCAGGTCCAGCAGTTCCTCGCTGCTCACCGGACTCACACGATATCCGCGTTGCGCTTCGGCAATCACCATGCCTTCGGCGCTCAGCCGTGATAAGGCTTCCCTGATCGCGCCCAGGCTCACATCAAACCTTTTTTCCAGCGCGCCGATATTCAGCTTCGCGCCTGCAGGCAATTGCCCATCGAGGATCTCAGCCCGGATCAGACGGCAAACGGTTTCTGCCTGTGTGGGTTTAGCGGCGGTCAGCATAAGAGTGCATTTTATGGGGGTATGTACTAATCTTTGAATAATAGATTATTTGATAAATTATACATATTGAAGCTGATTCAAACGGTCAGCCAGGCCTCACAAGGAAAAACAATGAAACTGGTTCGATTTCTGTCAGAAGGACAAGAGGGGTGGGCGGTCCACAACCCGGCAACCGACAGCTGGCACGGGGCGACCAGCACATCGGCGGTATATCCAGACAGCATCGACGCACTGATCCGTCAGGGGAGCGGCGCATTGGCCGCCGCCGCCGGGGTGATGGCCCGCCAGCCCGAAGTGGACCTGGCCAGCGTTCAGTTTTTGGCGCCGGTGGCGAACCCGCCCAAAATCATCTGCGTCGGGCTCAACTACAAGGACCATTCCGAAGAGAGTGGTTTCAGGCAGCCTGACTACCCCACGCTGTTTTCGCGCTTCAACACCAGCGTGATCGCCCATGGCGACGCGCTGATGCATACCAGCCTGTCGGACACGCTGGACTATGAAGGCGAGCTGGTGGTCGTGATCGGCAAGGGCGGCGTCAACATCTCCCGCGAGGACGCCCTGTCGCACGTGCTGGCCTACTCGGTGTTCAACGACGGCAGCATCCGCGAGTACCAGTTCAAGTCGCCCCAGTGGATGATGGGCAAGAACTTCGACGGCACCGGCGCCTTCGGCCCCTGGCTGGTAACAGCCGATGAACTGCCGCCCGGTGCGCGCGGCCTGCTGCTGGAAACACGCCTGAACGGCCAGACCGTGCAGTCCGCCAATACCGACGACATGGTGTTCGACGTCGAGTCCCTGATCGTCATCCTCAGCGAGGCCTTCACGCTCGAAGCCGGCGACCTGATCGTCGCCGGTACGCCGTCGGGCATCGGCCACGCCCGCGAACCCAAGCTGTACATGCGGCCGGGCGATGTGTGCGAAGTCGAAATCGAAGGCATCGGCCTGCTACGCAACCGGGTCCAGAGCAGAGTCACGGCTTCCTCCCCTGTCAACCACTGAAAGCTCACCATGAAACTGAACCGACTTCTTTGCACCGCCGCCATCGGCGCCACGGTCGTGCTGACCGCCATCGCACCCTCAGGGGCCCTGGCACAGGACAAGGCGCGCACCACGCGTTTTGGCCACGGCATGGCGGACAACCACCCGGCCGGACAGGCCGCCAGGATGTTCTCGGCCGAAATGGAAAAAGTCACCGGCGGCCGCATCAAGACCAGTGTCATCGCCAACCAGGCCCTGGGCCCGGATCCGCAGATGCTGGGCGCGCTGCAAGGCGGTGTCCAGGAGTTCTACACCGGCAGTGCGCTCGGCATGCTGGGGCAGGTCAAGGAACTCGGCTTTCAGGACGTTCCTTTCCTCTTCAACTCGGAGGCCGAAGCGCACGCAGTGTTCGACGGGCCGGTCGGCAAGCACCTCAACGACAAGCTGGACGCCGTCGGCATCCATGTGCTGGGCTGGTGGGAAAACGGCTTTCGCCACATCACCAACTCCAAACGCCCGATCAACACACTCGACGACCTGAAGGGACTGAAGCTGCGCACCCAGCCCAACCCCCTGACGCTGGACGCTTTCAAGGCCATAGGCGCGAATGCCTCGCCGCTGCCATGGTCCGAGCTTTTTGTCGCGCTGGAAACCAAAGCCTTCGATGGCCAGGAAAACCCCATCGTGCTGATGTACACCCAGCGTTTTTACGAAGTGCAGAAGTACATGACGCTCTCCGGCCACGTCTATTCACCATTGATCTTCGCCGTCTCCAAAAAATACTGGGACAGCCTGTCGCCCGCCGACAAGCAGCTGATGACCACCGCCGCTGCGAACGCCACCGCCTTCCAGCGCAAGGCCACCGCAGCCGAAGCCGGCAGCGCCCTGCAAGGCATGAAGGACAAAGGCATGCAGGTCACGCAGTTCTCCGCCGCCGACCTCCAGGCCATCCGGACCCGGGTTCCGCCAGCGATCGCACCGCACCTTGAAAAAATCGGACCCGAGTTCATGACCCTGGTCCGCAGCGAGATCGCACGGGTACGCGCCGGCAAATAGGCCAAGGGCCAGGACGTGCGGACTGCTGCTTCTGGATGCAGCCCGCAGCGTCCACTTGATCGGCTGATGTCCACTCACTCCCTGGCGCGCAGGCGCCCGGCTTTTTCCACGCCCCGATTCTCCATGTCACCTCACCCGCCCTTGCCCCCCGAATTCCTTGACAGCCTGAGGGCGCTGCTTGGCGAGCGCCTGTCCACCAGTGCCGCCGTGCGCGAGCACCACGGCCGGGACGAGTCCATCTTTCACGCCATGCCGCCCGATGCCGTGGCTTTTGTCCGCCACACCGACGAAGTGGTCGCCGCGGTCCGCTTGTGCCAGCAGTACCGCGTCCCCGTCGTTCCCTATGGCGCGGGCTCATCGCTGGAGGGCCACACGCTCGCCGCGCGAGGCGGGCTGACGCTGAACCTGCAGCAGATGGACCAGGTGCTGGCCATCCATGACCAGGACCAGACGGCCACCGTGCAACCAGGGGTGACGCGCAAGGCGCTGAATTCCGCCTTGCGCGACACCGGCCTCTTCTTCCCGGTGGACCCCGGCGCCGACGCCAGCTTCGGCGGCATGTGCGCCACCCGCGCCTCGGGCACCAACGCCGTGCGTTACGGCACCATGCGCGAGAACGTCCTCAACCTCACCGTGGTCACTGCCGACGGCGAACTGATCAGGACCGGGCGGCGCGCCAAAAAATCCGCAGCCGGCTACGACCTGACGCACCTGTTTGTCGGCTCGGAGGGAACCCTGGGCGTGGTGGTGGAGGCGACCGTTCGTCTCTATCCCTTGCCTGAAAGCATCCTGGCCGCCGTGTGCGCCTTTCCCGACATCAACACGGCGGTGCAAGCCGTGGTCCAGGCGATCCAGCTGGGCGTGCCGCTTGCGCGCTGCGAGTTTGTGGACAGCGTGGCCATACGGGCCATCAATGCCTACAGCAAGACCGCCCTGCCGGAGCAGCCGCACCTGTTCTTCGAGTTCCATGGCAGCGCCACCGCCGTGCGTGAACAGGTCGAGCTGGTGCAGGGCATTTGCGACGAAGGCGGCGGCGCGCAATTCCAGTGGTCGCGCACCCCGGAAGAGCGCACCAAATTGTGGGAAGCCCGCCACAACACCTATTTCGCCGCGCTCCAGCTTCGTCCCGGCAGCCGCTCGGTCGTCACAGATGTCTGCGTCCCGATTTCGCAGCTCGCCGACTGCGTCAACGAAACCGCCCGCGACCTGCAGCAATCGGGCATGCTGGCGCCCATCGTCGGCCATGTCGGCGACGGCAACTTCCACGTCCAGATGCTGGTCGATGCCGACAACCACGACGAGCTGCAGGCAGCGGAGCAGCTCAATACGCGCCTGGTTGCGCGCGCCCTGGCCATGGACGGGACCTGCACCGGTGAGCACGGCGTGGGCCTGCACAAGCAGGGGTTTCTGATCGATGAGCTCGGCAGCGGCTCGGTCAACGTGATGCGGCAGATCAAACATGCCATGGACCCGCACAACATCATGAACCCCGGAAAAATTTTTGCGTTTTGACCGTACCGGCCTGCCGGGCCGGACGGTTCACCTCTTACCCAGGACCCCTCCATGAAAAAACTTGTCCACTGGTATTACAAGGCGCTGGAGCTGGCCGTGGTGCTGGCCCTGGCGGCGATGTGCCTGATGGTGTTTGGCAATGTCGTATTGCGGCATTTTTTCGATTCCGGCATCAACACCTCCGAAGAGTTGTCGCGCTTCATGTTTATCTGGCTCACCTTTCTCGGGGCCATCGTGGCGATGCGGGAAGGCGGCCACCTGGGAGTGGACATGGTGGTGCGCCGCCTGTCGGGCAGAACGCAGTTTGCAGCGGTGCTGCTGGCGCAGCTCATCGTGCTGGTTTGCTGCGCCGTGCTCCTGTGGGGGTTGATCCGCCAGCATTCGCTCAACGTCGCCAACACCGGCATGGTCACGGGCATCTCCCTGAGCGTGGTGTATTCGGTGGCCTACCTGTGCGCGGCCTCGATCGGCATCCTGACCCTTGCCAACATCGCAAAGCTGCTGCTGGGCAGGATCACGCCCGCCTCGCTGATCCCGACCACCGACAGCGACTGAGGGCCTTTCATGATCGTCGCCATTTTTGTTCTTTCCCTGCTGGCGGCCATGGCCGTCGGCGTGCCCGTTGCCTTCTCGCTGATGGCCTGCAGCATCGCCATGATGCTGTACATGGATTTTTTCGATGCGCAGATCATGGCGCAGAACATGCTGTCGGGCGCCGACAGTTTCCCCCTGATGGCCATCCCCTTCTTCGTGCTGGCCGGTGAACTGATGAACGCCGGCGGCATCTCGCGTCGCATTGTTGATGTGGCGGGCGCGTGGGTCGGCCACTTCAAGGGCGGCCTCGGTTACGTGGCCATTTTCGCCTGCGTGGTCATGGCTTCGCTGTCGGGCTCGGCGATCGCCGACACGGCGGCCGTCGCCGCCCTGTTGATCCCGATGATGCGCAACGCCGGCTACAACCTGCCGCGTGCTTCCGGCCTGATCGCCGCCGGCGGCATCATCGCCCCGGTGATTCCACCCTCCATCGGTTTTGTGATGCTGGGCGTGGTCGGCAACATCTCGATCACCAAGCTCTTCATCGCCGGCATTGTTCCGGGCCTGCTGATGGCACTGGCGCTGGTGTTGACCTGGGCCTTTCAGGCCAGACGCGATGACATGCCGCGCGGGGAAAAGCTTCCGGTCCGCAAACGCTGGGAAGCCACGGTCGCGAGTGTTTGGGCGCTGCTGCTGCCGGTCCTCATCGTCGGCGGCCTGAAGGCCGGCTATTTCACGCCGACCGAGGCGGCGGTGGTCGCGGTGTTCTACGCCTTGTTCGTGGGCTTCGTGGTTTACCGCGAGCTGCGTGTCTCGCAGTTGTATGGCCTGCTGCTGACCGCCGGCAAGACATCGGCCGTGGTGATGTTCCTGGTGGCCGCAGCGCAGGTGTCCGCCTGGCTCATCGCTGCGGCCAACATCCCGATGGCGGTGGCCGACATGCTGCAGCCCCTAGTGGACAGCCCGATGTTGCTGATGCTGGTCATCATGGGGTTGATCTTCGTGGTGGGCACGGCACTCGACTTCGCGCCCACCATCCTGATCATGGTTCCTGTGCTGATGCCGGTCGTGCGCATGGCGGGCATCGACCCGGTGTACTTCGGCGTCTTGTTCATCATGAACAACGCCATCGGCCTCATCACACCGCCGGTCGGGACGGTGCTCAACGTCGTCTGCGGCGTGGCCAGGCAGCGCATGGAGCCCGTGATCCGCGCCGTGGTGCCCTACCTGCTGGCGCAGATGACGGTGCTGCTGCTCCTGATCGTGTTTCCGCAACTGGTGATGGCGCCCCTGCGGTTTTTGACGCGTTAACGCGCCATTTGGCAAACGGGGCAGCTCAGGACCAGACGGCGTCCAGCGCCTGCCAGGCGCTGGCCACCACCGGCGCCTGCCGCTGCGCCTGAAGGCTTACGAAGCCCAGGACACTTTGCAGGCTGACCTGGTCCGCGATCACCAGGCCGGCGGACTGCGACTCGCGCATGGCGATCGAATCACGCACCAGGCTCAGGCCCACGCCGGACTTCACCAGGTCCAGCATGGACGCCTCCTGATCAACCAGCGCCACCCGCCGCGGCTCGACCGCCAGTGGTTCAAACACGCTGGCCAGCAGGCGGTGGTGGGCCGACGCCGGGGGCGTGGCGATCCAGGGCAAGGCGGCCAGCGCCTTCCAGTCCTTGCCCAGCACCCGTGGGCCCCAGCCGGCCGGCGCCAGCACGCGGTAGGTGAAGTGCATCAACTCCCGGACGGCAAACTGCGGCGCCAGGTCCAGGCCTTGATTTGCTCCTGAATTCATAGCTACTCGCCCTCGTCCGGTGGGGGCTACAGCTTGATTTGCTTGCAAGCCCGCAGGAGGAACAAAAGCTTGCGCCGGACTGCCGAGGTAAAAGCCCACGTCCAGGTCGCCGCGGCCAATCTGCGCCAGCACGTCCCCACTCATGGCCTGGCGCAACTCGGTCTCCACCTGCGGCGAGGTTTCCACCAGCACTTTCAAAAAAGCCCCCAGCCGGGTGAACTCCGGATCGAGGATGGTGCCTATGCGCAGCCGGCCGCGCACCTGGGTGTGCAGGCCGGCGGCGGCGTTTTTGAACTCGCCCTGCGCGGACAGCACCTTTTCGGCCAGCGGCAACAGGGCCGCGCCATCACGCGTCAGGTTCATGCCCTGCGCGCTGCGGGTGAACAGTGTCAGCCCCGTGGCAGCTTGCAGGCCTTTAATCTGCAGGCTGACGGCGGGCTGCGTCAGCGAAAGTGTTTCGGCCGCGCGCGACAGGCTGCCCTGCCTGGCCACCGCCGCAAAAATACGAAGTGTTTGAATGTCCATTATTAGAAATATTTATAACACTTCTGAGAATTTCAAACTGGCGCAAGGGGCTGCATCGGGTTAATCTGCGAATTACTGTTGCCCAAATACATCTGACCAAGCCGATGGAGATCAAGAAATGAATGATATGAGCCGCCCAAATATGAACACGGCCACGCCGACGATAGGCCACGCCATCAACGGCCACACTTTGCCCGGCACCTCCGGCCGGGCGCAAGACGTCTTCAACCCCGCGACAGGGGCCGTGAGCGGGCGTGTGGCGCTGGCCAACGCCGGCGAGGTCGATGCCGCCGTGGCCGCGGGTGTGGCCGCCTTTCCCGGCTGGGCCGACACCCCGCCGATTCGCCGCGCCCGCGTGATGTTCAGGT
>Ga0307516_10004776_pt1 | contig 16522 bp, 7 predicted proteins | sample 19_EM_MG_FD_203310 | JGI IMG/M metagenome (GOLD analysis project Ga0307516, IMG submission 203310) | Populus trichocarpa ectomycorrhiza microbial communities from riparian zone in the Pacific Northwest, United States - 19_EM | ecosystem: Host-associated > Plants > Roots > Unclassified | place...
ACAAACATCATAAAAGAAAAAAGGGGGAATCATACATCATAAAAGAAAAAACAAAAATTAAAGTAGAAAATTTTATCAGTTTATATCAAAAATTTCAAACGAGAAAATGAAACATAATCTAAACAAGAAACTAGAAAAAAAAACCTTAAATAAAAAGAAAATAAATCAAAACTAGTAGTAACAGTAGCAAAAGTATGAACAATACTGGCTCTTTTATAAGATTTGCATGTTATTAACAACTATGAAGTGGCAACAACATTTCTTCCAGTATCATGTTTAAATTTGTTCTTAAAAGAAAATACAATTTGATGTTTAAATCAATAAATGTAGATAAAAAAAAGAGAAATAAAATGAAAGTCAACCGGACTTGTAAATGTTTTAAGGTCCGATTAATTGCCAGCTAAGGTCCGGTTGACTTTTCTCAAACTCCAACATTCGGTTGATGACAAACTCCATCTCTTTCTTCGACAAATTAACTCCATCTCAAATATTTTTAAGGTCCGATTAATTTTTCTTGTCCAAATAATAATCATACATTCTTTCATGGACCATATCTACGATCTAGGTTGAATTCAATTAAACCATTATAGGCCAATAAATCATTTCTAGACATGACTTATGTTCTGACATGCAGTGATTTATTTTACACTTGTTAAATCATCGAATAATTAGAAATGATAAAATTAATTGGATTTTAGAATTTTTAATCAGGTTTAACTCATCCCAGTTCACTCATTATTACCTTATAAATAGTAACTAGTGAATTAAAAAGGAATTAGGGGTAAGTAAAAAAAAAACTGAAAAATTAATTAAACTACAAAAATTAAAAAAACAAATAACTAGAAAAACCGAACTATAAAAAAAACTTATTAAAACGATTACATATTTAAAAAAATATTCGGTTCGGGTTCGGTTTCATAAGCCTAAAACCCAAAAATCTCAATTGAACCGAACCGATTTAGTTAAAAATAAACTGAACCAAACCGAACCTAAATCAAGTCCATTCCAAAAAAAACCTCAAAAAATAGTATAGTTTTTGGTTTTTAATATAAAATAACCGAAACTAAACCAAATCAAAACCGAACAGAACCAAAACCGATGGGTTGGGACCGGTTTCGTTTTGGTTCGGTTTCGATTTTATATTTTATATTTTATAAATTTTAATTTGATTATTTTTATAGATAAAAACTGAACCAGATTGAAAATAATCATCCAAGAAAGCATGAATTTATTATTGCTTTGGGTACAATAGAGGCTCTGCATCCAAGAAAAAAAAAAAAAAAACTAGAAGAAGAGGAAGAGGAAGAGGAAGGAGGAGGAACAAGATTGCCTGTGTTTTTGGTCTTCCCGTTGAACAAAATTGCGAGTACAGTTTTCCTTGTAAATTTGATTGCGGAATGGGAAAAATTGAAGATATATCAACATTTGAGCAAATTGAGTTTTGAGCTGTTGAAATAAAAAAAACCTCAATAAATTATCAGAGATATTATAATAGCGATTATAGTTTAAAGTATTTTTTGTTTAGAAATATATTAAAATAATATTTTTAAAAAAAAAATTATTTTTAAGATTAACATATAAAAAATTAAAAAAAATTAAAAAAAAAATTAATAATTTTAAAAATACAAGTTGGTCCGCGTTTCTAAACTGACATTAAAGAATTTGATATGCTCCTATTCATTTTCATTGAAGCTAGAATTTTCGACATTGGAAATCTCATCTGGCAAATCAACAAAATTCCTTCATATTTTCTGTGACCTGTAACTGCATATTGCCATCATAGCTATGACCAAGGAGTGATTATTTTCAATTCAATTTAGTTTTTATTTAAAAAAATAACCAAACTGATTTAAAAAAAACTGAAACTGATTCAAACTGACTGGTTTCGATTCGGTTCTGTTATTTTATGACAAAAACCAAAACCCAACCGGCTAGTTTCGGTTCAGTTCAGTTATTTTATATTAAAAACCAAAAACTATATTGTTTTTGGGTTTTTTTTGTAATTTTCAATGGGTCTGGCAGCGGTTTGGCTCGGTTTTTCAGTTTGGCTCGGTTTGGTTCGGTTATTTTGGTTTTAGGCTTATAAAATTGATACCAAACTAAACCGGTCAGATTTTTAAATGTTCTTATTGGTTTAATAGGTTTTTTTTTACGGTTCTATTTTTTCAATTATTTTTTTCAGACATCCCTACCACGAACATAAACACCGCTCTCGACTAGTCCATGGCAGCTAGCTGGTTTTCGTATTCCTTATTTGGCTCCAATTCTTCTTGCTTTTCCACATAGAAATGAGTGTATATATTTAGGTACTTGGCTACGAGTGATTTAATTCCGTCACGACCATAATTTTTCCCTGCAGAAGTAAATCCCATCGCCTCAAGAAACACTGCAACTAATCCCTGTTGTAGTCATGGGGCAAAACCCTTCAAATCACTGCTTTGTGCCTTTGATAATTTTGTTCTCCGGTGTGCTACTCCATTTATTCCGTTAACTCCTTATTCTCAGTGTCTGTAAGAATGTGCGAATACATAAAAAGACAATCTGGTTAAACAAATTGATACTGTAATCGAGCTTAGGAAATGCAAATCAAACCTTAGCATAGTTGATACCAAAAACCGCACAGAAAGACTAAAAGAGGATTTTAGATTTTGCTATTGTTGTAGTATCATGATCCTGTTAATAATTATCATAAAGGAAGTGCATAGTTTTTTGTCCATTTATGAATGGATTTTAGATTTTATTGATTTTATTTTTTTAATATTAAATTGATTAAAAATTTTGCTTTGTAATTTTTTTTTAAAACACTATACATAGCTACAGTATTTCCCCACATAGTTTTTTTTATTGATTTATGAAGGGATTTTAGATTTTGTTGATTTTATTTTTTTAATATTGAGCTGGTTAAAAATTTAGCTTTGTAATTCTTTTTCTTTAAAACACTATACATTGTTACAGTATTTTCTCATATAGTTTTTTTTATTATAATATTTTTCAAAATTATTTATCAATTTTATTTTTTTAATATTGGGCTAGTTGAGAATTATAGCTATGGCTTATCTCACAAAACACTGTGAATTGCTACAGTGTTTCTCCATATAGTTTTTTTTTTGTTTTTAATGATTTTTTTCAAAATTGTATTTGTCTATTTTATTTTTTTAATATTGAGCTAATTGAGAATTTAATTTTGTAAAAAAAATTTAAAACATTGTGGATTGCTACAGTGTTTCCCTACATGATTTTTTTTTATGTTTTTTTTGTATGATTTTTTCCAAAATTATCTTTTTTGATTTTATTTTTTTAATATTGAGTTGGTTAGAATTTAGCTTTGTAATTTTTTTCTTTAAAACAATGTGGATTGCTATAATGTTTTCCCACATGGTTTTTTTTGTTGTGATTTTTTTCAAAATTATTTTTGTCGATTTAATTTTTTAATATTGAGTTGGTTGAGAATTACAATTACAATAAAGCTAAATCATGTGGGGAAAGCACTGTAGCTTTCCACACAAAACATTATGGATTGCTACAGTGTCTTTCCACATGGTTTTTTTTTTCCTCTTATGATTTTTTTAAAATTATCTTTGTCGATTTTATTTTTTTAATATTAATCTGGTTAAGAGTTACAATTACAAGTAAGGCTAAATCATGTGGGGACACATTGTAACTTTCCTCACAAAACACTATGGATTGCTACAGTGTTTCTAGCATGGTTTTTTTTATGTTTTTTTTTGTTATGATTTTTTTTAAAATTGTATTTGTCAATTTTATTTTTTAATATTAAGATGGTTGAGAATTTAACTTTGTAATTTTTTTCTTTAAAATACTATAGATTGCTGCAGTGTTTCCATCCTTGGTTTTTTTTTTGTTTTTTTATTATGATTTTTTTCAAAAGTATCTTTGTACAATAAAACTAAATTATATGGGGAAAGCACTATAGCTTTTCTCACAAAACACTGTGGATTGCTACCATATTTCCCTACATGGTTTTTTTTTTGTTGTGATTTTTTTTAAATTATCTTTGTCGATTTTACTGGGGAAAACACTATAGTTTTTCTCATAAAACACTATGAATTGCTACAGTATTTTCTCTTATGGATTTTTTTTCTTTCAAAATTGTCTATCGATTTTTTTTTAATATTGAGCTGGTAAAGAATTTAACTTTGTAATTTTTGTTCTTTTTATTAATTAAAAAAAACTAAATTATATAGTGAAAAGCTAAATCATGTGATAAAAGCATAATATGTTTCCTCTATGAAGTCTACTGCCAAAATTTGGAAAACAAATGTCTCATCAACAAACAGTATTCTATATGCTCGCTGAAATTATCATATCATCTAGAAAGCCCACAACTTTTGATGTTGAGTGGAGTGGGCCCTTCTGGCCAGTTTAGGGTCCATATTATTGCAGTCGTGTTGTGTCAGACCATGAGTGGCCAGCTCATGTCTTGTTGGTGTTAGGGGTAAATAAAAAAAAATTGAAAAACTGATTAAATTGAAAAAACTGAAAAAAATTACTGAAAAAATCAAACCGTAACAAAAACTGATTAAACCGATTAAAATTTTTAAAAAACCGACCTGTTCGATTTTGGTTTGATAAGCTTGAAACCAAAAAAACTTAACCGAATTCAAATCGAGCCAAACATGAAAAACCGAGTAAAACCAAACCAAACTAAAACCGGTCAATTTTAACCTGTTTTAGTTTTTTTAATTGATTTTTTTTCTTTTTTTAATAAAAATCAAATCGAATTAAAAATAACCATGGGATGTTCTCTCCAAAGACAAACCTACCTATTTATACATTTTACAAAAAGAATAAAAGTATTATTAACATATACCAAAAGAATTTGGTTTTTGACTGACCTATAAAATATTAAGATTTTTTTTATGATCATTAAAAGTTTTGAGGATTTTTTTAGGTTTGTTTTTTAAAAAAATTCAAACTTATTATTCAAACTTTTTTTAAAATATTAAGTTTTTCATTGGGCTGCTACATCTGGCCCATGTTATCACTCCAACTTCTTAGGCAACAGCCGCAACACATGAATATGATTAGAATTCTAAGCCTGCCGGGCTTTTTATACCTCTGGATTTGTGGTTGTTTGTTTATGTGATTGTAATTGTTTTTAAAGTCAATCGTAGTTTTATGTTAGTGGATGTGCTTTTATTTATTTCTTTACATTATTTTTCTTTTTAATTTGAATCACTTAATTTGTATAGAAAAAAAAATTATCAATGTTAATTTTAAATAAAGATCAAGGAGCTCCCCACACGCGCGCGCGCAAAATCAAGGCTTTATCCTTGCTTTTTCATGAAAAAATTACACTTAGATGGATTATGTAAAACGAGTGAATGATGAAATTCTATTTTATTTTTATTAATATGAATATCAAGGTTAGATTGTGAATATTTTAATTAATTTTATAAATTTTAAAATTAATAGTGATATAATATTTTAATAATTTTTAAAAAAATCAAACTTATAATTTCTAAAAAGTAAACACGAGAAAATTATATCTTACAATGTTAATTGGATCGAGGCTGCTTTTATATCTTGTAATTTCACCTTATTAATTGCTTCCTGAAATTTATCTCAGTTAATAGGTGTTCCTTCTAAAAAGAATTTATCTCAATTTCACCTTCTAAAAAGAATTTGGTTTTTGACTGAACTGTAAAATATTAAGGTTTTTTTATGGTCATTAAAAGTTTTGAGGATTTTTTTAGATTTGTTTTCTTAAAAAATTCAAACCTATTTTTCCTCTTCGTTCTCATCCTCTAATATTCAATTTATTGAATATTATACTTTTTAATTTATTTTAATTTTTTTAATGAAATTATCTCATTCTTTAGACGGTAAGTGAAATGTTTTTTGATGGCCAAATGCCACCTTTAACAAAGGCGTTGGAAGCATTCTTACATCTGTTTTTTGGTGGCTAAACATGTGTACACTACCGCACAACAGTTGGGCTTTGATAGAATTTTTTTCTTCTCCTCACCTTAGGTTTTACGCATATTTTTTTAAAAATTAAATGTTTCATATCAATTTATATTTATATTAATTTTTATTTTTATTTTTTTATTATATTTTTTATACTCATTTTATTTAATTAATCAAGTTTATTAAATTTATTCAAATCAACAATAGGTTTCAGATTCTTCCTTTTCATTTATAAACGCTATTATCTTAAGCATTTGTTTTTCAATACTAGAAAAAAATTGACCTGAGATACCTTTCTAGTATTATCTAAAGTTTTTCATTGGGCTGCTACATCTGGCCCATGTTATCACTCCAACTCCTTGGGCAACAGCTGCAACACATGAATATGATTAGAATTCTAAGCCTGCCGGGGCTTTTTATACCTCTGGGGCTAAATTAGTCCTGCTCTTAGCCCTTAAACCTACCTGGGTTGCTGGGCCTATCAATAATTTCTGAAAACCTCTAAACAAGACCTTGTGGCATTTGCTCAATAAATAATTTGGTGCTCAAGACCAAATTTCATGAAACAAATAATGGTAGAAAAACACAGGAAAAAGATTTTCAAAAACTTAAGAAACAAATCATTTTGAAATTACTTGTCTCTAGATACCGACGTATAATAAACTAAATAAAAAACTTACTTGTTTTTAGAGCTTTCCAACCAATCCTGTTCACATATAAAATCTTTATATTCTCTGACCCCAAATTATTAAATACTGGATTCATCTTTGTAGCTTCACCACTGATAGTAAACTTTGATAGATCTGTGGCTGTTTGTTTACATTGTGATTGCTTTTAAAGTAAATTGTAGTTTTATGTTTATGTTTGTGGATGTGTTTTTATTTATTTCTTTACATTATTTTTCTTTTTTAATTTGAATCACTTAATTTGTATAAAAAAAAATTATCAGTGTTAATTTTAAATAAAGATCAAGGAGCTCTACACACACGCACACAAAAATCAAGGCTTTATCCTTGCTTTTTCATGAAAAAATTACACTTACATGGATTATGTAAAATACGTGAATGATGAAATTCTATTTTATTTTTATTAATATGAATATGTTATGTATATTTTAATTAATTTTATAAATTTTAAAATTAAAATTTATATAATATTTTAATAATTTTTTAAAAAATCAAACTTATAATTTCTAGAAAGTAAACAAGAGAAAATTATATCTTACATGTAGAATACGATATTAATTGGATCATCATGAGAGGCTGCTTTTATATCTTGTAATTTCACCTTATTAATTGTTTCCTGAAACTTATCTCAGTTAATAGGTGTCTTTTTCACTAGATTCAATTACCTTTATCTTTATCTTTCCCTCTTCAAATTAAAGATTAAAAAATAATAAAAATAATTTTTTAAATTAAAAATAAATTAAAAAGATATTTAGAACCAAATAGATATAATATATAAATATGAGGATAAAGCAAATTTTTTATAAGAATTTTCAAACCATCATTTATTTATGACTTATTTTTCACTCAATCCTCGTCTTTCAACTTTATTAACCAAATACCTTGAATTTAGTTTAAAAAGCAATTAAAAAGTTTAAAAATAAAATTAAAAAAAAAGGTCAAATTTTTAACCGTGAATCCAGAGAGTAAACAATGTTCGTCTAAAGTATTTTGGCAACGTTTTCTATAGTAATATAATAATAATTGTTTTGCTTTTTTCAATTTGAATCACTTTGTATATAATTTTTTTTTCAAATGTTAATTTTAAATAGAAATTAAATCTTAAGAGTATTTAGGAATATAATAATAATTATTTTTTCAATTTAAATTATTATTTTTTTAATATATTTAAAAATATGATAATTATTATTTTTTAAAATATTTTTTTATTTAAAAAAATATATCTCAGCAATAAAAAATATAAGCATTCAAACAATATAAAAATATATAATGTTTTTTTTTTAAAAAAAAGGATTAGATATTTTATCTGCATTGAAATCTGCCTTTGTGGACCACTTCTAAGAAAACCCGGAAAAAAAAAAAAAAAAAAAAAAAAAAAAAAAAAAAAAAAAAAATTTTAAAAACGCAAAAAAAAAAAAACCATTGGATTTTTTTTTTTTTAAAAAAAATTTTTTTTTTTTTTTATTTTAATTTAAATTTTCTTTTTTTCAAAAATTATAAAAAACACCGAAAAAAAAAAAAAAAAAAAAAAAAAAAAAAAAAAAAAAAACTCAAGCTTTATACACGCGCAAAAAAAAGACAGCCTTTGCTTGTATTTAGCTTCATCTATGTGCTTATATGTATAAAGAAGACAAATTTGGAGATGGGTTTGGTGTGTTATTGTTGATATTGGAGTGCGGAACTATGTTGCAGTGAATCACGGAGGCTTTGTACATTTCAAATTTTTGGATGTCATATTACTGGATTGTCCTTGCTACCCATAGAAAGGAGTTGAGCGATGTCCTAATTAGACCATGGATGTTGAGATATTTGTTTATTGGCTGCTGAAAGCTGATATATCTTGACTTCTTGGTGTGTGCAGGCAGCTATATGTATTGCAGTATTGTAGAGGGTAAGGTTTTGTTTTCTGGGTTATTTTTGTCGAAACAGGTAAAAGATTAGGTTTTTCAAGTGTAATTATTGAGTTGTTTTTAGTTATTAAAAAACAAGGGCTAAAGAGAGGAAATTGAGCTGTTCTGTTGTACAGGAGAATTCAGATGATCCATCTAAGTGTATTTCTTTCGCGAAAAAGAAAATTTATAACAAACGCAAAAAACAGTGGAAATAGTATGGATCTGCAGAAAACCCTTTTGTTGCAACTAACAGTTTTAAATATATTGGGTTTTGTCAATTAGGATATTATGTTTTTTTATTTACCCTGATGAAACTTCTTGTTCTTGTAGCCTGTAAAGGGAACACCGATGTAAAACACGGAGAGATGAAAACTGATGGAGCAAAGTGTGCCTGAGGAAGCTTCCTCGTTAATTATTATCAAAATTAGAAGTCAAGTCAAGATTGAACTTCTCTCAAATTTATCCTCTTTTCAATGATTACATAACAAGATTGAGCTTATAAATTTAAGCAGCACAATCCAAATGCACTTGAAATTCTCAGCATTAATATAGTTAATTACTCAATTAAGAAAACCTTGTTAGCGTTTTTTTTAGTCTAGAAAAGCACAAGGATGAAATTGAAAACAATTAAACTATGAGAATAGAGGAAAAATATCAGTAAATTTAAAAGGGCAGAAAATAAATTAGTTTTAAAACCCAATGCCAAAAGTCAACAAGTCAACCTCCTTCAAGTCTTTAACCACTCCTCATTCGTTCCACTTTCCAGCCATGGATAAGAAGATCTGAGGAGTGAGAAGAATTGTTGCCCAAAAAATATTTGTCTTGCTTCGATGATGATTTGCCTGCAAAATCTCCCTTACCCTCTCTTGTGCGTCCCAAATTCTACGCTTCTTGAATATCGTCAACTGAAGGGTATTATTGCCTTTCCGGTCTTTGATTCTGATCAACCCATGCATTGCCGTGCTGTGCTAGAGCTTGTGACCATGGAGGAGAAACGTGATTTTGATTTAGAGACGGAAAAAGGTTTCCAGGTTTGTTTTCATATCAGGATTTAGGAGAATAAGAAAGAGATGAAAGAAAGTAGATTTTCTTAGCATATCGAGTTTGAAGTCAAAGTAATTGTTTTTTCTACTTTTGAAATCTCATAAAATGTGAATTTTCCCCCATTAGCTTCATTTTCTGTGATCTCTGTGTTTGCATTTGCTTCATAAAAGTTTCTGAGGTGAAACAATCTTTAAGCTTTAAATTAGAAGAGGCATTCCTTATTACAACTGCATTAGCTTGAGTCCAAAATCTATGTGCCATTAAATTATATGTGCAAAGAGACATTGGTCTTGTTTGATGGTGCTATAAACCCTGTATAAGCCCAACTGTTTGCAGGCTGCTGATTTACGGATCAATTTACAACCTCGACTTCGTCCTGAGGTATTTATCAGTAGTACCTTACAGATTTTTCTATGCTAAATTAGGTTGTCTTCTGCTTTGTCTAATAGAATTTTTTTTTCCAGTGTTTTTCAAGGGATCAAAGAGCTCAGTTCACAGAAATCGCTAATGTTACCAGAGCTGTATGCCAAACACACAGATTGCCACTTGCTCTGACATGGATTCCTTGTGATTATAACCTGGGGAGCTGTTGATGATATTTCAAGATTGCGTGTCAGATTAGGTAGTTCAATTTTTTTTATGGACATGTGAACTTTCAATAGAGCGTACAGCTTGTCATGCAGATGAGGAGATGCAAGGCTTTGTGCATGCTTGTGAGCAACTATTTCTGAACACAGGGCAAGGTGCTGCTGGACAAGCCCATCGAACATATCTTCCTTCCTTTGAGCCTGATGTGAAGGAAAAGCATGTCAGCGAGTATCCTCGTGCTCATCACGCTCGAAAGTATAATTTGAATGCTACTGGTGGTGGTTGTAGCTATATATTAGAGTTCTTTCTCCCTGTCCTCATGACAGATATTTTAGAGCAGCATGATGTGGTTACAAACCTGAAGCTAAACTACGGGAAACTTGTAAGAGCTTGAGAATGTTTTCAGAAGCAGAATTAGTCGGGGAAAAAGGTTCTAAAGGTAGTAAAAAGAATGCTAAAATGAAACCTGCTCCAAATGCTGATGGTAATATGTTCACCGTATGTGCTAATAATAAAAGACGAAAGGTATCTGAAGTGTGGAATTGGTTCGAAAAGGTTAAAGAAAAGAATGGTGTAGTATGGACCACATGTAAAGGATATCAAAAGAAGCATCCAGGGGAAAGCAAGAAGGGAACTTCAAATCTGCACAAGCACTTAAAATGGTGCAGTATGGGCCATATGTAAAGGATGCAAAAACAAGTATACAGGGGATAGCAAGAAGGGAACTTCAAATCTACCCAAACACTTAAAAAGTTGTTCAAAAAATAGACGGAGAGATGCAAAAACAAATATGGTTGTTCAATGGCGAAGAGAAAGAAGTTATCTAGCATCACCTTCTAAGGACGCGAGTTGTCTGACATCACATGATCCAGATTCTGATGATAAGTTCCGGGGATTCCGTGAGTGGCATAAGCAGAAAGATGATGGCGATGTGGTTGATTCACAAAAACTTTATCTTAATCGGTATTTAGGAGAGCCTTTGGAAAACCCGGATAAGGTTTCAGATGTATTAGTTTGGTGGCGAGTCAGTTCTCCGAGATTTCCTACACTTTGTAAAATGGCTCGTGATTTCCTAGCGATTCCAATATCAGCTGCTGTATCAAAGTCTTCTTTCAGCGGTGCAGTTGCTTTCAAGGGCTTCAGGCCAGAGATCATATAGAGGCTTTAATATGCGGACAGGACTGGTTGGAAAGCCCTGAAAACAACTGAGTTCTTCACTGTCTACAGACAGGTGAATCCAAAATGATTCTTCCCCCTAAATTTCTGAACATCGTTTTCCTGTTTTTTTTCCTTCCATTATTTGTTAATGAAATTTGGCTGCAAAGTCACACACTTCCCTTGTAATGATTATTAACAGGGTCATGACGCTAAAACAATAGCAAAAGCTAAATTTGATTTGCATTTCCTAAGCTTGATGCTGCAACGTTGATCAAATATAGTATCAATTTATTTAACCGGATTGTTTTTTTTTAGGTATTGCATATGTCTTACGCGTTGACAACATGTGAACGTGATTATTCTGTTGTAACTATAGTTTTGGTCACCCGAAATTGAATGGAGGGCACTGGACATGAAACCAATATCGATAAAATGTTAAAATTTTATGGGATGATCATTTTTCTGAATTTGTTCTTGTCATCCATATTTGCAGGAGCAAGGAAGGGATTTTTGGTTCTTCTCTGGTCTACTTAAATGTGAGATCTGACTCACTTGTGAAGCAAATGTCTAAATATCTGGTTGGTCCGTTTACAGTGAGCAAACCTATGAATCCAGAGGATTTGATGTTAATCCAATACGTGCTGAATGGGAGATCAGATTTTTTTCTCAGAGTTCTTGTTTGCTTAGCTGAACGATTTTAAGCTCACCTGTTCTATACTTGCTTCTGCTAATGTGATTGTTGTTCAATGCAATAATTATTATTTAACTCGGCGGGAATTATGCCCCGTGAGACCATAGACCTGGCTTGATGATAACGTCCTCTCTACATTCTTAGCTCATAGATACTACATAAGAAGTTTGAAAGGCCCATATTATGCTGTATTGATCAATGGTTATACATAATAACGTGATTGCACTGAATTTCAACATGCAAATACAAACATTGACAGAAAAAAAAAAATGCCATGTGACGCTCGTGTCTAGTAGCAGAAATTGCAGATTGCAATAACAAGCAACGAAATGGCATAGATTATCCAAGTAGCCCCCTTGAGACCAGGGGGGAATGGGATTGAAATGATGATGAAAAACACGGTGGCTGCCAGGAAAACTGCGACTTTACCCAACACTTTGGATGTCCTTGGAAACTTGGCGGGGTTGATAAAATGTGAAACAAAGAGGCAAGAAAAGATAATTGCAACAAGGACACAGACTGAATGCAAGGAATCGAGTTTGGAATCAGTAGGTTGGTGAAAATGAAGGGCTATTTCAAGTCCTGTTGTCAAGCAGTTGCTTATAAGCGTCTTTTGCCATTCCATTTCCTGCCTAGCATGGAACATGTTGACCAGCTCTTCTTCTTGGTTCATGGTGGGACGTGGTAGCTGCTGTGATTCCAATTGTCCTGCTCCATGCCAGAGTCGGGACACAGATTGTGGAATTGAAAGAATAAAACCCTTGATAACTCGAGCACCATTCTCCATGGTTTTCCTGTGCTGTATGTTATAAAGCTTGAGAAGACTGGGAAATAATTTATAAGAAACGAAAAAAACTGTCGGAATAGTATGCTTGTAATACCTTTATAAAAGTTTTTTATATATATAATTTATAATAGTTTTTTTTTTTATTTGAGATTTTTACCTTTCGTTTAAAAAAAATTTTGACTGTTTTTTTATCGAGAAAAGAATCACCTGAATATTCAGCTTTATTTGCAAGAATACTTATGGTATACAGTAAGTGCAGTTCTTTCCTCAGCTCTTCATTAATTTGATCGTGGGTCTATCTTGTTTCACCAGGCTTTGTTGTTTGCTTTGTGGGGGTTTGAATATGAATACTGCTTGCAAGAATTGTGGCTATTTATATACTCGAGGGGCTTGGGCTTCGGTTGTGTTAAACCGTAGCCCCACGCCCAAGTAAACTGCCACGTGGAAGCCTGGTTCTTCTATGGTCTCCTCAAATGTGAGATTTGACTCACTGAGAAGCAAATGTCTAAATATTTGGTCGGTCCGTTTACAGTGAGCAAACTTACCAGTTCAGAGGACTTAAAGATAATCCAATATGTCTTTGATTCTTCACTGATTGAGAGGTCAGATTCTTTCCCCCCAGTTATTGTTTGCTTAGCTGAATGTATTTAAATTCACCAGTTGACCTATTCTGTATTTGTTTCTGCTAGTGAGACTATTGTTCATTGCAAGAATTATCATTTATCTCGGAGGGAACTATACTCACTGAGACCACAGATCTTGCTTGATGATAACATACTTTCTACGATATCTGATGCCATGACTTTAGTTAAGACGAAGATGGATGATTCTGTAAGTCCTCTCTCTTCTTCTTTTTTAGTTTTTTCACAGAGAGAAACAATCAACTCAAAAGCTCAGAGAGAATGCACACAGAAAAAAATGCAAAAAAACTTGAAATTATTGCTGTAAACAAGAAAGAATAAAAAGTGACACTAGGGATTTTGACCTTTTTTTTCTTTATCGAGAAAAGAGACAGATCGAGAATCACCTGAATATTCAGCTTTATATGCCAGAATACGTATGGTACACCGTCAGTGCAGTTCTTTCCTCAGCTCTTCGTTAATTTGGGTCTATTTTGTTTCACCAGGCTTTGTTGTTTGCTTTGTTGGGGTTTGCATCTGAATGCTGCTTGCAAGAATCATGCCTATTTATATACTTGCGGGGGCTTTGTCCTATTCAAGGGTGGTGCCACGAATTTTCCTGGACTGTCCAGAAAAAATATATAAATTAATCATTAACTTATATATAAAATTTTTTTAGCAATATTGTAAAAAACATCAATTTTAAATGTTTTTTTAAAAAAATTATATTTTAAAATAAAGCCAAGTATAAAGAGTTTCACTATCTCATCACTAAATTTAGAATTTAATTATTCCAACTAAAAATCTATTATTGAATTAAATATATCATAATGATAATGTTGGTAAATTATTACTAGTTTTTGTTATTAACATAAATAACCTCTAGTTTTTTTGTACGAAGCATTTATATGTGGTATGTTAATTTCATATTGTGTGCAAATAAATTACATATATGCAAGGAAATCAAATCCAGCAACTCTCAAATTCGAAGCAATGCTTTATTAGTTAGCAAAACATAAGATATAATTAAATTAATTTTCAAGATCACAAATAGAAGTTATCTTTTCCAAGAAGACAATATTTTATTTTTATATAATAAAAGATAGGCTGTTCATATCTAAATTTAAATTTAATGAAAAATATTCAATTTTCTCAATTAGGATTTCACTAGTATTTTATTTAGGTTATTTACTAATAACAATTTTATCTTCCCGATTAATATTTATCTTTTCTATTTTATAAGAGAATTTATTGTAAAAGCTCATAAATTATCATATAAAATAATTAAATTTTAATAAATATATTAACAAGATTTAGTTAATTAATATCACTAGAAAACTGGTTAGTTTTTAAAATTTTAACCGAACCAAGATTAATATATTTAATAATATCTTGCTTTTAATACCATAATATATATTAACTAAAATCTTTTAGTCTATGTATGTGAAATCCAAAATAAATTTATATTTTTTAAAATATTAAATATAAAGGAAAGAATATAATTTAATTATTTTTTTATGAAGATATTCAAATTCATAATTTGTTGGATAAAAGATAGATTATTTATATATAAAAAATTAATATTTCAACTAAATTTTTACCGAGTTATGCGTTTTGGTTATTTACTAAGAATTATTTTGCAATCCTAAATAATATTAGATGAGAATAGTTTTGCCAAGTTAAGGGGGTTTTTTTTAATGAGAATATATTTAGAAAAAAATAATTTAGATCCATTAGAGCAATAAGAAAACTTTATTTAGAACTTATTAATTGCTGTACTTAATTGCTGCATTTGTGTGTAAATTAGAGTTTTGAATACTGTAGGTGTACGTGCACCTCAGCCTTGTACACCCCTCCGTTTATGGTCGTAGCGCTGGCTGGAAAAGAACGTGTCAGCCCCTAAGCGCATGTGCCGGTGATCAATAAGTCTAGCATAAGGATCCAATTTTATTGGGTCTTTAATCAAGACTCAACGTTCATGAGTACTAAAATTCTAAATATTATTATTTGTTTTAGAAATATTATTATTTTTATTATAATTAATATTATTAAAAAAATAATTAATTAATATTTTAAAAAATATTATTATTTATATTATAAAGTTTTATGGAATCTTTTATAAAATAAAAAGTGAGCCCGTGACGTAGCATTATTAAAAATATTTAACAATTCTAAGTATTAATATAAAAAATATTATAATTTGGGTTATCAATATTATTATTTTTCTTAGAATACAAAGTATTCATCTCAAAGATATTATTATTTTTGTTATAATATTATTATTTTTATAATAATTCAAAGTTTTATTATAAAAAAATATTATTATTTGTGTTCAAAATATTCTTGGAATTAAAAATAGTAATATTTGTGTTATGAATATTATTATTTTTACTACAATAAAAAGTATTAATATTAAAAATATTATTTTTTGTGTTATAAATATTATTATTTTTATAATAATCAATATTATTGATAAAATAATTACTAAAACAGAAAAAAAAAATATTTTTAATATTGAAAAACAACCAAATATTTGATTTGAAAAGTAAAATTAAAAGTTAATATTAGTATTATTAGTATCATCATTAATAAATTTTTAAAAATTAGTATTATTATCGAAGAAAAACCACGTGGGGACACGTGACGCTTGGGCTTCTGTATGGGGCTGGGCACACCCCCAGCGCACACGTGGCGCTTGGGCTCCTGCCTCCATGTTGGGCAAACCCTGTGTACATGCGGTGCTTGGGCACGCTAAGACCCAATTATCATTGAGCCCTACTTGCTGCAGAACCCAGAAAAACCTTAGGTCATTGGATGTTAGACTTGGGTCCTGACATGAGCCTTGATCCTGTTATTGTCAAGACCCAATTTTTTATGAAAATAAAAGGTGAGCCCACAATGTGCTGCATGCCACCTAACTAGTATATAATAAAGGATTTTAAATTTTATATTGAAAAAATAAAATATTTTTCTAATAATTATATAGTGAGTTTTAAAAAGTATTAATAACTAACTAAAAAAATATGAAAAAAGAAGGGTATAGAAGAAAAACCACATTTGAAAAAAAAAAACTTCAGGTCTCGCCCGGGTTTGCCCTAGTCGTCCAGGTTATGGGTTGACCCGCC
>Ga0307516_10004777_pt1 | contig 16520 bp, 27 predicted proteins | sample 19_EM_MG_FD_203310 | JGI IMG/M metagenome (GOLD analysis project Ga0307516, IMG submission 203310) | Populus trichocarpa ectomycorrhiza microbial communities from riparian zone in the Pacific Northwest, United States - 19_EM | ecosystem: Host-associated > Plants > Roots > Unclassified | place...
TTGCGGCTGCATCAAGCAACCTACCAAAAGATCTTCTCTGCATGCCAAATAACTTTCAGTTGAATTCTGGTGATGTGCGGCATTCACGTTTTGTTGATAGGGACAGGTATTGGGCTGGCAGCGCTCATGGGCGGGTATGCCGGTGATGCCGTCGGGGATGCCGGTGACGGCGTCGGGGATGCCGGTGATGGCCTTGGGGTTACAACTGCATCAAGAGACCTACCAAGAGAGCTTCTCTACATGCTAAATAGCTTTCAATTGAATTCTGGTGATGTGCGGTATTCGCCTTCTGTTGATAGAGACAGGTGTCTGGCTTGCGACGCTCACGGGTGGGGATGGCGGTGATGATACTGCGGATGCCGGTGATAATGACGGGGATAGAACTGCATTAATTCACCTAGTGAGAGATGTTCTTTACATGCTAAAGAACTATTATATCAATTCTGGTGATGTGCGGTATTCGCCTTCTGTTGATAGCGACAGGTATCTGGCCGGCGACGCTCACAGGTGGGGATGGCGGTGATGATAATGGGGATGTCGGTGATAACGATGGGGATAGAACTGTATTAATTCACATAGCGAGAGATGTTCTTTAAATGCTAAATAACTTTCCTTTCAATTCTGGTGATGTCCGGTATTCGCCTTCTGTTGATAGAAACAGGCATCTGGCTGGCAGTGCTCACATTGGGGACGTATGTCTTTGCTGCTGATGTGCAGCATGCATTGCGGACAATGTAACGCCAACTTTTTACCCACGCCATTTGTACCACAGGTCGTGTTAAATGCTTGCGGGAGTCGGTTTACCCACTGGGAATGACCTTCACCTCAGCTCCGGTGCACATGCAGCGTCGGCTTTGTCGCTTGATGTGGGAACCTATTGATCGCAGCAGGTCGTACCTGAGCGACGAAGCCATTATTGCACGCAAAATTATAACGTTGTAGAAAATCATGAAGTAAGAGGACCTGTTTCTCTGATACACAGGATACCTCATTACCAACAGCGTAGACACCCACTTAATTTTTCGCTCGAACTGCGTGGCGATAATGATTGCTAGTGATTAAGTATTCACTAGCATACATGGCAAACAAGCAGCTGTGCATTCACTTTTGTTTGGGAGGGCCTGGGCGCAGGGCACAAGAGGAGCTTACAATGAGCCGCCTCGTGCGGACTGCGGCCAGCAAAACCAGGTAAAATGTACGCTGCCATTATCTGTATAGATGGCATGCGAGTATGAATAAACAAAAAAAAAATGGCAAACAAGCAGCGAAGACATAATCTTCTGCCAAATGGAAAGGACTATACCGCTATAGCAGGGAGAAGATGGGAGAGTTCTTTGTTACCCAGTCTACCTTGCCAGCCCATACGTAGACCCCCGCTGAATGTCGTACTCAAACGGCGAGGAGATAACGATTCGCAGTGTATCGTCAGCAGTTTGCACAAGAGAAACAAACTGATAAACATTCGGAACATCCATATCTATCTCCACCGACACAAGGTGAATACCGCGGATGACCAGAATTGAAATCAAACTTCTTTGGCATGTAAAGAAAGTCTCTCGCTATGTGAATTAATGCAGTTCTATCCCCGTCATTATCACCGGCATCCGCAGTATCATCACCGCCATCCCCACCCGTGAGCGTCGCAAGCCAGACACCTGTCTCTATCAACAGAAGGCGAATACCGCACATCACCAGAATTCAATTGAAAGCTATTTAGCATGTAGAGAAGCTCTCTTGGTAGGTCTCTTGATGCAGTTGTAACCCCAAGGCCATCACCGGCATCCCCGACGCCGTCACCGGCATCCCCGACGGCATCACCGGCATACCCGCCCATGAGCGCTGCCAGCCCAATACCTGTCCCTATCACCAAAACGTGAATGCCGCACATCACCAGAATTCAATTGAAAGTTATTTAGCTTGTAGAGAAGATCTTTTGGTAGGTCTCTTGATGTAGTTGTAACTGCAACGCCATCACCGGCATCCCCAGCGCCATCACCCCCATCACCACCATCTCCACCCGGGAGCGCCGCCAGCGCAATACCTGTCTCTATCGACAAAAACGCAAATGCTGCACATCACCAGAATTCAACTGAAAGTTATTTAGCATGTAAAGAAGATCTTTCGCTATGTCGCTTGATGTAGTTGTAACTCCAGCGCCATCACCGGCATCCCCAGCGCCATCTCCACCTTCACCACAGGAGCGCCGCCAGCGCAATACCTGTCCCTATCTACATAACGCGAATGCCGCACATCACCAGAATTCAATTGAAAGTTATTTAGCATGTAAAGAAGATCTTTCGCTATGTCGCTTGATGCAGTTGTAACTCCAACGCCATCACCGGCATCTCCAACGCTATCACCGGCATCCTCAGCACCATCACCACCATCTCCACCCGGGAGTGCCGCCAGCGCAATACCTGTCCCTATCTACATAACGCGAATGCCGCACATCAACAGAATTCAATTGAAAGTTATTTAGCATGTAAAGAAAATCTTTCGCTATGTAGCTTGATGCAGCTGTAACTCCAGCGCCATCACCACCATCTCCACCCGGGAGTGCCGCCAGCGCAATACCTGTCTCTACCAACAAAAGGCAAATACCGCACATCACCAGAATTCAATTTGAAGTTATTTTGCATGTAAAGAAAAAATTTTGCTGTGTCGCTTGATGCAGTTGTAACTCCAGCGCCATCACCGGCATCCCCGCCCGTGATCGCCGCCAGCCCAAAACCTGTCTCTATCAACAAAAAGCGAATGCCCCTCATCACCAGAATTCAATTGATATCCATCTCATCGCCGCTCCCAAATGCCATACTGTCCATCTCTCGCACTCCATTGTTCCACCGCTCAATTGATTCCTCCTGTTCTTCAACCCACATCCGCAAAAAACCGGCCTCTTGCAACTGATGCAGAATGTCATTGACTGCGAAAAAAGTTTCGATGAAGGTGACCAACGTCATACGATGTCTTCGAAGGCAGTTAAGTACATCCTGAACTTTCGCATCTTCGGAGGCCATAATTGTGTTACGTCTCCAGTCGTTGTGTTTCTTGATCTCTGTATGAGTTATGAGTGGACAATTTTCCCAAGTTTAAGAATGACTACTTTCGGTACTTACTTGTGGCGCTGATGACAGGTTTAGTGTTGGTTGGGGTTCAAAAAAAAAAAGGCTTGTTGTTTTCAACTTTTCGGGGATGACTTAATCCAGACTTATTCACGGAGTGTGACAAATGACGAGGAATGAGGCTAATGTCACGTGTGACACCGAGTAAGTCTGGTGCGAGACAAGTGGTAATTGTATACCACGAAACCACACCCCGACGTGAAAACTAGCGAAATGTGGCACCGGTGATTTGAATTTTGAACCACTCATCAATTCTTTGGTGTGGGCTATCGCTACATTACACCAGATCCTCCTCACAAAGGGCGGCCAACATCTGCTCAATGGTTTAATATCCTCCTGCGTAGCTGCGATCATCCCATCCTTCTGCCAGCTTTTCAAGCACTCAACAGCCTCAAGTACATCCCCCATACGGCAACGGCGATCTGAGAGAGTGATCTTGGCAACGCTGAACACACGCTCTGGCTCAGCGCTCATTGCAGGGAGAGTGAGATATGTCAAAGCCATTTGGGCAAGATCCTTCCAGTAGGGTTCTCGCTCATTCATATACTGCAGGGAGGTGAAGGGTGGGCTCTGAGGTTGTCTTTCATCAGTACGCTTTTGCGAAGCGGTACCACTATGAGCCTGATGGTGTTGGCTGGCTTTTTTTCCCCGAGGACGCGGCATGTTGTGATGAGTGGGTATTATGGTATGATGGTATTGGTGGTGAGAGATTTATTGTTGTCAGACTTGTGTCGACTATTTTATCGTCACGCCACAATTGGACCCCACCAGAGGCTAAGAAAAACGTCGACTATTCTCGTCACGCCTCAACTGGACCCCGTTGGAGGCTAAGAAAAAAAGAGCTTTTTATATCCAGCGTTATCCCGACGTCGGCCGACCTAGACAGGTAAGGTCGGGATCGGTCTAATTATATCCCAACCGACCAACCCTTAGTCGGGATCGGCTTAATTTTATCCAGACCGAGAAATCGCAGGTCAGGTCGGGGTCTTAGCAGACTGACTTGGACCGGTCTGCTGACATGTCTGGTCTATGTAGAACACTGAGCGTGTCAAGGCAGATGTCGTCTGGATGCAGTGCGTATCTTACGGATGCAGAGTGTCAAGGCAAATGTCTTCCAGATGCAGAGGGTCAAGGCAAATATCTTCTGGATGAAGTGTGCCACAGCGAAGCGCGTCCGGTCTGGGTTTGTCGGGGCATTTGCCATCTGGACGCTGCGCGGGTCTTACGGATGCTGCATGTCACGGTGTGACACTGGAACGTCCGGTCGACGTCGGAGTGACGGTAATATCGTACTAGTCAGGTTTCTCGATAGTCACGAAGGAGATGGGGTGCGTGCGGTCTTCGCCGGCGTTCATCTATTGTACAAGATAACACCCCACATGATCATCCTTCTAAAATCGCCCACCGTTAAGGGATTCACAGCGAACAATCTAAGGGGTTCGGTTCAGTATTGGAATCGCCCGCCGGCTCGCGCATGGCTCACGTGGCGGAGCGCAGTGGCGGATCGTTCAGATCGAGACGGGCTCGGCGGCTTACCCGATGGCTCGCTCGTATCGCTTCAGTAGGTGGCTCGAGACGGGCCCGGCGTACTGCCTGACGGCACGCTCGTATCGGTCCAGTGCGACGTATCATCTGACACATGTCCGGCAGCTTGCATATTGCGCTTCGGTTCAAGACGGGCCCGGCGGCTTGCTCGACGGCTCACTCGTGTCGCTTGCAGATACCGCTCTGACGGACAGTTCGGGCCCGGCCACTGGCCCGACGGCTCGCTCGCATCGCTTGCGGATATCGCTTCGGCGGATGGTTTGGATCGAGGCGGGCCCGGCGTACTGCCTGACAGATTGCTCGTGGCACTTCGGCTCGAGACGGGCCTGGCGGCTTGTCCGGCGGCTCGCTCGTATCGCTTCGGCGGATGGTTCGGTTCGAGACGGGCCCGGCATCTTGCCCGACGGCTCGCTCGCGGCACTTCGGCGGATGGTTTGGTCGAGACGGGCCCAGCGTACTGCCCGACGGCTCGCTCGCAGCGCTTTGGCGGATGGTTCGACGCATGCCCGGTAGCGTGCCCGACGGCTTGCATATATCGTTTCGATTCGAGACAGGCCCGGCGGCTTGCCCGACGGCTCGCTCGTATCGCTTCGGCGTATCTGCCAAGCGGCTTGCGCGGCAACTGCCTCACAGGTCAGATAAGGTAAGGAATACGCTCGCACACCAGACCCTCCTGGGTGCGGGCCGGAGCCCGAAGCTACTCGTCCCGGTTGGGGTGTAGATGAGGAGAGATGAGGTTTCATGCAGCCAAGCGGGGTGTCTGGACCCAGAGTGGTCTACCCCTCTTTTGGGAGGTGGTATGACCCCGCACTGTTCAGTTCCACTCGTTTGCTATTCAACCCCTCATCTCCCGGAGTCAAACTCTTACAGCCGGTCTTCGGCCGTGAGCTAGACTCCATTCCTTATCTCCCACCTAGACTCTTGAGCCCCTCACGTATCCTTTCATCTCCTTCCTGATCAACTGTCATCCCGCTCGTCGCTGAGGCGAATCGTCGATTCGGTGGGTCGTTCGGTGCAAGTCCGGCGGCGACTTGGCGGCTTACGAGTATCGCAGTAGCAGTTCGTTCGACGCAAGCCCGGCGGTGGCCTGGCGGCTTGCGGGTATCACAGTAGCGGTTCGTTTGCAGCTCGGTGGTGACGATGCGCGCGATGAATCGCTCGGTTCCGTGGTGACGACTCGCTCGACGGATCGCTCGTTGGGGAAAGGTTGTTGACTCGATGTCTGGGTGACACGTAGATGGTCCGTTCACCGTTTGACGATTGAAGTGATGATTCTGCTGATGATTCCGATGCCAACCGCTTGTCGGCGGGAAGTCGTATAAGTATCCGGCACGGCAAAGTCACATGCTGCGGGTAACTACCCTGCACTGCGACGTGAAAACTCTTCACCTTGGCACTAGAGTTCATCAGTGTATCACGAATAATCTCTCGATTGGATCGGAAGGTAGTGCTTACACGTATCCTCCTGTGAGTGGCCAGAACAGGTGCCTCACCTTAAGTTCTCTCGTCGCGGTTGGGTGATACGATTGGGTTGCGTGTGGGGTTGATTTCATTACTTGACTGGAGCCTGCAGCAATGAGCCCTCAACCATACCAGCTAATCCTTCTCGGCCGCAACAGGCACCAAGGTATAGCTCTGCCCCATATCGCTCGCAACAGACTCTCGAACTGTTCCTGAGGTGCGGTCCTGTACCGGTATTTGCACTTTCCCGAACACGAGCCAGTACTTGGTCTGGGGCTACCCAGCGCTACAGGATCGGCTTGAAGTCAAGCCTCCGCTTCAGTATTCGGTCAACTCGACGTCCCTCGCCTTGGTGCGGCGTATACCCTGCATTATAATCGTTGTAAGCATCTCGGATAAGTGGGGGATACACTCACGCTGTCGTGCACTGGCAACGCCCAGAGTTCATCGCCATAATCGGGTGTCCATGACGAGGATGCGAGTGGTAGCATCATCCCTCATGTCTCCTGATGACGGGGTGCAACGGTATCGCCTCAGGCCTTCGAGCCGTCTGTGTGACACTGGGGTTGTATCGTAACAGGAGTGTGAAGATAATCAAAGGTAATCAGGCTACTTTCGAGAATTCACAACGGAATAATCTTAGATCTTGTGTGTGGGTTTCAGTGGTAGTGTTCGGTCTGTCTCCTCCTCTGCCGGGGCGAGAGGTTTTTGGCTTATATAGGTCCGGGGCGGGCTGAGATTTTGTGACTCGGGCCAACTATTCCTCCGAGGTCGACGAACCCCCACCTGAGCGTGGGCCCATCTGCGATCCTTATTGGTCCTGGTCGGTTCTGGTGATAAGGTGAGAGGCCAGGTCCGATTCATCAGGAAAAAAAATGTGCGTCCGGACGCACAGGCTGCGTCCTGACGCACCAGGCACTCGGGACGCTCTGGACGCACCCTGGCAGCGCACATACTGCTCCCAAAGCAAAACGCACTGGCAATGTGAATTCGGACGCAGCTCGCCACGGCACCATGCACCCGGACACAGCTCGCCACGGCATCTGCTTACCGGATGGAGCGTGGCAGGGCATTTTCATTCTGGACGCATGGTGTCATGGTATTTTCCTTCTGGACGCACAGTGTCAGGGCATTTTCCTTCTGGACGCAGCCGTGTCAGGGCATTTTCCTTCTGGACGCAGCCGTGTCAGGGCATTTTCCTTCTGGACGCAGCCGTGTCAGGGCATTTTCCTTCTGGACGCAGCCATGTCAGGGCAAATGGCATCCGGACGACGCGTGTCATGGCACCGTGGTTACGCTGGCTGTCAAGGCATGGAACATCGCAGCAAATACTCGCGTCGCATTCACAAACACGCAGCGGGTTCCAGGCATAGTGACTCAGTCCAGTTCTATTCTTTATATCTAATGTACATCTATATATGCTACTACCACACTTCGCATTTCCAGCACAAGCACCCAGCGTCACATCCATCGCCGCTGTTTTTGACGCGCGTAGCATTGCTCGGAGTGTCGGAAACAAAGGAAAGTTGGCAAATACGATACGATGCGATGAGCCCGACGCGATGAGCCCGAAGCGATGAGCACGACGCGATGAGCACGACGCGAGGAGCATGACGACTATGAGGAGGATGGCAATGAGGACGTCGGCAGCGTGGACGGTAGCGAGTAGGACACGGCGAGTATGAGGGCGAGTAAGACGTGACAAGTATGGGAGCGAGTAGGACGCGACGAGTATGAGAGCGAGTAGGACGCAGCGAGGATGATAGCGAGTAAGACGCAGCGAGGACGATAGCGAGTACGACGCGGCGAGTATGATGGCGAGCTTCATGGCATGGTTAGCACAGCTCTCAGAGTGACAGAGACACTGGGAAGTTGTAGAATACACAGTGACGAGTCAATGTCAATGAGGGTGCCGGCGGCGAGGACGATAGCTAGTAGGAGGCGGCAGCCACGATGGCGAGCTTTGTGGCACGGTTAGCACAGCTCTCCGAGTGACAGGAACAGCGGTGGGAGCTGGTACAATACGATGTGATGAGTATGATGTCAATGATATTGCTGGCAGCGAGAACGATAGATAGCGAGTAGGACGTGGCGTGTATGATGTCAATGCAAAGCGCCAAGCCATTACCAACAGTTGCGCTTGCGCAAGGTTCGGCGTCCTCATCGCTCCTAGACCCCTTTTTTCTTCTCCTTTCACCTCGTCCTAGATACTCGTCGTCGTCCTACCATGCCATAAAGCTCACCATCGTGGTCGCCGCCTCCTACTAGCTATCGTCCACGCCGCCGGCACCCTCATTGATATCGACTCGTCACTGTGTATTCTACAACTTCACGGTGTCTCTGTCACTCTGAGAGCTGTGCTAACCATGCCATGAAGCTCGCCATCATACTCGCCGCGTCGTACTCGCTATTGTCCTCACCGCGTCTTACTCGCTATTGTCCTCACCGCGTCCTACTCGCTCTCATACTCGTCGCGTCCTACTCACTCTCATACTCGCCGTGTCCTACTCGCTATTGTCCACGCCGCCGGCGTCCTCATTGCCATCCTCCTCATAGTCATCGTGCTCATCGCGTCGTGCTCATCGCTTCGTGCTCATCGCGTCGTGTTCATCGCGTCGTGCTCATCGCGTCGGACTCATCGTGTCGTGTCGTATTTGCCAACTTTCCTTTGTTTCCGACACTCAGCAATGCTACACGCGTCAAAAACAGTGGCGATGGATGTGACGCCGGGTGCTTGTGCGGGAAAGGCGAAGTGTGGTAGTAGCATATATAGATGTACATTAGATATAGAGAATAGAACTGGACTGAGTCACTATGCCTGGAACCCGCTGCGTGTTTGTGAATGCGATGCGAGTATTTGCTGCGATGTTCCGTGCCTTGACAGCCAGCGTAACCACGGTGCCATGACACGCATTGTCCGGATGCCATTTGCCCTGACACGGCTGCATCCAGAAGGAAAATGCCCTGACACAGCTGCGTCCAGAAGGAAAATGCCCTGACACAGCTGCGTCCAGAAGGAAAATGCCCTGACACGGCTGCGTCCAGAAGGAAAATGCCCTGACACCGTGCGTCCAGAACGAAAATGCCCTGCCACGCTCCGTCCGGTAAGCAAATACCATGGCGTACTGCGTCCGGACGCATGGTGCCGTGGCGATCTGCGTCCGAGTTAAGCAGGTTGCGTCTGAAACGTCCAGAGCGTCTAGTGCGTCCCGACGCTACGGACGCAATTTTTTTTTTCCTGATGTTGGCACTGCGGAATTCCCTCAGTTCTAGACTGAACAGAACTCCTGTGGTCCGCTAGCCGTCTGGAGCTGGGTGGCTATGAAAAACGAGCTCTCGGAAGAGTCTCGACTGAGCTCTCTGGAGAATCTCGTCCTAGCACCTTCCCTCTCACGCCTCCGGTTGCGGTGGCCACCTCTCCGGAATTAATCCTTACGACCGATTGGTGGTCGTAACCTTTAACTCCATTCTTATCTCCCACTTAGACTCTCTATGGTCCACTTATGAAATAGCTAGCGACCGGTACGTATCTTCCCTTGGTACATACCTTTTCTAAGGATACGTACCTTCCTTTGGTACGTACCGGAGTACGTACCGACCTGTGATATTCCAGTGTCACACTACCTTCCCTCCCTCTTAGCTTCATCCCGAAGCTTCGTAATCTCCAAGTAGCCCTCCTCTTTTGAAATAGATGTTTTCTTGCCGGACATGGTGCTTGCCTGCTGAATGTAGTCCTCCACCCCTGCATCTCTCCCAATCGTTGGCCAGCCGGTTGACACCAGAGAGCCTCGGACGATTGGGCCCTCAGAGTAGGCCGGTGCGTACTCCTACTTGCCATGTCATGTTGAGTCGTACTCGCTGCCGTGCTGCGTCAAGGTGTGGCCGGCTCGGTGGGGTTCCGGGGTCGTGATCGGCACTGGGAATCGGGAGAGGCATGGTCCCCTTCGTGCCAGTAACCCGTATACTCGGCAGTGACTGTGCCCATGTCCTTCCAGGGGGAGACTAGTGTGCTGGAGTAGTGACAGTGCTATCAGAGACTCACTTCACCGCTTATGTGCCGCCTGCGCCGGTTCCGCCTGTCTGTGTCGGTTGCCAAGAGGTCAATACGTCTGTTCTGAACGGTTTTCCTGACTCTCAACGTTCTTCGTTCGCGTGCACTCTTTGCCGGGCGCCGGGTCAGCGGCTTTTTTGTGGTTGCCTGAGAAGCGGGTCTTCCTTCGGGTTGCTCCTGGTTTCGGACTTCAGTTCCGGGGTTGATTCGAACCGAGCTCTTTTCGTGCGGGGAGAGCCTATGGTGCCCTTCGTGTTAGTAACTGGGATCCGGGTAGTGGCCTCCTATGGGCGTGCTGAGGAGTGCCTGCGCTGTCGGAGGCGGGGTGCACCCGCAGCCCTCGATCCGAAACACTGGTTCCTTATTCCGAAAGTTTGTCAACCGGGTCTGTCTTCATGTGTGTGAGATGAAGTCCTTTCTTCCCTCATCCTTACTACCGCTTCGTGGTTTTTAGGCGTCAGCAAGGCGGTAGTCCCTTGGCGCGTCCGGATTGCATTGGTGAAACTCCCAGAGCTTTTCTAGACCACCTACCGAAAAGTTGTCGAATGGTTCTACCATCCAGTCCTTGCGTTCCGGATAGTCGTGCCATTTGACGAGGTAAAGGATCCTTTTGTTATTTTCCCAGCCGTATTCGACCGAGGACATTACCTCGTCAACATCGTACTCCTCCGACTGTTCGATGTCGTCAGCCTCTCGGAGTACTTTTGACAGGTCCGGTGGTGCTTGGTGCTTGCTGGTTTGGTAGGGTTCGAGCAGCAAGACATGGAAGACGTTGTAGATCTTCCATTTGCGGGGCAGTGTAAGGCGGACAGCCAGGGGAGAGACGGTTTTCTCGATCTAGAAGCGACCCTGATTCCTGTGGTCCAACTTCTTCGAGGGACGGCGCGTTTTGATATTGCGCCCATTGAGCATTACCAAGTCTCCTACTTGGTAAGCCAGGGGTTCCTTCCGTACTGGGTCGGTGTATCGGCACATCCGCTCCTGTGTATCTTCCTGTCTTTTCCAAGACTTCTCGTGTACCGTCCGCATCCAGTGGGCATATACCGTGCTGGCTGGGTTTAGTGGTTCCAAAGTCAGGGGGTCGAGCGCATTCGGGTGTACACTGTAATTCACGAAGAACAGGGTTAACCTGCTGCCCATCGTGACCGAGTTGTTATACGCGAACTCCGCCATAGGTAACAGTGTCGTCCAGTTGCCCTGTTCCTTGCTGACGAACGCTCTGAGGTAGGCTTCGATTGTCTGGTTGAGCTGCTCCGTCTGTCCGTCAGTCTGGGGATGGAACGCGGTGGACATACAGGGTCGGGTCCCCAGTTCTCTTAGAAATTCTTTCCAGGTTTCTGAGGTAAACCGGGAATCTCGGTCTGACACTATATCCGTGGGGGTCCCGTGGTGTTTCCAGATTTCTCTTGCAAAGATTTTCGCTATGTCGGCTACCGTTTTTTCTGCTTGCCGCAGGGGGATGAGGTGTGCCATTTTAGTAAAGCGGTCGATGACTACCCACAACTGATCACTTTCCTCCGACAGTGGTACATCAGGAAAAAAAAAAATTGCGTCCTTAGCGTCCGGAGGCACTAGACGCTCTGGACATTTCAGACGCAAGTCATCAGCAAAAAAATGAAAAGTTGAGGTATATTGCTTTTTTTCGAAGTGAGACACAAATTTTAAATTTCCTTTCTCGGTGTTTTAGTTGAAATAAAAGAGATTATTTTTTTCCAAATCCTTACGGGAGCAAAATATAACTTCTCTTTTACAGAAGCTTAATAAAGCTTAATAAAGCTTACGGGAGCACCGGGAGCACCGGGAGCATTTTTCGCATTTTTGCTGATGCTGCTTAACTCGGACGCAGATCGCCACGGCACCGTGCGTCCGGACGCAGTACGCCATGGCATTTGCTTACCGGACAGAGCGTGGCAGGGCATTTTCGTTCTGGATGCACGGTGTCAGGGTATTCACCTTCTGGACGCAGCCGTGTCAGGGCATTTTCCTTCTGGACGCAGCCGTGTTAGGGTATTTTCCTTCTGGACGCAGCCGTGTCAGGGCATTTTCCTTCTGGACGCAGCCGTATCAGGGCATTTACCTTCTGGACGCAGCCGTGTCAGGGCATTTTCCTTCTGGACGCAGCCGTGTCAGGGCAAATGGCATCCGGACGATGCGTGTCATGGCACCGTGGTTACGCTGGCTGTCAAGGCACGGAACATCGCAGCAAATACTTGCGTCGCATTCACAAACACGCAGCGGGTTCCAGGCATAGTGACTCAGTCCAGTTCTATTCTCTATATCTAATGTACATCTATATATGCTACTACCACACTTCGCGTTTCCAGCACAAGCACCCAGCGTCACATCCATCGCCGCTGTTTTTGACACGCGTAGCATTGCTGAGTGTCGGAAACAAAGGAAAGTTGGCAAATACGACACGACGCGATGAGCCTGACGCGATGAGCACGACGCGATGAACACGACGCAATGAGCACGACGCAATGAGCACGACGCAATGAGCACGACAACTATGAGGAGGATGGCAATGAGGACGCCGGCGGCGTGGACAATAGCGAGTAGGACACGGTGAGTATGAGAGTGAGTAGGACGCGACGAGTATGAGAGCGAGTAGGACACGGCGAGGACGATAGCGAGTAAGACGCGGCGAGGACGATAGCGAGTACGACGCGGCGAGTATGATGGCGAGCTTTATGGCATGGTTAGCACAGCTCTCAGAGTGACAGAGACACCGGGAAGTTGTAGAATACACAGTGACGAGTCGATGTCAATGAGGGTGCCAGCGGCGAGGACGATAGCTAGTAGGAGGCGGCGACCACGATGGCGAGCTTTGTGGCATGGTTAGCACAGCTCTCCGAGTGACAGGAACAGCGGTGGGAGCTGGTACAATACGATGTGACGAGTATGATGTCAATGATATTGCTGGCAGCGAGAACGATAGATAGCGAGTAGGACGCGGCGTGTATGATGTCAATGCAAAGCGCCAAGCCATTACCAACACTTGCGCTTGCGCAAGGTTCGGCGTCCTCATCGCTCCTAGACCCCTTTTTTCTTCTCCTTTCACCTCGTCCTAGATACTCGTCGTCGTCCTACCATGCCACAAAGCTCGCCATCGTGGTCGCCGCCTCCTACTAGCTATCGTCCTCGCCGCCGGCACCCTCATTGACATCGACTCGTCACTGTGTATTCTACAACTTCCCGGTGTCTCTGTCACTCTGAGAGCTGTGCTAACCATGCCATAAAGCTCGCCATCATACTCGCCGCATCGTACTCGCTATCGTCCTCACCGCGTCTTACTCGCTATCGTCCTCGCCGTGTCCTACTCGCTCTCATACTCGTCGCATCCTACTCGCTCTCATACTCGCCGTGTCCTACTCACTATCGTCCACGCCGCCGGCGTCCTCATTGCCATCCTCCTCATAGTCGTCGTGCTCATCGCGTCATGCTCATTGCGTCGTGCTCATTGCGTCGTGTTCATCGCGTCGTGCTCATCGCGTCAGGCTCATCGCGTCGTGTCGTATTTGCCAACTTTCCTTTGTTTCCGACACTCAGCAATGCTATGCGTGTCAAAAACAGCGGCGATGGATGTGACGCTGGGTGCTTGTGCTGGAAACGCGAAGTGTGGTAGTAGCATATATAGATGTACATTAGATATAAAGAATAGAACTGGACTGAGTCACTATGCCTGGAACCCGCTATGTGTTTGTGAATGCGACACGAGTATTTGCTACGATGTTCCGTGCCTTGACAGCCAGCATAACCACGGTGCCATGACACGCGTTGTCCGGATGCCATTTGCCCTGACACGGCTGCGTCCAGAAGGAAAATGCCCTGACACGGCTGCATCCAGAAGGAAAATGCCCTGACACGGCTGCGTCCAGAAGGAAAATGCCCTGACACGGCTGCATCCAGAAGGAAAATGCCCTGACACGGCTGCGTCCAGAAGGAAAATGCCCTGACACGGCTGCGTCCAGAAGGAAAATGCCCTGACACGGCTGCGTCCAGAAGGAAAATGCCCTGACACGGCTGCGTCCAGAAGGAAAATGCCCTGACACCGTGCGTCCAGAACGAAAATGCCCTGCCACGCTCCGTCCGGTAAGCAGATGCCGTGGTGAGCTGCGTCTGGGCGCATGGTCCCGTGGCGAGCTGCGTCCGAATTCACATTGCCTGTGCGTTTTGCGTTGGGAGTGGTATCTGCGCTGCCAGGGTGCGTCCAGAGCGTCCCAGGCGCCTGGTGCGTCAGGACGCAGCCTGTACGTCCGAACGCACATTTTTTTTCCTGATGTAGGTCAGTGATGAAGTCCATGGCTATTGATTGCCAGGGGGCGTATGGTAATTCCAGTGGAGAGCTCAGTCCATACGGATGGTGCCGGGCGGCCTTGTTCCGCTGACAGTTAATGCAACTCTGGACAAAATCGATTATTCTTTCGTTTATTTTTGGCCACCAGAAGTTCCACCGAACGAGCTCGATTGTCTTTTCCTGGCCCATGTGTCTGGCTATTTTGGTGTCGTGCTCGGATTCGAGGATTTCTTGTATTAGTTTCCTTGGTACCCAGAGCATGTTTTTTCTGTAGAGCAGTCCGTCCCGTATCTCTATTATGCTCTTGGGTTTTTTGTTTGCCCGTTGCTCCGTCGGAGGAGTCGTTTCTGCTTCCTTCCATGCCTGTTGGTAGACGGAATCTTCTCCTGCGTTCTTTTTTACCGCTAGCACAAATTCTTCGGACCATCGTCACTCGGGGAATGAGGTGAGCCGAGCCGAGGAGCACATGAATGAGCGGCTCTGTCTTTCCGCAAACTGATTTTCTCATAAAACCGTCGTGATCGGCTGGTTTTCAACCCCCCCCTTTTCCGGGCGGTACTCCGAACGCCTCGATAGCGCGACTGGCTTTCCATTCTGAGCCCCTGGTCGGTAGTAGATCCGGAAATCGATTCCCGCCAGTTCTTGAGCGCATCTAGCTTGTCTTCGGTTGAGTACTTTAGTCGTTGTAAAGTATTCCAAGTTCTGGTGATCCGAGAGGACTTGGATTTGGTGGGTAGCCCCCTCGCAGTAGCGCCTCCAATGTTTAAAAGCGTCCACTATCGCTAGCAGTTCTTTATCGTGAATTTCGTAATTGATTTCCGCTGGTTGGAACTTCCGTGAGTGGAAAGCCACCGGGTGCAGTCGTCCTTTCTTATCTCGTTGCGACAGGACGACGCCGATGGCAAAGTCCGAGGCATCCGTTTCAATGATGACTGGTTGTTGGGCGTCGGAATGTGCCAGTATTGGGGCCGAGGTGAACCTTTTTTTTAGTTCTCGGAACGCTCTTTCTGCTTCTTTGGACCATTCCCATTTTTTCTCCATTTTCTTTGTTAACTCTGTCATTGGCTTTGCTACTCGTGAGTAGTCTTTGATGAACCGTCAGTAAAAGTTAGCGAATCTGAGGAAGGATTGTACTTCTGTTACCAAGCGGGGGGTTTCCCATGCCAAAACCGCTTCTATTTTTCCTGTGGACATTTCCACGCCTTTTTTCCCGATAATGTATCTCAAGAATTCCACCTCCTGAGCGCTCCACGTGCATTTTTCTGGCGACACCGCGAGCCCGTTTTTCCGCAGCCTTTTGAGGACTTCCTTGACCAGGCCGTCGTGCTCTTCTCGAGTTTTTCCGTAAATCAGAATATCATCCATGTGTAGGAGGAGGATTCCGGATACAGTGGACGCCACACTGGTGTGCCGTCTAGGGTTGCACTTAGGGCTCGTCGTGTGTAGTCACAGAGTGACACTAGCGGCTAGCGCTAGTGGCGGCGGACTTCCCTTAAGAAGCCGCCGCCCCACCTTCTAGAAATGCCATGCTTCTTACTACCCCTCAACTGGTAGCAACACTTTTCTTTTCGGCATCCCGTGGAACGAGCAAAGAACCCCCCTCCCCCCCCCCCAATTCCGCAACGAGAAAGCGAAGGAGGGCGAGTAGGAGCATCACGAGCAAATACAGGAACAAAGAACAAAAGCAACACCGACGCCACTGCGGGTGGAACAAAACCGACACCACTGCGGGCCGGACGAAACTGGCAGAAGAAGGACACCGACGAACGGACTCGCGCATGAGAAGTAGCTGTGGGAGGGCGCAGCAAGCGGACAAACGGGCAAATCGGGCAAATACGAGCACTAGCGAATCGAGAAGATTCGAGCAAGTACGGGCAAATACGAGCACCAGCGAATCGAGCAGAATCGAGCAAACACGAAAACGAAGCGAGCAAAACCCGACGCCACTGTGGATCGAGCGAAACCGACGCCACTGCGGGTCGAGCAAAACCGACGCCACTGCGGGTCGAGCAAAAACCGACGCCACTGCGGGTCGAGCAAAACC
>Ga0307516_10004778_pt1 | contig 16518 bp, 18 predicted proteins | sample 19_EM_MG_FD_203310 | JGI IMG/M metagenome (GOLD analysis project Ga0307516, IMG submission 203310) | Populus trichocarpa ectomycorrhiza microbial communities from riparian zone in the Pacific Northwest, United States - 19_EM | ecosystem: Host-associated > Plants > Roots > Unclassified | place...
GCCCACTTCTTTCTTCTTTCTTTTCTTTTCCCCTTTCCCTTCCTCACGCAACAACTTGTCTGTACCCACCCTCGAATAGAAGCATCTCATTACAACCCTTCTCCTCTTGTCCTTGTCCTGCCTCGGCTGCCACTGTGCGCCGCTCTTGTCTGTGTCCTGCCTCGGCCGCCGCTGCGTACCGCTCTTGTCTGTGTCCTGTCCTCGGCCGCCGCAGCGCGCCGACTCTTGTCGTTGTCCTGCCTCGGCCGCCGCCGCGTGCCGCTCTTGTCTGTGTCCTGTCCTCGGCTGCCGCCGCGCACCGACTCTTGTCCTTGACCCCATCCCTGTTCCTGTCCTGTTTCCCCATCGGGAGCCTTGCCTGACCTAGCCATTACAATATCAAGGTATTCGCTCAAAATCTCGTTCATCCATCGTTGGAACGAGGCCAGTGCATTGGTCAACCAGAAAGGTATGACGCAGTACTCGTATAGTCCATACCGGGTTCGGAAGGCTGTTTACCATTTGTCTCCTGCTGCGATTCGGAGGTTGTAGTAGGCGTCTTGGATATCTAGTTTGGTGTAGATGGTGGCAGTGGATAGTTGATCCAGGGACTCTCCGATTAATGGCAATGGTGTCCAGTCTTTGATTGTCATCTCTCTCAGTTGTCGATAATCCACACATAGACGTAGTCCCGTGTCCTTCTTCTTGACAAAGTGTATTGGCGCCCCGGAGGGGGAGGTGGATGTGCAGATCCATCCCTGCTTCTCATTGACTTCTAGGTATTCTTTGAGAGCCTTCATTTTTTCTTCGTTCAGGGGTCGCAGGGGCTCGTACGGGGGCGTCTTTCCTTCCTCCAGTGGAATATGGTGGTCGTGACTATGGTGGGGCGGAGTTGCTGTAGGTTCTGTTTCGGTGAATACTTCTAGGAACTTGTGATATTCCAGCGGAATTGGATTTTCGCTGGTCTTGGAGTTTTCCATGATTTTGTTGATGACGGTCTAGTATACTTCACGTGGGTCCGTTTCGCCAATCTCCCAATTTTCCCGTGTTTTCCTGTAGTATTGCTCCGTGGCCTTTTCCTCCGGGACCGTGTTCGCTCTTGGTTAGCTACGTAAGTATTTTTCGGCTCCGTGGTCCGAGTGGAATTTCACAGTATAATTTTTTGCACCCTATCACCGGGTCATGGAGCTTGAGCCATGGAAGTCATAGGATGATTGGCGCATTTCCGATTGTGATGCAGTGTAGCCGGATGTCTTCCTTGTGATGATTATTGTGAGGTGGACTTGGGCGTTGTGGGTTACCAGCCCACCTGCGACCTCGCTCCCGTCCACAGTCAGGACCCGTCTCGGTGTCGCTTTTTGCTGCATTGGAATTCCGCATGCTTTGGCTTAGGCCTAGTCGACAAAGTTCTCGGATGCCCGGCTGTCCACTGGGGCTGTGGTGTTGTGTTTGTTTCCATCCATCACCAAAAAAATTGAGAATTCCTAGGGAGGTCCTGTAGCTCCCGTAGCTCCCGTAAGCATCGCTAACTCCTGTAAGAGTAGAAGTTATATTTTGCTCCCATAAGGATTAAAAAAAAAAAAGAGCTTTATTTCTAGCTTAAACCTCGAGAAATATTAGTTCAAATTTATGTCTCACCTGTAAAAAAAGCAATATACTTCAACATTTCATTTTTTTGCTGATGTCGGTTCCTATGATTCGTACTTTGATCATGATGTTTTCTTCGCTATCGTACCTGGTTGTTCGTATTCTGTAGCGTGGGTCTGGTTCTGCAACGGGTTTTTGACTTGGGTGGCTGTTGCCTAGGCCTATTCCCATGAGCTGTTGTTTCCCTCCGGTTCGGGTTCTTTCCCTGCTTCTTTGTTTATGGTATCTTCTTCGTACGTGGCTTCTGCTGCCCAGTATGGCCTACTCCATGGGACTCGTACTCTCTTGGGCTGGGGGCATTCCTTCGAAATGTGGTCTTTTTTCCCGCAATTGTAGCATTCGTACGTTTGTGGTCCATCAGGAAAAAAAATCTGCGTCCGGATGCACAGGCTGCGTCCAGATGCATCAGGCGCTCCGGACGCTCTGGAGGCACCCTGGTAGGGCACATACCGCTCCCAACGCGAAACGCACAGGCAATGTGAATTCGGACGCAGCACGCCATGCCACCGTGCATTTGCACGCCGTATGCTAGGGCGCCGTGCGTCCGGACACAGCTCGCCATGGCATCTGCTTACCGGACGGCACATGTCAGGGCAGTTTCCTTCTGGACGCAGCCGTGTCAGAGCATTTTCCTTCTGGACACAGCCGTGTCAGGGCATTTTCCTTCTGGACGCAGCCATGTCAGAGCATTTTCCGTCTGGGCGCAGCCGTGTCAGGGCAAATGGCGTCCGGACGAAGCTTGACATGGGACCACGGTCACGCTGTCTGTCAATGTACAGAACATCGTAGCAAATACTCTTGTCGCATTCGCAAACACGTAGCGGATTCCAGGCATAGTAACTCAGTCCAGTTCTATTCATTCTATCTAATGTACATCTATATATACTACTACCACACTTCGCGCGGAAACAAAGGAAAGTTGGCAAATACAACACGACGCGTTGAGCACGACGCGTTGAGCACGACGCGACGAGCACGACGCGATAATCACGACGAGATGAGCACGACGAGACGAACATGACGTGATTAGCACGACGTCTATGAGGAGGATGGTGATGAGTACGCCGCCGGCGCCACGGACAATAGCAAGTAGTACGTGGCGAGTATGATTGCCAGCTTTGTGACATGGTTAGCACAGCTCTCAGAGTGACACACAGTGGGAAGTTGTACAATACAACGTGACGAGTACGATGTCAATTAGGGTGCCGGCGGCGAGAACGATAGCGGGTAGGATGCGGCAAGTATGATGTCAATGAGTGCACCGGCGGCGAGGACGATAGCAAGTAGGACGGGGCGTGTATGATTGCAACTAAGACGTGGCGAGGATGATGGCGAGCTTTGTGACATGGTTAGCACAGCTCTTGGAGTGACAGACAGTGGGAAGTTGTACAATACAACGTGACGAGTACAATGTCAATGAGGGTGCCGGCGGCGAGAACGATAGCGGGTAGGACAGGGCGAGTATGATGTTAATGAGGGTGCGGGCAGCAAGGACGATAGCAAGTAGGACGCGGTGAGTATGATTGCAAGTAAGACCCGGCGAGTATGATGGCGAGCTTTATGACAAGGTTAGCACAGCTTTCAGAGTGACAGAGACACAGGGAAGTTGTACAATACACAGTGAGGAGTACGATGTCAATTAGGGTGCCAGCGGCGAGGACGATAGCGAGTAGGATGCGGCGAGTAAGTCGTGGCGAGTATGATGGCGTGAAAGACGCGACGAGTACGATGGCAATAGAAAGTGCCAAGCCACTACTAACGCTTGCGCTTTTGCAAGGTTTGGCTCATCACTCATAGATAGACCCCTTTTTCTTCTCCTTTCACCTCGTCCTACTCGTCGACATTTTTCTAATCCACATCTTACTCGTTGCGCCTTTCTCGCCATCATACTCACCGTCTCTTACTCGCTCTCATACTTGCTGCGTCCTACTCGCCCACACTCGCCGGACCCTACCCCCTATCGTTCTCGCCGCCAGCACCCTCATTGACATCGTACTCGTCACGTTGTATTGTACAACTTCCTGCTTTCTGTCACTCCTAGAGCTGTGCTAACCATGTCACAAAGATCGCCATCATACTCACCGCGTCTTACTTGCAATCATACTCGCCGCATCCTACTTGCTATTGTCCTCGCCACCGGCACCCTCATTGACATCATACTTGCTGCATCTTATACGCACTCATACTCGCCGTGGCCTACTCGCTATCGTTCTCGCCGCCGGCACCCTCATTGACATCATACTTGCCGTGTCCTACCAGCTATCGTTCTCACCGCCAGCACCCTCATTGACATCGTACTCCTCACGATGCAATTTACAACTTCTTGCTGTCTGTAACTCCGAGAGCTGTGCTAATCATGTGACAAAGCTCGCCATCATAGTCGCCGTGTCTTACTTGCAATCATACTCGCCGCGCCCTACTTGCTATCATCCTCACCACCGGCACCCTCATTGACATCGTACTCGTCACGTTGTATTGTACAACTTCCTGCTGTCTGTCACTCTGAGAGCTGCGCTAACCAGGTCACTAAGCTCGCAATCATACTCGCCGCGTCCTACTTGCTATCGTCCTCGCCGCCGGCTGCGTGCTCATCGCCATCGTACTCATAGTCATCGTGCTCATCGGGTCGTGTTCATCTCATCGTGCTCATCGCGTCGTGCACATCGCGTTGTGCTCATCGCGTTGTGCTCATCGCGTTGTGCCAATCGCGTTGTGCTTGTCACAACGTGCTCAACTCATTGTGTCGTATTTGCCAACTTTCCTTTGTTTCTGCGCGAAGTGTGGTAGTAGCATAGATAGATGTACATTAGATAGAATGAATAGAACGGGACTGAGTCACTATGCCTAGAACCCACTGCGTGTTTGCGAATGCGACAAGAGTATTTGCTGCAATGTTTCGTGCCTTGACAGCCGGCGTGACCGCGGTGCTATGACACGTGTCGTCCAGACACCATTTGCCCTGACATGGCAGTGTCCCGAAGGAAAATGCCCTGACATGGCTTCGTCCAGAAGGAAAATGGCCTGACACGGCTGCGTCCAGAAGGAAAATGGCCTGACACCGCTGCGTCCAGAAGGAAAATGCCCTGACACCGCTGCATCCAGAAGGAAAATGCCCTGCCATGCTCCGTCCGGTAAGCAGATGCCGTGGCGAGCTGCGTCTGGACGCACGGTGCCGTGGCGAGCTGCCTCCGGATGCACGGTGCCATGCCGATCTTCGTCCGAGTTAAGCAGGTTGCGTCCGAAGCGTCCAGTACGTCTAGTGTGTCCGGACGCTCTGGACGCAAAATTTTTTTTTCCTGATGTCGTCGCGGAAACCAGTTTGGAGTTCTTGGTGCGAACTTCAACTGCCAGGTGGCGTCTAGCCCCATCGGGTCCCCCGGAGGTACTGACGGCGGTTCTTTCATGTGGACATGGAAGCGCGCTTCTGGACTAGCTGCAGGTCGTCGATTAAAGACTCTCAGGTTGCATAGGCAGCTATCCGTTTTGATGGCCACAGTGGCATAGTCCACCAGAACGGTGGCCGGTACTTCGTTCATGACCAAGTGCCTTTTTACTTCTGGGTGTAATCCATCTCGAAATCGAGCAATGCATACCTTGTCCGCCTATGTGAGATCTGCTTTGATTCGCTGGAATTCTGCCCAATAGGTTGCTGCTGTTCAGTTTCCCTGCTGGATTTTCTGGAATTTCTCGAATGCTATTTCCTCAGTGTCTACTTGGCTGAAAGCATTCCTCATGTTGGTTTTCAGTTCTTCCCATGTTAGGTTGATTCCTCCTTCCTGGTTGAGAAAGGTTTCCACCCAGTTCCATGCCATGGGCCCTCGGAGTAAGGAGGATGCATATCCCCTCTTTTTCCCTTCGTTGTCGAATCGGTTCCCCTCTGTCCTAAACTTCAGGTCACACTGAGCCAGGAATGTTTTGAATTTTGCTTTTTCTCCTTCGAACGGTTTGGGGTCCCGGAGCTTTGGGTAACTGTTCTGCGGCGCTCTGTCGCGTGCTGCTAAGAGTGTTTGCAGCATCTCCGTAGTTAGCAAGTGGGGTCCGCTTCCACCCGTGTCTGATCCTTCCGCCGTTCTTCTAGGTTCTTCTGGTGACTCAGGTGTCTGTGGTCTTGATTGTGGTTTCGGTGTCACAGGGCTTGGGGCCCGCTGGTCATCGGGGACTTGCCTGAATTCTCAGAGGTTGAGGGGGTCCTCGGAGTCCTCGTTATGGGACTCCACAATGGGTGTTGCCTTTCTACGTCAAGTGTCGACCTGGAGACGCAATACAGTGTCAAGATCCTGCCTTGACTACTCCGAACTGCTTGACAGGTAACATAGCCTCAGTTTCTTTGGGGCAAGTTCGTAGTTACACTTCCGGCGTAGTCACGCGCCGCTCGTAGTCTCACAGTATCCTTCACGCCCGGCATGGTCTCGTCGTGGTCTTCTCACATGCCTAGCCTGGGTTCATTGTTCTCACGGTATCCGTCACGCCTGGCATGGTCTCGTCGCGGTCTTCTGACATGCCTTGCGTGGGCTCGTTGTTCTCGTGGTATCCATCACGCCTAGCATGGTCTCGTTGCGGTCTTCTCACATGCCTTGCGTGAGCTCGTTGTTCTCGCTGTATCCATCACGCCTGGCGTGGTTTCATCGCGGTCTTCACACATGCCTTGCTTGGGTTCATTGTTCTTCTCGGGGGTGGTGGTCGCAGTGCCAGTTCACGGGTAGAGATAGTTAGGTCTGTGGAGAGAGATAAAATGCGACTTCGATCTATTGCGCTTTACACTACAGGTAATATGCGCTCCTTCTCGCCGTACCACCCCCATAAGTCTTCCATCTTTCCCTACCACCGAGAACGTATTCGCACCAAGGAAACAGAATTCCAACGCTCTGAAAGACACGCTACAGAAACGGAAACGTTCGAGCAAGGAAACCCTCCGACAGTACAAAGGAAATTCGTCCCGGTCTGCCCTTCTTCAAGCTTTGTCGTTTCATTCGTGTGATCGTTTTTAATTTTCGAAGGCGCCGAAGTCTGGTTCAGGCGAGTCTGAACCTGAGTCTTCGGTGCCTTGGGTTGTAGGTTGGTCCCCCGTGAAGCGGAGGTGCGTGGAGTGGTCCAGGCCTGTTGCGCGGAGGAACTTGCGGAGCGGGAGGGCATTTTCTGGAGACGTGATGAATTGTGGGGTGTTGATGTCCCCTCTGGTGGCGCGTTGGAAGATTGTTCACTGCATACTCAGCAGTTGGCATTCCCGGAGGAGGTGGTGTCAGGTGGCGAGGTCCATGCCGCATGGGCAGAGGTCAGCGGTGATGTTGGGGGGTGGGTCGGTTGGTGCACGGTTGCAGAAGACCCACCAGAGAGCTCGTGTGTCGGCCCATTCCACCTCTTGGAGGTGTTTGGTGAAGGTGAAGGATGGCGTGGAGAGGGGAAGCTGAGTCTTCCATTGTTCCATGAACTGTACTTGCGCTTGCGCGAGTAGCCAGGTTTTTGTTGTAGGTGTGAAGCGGCACAGAACCGAGATGCCGGCCCCTTGCTTGGCGAGTGCGTTGGTCCTCTCGTTGCCTCTAATGTTGCAGTGAGACGGGCACCAGGTGATTGAGATTTGCCAGCCGAGGGTGCGTAGGTCTTCGATAGCGTCAAGAGCCCATCGGACATATTTGTGGTTGTGTTTGTTAAAGTTTAGTGTGGCCATTGCCGCTTGGTTGTCGATGCAGATGAAGACTGTGCCCCGCGGGGCTGTGGTGGTGAGGAGGGTGGGGACTGCTTTTTGGACCGCGTGTAGTTCGGCGTCATACACCTCCGCCCGGCTGCCTAGGTGACAGCTGCCCTTGTCCAGTCGGTATAAGTGTTGGTCGCCGCAGTGATAGATTGCCCACCCACATCCAGTTGACCCATAGTCGAGTTTGGAGCCGTCCATGTAGATGATTATGGTGTGGTTTCCTTGTGATTCGAGCCATTGTTCGTGGAGTTTTTGAGGTCGGGTTGTTTTGTCTGAGTTCGGAGATGGCGTGATGGGGACCCCTTCCACTGACAATATACTTGTCCGGTTTTCCAGTTTGCCTATTACCAGGTGTTTGCTTAGATTGTAGAGGCGGTGGAGCCCCGAGAGGCTGGGGGAGGTGTTTGTGGCGGCCCCCGGGGGGCCCTGTGACCCTAACCCGGTTCTGCTGGCATCATCCTCGGTTATCGCCCTTAGGCAATAACCTTGGAACAGCACTGCGCGGATTCCCACAGCATGTGAGCTTGTTTGTCACCCGCCGCGCCCCAGGAGGTGCCGTCGCCGAGCCACAAACCCGGGAGGATGTGACCCGGAAGGTTTAAGGGAAGTTTGACGGAGTTTCATACTCCGGTGGCTTGGCGCATGAGTTGGATGATTAAGCAGGAGGCGAGCCGGATATATAAACAGAGAGCTCTCCCGCTCTGAAAAGAACAACTCTCTTCTCTTCTTTCTTCTCCCATCTCCTCTCGTATCTCCTCTCGTTGCGTTCATCGTAACAATTGGTAGTAACACCAACACCAGTCGGAGGCCTTCGTCTTCCCGACGAGCCAACCAATTCCTCCTCGTCCCCGGTCTGACATCTCAGCCCACCCCCACCAGCCAGTCTTCCGCTGCCCCCGCTTCTGTCAGACAAACAACTTTCTCCTCGTCCCCGGCCTGACCTCTCAGCCCTCCCACACCAACCGTCTTCCGCTGCCCCCGCCACCGCTGAAGAAACCAGTTTCTCTTCGTCCCCGGCCTGAACTCTCGGCCCTCCCACACCAACCGCCTTCTGCTGCCCCCGCCGCCGCTGAAGAAACCAGTTTCTCTTCGTCCCTAGCCTGACCTCTCGGCCCTCCCACACCAACCATCTTCTGCTGCCCCCGCCGCCGCTGAAGGAGCCACATTCTCCTCGTCCCCGGCCTGACCTCTCGGCCCTCCAATCCCACCCTTCTTCTGCTGCCCTGCCACCGCTGAAGAAACCACTTCCTCCTTCTCTCACACCAACGCTGCTCGGCGCTTTGAGACCTCCTTGTCCACTCCTTATTTTCTTTATTCCTCAACTATTGTGGTGTCTCCCGCTCCATGAGCGAGCGCCGCCAAGAACGTCACCAGCGTCCTTCCCACTCTGAGCGTCAACAGAGGCGTGTCTCGACTCAGCTGAATCTGATTGCCAACCAGCTACCGGAAGTCAACCAGGATTTCCTCAACCTAGCAAGAAGCCAACTGGAAGCCTTCAACGAACTTCAGCGAAGCCATCAATCCGCCCAGCCTTCACAGAGTTACCGTTCCCGCTCCCCCCCACCTTCCCGTCCTCATCCCCCTTCCCAACGTACCATTCCCGCTCCCCCCCTCCTTCTAATCCTAACCCCTCTTCACGCTCCCGATCCCCTCCCCCGTACATGCATTACAGGCAGCGACCTCACCAGCCTTCTCTGACCGCACGTCCTCGGACCCCGCCCACCCCGTACCGCCCTATCTCCCCTCAGGAGCCTTTCCAGTTTGACCCATTGCCGGACGCCCCCAACCGCTCACCCTCCCCGTCTGTACTTGGTTGGGACACATACGTCAGTGACCGTCAGCCAGCCCGAGGTTCCAATTCGTTCCACACCCGCTTCCCCCGCAGAGTAAACCTAGCGAACCGTGGTGGCCGGAATAGGCGAGGCGAGCAAGGTATCTACCACGTTGATTCATGGCAGGACGGCAGTCACCAAGTGAGCAATAGAGGTGGAGTCGGTAGAGGCCGGAGGCAGCACCCTCGTCCCTTACACGAGCGGATCCCCTTTTAGCCCCTCACCAGTACGCCCTACGTCAGCGAGCTCCGCCAAGCAACGGGCTCAGCTGCTCTACATTCCCCGGGCTATCAAGCGTAGTTTCTTACTCCTTGCTCGTTACTACAGTTTGCGCAAGTCCCCTCCACCCTCCCCAACCACCTCCTCTGTCTTGAATTTTCTGCATTCATTCATACAGATTAACAGCAACATTTCCTTGTTGCCGATCGCTCCCCGTGCCGATATCGAGGAGCGCCTACTGACCGATACCATCTGCTGGGCGCACGCACGAGGCCTCCCATTTGCGGATCCCAGACTCGCCATCGCTCAGCAGTCGCTACAACCTGTCCAGCAGGCAGCATTACTGCCCTATCAACCTGTTCATCAGGCCACTGGACAGTCGCTACAACCTGTCCAGCAGGCAGCGTTACTGCCCTATCAACCTGTTCATCAGGCCACTGGACAATCACTACAACCTGTTCACCAGGTCCCCAGACGTCTACAAATCGAGTACGACCTCCCGGCCAGTGTCGACGCTGTACCTGGCTCACCCGGGACCGTTCTGATTCCGCTGCAGGTGGAGAACTCCAGCAAGAAGCGTAACGTCAGGCTCCAGCTTGTGAGGCCCGTCACGATCGCTCCTCTCCCGTCCGAATTCAGATCCATCTCCGACGAGCTCCCAGATGCTCCGACAGACAGTCCCAAGCTTCTGACTTATCCCGACACCATATCGACCAACAACGCCGCAGTCAAGAGGAGGCCGCGCAGTCCCGCCAGCTCTCTGGACGAGTTTGATGATACACCCGAGCAGTTTTCAAGACCTCCTCTTGCAAACAGAGGAAGTCAGTCGGAAGTCACTCGAGGCAAGCGACCGGCACTTCCCCCACACACCCATCTTCCTCGTCACGGTTATAGACAGCCTTTGGTCATCCCGGAGTCGGAGGATGACAGCACGATGGAAGACCTCCTGGCGCAACAATACCCGACGCCGCCGCAGCAGTCGCTTTCACCACTGCAACAGTACCTAGCGAAGCCGCTGCAGTACCAGCTGCAGCAGCCGTTGCGTTCAATTTCCCCGCCACAACAGTACGCCGCGCAGCCACTGCACCATCAGCAGCAACCGCCGCAATCGTTTTTACCACAGCAGCAATACCTAGCGCAGCCGCCACACCAGCGGCAGCAGCAAGGTCCGCAGCCAAATTCACAACCGCCCCTGCAGTTGCCGTCGCAGCAGCATCCGCAGCAGTATCCGACATATCAGCCGCCCCACCAAGATTTCACGGCCACCGTTGCGCAATCCACTGCAGCCATGAATGATGTGGCTAGGCAGATGGCGAACCTTGCACTCACGTTGACACGCAACCAAACCAAGGTTCAGGCAGAGGGTGCCGGATTTCACAATACGGCTGCGAACCCACGTCCTCCAGGCGAACAATACGGCCCTACCCTCAAGCCCGCAGATGTCGCTACTTTCAAACCCAGATCACAGTCAGACTCCGATGCAGCCTCGCGCTTCATCGATTGCATCCGCGATGCAGTTGCCCACTACGGCGATCCGCGCACACGCGCTGTCCTCCGTGGTTGCTGCAAGGGTCCCGTCGCTGAAGACTGCATTGCAGGTGTGTCAGATCACGACCGAGCCCTTCTTCGAATGGACTGCAGTAACTGGACGGACATTCTCGAACGGGATTTCATGCCGTACCTAGCATCCAAACTCGCAGCAGCTCGCGCAGAGACTTTCCGCTGGAGCCAGGGCCGCACTCTCACTGAGTATGTTGCAAAGAAGCTTCGTTTGCTGCGAATGGCGGACATCACGGAGGACATTGAAGTGGTTGAGGAACTCCATCGAGGTTTTGCAGCAGCACCCAATCTTCACCTGCACCTCGCCAAATACGTTTCGGAGGTTGAAAACTCAGTCTCTGAGTATCGTCGCGCTGTAGTCCGTTTACAAGATTCCGCTAGACGCGACGGTGATACAATGGCGTCGCAGCCTCGTATTGGTACGCGCCGCCCTCCTTTCCGCGAACTCACCAGAGTTCCATCCTCTAATACGGGCCAGCGCCCCGCCGCAGCGGCTATTACAAGTGCGCGAGATGCAGTCGCCGCGCCTGGCGCCGTCACCAGGACCGCACCTCGTAAGCAACCACGGGAGCGCCTTCGCAAGTGCAGGAATTACCCTGAGTGTGGTGATGGCAAGCATTGGGATTGGCAGTGTATCGTTAAGAGAACCGCAAACAATCAAGTGAAACGTGTTTATTATGCTGAGCATCTCGATTGTGAATACGATGACGGTGATGACAACGTGAAGGGACTCTTGCATGATGTCCTCGAGCCACAGGCAGACTTGGATTAAGAATACAACCGAGCCCAGAATGCTTACTTCGCAACACGAAAACGCGAGGAGAAAGGCCTCGGTTTCCTCGGAACGCCAGCTCCTCCTCGAACTGGCCAGCTGCCGGTCGAATGCAGGAACTGCCACGCAGTGTTCCCATCAAAGAACAAGCTTCATGTACATCTCCGAGCTTGGTGCCGCCCCACCAGCGAGCCGCCGGCTGGTAATGAGGTGATAGTGAAATCCGCTGCCCCAGGTTCACAGGGACTCGTTGAAGGTCTGGCAGATTTCCACTATGCTAAAACCTTTTGGTACACCGCACCTGGTGGCACCCCGCACGTCGCCTGCATCGATTCCGGTTTTGGCAATTCAGCAGTCGATAAGGAACTCCAGCGTCGGCTTTATCCCGACGCGCAACTCCTGCAGCTGCCGCGACTGAGGGTGGTAGAGGACCTCGGAGGTGCTGAATGTACTGCTACCCACGTGGTAGTGTTAAAAATTGTCATGAAAGGTACAGACGGTCGGTTCGCCGAGCTGCTCAGACCTTTCCACATCTTCAAGGATCTCTCCGTCCCGCTGCTCATCGGAAATGATACCATGAAACCAGAGAAATTCAATCTTTTCTACTCTTTGAGCCGCTGCTTATTGGATCCTGTGATGGTGTACAGGTGCCAATCACGGTGCATTCTGGCCAATGCTTCACTAGGATCCCAGTTTGATGCGCCGCAGCCATTGTGATACCCTCAGGCTCTTCATCGATTGTAGGGGTCAAGTTCGGCCGCGCCCTCGAGCCGAATCAGGACTACCAGTTCACCCCAGTCCAGGCTCGCTCAGCCCTGTCAGGAGCAGGCGCTTCCCACGCAGTGCTGCACCACAACCAGAAAGGACTGTTGTACACAAATTTCGACAGTATGCCATTAACGATTTTCAAGGGGACAGTGCTCGGGCACGTTCGCTCGTTGGAGTCTTCTTCCAGCCTAGCTTGGGCAGATGCATCCGAAGACATAAAAGCCCTCTTTGGATTCACTCACGAAGTATCCCTAGCGCTAGTGGCTACCGATGTTTTCGACCCGCATCGGACAGACGAAGCCGACTCGGCTGACACCATCGCTGCTCATCAAACCCTTCAACAGGCCCGGCCTAGGTCTATACCAGCCCAATCGAGGCACTTGGTTGCCAGCAACGAGCAGCCATACGCTAGCGAAATTTTCGAGAATCCACCTTGGCTTCAGCAGGACTATATTCCACAGTATGAGCACGTTCTCCCACCTTACGTTAAGGTTCCTGACGTGTCTACATCAAGGTGGAGTCAAGTTGTCATAAACACCGAGGATGACATCTCGACAGCCCAGGTGGCAGCATTAGAGAGTTTGGTCCGTCGGCACCGCGGCATCTTTAACGACATCATGGGATGTGTTAGGGAGCCCGAGGAAGACTGGCTACGTATTGAGGTTCCACCAGTGCTTGAAGTTAACCTCAAGCCAACTGGCCTATACTGGCTCAACGCCCGTGGCCGAGCAGCAGTGAACGAGCAATTCGATCTTAACCGAGAGTATGGACGTATGGCCGTTCTTGACCAGCCAAGTCGTTGGGATTTGAAAGTGTTCGTCGTTTATCGCAGAGCCAAGGGGCGACCTGCGGTTGACATGCGCAAGCTGAACGCTGCCATGATTAATGATGCATATCCACTCCTGCGCCAGGAGGATGTGACGCAGACGTTACAGGGAATGCAATGGTGAGGATCCGCCGATATTACCTCTGCATTTTACCAGCGTTTAATTCACCCTGCACATCGCTACCGCACCGCCATCTCAACCCATCGATGCTGTGAGGTTTTCAACATCTCGATTATGGGAGGCAAAACTTCGGTCCAACATCAACAACCTTTGATGGACACGATGCTGATTCAACGTGTGTCGTGGCGAGGTGCTTCTTGTTATGTCGACAACATCGTCATGTACGCCCCATCATTCGCAGAATTCCTTGGGATGGCAGATGAGGTTTTCAGCATCCTCGGGAACCTGGGTATCACTCTAAAAGCGAAGAAGTGTTTTTTGGGTTTCCATTCTTTGGAAATCCTTGGCTACCTGGTCGACCTTCTGGGGCTCACGACCGCGGAAGCAAAGGCAGACACCGTAAAGAATATTCTCTATCCGGCTACTTTAGCCCAATTGGAATATTTCATAGGGCTTACGAATTGGAACTGTACGATCCGCTGTCAGTCCCATTCCCAGAAGACTTTGAGGATGCCCGCCGAGATAGGTCATCTCCTGGAGGTGACGAATTGGCCGCCTTTCCGAGTAGCTCCCCCACCACTTCTTCGTTAACCTGTTCAAGCAGTCCTTTTATGCTGTGCTGGGATAATCTAGTACGCACAGAGAAGAAGGAAGAGAAGACTCTATACAATAGACATGTGCTCCTTTCTATGACGTCTGGATACGTGCAGTTTCTGCACATACCTCCACCCCCCCTATCTGCAACAAACCCGAACAGTCCCAACCATTGGATGGTATACGCCTATAGAAACATCATGGATGCCATGAAGAGCAACAAAAACCGTCACATTGGCCTGCCAAATTGCCTACTTGAGGTGAAGCAACCGCGATACGATATTGTTACCCCATTCGATCTGTTATTTGTGGATTTTATTCAAAAGCACCAACCTCTGATCGCATGTGACCATACGGCGAAGATACTGCAAAGGTTCTGCCACAGGTCTCTCAGCATTTATGAAGCGCCGGATGGAATGCGTCTTAAACTGCCATCAGTACCTGATGGACCAGAGTACTACACGATACCGGAAGTCAAATCATCATTATATGTTCTACGTATTTTCGATGTGGACGAGACGACAATTGATGGGACAAGCAGGCTGGTAGACCTGCTGATGGAAGAGCTCAATATTACTGCTGAAGAGCTGAAGGATCGTCATGTGGATATGGTTGGTGATCAACTATCCAACGCACAGGTGAGGAGTTTGCAGCAACTTCATCTCAGGGATTACTCTGAACATCGTATGGCTTTCGCAGGAATCAAATCAGGAAACTTCCACGTTTGTCTAGCTTTCATTGACGCAATCTTTCAGTGCAACTGGGGACGTAAGGACCGCAGAGATCCGGGCTCATTGTCCAGATTCGTGAACGTATTAGGACGCAGTGCAGTTAACGAGAATATTCCAGACTTCAACACGTGTAATCGATCCGTCCTTCAAGTTTTTGATGCTCATGTTTTGGCGGCATTGATTACAATCGCAAACAAGTAGTCTGTGTCAGTGGGACAAGGGCGAGTGAAGACGGTGAATCAGTTATGCAAGGCGGTGGAGCAGAACGACTGGGTGGGTGTGTTGGAGGAAATGGTACGACGGTTCTTTCCGATGAGCAAGAAACACTTCCTCAGGTCGAACTGTAAGGCTACGGTACCGCAGGCATACTTGGCAAAGAGAGTGGAGATCATGGCAAAGAAGAAAAGCGAGTGCACTGCACAGGAAATCGAATTCTCAACTGCGAAATACAAAGTGAAGCTTATTGCGGAGAGGTGCTTAGAGTCCCGAGACATCGTATACGAGAATCCTTCGATCATGCTACAACAAATCCTAGTCCATAAAGACTTCCATGATGCGATGCGTGGTGGCCATTCAGGGCGGATGGAGAAGGACTTGGAGATTGCTATGGTTATGTTTGCTGGTTGCGGCAAGTCGAACTATACCAAAGAAATGATGGAGCAACAGATAGACCGACTGAGGGTTTGGACACCTGAGCACGCATATCTCGAGCTTAACAACTGTGTTGTTAACCCTTTAGGTAAACCCAGGAAGTGGGTTGCAAGGGATGAGTTCAACAAAGAAATCAACCTCATGGCTTCCGATACGATGAATCCGCGCAATACTTGGCAGTCACACCGGTATCACCAAGAAACACTACCACGGTGTATGATGTTGTTAAAAGAAGTGAAACACATTGTTCCCATCCAGGCCGGAGCTACCATGTTGGGCTCTCGACACGGTCCTGTTGATGACACCAAGGACATCATTAGGATGATATACCTGTTGGTGGAAAATGAGGTGTTTGTCAACAAGCCAGGGCGCACGTTTTCTGGGCTTGGTAATGTTAAAGTCGAAGTAGTGCCGTCAGTGGATGCCTTTCAAGAAGGGGCGAAGGATATCATTCGCGGGAAGATGTTCACGGAAATCTTGAAGAGAAGGGTGATGAAAAACTTTCCAGATGCTCCAGATGTGGACTCTGAAGTCGAGTCTTCGGACTGCACTGGGGAAGAGGTGGAAGAAAATATGGAGAATGGTTGGGGTACTGCAGGTACAGAGGAAGGGGATGGAAGAAATAGAAATGAAGGATTTGGGATTCAGATTGAGAGGTTGGGCAGTGCCAGGTACCTATACGGTAAAAATACAAGAACTGTGCTTTTCCCAACCAACAACTGTAGAGACAAGATCATTAGGGGTAAGAAAGTAGACATCTAGCTGTTAAATTCTGTGGTATTCTTGAGCGGTAACGATCAAAAGCACACGAATAGTGCCGGCGCCGGGTGTCTCTACAGCAAAACTACAACGGCTGTACTTTTTCGACGCAACGCCCGTACAGACAAGTGCATTTGGTGGAAGAGAGTAAACAACTAGCGCTTTAATTCGGCGCTATTCATGAGTGGTGACGATCAATAGCACACAAATCGTGCCGGCGCCGGGTGGGATGCCGGCCGTCGCTAGGTGGGATACCTGCTGGCGCCGGGTGTCTCTACAACAAAAATACAATAGCTGTGCTTTTTTGACACAACACCAGTACAGACAAGCGCATTTGGAGGAAGAGAGTAGACATCTAGCTCTTTAA
>Ga0307516_10004779_pt1 | contig 16518 bp, 17 predicted proteins | sample 19_EM_MG_FD_203310 | JGI IMG/M metagenome (GOLD analysis project Ga0307516, IMG submission 203310) | Populus trichocarpa ectomycorrhiza microbial communities from riparian zone in the Pacific Northwest, United States - 19_EM | ecosystem: Host-associated > Plants > Roots > Unclassified | place...
TTGAATTTCTAGAGGGTTTGATTGCAAGAAAATTGATCTTTTAAGTCAATTTAGGCTTTAATTAGGAAGAAATTAAAGTTTTGGGGTCCAATTATAATTTTGAAGAGTTGATTTGGTCAAATCAGGGCCTTAATTGCATAATTATTGAAGTTTGATGGCCAATTAGGGACTTAATTGAAACAATCTGAGACTAAGGACCAAACCAGAAAAGGCGCTAACATTAAGGGATCCAATTACAATTTTGTCGAGGGTTTGATTACAAAACTGTGAAAACTTCAATGGCCAAATCAGAAGAACCCAAGCGGCGTCGTTTCCACCATTCACTATCTTCAAACAGCTGTGAATCTGTGACGATAATGGAAGGAGACGTTAGCAGCGATAATGGAGCTATTCTCGAATCAATGGGGTGAGTATCGCGGTAGGAGAACGGAAGAAAATAGGAGAGATTGGAAAAATAGTGAGAGAGCAAAAGGGAGAGAAGAGGAAGCAACGAAAGCAGAGGGCACGGTGAAGAGATAGCGCAACACCACCATCGTCTTCGTCTTCTCAAAACCAGGTATGTTTGCTGCTTTTCTCGGTTCCTGTATGATGATGCATGTTAATATGTAGAAACGAAAAGAAAAATCATAAGGAAACCGACACCTGAAACCACCATTTGCAACACTCTATTTTTACGTTTTTTTATGCACTGCAATGCAAAGGAATGTGATGAACAGTGCGAAGGTAATTTAATTATCTTTGCACTGTTCATGCACGCGTAAAATAATACGTGTGCATGTGCGGAAGGGAGGGCCTAGTCACTGGCATGGGCCGATGACTAGGCTGGGCTGGCTAGGCCCAGCCCAGCTATGCAGGCTAGCTAGGTCCAGCCCAGTCACATGGGCCGGGCTGGGCCCAGCCCGTAAAAAAAAGGGAATTATTTCAAAAAAAATCTATGAGTTTTCTGCAAATTTTTTATACTGTATTTTAATCAATAGCGGTTTGTATTTTTATACTGTAAAGATACAAATTTAGTATTAAAATATCCAGTATTCATCACGGTAAAAAAACAATGTTTTCATGCATACGGCCAAGTCTCTAAAATAAAAAAAAAAAAAAAAAACATATTGTATCTTTGCTTAAAAAAAAGGGTGTTAGCATGCATTTTGGTTTTAATAACTAGTTTATTAAAGTCACGAGAATTGGCCAATATTTCAAAAATTCCAAAAAAAAATTATTTTATTTTCTTTTAATATCTGAGGTTACGACCTTACACGTAAGACGTATTCCGGATATTAAATTGTTTTGTTGACATTAGAACGGTTAGGTTTTACCCGATAAGACAAGGACCTCCTTACTGAGAAAAACTTTTCTTAAACCAAAGACGGACCAACAACTATAAAACACGACAAGACCTTAGATTTTATCAGACAATAAAACAATGCAGCCTACCTTAGGTAGGGCGTATTTGGGGTGCTAATACCTTCCCTTTATGCAACCAGTTCCCGTACCCGATCTATGAGACCAGTTAGGGTTCCTAGTGACCAAAATACTAGGTGGCGACTCCCATTCCATTTTTCCACTCATAAAAGACAAGAATTCCTTGTCTCCCCACACATTTGCCAGATCGATAGAAGATAATAATTTTGAGGGTGGATGTTTTCGCCGCGATGCCGTACACGTGTGACAGGGGGGAAATAACGCCAGCTAACCCATCTTTCCTTCTTCCTCTTGTTCGCCTCCACCTTTCCCTTTTATTTTCCTGAATGTAGAACGATAACTCATTTTGCATGCTGGACACAGGGGAGGAAATAATTACCCCCAAGCTTGGACTAGACCCATTCCAGCCCAGCAAAAAAAAAATGAAAAATGAAAAATGAAAAAAAGGAGCCCAAATCTGTTGGGCTGCAAGTCGGCCTAGTTAGCTTGGCCGACCCAACCCATATATTTTATAATATATTTAATTATTATATATTTAAAAAATAAAAAAAATCTCAAAAAATCCCAAAGGACATTTCAAAATATTTTTGATTTTCTCGTGTGTTTTTCTACCAATTTTGTTTAATATTGGGTTGTATTTTTACACTGTAAGATACATATTGGGTATTAAAATACTCGGTTTTCTCCAAAATATTTCTAAGAAAACTTTAAAAAAATCTCAAAACTTTTAAATTAATTTCCCCATAAAAAAAACAAAAATAAATGTTTTGTTTTCATGCATAAGGCCAAATCCTAAAAAGTTTTCCAAGCATATTTTCATTAAAAAAATTGCATCTTTCTCATGTTTTAAAAAATAAAAAATAGATATCATAACCAATTTATAATTATTCGTTATGATTTTGCCAAAATATCAAAAACCCATTACCAATAATTTTTTATATATTAGGGTTTAGATATAGACTTTAATATCTGTGAGGTGTAAAACTACATAATAGAGTACACTCTTAAGTATTAAAGATATAAAATGTAAAATAAATACGATGCTAAAATTTTAACTTTAGAATGATTAGGATTAAACCCGACAAGGTAAAGACTCTTTCATGGAGGGAGATCTGCCTTAGATCTTAGATAAGACCAACAAATAGGAATTTGATCTAGAAAAGCAATTAAACAACAATGTAGTTTATTTTAGGTAGGGTGCACTAGAGGTGATACGTCTTTCCCTTGCATAACCAGCCCCTTACCTAGACTCTCGCAGACCATAAGTTCCTAGTAATTATAATACTAGGTAGCGACTCTTGGACCTTAATCATAATTTTATGATTAAACCCAAACTCTTTCATTTCCGAACAACACACACCTCTCAAGGAGGCACATTTATTTTTCAGCGAGCTCAATCATGCATCGTCGCGCCCACGTGCTACAAGATTTATAAGGGGGTTTAAAACTTTCTATTCTCGATGAAATGGAGATGCACAGGATTTGGAAGTTGAATGATTCTTATATATTTGCATTAAATATGGAGGTTAAACTTGCTTGAAGTGGGCTAAAGAAATATTTTGAAGTATAGGGTCATATGTCATAACCTAATTTTGGGTTCTTTAAAATTTTCTTTTTCTTTTTTTCTTTTTATAAACAAAAAGAGAAGTGACTTGGTTGGCAATGATATGCTAAAGAGGGATTTAAATGCATAAATGAGAGACCAAGAAACCAAAGTTTATTAGCATAGAACTGCCTAGTACCATAATGCAAGAGTCAATAATAGAAGATTTGCGTTTGGAGATTTTATGCTAAGGAAGTTGGAGGTTACGAGCAATAGAGACAGTAAGGGCAAGATGACTCCAAAGTGGGGTGGTCTATTCAAAGTTACAAGGGTGGTAAAAACAAACACTCACCATCTATAAGACATGGAAGGGAAGAGTCTTCCTCACACCTGACACTCTGATTATTTAAAGATGTATCATAGTCAATGAGAAAAGGAGTGTAAGTTTCTAATATATAAATGACATTCAAAATGACAATGTTTTTATTTTCTCCACGTAATGCCTAAGGGCCTCTCATCAACTCTTCAAGAAAAGGATTAACTTGGTCTTCCTGGTGTAATTGTATAACTCTCCAAAGGATTGACATGGTCTCTCTAATGCGATAACACAACATACCTTGAAAGAAATTGATCAAGGATCTCCCTAATGCAATAACACAACTCTCCAAGGAAGGGATTGACTTGGTCTTTATAATGTGATTGCTCAATTCTTCAAGGGATTGACATGGTCTTTCTATTGCAATAACACAACTCACCTTCGAAGAGATTGATTAATGATCTCCCTAAAACAATATCACAACTCTTTAAGAAATGGATTAACTCAATCTTCTTAGTGCAATTGTATAATTCTCTAAGGAATTGATATGGTCTCCTTAGTGCGATAATATAACTCATATTGGAAGGGATTCATCAAGGGTCTCTCTAGTGCAAGAGCATAACTCTCTAAGAAAGGGATTTACTCGATCTTTCTAGTGCGATTGCACAATTCTTCAAGGGATCAACATGGTCTCCCTAGTGCAATTGCATACCTCTCTAAGGGATGAGTCTGAGGTCTCTCTATTGCAATGGCACCAACCTTCAGATACGTTCATAGACAGCTAGATTAAAGGAGAAAGAACTCCTGACAAAAGCTATACTTGTAACCTAGATTTCCTCTTGGTTTCAGGAAAGGGGCGAGTCGTACTAAGATTAGGCAAAGTTCAATTCTTTCCAAAATTTCATTTTTTTTTTCTAAATATACGCATTGGACCCATACAAACTTCCTGGAGGATTTCTTCCTAAATATTCTTTCAAGTATGGGCACTGGACCAAACAAACAACCTAAAGGATTTACTCCTAAAATGTTTCTTAAGTATAAGTGTTGGATCCAAGGTTGTCAAAAACACATTTTTGACACGATACGAAAAATATAATATAAACTCGGATCGTAAAAATAGATCGTAAAATTGCAAGGAAAGTTTTTTTTTCATATATACTTCAAGTATCTTAAAATACAAGGTTCAAATAAAAAACTTGTACATAGTTCAAGCACCTTAAAATACATATACTTTAGTGAAATCATAAAATCGGTTTTAAAATCATGATTTTACACGATTTTATTGATTTTACCCGATTCTAGTCCGATTTTAACAATTTTTGAGTTTTCAAAGTGATGTCGCACGTTTAACCTGTGCTGACTCGTAAAATCGTATGATTTTACGAGTCAACTTGTGATTTTAACAACCTTGGTTGAACCCACTTAAACTAAACAGGTCTAACAAAATATTTCAAAAAATACACAAAAAATGAATAAAATAACAATTTTATAAAATTTTAACATCATTACAAAAAGTGCAAAACCCCATAGAACTAGGGTTGTTTACAAAGCTAAGGGGAATTGGAGAGCTAAAACTTAAATATCCAGGTTAGGCTCCTCAGTAGAGTATTCTCCACGTTGGGCACCTACAGTCCTAGTGAGGAAGACATCAGCGAAGTTGGACATAGGGACTATATGGAAGGCAACATTAAAGTCTACATGCATTTCTCTTAATCAGTGTTGTAAACCCTCTAGAAAACTCTTGGAACTCCTTAAATAGTTTCTTAAAGCCTTCAACTTCACACGAGAGCTTTAGGCTTCTTTTTTAGCAACAAGAAGCTCAACCCTTATAACATCCTAGAATGCCTTCATCTTAATCATCCTCTATTTTAGGGAGTCCATTTCTTTATAAGCTAGACAAAGCTGCTTTTTAATGGATCTCAACTAAAAGACCTGGCCTCTCATGTTGTCTTTCAGTGTTGCATAAACTACCTTGATGTCCCTCAGTTCAGCCTCCACAAAAGCCTTTTCATCCTTTAGCCTTTAAAGGGCAGTCTGGTCTACCTTATGTTTGGTAATGGCCTCCCTCACTTGGCTGCTCTCAGTCATTTAATACTTCTTAGAATGGGCGTACATCATGAAAATCTACAAAAAAAAAACAAACGATTTTTAGAAACAATAATGATAAAATAAAATAATAAGGTTAGACAAGATAGTGTTTTACATTGAAGGTTATTTGTCTAATAAAGGTCAGATGACAGTTGTAGCTCTCATCAGACATCATTAGGATATTTAAATGAATGGTCAGAAACCTCTCTAAGTGCTTCACCACCTATAGACCGTTATCCTTAAGGCTAAACCTCCCACCCAAGATAGTCTAGAAGTCATAGTAATTGAAGGGTTCTCTGCAACTAAAATCAAGGGTGAGAGGCATTGACGGTGTCATGATAGGAGAGGTCTCCGCAATTGAGGTTACAACATCATATTTCATAAGGGTGTAAACCCTTTTTCTCTTTAAGTATGCAATAACACCCTCAATCACTTTGGAAGAGGCCAATTTTGGTTAACTCCTAGCTAGGGGAGAATGGCTTCCCCTACTAGCTCTCATCTCCAGTTCTACGTGAGTAATAGATCCCACCATTATTTCCTCAAGAATAGTTTTCTCAAGAACATAAAGTTTATCTATGTCAATGGGATTGTTTTCCATCTCTACTTTAGTCCTCACTCCACTAAAGTCAGAAGATGAAGATCCCCTCCTCAATGCAAACAAGCTCTCTGTTAAAGACCTTGATGAAGTTTCTCATTCTTCTTTAACTGTTAAACCTATACAAAAATTAAGTTAGAAATGAATATTTCGATGCACAAAAACAAGAGATAAAGAAGGTGAATACTTTACAACAAGGTCTTAAAATTTCGTTTGGCTATTTTATTAACATCATACTTGATTAAGGTGGAGGCCAATGAAACACATGTTTTTTAATGATTTGAGCTCAAACAGGGCCTATTGTTCACCTCATGGGGAGATACTCTCTAATAATAGAAACAACCCAAGGCTTCTTGCATCCTATCTTTGGGGCTGACCGTCTTATTATATCTTATTATTAATCACCTCCCCCTTTCTCTTCTTGAAATGCGCAGGATTGCAACAAGGTCCTCTTCATGGATCTAGTAGGTTTGTTGGTATAGGTAAAAAAAACCAACACATGTGATTACCATCATCAATGTTAGCAATCAAATGGTAGCAATTCCTAAAGATATTTACAACAGGCTCGATTCCAACAAACCTGATGAACTTATCAAAGGCAAACAAAATTATTCATCCATTAGGATGCAATTAGCCTTGGACCAACCTATAATACTGAAAAACTTCCCTCACAAACCCTTGAAAAGGAAAGGTATACCCCAACTCGTATATACATATGGGGGTAATGATTTCAAAGTATCCTCAAGTGGTGGCCAAGGTCGATTGGCTAATTCTTTCAACCTTAGAAAATAGTTTAGACATATACTCTTATGGTTGCTGACCATTTACAAAAGCCACCTCATCTATGGTTAGGGAGCTAGGTATACTATCCTTGGGAGCTTGATACAACCTCTCTCTCTTCCAAGGTTGCTTAGAGGTATTAGAGAAAGGACATTTTTAATATTGAGAACTACCTTCCCCTTTTCTAGAAGTGGACGCTAGAGTTCCAACCCTCTAGTTTTAAGGCCCAATTTAATGGACCTTTATCCTCTACTATTTCTTTAATTTTATGGTAGAAAGCTAAACTCAACACCAAAGAAAAGAATGGAAGAGAGATCATCTAGGGTTATAAAGGAAATAACATTTCATCTTTATCGTTGGATGAATAATCTTCTATATCACCACATATCTCCAAAAACCCACTCAATTATTGCATTAAATGCACACCACCATTTTATTTCCTAGGAGACTTTTTTTTAATAAGGACAAGCCACCTGGCAACAAAAATCCTAACAGTTTTAATTAGGATAACCAATCTGAAGGAGAAGGTAAAAAATATCTCATTAAAGCTAAAAGCCTTTCAAATCTTTATGTATTTATTACACAAAGACTTGAGGGGTTATTAATGGATCAACATATTTTAAAATTTTATTTTAGCTTAAGTTCATATTTAAAAGGGCAAAAGGCAAGGTGATAACCCAACATCTTTAGGCTTGGTAAAATGTTAAACCTAGATGACATGGGTCTGACTTGCTTCCAAGTTTAACATCATTGGGTTATGTTTAGTGCTGAACTCAATTAAACATGAGTCTGGCAAGCTTCCAAACCCAACATCATTAGGTTCAATTATGCACTGAGCTCAAGTAAATATGGGACCGGCAAGCTACCAAACCCAACATCTTTAGGGTTCAGCTACTCACTAAGCCTATGTACATATGAGTCTAGCAAGCTGTCAAACCCAATGTCATTGGGCTCAACGGGTAAACATGCTTTTGGAGAGCTACCAGACCCAATGTTATTAGGTTCAGCTATGCATTGAGCCCAAATACATATAGGTTTGGTGAGCTGCCAAATCTAACATTATTGAGTTCAACTACTCGTTGAACCTAAGTACATATGAGTTTGGCAAGCTACTAAACCCAACATCCTTGGGTTCAGCTACGCATTGAGCTAAGTATGTGTCTAGCGAGCTGCTAGGTCCAACATCCTTAGGTTCAGCTATGCACTAAGCCCAAGTACATATAGGTTTGGTGAGCTTCTAGACCTAATATCATTGGGTTCAGCTACGCACTAAGCCCAAATATATATGAATCTGGTGAGCTGTCAGGCCAAACATCATTGGGTTTAACTACATTTTAATCCCAAATATAGATGGATCTAGCGAGCTATCAACCCAACATCCTGAAGTTCAACAACGTGCTGAGCCTAAATGAATATGGACTTGAAAAGTTGTTAAACTCAACATTCTTAGGTTCAGCTACACCTTGAGCCCAAGTACATATGGGTCTGATGAGTTGTCAAACCCAACGTCCTTGATTTCAGCTGTGCTGAACCCAAATAAACATTGGCCTGGCAAGCTACTAGACTCATCACCCAATGGCTTGGTATTATGCCAAGTCCAAGTAGATATAAGTCTGATGAGCATTAAAAGCCCTATGATAGGCCATAAGGCTTTGTTTGGTGGTGACTTTCAACATGAAATGTTAATGTCAGAAATATTCATCTCTCTATACCCTTAGATGTATAAAAGTCTTATAAGGGCCTATCATATTTTCATCATCATTAATATTATGTCAGTGATATTTATCTCTCATTAATATAGTGTAAGAGATATTTGCCCCCCATTTAATATTGTGTAAATGAGATTTATCCCTCATTAATGTTATCAAAAGGAAATAACTTTCCAACCCCTCTATTCTAACAACATGACAAGGTTAAGAGGCTATAAATCCCCCTTTAATCATCCAGGTACAGGGTTCATAATTTTTATTCTCTAAGTATTTATATTTTAATTCTCAAAAGATTTATCATACAAAAATAAGAAGAAAAAAACACTCTTATTCTTGAAATTTAAAGTTTATTCTCTCATTTTGATAAGAAATCTCTATTTACGTGGGTGATTGGGTGCATAGTTGGGGTACAGCTGGGTATAAGGCTTACACGGGTTACTATTGTTTTGTGTTTTATTGAATTAGTTAATTAATAACGTAATGGGGAATAGGAGTTGCTGAAAGCATTTCTAGTCTTCAGCTCCACTACTGGAGTCCTGGTTATTTTGATTTATTGTTGTATTGAGGTGGCCTATTTAGGTTCACTTTCTGTATTGAATGAGGGGCATTGAATAAATAAAAATACTCTCTAAAACCTATGTTCTTTTTCTTCTCTTATCTTCCCCAAATTCTTTTCTTATCACATTTATTATAATTCTTTACTTAAAAGTCACAAACTTTATCATCAAAAGATCTTTAAACTTCATTAAAAAAAAATTATTTTACAAGTGTTGAGTTTTCTACTATTAATCACCTGCTTCTCGAGCTTTGAAGAATAAAATTTCATATAAATATATAATTACTTACTGTACAAATACTCAAAAAACCTCATTCGTGTGTATATTAGGTTCTACAACATCATCTATTAATAAACTAAACACATATACGCGGATTCCTCTAATTAATAATTTGTTAATAACAAATAGAACACGGCAAGGGCCCCAAAGTCTTCGTCAAGGGTCCCAAACCCAAATACCGAAGTCTTCGTTAAATATCTACATGTCTACTTCTATATATATTTCTCTTCTATGTATTACAACCTTAAATCCTTTCATTCTCATAAAAAGAGAGCGAATAATGGCTTACTATTTCTTTATCTTGGCTACTCTTTTTTTCGTGTTCTCCCCTCTTTCTCTTGCACAGCCATTTAAAGCTGTGAATTTAGGAAACTGGCTTGTTACTGAAGGGTGGATGAAACCTTCTCTCTATGATGGGATGCCGAACAATGATCTCCTGGTAATCTTATTTTTAACTTTATGTTATTCAAGAACATCGATCAACTTATATATCACCCATGCCTCATGTGTGAACCACCCACCAAAACATTAAATTTAATCTCTCCAGCAAAAACCTCACTCCCTTAAGACCTCATTGGACATCTTAGTACATGAAAGATCAAAGTAGCTTCTTTTCTTTTCTTTTCTTTTCTTTTCTTTTACCTGTAGATGCTTTTCTTGTACATCGGAGAACAATAACAGAAAGTGTTGGTCTTAAATATTTACTGCTATTTTTAAAGCTGAAATTTTCTTATATATGAGTCTTTTATTGTTGCTTAACCATTTTTCTGTTCAAATTTACTGTAGGATGGAGCTCAAGTGCAGTTCTTGTCCACAAAGCTGCAGAAGTATCTTAGCTCTGAAAATGGAGGCGGGACCGTCCTAGTAGCCAACCGGCCCTCAGCCTCTGGCTGGGAAACGTTCAGAGTAAGATCTTTAAGATAATGATCTAGCTAGACTTCGTTCATTATTAGTCTACTATTTGACCTTTTCTTTGGCCTTGAAAATATCTAGCTAGGACTATTTACTTTTCTGTGATTGTCTATGATTGCAATATCATGTTGCATGTTTCTCACCATTACTTTTCTGTTGCTTTATTACACAGTTGTGGAGGATCAATGAGACATATTTCAACTTTAGAGTGTTCAACAAGCAGTTTGTGGGGCTGGAGGATCAAGGAGACAAAGTAACAGCAGTTTCAGATACTGTTGGAAACTCACAAACATTCCAGATTATAAGAAATAACGATGACCGGAATCGAGTTCGCCTCCAAGCATCAAATGGACAGTTCATTCAGGTATTGCTTAACATTTTCTTTTTTAACAACAGAACTGTTAACTTCACTTCTATTGTAATTTGGGCTCTGGAACTTTGTCTGGATTAGTTTAGTTTAGGGTAATGGTAAATTTTCCCATTGGAATAGTATGGACAGGGTGTATGTAGACTCAAGCACGATTTCCAGTGAATCTAGGTTCTTATCAGTTATAGAACAGTTATGTACATGCTAGTGAATAGTGATCATGGCTATGATTAACACTTTGGATCATTGTGCTGGTCTGAGGCATAGCTAGACATGATCAGTTTAGTAAATTATCCACATTAAATGAAGAATTACTTTGCTCTCGTTGTGTAATCAGGCATCATCAGAGACATTGGTAACTGCAGATTATGTCGGCTCAGGTTGGGAGGACAGCGATCCATCAGTATTCAAAATGACCATTGTCAATATATATTCCTTCCGAGGTGAATATCAACTCACAAATGGTTATGGCCCAGACAGAGCTCCTCAGGTCTTGCAGGTAAAACTTTTAATTCGTAACATAAACAAGAGAAGAGATGTCTGTTCTAGCATTTTATAAACTAGAGGAATAATTAAATCATGCATAACTTGCAAATTTGTTCATCCTAGGATCATTGGAACTCTTACATCACTGAAGAGGACTTCCGCTTCATGTCAGAAAATAGTCTTAATGCTGTCAGAATTCCAGTTGGATGGTGGATCGCCAGTGATCCCACACCACCGAAACCTTTTGTCGGTGGCTCTTTGAAAGCCTTAGACAATGCTTTCACATGGGCACAGTGAGTACCATTTAATAATTGAAATCAATTAACGCTTAACGGTTTAATATTGTTTTTGGCTACTTTTTTTTTCTGAACAGGTGCTAAATATAACTATGATCGTTATTTATATATTTTTATGCAGGAAATACGGCATGAAGGTCATCGTTGATTTGCATGCAGTTCAAGCTTCACAAAATGGCAATGATCATAGCGCGACACGAGATGGGTATCAGGAATGGGGAGAATCAAACATTCAGGAAACGGTGGCTGTCATAGACTTCCTTGCAGAAAGGTTTAACACATCTAATAAGATTTTCTTCTTCTTTTTTTCCCGTAAGATAGATTCACCGAAATCAAAAGCACGGTTATGGAAGTTTCCCTGAGTTCTAATACAGAGTGCAACTAAGCAGGTATGCCGACAAACCAAGTCTTGCCGCAATTGAATTGATGAATGAACCGATGGCCCCGGGAGTCAATCTAGACACCCTAATAAAGTATTATCAAGCTGGATATGATGCCGTAAGGAAGCACTCTGAAAATGCTTATGTGATCCTCTCAAATCGACTAGGGCCTGCTGATTCCAAAGAGCTCCTCTCATTTGCAAGCGGTCTCAAACGTGTAGTCATTGATGTGCATTATTACAACCTATTTTCAGATTCATTCAATAACATGAATCCCCAACAGAACATTGACTATATCTATAATCAGCGAGCTAGTGCTCTAACAACAGTGACAACTACAAATGGCCCCCTCAGTTTTGTAGGCAAGTCCAAAACCAGATTTTCTGCAATCAAGACAGATAAATTTTTATTTTTAATATCCTTAGTTTGGTCTACCATTAACTGTATTAGTTCAGAAAACAATGTTGATTGTTAAATGAAATTTTGCAGGGGAATGGACTGGAGATTGGGCAGTTCAGGGAGCATCGATGCAAGATTACCAGAACTTTGCCAAGGCTCAACTGGATGTCTATGGGCGTGCCACATTTGGATGGGCATATTGGGCTTATAAGTGTGCAGGTGACCACTGGAGTCTCAAATGGATGATTGAGAACAACTATATAAAGCTCTAGATTCTCACCATGGCTATTAATTTAGTAGTAGTAGCTGGCTTTAGGGCTCCTTCTAGGCTTGCAAAGCCAAGCGTACTCGTTTTTCTGTTAATTAATAACCAAGGTTAATAAAAAAAAAATTACTTAACTGTATCACTGTTATCTTGTTTGGTTTCATAGAAGGAAATATTTTTTTTTTTTTTTTTTTGAAATTCAGAAAGGAGCGCCCAACTAAATTAAACGAGTACCAGTTGACCCAATAAAATCATAATACAAAGTGGTAAAAAGACCCGCAGATGGATTATCAGGAATACAAAAATTCCTGTCAAACAGGTTTTTTGTTAAACCACAATTTGCTAATCAATCTGCTACAGAATTTGCTTCCCTGTAAACATGAGTCGTCTGAACCTCCTACTCCTTTGCTAACAGGTTCCTAGCTTTCGTGATAAGACAGTAATTCCTGTCAATATTTATTTTATCTTTAGTGATAAGATCCATAACAATAGCAGAGTCCGATTCCACAATTAATTTCTGATATCCCTTTGACCAGGCTAACTCCAAACCGGTAAACACTGCAATCTTTCGCCTCCATCTCACTTCATTCGTCAAAACAGCCTTGTGAGCAACTGCTCCATGTTTTGAGAGGGAGGGGGATATCCAGCCAGCAGCATCACTACCTGAACATGAAGTAAATAAGCAAAACTATCCCACTTCCAGTGTTTGTCATCCTCCAACATATCCACAACAGAACAATTAACTAAATCCTCAGGAATATCCTGAGTTGCAAGAGAGAGTAAGGGGCCATAGCCCTCCAACCAAGAGTCCCTCCAAAACCGAACATTTCTTCCACTTCCCCTAGCCCAGTTCAAGCCTTGCGTTACCTGAGGCCACACTTTGCATATTTCCTTCCACAAACTTGAATCCTTCCCCTTAGCGTGAACCTGATCCACCTGATCAAGATGCTTCATATACTTTGCTTTTAATACTCTCACCCACAAACTTCTACTGTCCTGTATGATACCCCAAGCCAACTTCATAATAAAAGCCTTATTCATAGTTTCCATTCTTCTTAATCCCAGACCACCATCAACTTTAGGCGGCACATAGTCTCCCACTTGACTAGATGAATTTTATCTCTTCCATCCTTCTGACCCCAAATAAATCTCCTACAGATTTTTTGTATTTCGTAGCAAATGCTTTTAGCGAGCATGGCCGACTGCATCAGATAAGCAAAGTGTAATTTTCCCAGCTAGGGATAAGTTATTAGGCTTCCAGCCAGCTAACTTCTTCTGTAAATTATCAATAAGATAGCTGTAAGTTTATTTAGTAACCCGCTGATGAAGCAAAGGAATACCTAGATATTTGCCCAAGTCATCTGTGGTCTTAAACCCACTCATCCGTCTGTTCACTCTGAACGGTCTCCAGGATCCATTATCCACCTCCCTGTTAATTATTTGCGACAATTTTTCAAGGCACAAGACAAAAATGTAGGGGGATAATGGGTCTCCCTGTCTTACGCCTCGTCTCGGTCGAAACTTCGGGGCTGGCCTTCCATTCCACATCACACTTAGAGAAGCAGATTCTATGCACTTCATAATGAGCTCCACCACATCATTCGGCAGCCTTGCTTCTGTGAGTGTTTCTCCAATAAAATCCCAACGCAATCGATCATATGCCTTTTCGAGATCCACCTTGATAGCTATAATCCCTCGCCTTCCCTTCATCTTCCGCAAAGAATGTTTAACCTCCTGTGCTACGGTTATGTTGTCCGTAAAATGCCTTCCCGGCACAAAGCTACTCTGAAACTCACTGATCAACTTCAGCATTAGATGTTTGAGTCGGTTCACCAAAACCTTTGTCACATTTGAAGGTTACGTTACAGAGCCCAATAGGTCGAAACTGATGCAAATACTCTGGAGCCTGAACTTTTGGAATCATACCTGGTGAGAGTGGCTGATATCTGCTAACTTCGAATCACCTTCAAAAATACCTCTGATGTAGCGACATACCGTCGGTCCTATCACTTGCCATTGTGACTGAAAGAAGAACGGCTGATACCCGTCTGGACCAGGGGCTTTGTATGGCTTCATGCCAAATAAAGCTATCTGAATTTCATCATCTTTTACGGGTCCTGCTAACAGATCTAGTTGACCATGCTCAATAATAGGAAAATTACCCTGAAGCCTTCTTCTCTGCTCTACCCCATCTTCCTTCGTGAACAACGTCTGATAAAACTCTCTTACCATCTCTCTCAGAGAATCCTCATCACACACCCTGATTATTAGCATTCTTCAATGTTCCAATTTTTTTTTTATTTGTCTCCTAATTATAGTTTTTATGTGGAAATAGGAAGTATTCCTATCCCCAAAGGTGATCCATTGGCACCTTGATTTCTGGTACCAATGAACCTCCTCTTGTCTAAGTATCTGATGATACTTCGTAAGCAGTTGATTCTCTAAACGGTTCAGATAGCTGTTTCCTTTAACTGCTAGAGCTTGCTGGACTCCCCCTAATCCCGCCAGAACCCTTTCCTTCCTCATAAAAATGTTGCCAAACACATCTTTATTCCATCTTTTCAACTGGGCTGTCATCACTTCCAACGCGTGAGGTAAATCCGCTCCATGTTTCCAATTCTCCTGGATGAAAGATGTGAAATTATCATGCCCAAACCATGCAGCCTCAAAACAAAAAGGTCTATTCATACCTTGTAAAGTCCTGTCTTGCTCCTGCAATACCACCAGAACAGGGTAGTGATCTGATCTAACCCTTGGAAGCACCATAACACTTGCACCCTGGAACTTCAGTCTCCATTGCGAATTACCAAAACATCTATCCAATCTTTCACATACTCTCACATAATCCCTTCTTTCAGCCCCTCTCCAAGTAAACTTCGGACCGTTACTCCCCAAATCAATCAAGCCACAATTCTGCACCCACCTACCAAACCGAATGCACCTCCTCACATCAACAGTTACTCCACCTTCTTTCTCCGACGCTACCAAAATTTCATTGATTGAAGTCACCCACCACCATCCATAGCATACACCACAGTAAAAAGCCAAGCTGAATCCTTCCCTTCGTCTACCATGCCATGAATCAAATGCGTAGAGGCTTTCAGAATTTTTATGTCAAATATAGTTTTATTCCAAAGCAACCAGAGGCCCCCAGACCTTGAGCCTCAGCCCCGTAACTAGACTCAAATGCCAAATTCTCCACAATTCTGTCAGCCACTGCACCACTCACTCTCGGCTCCGCGACAGCTAAAATATTAAAGCTATAGTTTCTTCTCAAATCATGTACCACTGCACAAAAACTATTGTTTCATGCTCCTCTGCAGTTCAAGTATAATAAACTCAAAATATTTATAATCAGAAAGAGACGACCACCGGGCTCGATCTTCGTTAGAGAATTCTTACCTCCCGGCATTCCTCTACATAAGCCATTCTGACTTCATCAATAAAATTTTCCCCAACTCGCCCGTCATCTAGCCCTACACTGCAAGTCTCCTCCTCCATCCAAACGACAGCAACAGGTCGTTCTGGTTCCTGAGGTCCGTCCCGCAAGCTATTATGAATAGGATGATCAGCAGCAATTGGGACAACGAACGAGCTACTGGCCTCTGTTGCATTCATCCCAGTACAGTTGTCTTGTTTTTGCTGGCTGTTGCCCAAAACCAGAGCTGTCTTCTCTTAGAATTTTGCAGCATCTTTTTCAGCTTTAGTAACTATGGGAGTCGTGGGCCCATTCCTATCCTTTTCTTGCAAAGCCCTGTTATTACACATAAGATCTTTCGCCCATTAACTCTGGCCTCCACCAAGGCCTTCCCATTTCGTGGGCCTCCTTGATGTCCATGGTTACCTTGCACATCCACCCTCCCATAAACCTCCTTACCTTTTTTAAAATCTCTCACACGTGGTTGAAGCCCTTCAATACTAACATTAGGGGTGAGCAAAAAAACTGATAAATCGATTAAACCGAGAAAACCAGAAAAAAAAACCCAAAAAAACCGATTAAAAAATTACAAAAAAATTCTGGTTCGGTTCGGTTTCGGTTTCTAAAGTCTGAAACTGATTGAACCGAACCGGTTCAACCAATCAGCACTTAAAAAAAAAAAGCAAGTATAAATACCATGCTTTCTAAC
>Ga0307516_10004780_pt1 | contig 16517 bp, 15 predicted proteins | sample 19_EM_MG_FD_203310 | JGI IMG/M metagenome (GOLD analysis project Ga0307516, IMG submission 203310) | Populus trichocarpa ectomycorrhiza microbial communities from riparian zone in the Pacific Northwest, United States - 19_EM | ecosystem: Host-associated > Plants > Roots > Unclassified | place...
AAGGTGCCTTGGGCACCCTCGAACAGCAGGTTGGCGCCTTCGGCATTGGCATCGTTGAGCTCGCGTGACACGTCGGCCATCATGGGCTTGAGCAGCTCGGCATGGCGCATGGCCTCGTCGTACACGGGTTGAAACTCCACGGCAGGGGCATGCAGGTAGCCGGTCAGCACGAAGTTGTGCAGGTCCAGCAACTCGCGCAGCTTGGCGGCAAAACGCTCGGGGTGTTTCAGATCCTGCACGCGCAGCGCGCGGCGGGCGATCTTGTCTTCGTAGGCTGGGCCGATGCCGCGGCCGGTGGTGCCGATCTTGGCGGTGCCGCCCTTCTCACGCCGGGTTTCGCGCGCCACGTCCAGCGCCACATGGAAAGGCAGGATCAGCGGGCAGGCCTCGCTGATGCGCAGGCGCGAGCGCACCTCGACACCGGCTTTTTCCAGGCCCTCGATTTCCTCGAACAGCTTGGCCGCCGACAGCACCACGCCATTGCCGATGTAACACTTCACGCCCGGGCGCATGATGCCGCTGGGAATCAGGTGCAAGGCGGTCTTGATCCCGTTGATCACCAGCGTGTGGCCGGCGTTGTGCCCTCCCTGGAAACGCACCACGCCCTGGGAGCTTTCGGTCAGCCAGTCCACCAGCTTGCCCTTGCCTTCGTCACCCCACTGGGTACCCACGACCACCACGTTGCGGCCGGCGGTTGCGGCGATTGTCTTTGTCATCTTCGGTTCACTCTTTAAGGATGGGATGGGGATGCGGGGCGCTTGAGCGCTCAGCCGGGTGTTTTTGCCAGCTGGCGGACCTGCCACTGGCCGGCCAGGCTGACCAGTTCACGGTCGCAGTCGAACTCGTCGACTTCATGTTCATGGCCGGGCAGGACGCAGGCCACGGTGTCGCCGCCTGCGCGCAGTCGGGCAATGGCGGCGCGCAACTCGGGCTCTTCGCCCCAGGGCGCACGGATGGCAGGCCGCAAAGGCTTGGGCAGCAGCACACTGACCAGTTCCTTCAGGTCCAGGCTAAAACCCGCCGCGGGACGGTTGCGGCCGAACACGGCGCCCACTTCGTCGTAACGGCCGCCGCGCACCAGCTCGGCGCCCTGCCCGCCATCGCGCTGGCCGTGGCCATAGATCGCGAAACGGGTGCCGCTGTAATAGGCATAACCACGCAGGTCCGCCAGGTCGAAGCCGATCTTCACCTCGCCAGCCAGGCTGGCGACATGCGTGGCCAGCCATTTCAGATTCTGCAGCGCCTTCAGCGCCTCGGGCAGGTCCTTGAAGGTTTTCTCGGCCGCCGACAACACCTTCTCGTCGCCGTAGAACTGCAGCAGCGCCAGCAGGCCCTGGCGCGCCGCGGCGGGCAATTCCCCGTTGAGGCTGGCGGTCAGGCTGGACAGCTCGCTGGCGTCCTTGGCGGCCAGCGCGGCATGGATGCGCGCCAGCATGGCAGGGCTGACTTTGGCGCCGGCCAGCAGGCTGCTGACGATGCGCACATCGGCCATATCCACAGACAACTGGGTGACGCCTGCGGCGCGCAGGCCCTCCAGCGCCAGCAACTGGACTTCCAGGTCGGCTTCGAGGCCGGCGTGGCCGTAAATTTCAGCGCCAAACTGCAACGGCTCGCGCGTGGCATGCGGGCGGTCGGCCCGGGTGTGCAAGACGGGGCCGCAGTAACACAGGCGGGCCACGCCCTGGCGATTGAGCAGGTGGGCGTCAATCCGCGCCACCTGGGGCGTGGTGTCGGCGCGCAGGCCGAGCGTGCGGCCGGACAGTTGGTCCACCAGCTTGAAGGTCTGCAGGTCCAGCGCCTCACCGGTGCCGGTGAGCAGGGATTCGAGGTGTTCGAGCAGCGGCGGCATGACCAGCTCGTAGCCGTAGCCGCGGGCCGCGTCGAGAAACAGGCGGCGCAGCTCTTCGATGTGGCGCGCCTCGGAGGGCAGGACATCGGCAATTTGATCCGGCAATTGCCATGATGACGACCAGGCGGGCATGTATTTTTCGTGCGCTGTTAAAAACAGGATTTTACGCGGGCTTGGACCCGGTTTTCGGCCCGCGGGTGGTCCGATGCGCCATGCAGGCGCAAATAGCTGCGGCTGGAGCGGTCGGCCTAGAGCAGAAACGCCATCCAGGCCAGGCCTGCAACGATGCTGCACAGCCCGAAAAACCGGATCTGGCCGTTGCTCATCGTGAGGATCTGCTCGAACATACGGCGCCAGCCGCCTGGCGACAGAAAGGGAAACAGGCCTTCGAGGACCAGCAGGCAGGCCAGCGCAAGCCAGAGCGTGCCGCTGTCCAAGACCTTACTTCTTCGGTGCCGCGCCTGCGCCGGAACTGCGCATGGCCTTGAAGAAATCGGACGAGGGATCGACCACCATCACATCGCTTTTCTTGGCAAAGCTGGCCTTGTAGGCATCCAGGCTACGGTAGAACTGCGCAAACTGGGGGTCGCGGCCAAAGGCGTCGTTGTAAATCGACGCAGCCTGGCCGTCACCCTCACCCTTGATCTTCTGGGCATCGCGGTAGGCATTGGCAATCGTGACCTCGCGCTGGCGGTCTGCGTCGGCGCGTATCTTCTCGCCTTCGGCTGCGCCGGTGGAGCGCAACTCGTTGGCAACGCGTTTGCGCTCGGCTTCCATGCGCCGGTAAACCGACTCCGTGATGGCCTCGGTGTAGTCGACCCGGGTAATCCTCACGTCGAGCACATCGATGCCCCAGGTCGCTGCCTTGACCTTTTCAAGCACTTCGGCCTTGACGCCGGCCATGAGGGCTTCGCGCTGCGAGGACAGCAGTTCCCGCACGGTGCGCTTGTTGATTTCCTGGTTGAAGGCACTGCGCACAATCCCGCTCAGGCGGTTCGCGCCGGTAGCCTCATCGCTGCCGACGTTCTGGATGTACTCCGTGGGGTTGACGATCCTCCAGCGTACATACCAGTCGATCACGACGGGTTGCTTCTCGGCGGTCAGCACCGCCCGGGTATCGGTGCTTTCCAGGGTCAGCAGGCGCTTGTCGATGTATTTGACATTCTGGAACGGCGGCGGCAGCTTGAAGTTCAGGCCGGGCTCGGTGATGACTTCCTTGATCTTTCCGAGCGCATAGATCACGCCGAACTGGCGCTGATCGACAACAAACAGCATGGAGCTGGCCAATGCAAGCAGCACCAGCAGCGAGGAGGCAATAAATCCGACTCTGTTCACGATGAATTCCTCTTAGCGGGTTTCGCGTTCACGGGTGCGTGCTGCATCCCGGACGCGTGAATCAACGGTGGCGGCAGGCACGCCGGGCACTACCAGCGGTGCGCCGGCGACGCCGGGCGGCACGGCGGCATCGCTGCCCGCAGCCGGGCCGTTCGCAGCCGACTGCTGCATGATCTTGTCCAGCGGCAGGTACAGCAGGTTGGAGCCCTGCTTCGAGTCGACCAGCACCTTGGTCACGTTGGTGTACACCTGCTGCATGGCATCGGTGTACATGCGGTCACGGGTCACCTGCGGCGCTTTCTGGTATTCGGTCAGCACCGAACGGAAACGCTGCGCATCACCCTGCGCCTGCGCCACGATGCGGGCCTTGTAGGCTTCGGACTCTTCCTTCAGGCGCGACGCGGAACCCACGGCACGCGGGATCACGTCATTGGCATAGGCCTGGCCTTCATTTTTTGCGCGCTCGCGTTCCTGGGCGGCCTTGTTCACATCGTCAAACGCTGCCTGCACCTGATCGGGCGCACGCACGCCGCCCTGCTGCATGTTGATGGCCACAATCTCCACCCCGATCTTGTAGCGGTCAAGAATGGCCTGGGCCAGGACCTGCACACGCGGGGCGATTTCCTCGCGTTCCACACCCAGTGCGACGTCCAGGCGCATTTTCCCCACCACTTCGCGGACTGCGGTTTCCGCAGCCTGGACCACGGCCTCGGCGGGATTCTTGCTCTCGAACAGGAACGCGCGGGCGTCCTTCAGCCGGTATTGCACTGAAAACTTGACGTCAATGATGTTCTCGTCTTCGGTCAGCATCGCCGAATCCCGCAGGCCGGTGGCCTTGATGATCGTATCGCGGCCAATATCGACAGAGCGGATTTGCGTCACCACCAGGACCTCGTGGCGCTGCACCGGGTAAGGCAGGCGCCAGTTGAAACCGGCCCCGACGGTGGACTTGTACTTGCCGAACTGGGTGATGACGGCCTGCTGGCCCTCCTGCACGATGAAAAATCCCGTGCCCAGCCAGATCAGCACGGCCACGGCCGCAATCAGGCCAATGCCGATGCCGGCGCTTTTCATGTCGGGCTGGAAGCTGCCGGGACCGCCATTGCCGCCCCCGCCGCCCGCACCGCCGCCGCCGCGAACACGCTGGCCGGGTTTCTTGCCGCCGCCAAACAGGCCGCCGAGCTTGCGGTTGAAATCACGCCACAACTCGTCCAGATCGGGAGGGCCCTGGTTCGGGCCCTGGCCCTGGCCCTGGGGCTGCGGACGCTGCGGCGCCGGCGGCCTGGCGGGGGCCGGTTCATCGCGGCCGGCTTCCGGCTTGTTCTCGTCAGGAGCGGCCTTGCCGTCATCATCGCGGCCCCACCGTGGATCGTTCAGGTTGAACATTCCGCGGGCGCGTTGCCCCAGCCGGGCCGGCAGGGTCGTCAGCGTCTGTAACACAGGGTTCAGGTTCATGGAATCAGGCTCATTTTTTTCATTAGTCCGACATTGTGCCCAATCAGGCGACAGCCTCACTGATTTGGGGGGTATCTTCCGGCGGCGGCCGTGCCGCATGCTGCGCCAGCAAGCCGCGCAGCAAGGGCAGGCCCTCACCGCTTTGTGCACTGACAAACACGCGCTCCACCCGCTGGCCGGTGTCGGAAAAGGCGTCCTTGATCTCAAAGCTGTCGCTCAGTTGCAGCGGCCAGCGGGCTTTTTCAAGGGCGTCGAGCTTGTTGAACACCAGAATCTGCGGCACATCTGCCGCGCCGATCTCGGCCAGCACCCGCTGGACCTGCTCGATCTGCTCCAGGTGGTCCGGATTGGCGCCGTCGACCACGTGCAGCAAGAGGTCGGCATCTGCCGCTTCCTGCAAGGTCGCGGCAAAGGCGTCGATCAGGCCATGCGGCAGGTCGCGGATAAACCCCACGGTATCGGACAGGGACACAGAGCGCGCGGCATCCCCAAGGTACAGCTGCCGGGTGGTGGTGTCCAGCGTGGCAAACAGCTGATCCGCCGCATAGGCGCGCGCCTTCACCAGCGCATTGAAAAGTGTGGATTTGCCGGCATTGGTATAGCCGACCAGTGACACGGTGAACGCATTGCGGCGCTCGCGCTGGCGCCGCTGGGTCTGCCGCTGCTTCTTGACCTTGGTCAGGCGCTCCTTGGTCCGCTTGATCGATTCGCCAATCATGCGTTTGTCGAGCTCGATCTGTTTCTCGCCCGGGCCGCCCCGCACGCCGGCCCCGCCGGTCTGGCGCTCCAGGTGGGACCAGCGCCGCACCAGGCGCGTGGAAAGGTATTGAAGGCGCGCCAGCTCGACCTGGAGCTTGCCCTCGTGGCTGCGCGCGCGCTGGCCGAAAATCTCGAGGATCAGCAGGGTCCGGTCATTGACGGGCAGGCCCAGCACCCGCTCCAGGTTGCGCTGCTGGGCCGGGCTGAGGGACTGGTCGAACAGGATTTCGCTCGCACCTGTTTCCAGGGCAAGCATTTTGATCTCGTCGGCCTTGCCGCTGCCAATGAACAGCGCGGCGTCGGGCGCCCTGCGTTTGCAGACCACACGCGCAACCGGCTGCATGCCCGCGGTTTGCGCAAGCAGGCCCAGCTCTTCAAGGCCGGCGTCAAAGTTGGGAAGCCCCAGATCAACCCCAACCAGGATGGCTAGGGGTGCGGATGTCATGGGAGTGTCCGGAGAACTCAGCTGGCTGGGCTTTCTTGGGACTCTGCGGCAGCAAAATTAACAGCGCGACCGGGGACAATGGTCGATATCGCGTGTTTGTAAACCATCTGGGTGACAGTGTTGCGCAGCAGGACAACGTACTGATCGAAAGATTCGATCTGGCCCTGAAGCTTGATGCCGTTGACGAGGTAAATCGAAACCGGCACATGTTCACGGCGCAAGGTATTGAGGAAGGGATCCTGCAACAGCTGACCTTTGTTATTGCTCACGATATTTTCCGTGTTCAAGAGTTGATAGGACTTCACCTTACCACACGCCACCCGGCGCAAATGTAGGCGTCAGGCTGAATCTTTGTCAGCGAAAGGGTTGCTTGACGACTTCATCTGGATGCGCAGGGGCGTGCCGACCAGGTCGAACTCCTTGCGAAAGCGCCCTTCCAGGAAGCGCTTGTAGGCATCGGTGACATGTTCGAGCGAATTGCCATGGACGATGATGATGGGCGGATTCATGCCGCCCTGGTGGGCATAACGCAGCTTGGGGCGGAACATGCCGGCCCGCTGCGGGCTCTGGAACTGCACCGCCTCCAGCAGCAGACGGGTCAGCACCGGGGTGGACATCTTGCGGTTAGCCGACGCATGGGCCTGGACGATGGACTTCCAGACCGGTCCCAGCCCCTGGCGCTTGATCGCCGAAATATTGTGGATGGAGGCGAATTTCAGAAAAGAAAGACGGGTTTCGACAGAGCGCTCCAGGATTTCCCGCTGGTAGCTGTCCACCGCGTCCCATTTGTTGACCGCCAGCACCACCGCCCGGCCACTTTCGAGGATGTAGCCGGCGATGTGGGCGTCCTGGTCGGTCACGCCCTGGGTGGCATCCAGCAGCAGGAGCACCACATTGGCGCTCTCGATGGCCTGCAGCGTCTTCACCACGGAGAACTTCTCGATCGCCTCGAATACTTTTCCCTTGCGACGCAGGCCCGCCGTGTCTATCAACTCGAATTTCTGGCCGGCTTTTTCAAATGGCACCGAAATCGCATCACGTGTGGTGCCGGGCTGGTCAAACGCCACCAGGCGCTCTTCGCCCAGCCAGGTATTGATCAGGGTCGACTTGCCGACGTTGGGCCGGCCAGCGACTGCCAGCTTGATCACGGTCGGGTCGGCGGGTTCGCCCGCCTCGTCCGGATCCGGCAGGTTCAGCGGCGCCAGCGCCAGCTCCACCAGCGTGCGCATGCCCTGCCCATGGGAAGCGGACACGGCAAGAACCTCACCCAGTCCCAGCTCGAAAAATTCGGAAAGCTGCACCCCTTCGGTCATGCCTTCGGCCTTGTTGGCCGTCAGCACCGTGGGTTTGCCCAGCTTGCGCAGGTACCTGGCAATTTCATGGTCCTGGGCGTTCACGCCAGCGCGTGCGTCGACGACGAATACCACCACGTCGGCTTCTGCCACGGCCTGCCGCGTCTGCTTGGCCATTTCCTTGTAGATGCCGTCGATGGCCTTGGGCTCGAAGCCGCCGGTATCGATGACGATGAACTCCTGCGCTCCGAGGCGACCATTGCCGTAGTGGCGATCCCGCGTGAGACCGGCGTAGTCGGCCACAATCGCGTCGCGTGACTTGGTCAGCCGGTTAAAAATCGTCGATTTGCCTACATTGGGGCGACCGACAAGAGCGAGAACAGGTTTCACAAAGGGGCATTCAAGGCGGGGCAATCAGCCCCTTGGAGGTAGCGCAGTACACGCAGTGACAAGCGTGGGGGCCAACATCTATTCAGGCGCAAAGCCGTAAACATTGCCCGAGCGCGTGACGGCAATCAGCGTGTTGGCAGCCAGCACTGGCGAGGCAGCCACCGGGGAGCCGTCCGTCGACAGGCGGTTCAGCAGGGATCCGTCGGCGCGCGACAACAAATGGATAAAACCGGCGGAGTCGCCGATGGCGATAGAGCGCCCCACCACGACCGGCGAGGTCAGGCTGCGGTAACGCAGGCGATCGGTGCTCCAGGCGCTTTCGCCGTCGGCGCGCAGCCATGCCAGCACCCGGCCATCGGCCTCGGTGCCAAATACCAGCCGGTCGTCGCCGTCCACACCCTGGGCGCTGTTGGCGGGTTTGCTCCAGAGCAAGGTGCCGCGTTCGGCGTCCACACAGCCCACGCTGGCCTGGAAAGCCCGGGCGCAAACCGTGTTGCCGTTGCGGTTGACCGTTCCCACCAGGTCCACCAGGCGCTCCACGTCATTGATGCCACGCGGTGAAGCGATAGGCGCTTCCCAGCGCACATTGCCATTGCCTGGGTTCAGGCCGGTCAGACGGCCGGCCAGGCCGACCACCAGCGTGTCGCCCACCGCCAGCATGACACCGGACTGGCGCAACACCAGCGGCTCGCTGGGGCGCTGCTGCGTCCAGATTTTGCGTCCTGTCTGAGCGTCAAACGCATTGACCGAGCGGTCTGCGGCAAGCACAAAGACACGGCCACCGGCGACGAATGGCGCCGTGAACGCCTGGGCGGCCAGTTTCTGGCGCCAGAGTTCCTTGCCACCGGCAATGGTCACCACTTCATTGGCGCGCGTCACCACGGCGGCGAGCTTGCCGTCGCTGCCGACGCCAGCGGCAATGGGCGTGCCGATATTGAGGCGCCAGAGGTCGCGGCCGGTGCGCGCATCGAGCGACGCCACGGTGCCGTCCGCGCTGGCCAGGGCGATGGTGTCGCCGGATACCTCGACTTCAAGCGGGAAACCCACCTCCCCGATACGGGCCGTCCAGGCCTGCCGCACCGGCACCAACGCCACCACCGGTTGCAATTCGGCCGGTTTCGGCTTTTTGACGGAGCTGCCAAAAAAACCGCTGAACATCGAGCAGCCTGACAAAAGCGCTATCAGAACAATAGCTGTTGGCGCTTTAACAGCAAGGGCCAGGGGCCTGAAAGACTTGAGAATCACTGTTTGACCTCCGTAGCGGACGCGGGAGAAACTGCAGCACTGGCTGCAGGGCTGGACAAGGCCGCCGACGGATTGACGCCGAGCGCATTGAGTTTGACTTCGACCAGGCGCCGGTATTCCATGCGTTCGTCCATGCCCTTCCAGGCTTTTTCGTATTCAGCCCTGGCTTCGCTTTTTTTACCCTGCGCCACAAAAATGTCGCCCCGGCGGTCCGCCACCAGTGCCGTGAAATCCTTGGAAAAAGAACCCGACAGTTGCTGAAGCGCCTCGTCATAAGCCTTGGCTTCGAGCAGTACGCCCGCCAGGCGAAGCTTGGCAAGGGCCTGGTAACCCTCATCGGCGCTTTTGCCTGCCACCCATGTCAGGGACGATTTGGTGGCATCGATGTTGCCCTTGTCGTAATAGGTCTTGGCCGCCAACAAGCCGGCCTGCTGCGCAAAAGCGGTGCCGCCGAATTTGTCCTTCATGTCAGCGAGGGCGCGGTCCAGCCGGCTGGCGTCGCCCGATGCGGCCGCGCGCTCCACCTCGTCGTACATGACTGCGGCCTGCGCCTGCTGGCTGCGTTGCCAGTAGTGGTACCCATTCCAGGCGGCGAAACTGCCGCAAATGGCGATCAGGGCCCAGGTGATCAGGTTGCCGTACTGTTTCCAGAAATGCTTGAGCTCGTCAAGCTGTTCCTGTTCTTCCAAATCGAGATGTTTTGCCATAAAGCTGTGCGTGTTCCGCCAAATAATTGTGTTGATTGTAGGGGGCGGCCGTCGGCCGCCTAGGCGCTGCTGCGCAGGCTTGGCGCCCAGGAAGCGACATGGTCCAAAGGCTGCAGGCTCTGGGTTTGCGCTGCCCCGGCCTTTTCGCCACGCAGGGCCTTGACCGCCACCTGGCCTTGCGCCAGTTCGGCCTCACCGAAAATCAGCGCGAAAGGAGCGCCGCTGCCGTCGGCTTTTTTGAACTGCGACTTCATGCTGCCCATGCCTTCGCCGGTGCTGGCGTGCATCTGCACGTTGATCCCCGCGCTGCGCAGGGCCTCACAGGTGGCCATCGCGGTCGGCATCGCCTGCGCCGTCGGCACAATGGCATAAACGTCGGGCGCAAACTGCGGCGGCAACACACCCACCGCTTCGAGCAGCAGCAGCATGCGTTCCACCCCCATGCCCCAGCCGACTGCCGGCGTCGGTTTGCCGCCCAGTTGCTCGAACAAGCCATCGTAGCGGCCACCGCCGCAAACCGTGCCCTGCGAGCCGAGTTTGTCGGTGATCCACTCGAACACGGTGAGGTTGTAATAGTCCATGCCGCGCACCAGGCGCGGGTTGATGCGATAGGCCAGGCCCGCCGCGTCGAGCACCGCGCGCACCGCGTTCAGGTGTGCGAGCGAGGCCTCGCCGAGAAAGTCCATCAGTTGAGGCGCCGCCTCGACCATCGCCTGCATGGCGGGGTTCTTGGTGTCGAGGATGCGCAGCGGATTGCTCTGCAGGCGGCGCCTGGCGTCCTCATCGAGTACATCGGCATGGGCCTCGAAGTGCGCAATCAGCGCGGCGCGATGCGCCAGGCGCTCGTCCGGCTGGCCCAGGCTGTTCAGTTCGAGCCGCACGTTTTCCATCGGAATGCCCAGGTCGCGCAGCAACGCGCGGCACATCAGGATTTGCTCGGCGTCCACGTCCGGGCCGGCAAAGCCCAGCGCTTCGACATCAATCTGGTGGAACTGGCGGTAACGGCCTTTCTGCGGCCGCTCATGGCGGAACAGCGACACCGCCGACCAGACCCGCATCGGCCCGTTGTACAGGGCGTTGTGCTCGATCATGGCCCGCACGATGCCCGCGGTGGCCTCCGGGCGCAGGGTGAGTTTGTCGCCGTTCATGGCGTCCACGAAGGAATACATCTCCTTCTCGACAATGTCGGTGACCTCGCCAAGGCCGCGCACGAACAGCGCTGTCGGCTCGACGATGGGCGTGCGCACATTGGCGTAGGCATAACGCGCCATCAGCGCGCGTACCTTGGACTCGAACCATTCCCAGCGCGCCGAATCAGGCGGCAATATGTCGTTCATGCCTTTGACGGCAGCTAGTTTTTCAGCCATGAGGTAGTTCAGGCAACTTCGGCGACGGCGGGCGTGCCAAAGCGCTTTTCAATGTAGTTTTCGACCAGCTGGTGGAATTCGGAGGCGATGTTCTCGCCACGCAGCGTCAGGGCTTTTTCGCCGTCGATGTACACCGGGGCAGCAGGCGCTTCACCGGTGCCTGGCAGACTGATGCCGATGTCGGCATGTTTGCTCTCACCCGGGCCGTTGACGATGCAGCCCATCACGGCCACCTTCATCTTCTCGACGCCGGGATATTTCTTGCGCCAGACCGGCATCTGGGCGCGCAGGTAGTCGTCGATTTCCTTGGCCAGCACCTGAAAAGTGGTGCTGGTGGTGCGCCCGCAACCCGGGCAGGCGGTGACACTGGGCACGAAGCTGCGCAGGCCCAGCGACTGCAGAATTTCCGAGGCGATCACCACCTCCTGGGTGCGCGATTCGCCCGGCTGCGGCGTGAGCGAGACGCGAATGGTGTCGCCAATGCCCTCCTGCAGCAGGATGCCCAGCACCACCGACGAGGCCACGGTCCCCTTGGTGCCCATGCCCGCTTCGGTCAGGCCCAGGTGCAGCGGGTTATCGCAACGGCGGGCCAGTTCGCGGTACACAGAGATCAGGTCCTGCACGCCGCTGACCTTGCACGACAGGATGACCTGGTTGGCGGCCATGCCCATTTCCTCGGCGCGGCGGGCGGAATCCAGCGCCGAAGTGATCAGCGCCTCGTACATGACCGACCTGGCCTCCCAGGGCTCGGGCCGCTGGCTGTTGATGTCCATCAGGCTGGCAAGCAGCTCCTGGTCCAGGCTGCCCCAGTTGACCCCGATCCGCACCGGCTTGTTCCAGCGCATCGCAGCCTCGATCATCTGGCCGAACTGCCGGTCATGCTTGTCGCCTTTGCCCACGTTGCCGGGGTTGATGCGGTACTTGGACAGTGCTTCGGCGCAGGCGGGGTAGTCGGTCAGCAGGCGGTGGCCGTTGTAGTGGAAATCGCCTATCAGCGGCACGTCGATGCCCATGCGGTCGAGCTGCTCACGGATGTAGGGCACCTGCGCGGCCGCCTCGGGCGTGTTCACCGTGATACGGACCATCTCGGAGCCGGCGATGGCCAGTTCCTTGACCTGGATGGCCGTACCGATGGCATCGACGGTGTCCGTGTTGGTCATGGACTGCACGCGCACAGGCGCGTCCCCGCCCACCGTGACCACGCGCGAACCCCAGGCCACCGTGGCCTGGCGTGAGCGGCGCGCCTTGGGCGCTGCGGGTTCGATCGGCAGGCAACGCTTGTCCATCACTTCACCTCGAAACGCGCAACGTTGTCCTTGCTCACGGCGCTCAGGTCAAACGGCCGCCCGCGCACCTGCACCTGGGTGGCATCCACCCGGCCAACCACCGCAGCAAGGGGCAAGGCGCCTGAGGCACTGGCCGCTTCACCGGCCGCCAGGGTCCGGCGCAAAACAACCACGCCTTTGGCGTCGGTCACCTCAACCCAGGACTCGCCCTTGGCCGTAAAAACGATGAGCCCGCCAGGCGCTGGCGCGGGCGTGGCCGGCAGTGCGGCGGGACTCACCGCTGGCGCCGGGGTCGCGGGCATGGCCGGGAGAGCGGGCGCCATGACAGGCGCGGCAGTTGGGGAAGCGGCCGTTGCGTTGGCCGGACCGTCCGCTCCTGCCAATTTGGCGCTTTCCTGCACTTGGGCAGTCACCTCGGTGTTCGCTGGGGACGGCTGCGGACTGACCGGCCCAGGACTGATGACCACAGACTCAGCCACGGGCTGCGCGGCTGTGTTCTGCTGCTGGACCGCCGGCAAAAAAATCAGCACCAGTGCACCCAGCAGCAACAGCAGGCCAGCCATCACTGCGGGCCGGGACACTTGTGTCCAGAAGGAGGGGCCGGGCCCGTCGCTGGGCGCCCGGAAAGGCGCGTTGATGCTGGTGTGTTGGTAATCGAGGCGCGGTTTGCTGGTCTGGGGCAAAAGCGCCAGGACCTGGGCGCCATCCATCTTGAGCGTACGGCAGACGCTCGATGCAAGCGCGCGAACAAACACCGCATCGGGCAGCAGGTCCAGCCGGTCGGCCTCGAGGGCTTCCAGCTTTTTCACCGGCACCTTCAGCGCTACTGCCAGGGCCGCGATGTGCAGGCCAGCCGCCTCTCGCGCCTGCCGAAGCAGCGTGCCGGCGCTTGCCGCGACAGCAGCGGGCGGATCCGCGGGGGCTTCTTCTTGCGGCAATACGTTCACAGACGCCTGGCCATCAAATTCACTCATTGAAGGCCCCTTTTTGATACGCTGCCGCCTCTCGGGATGCACCGAAACGTTTGCTCAACTGACCGGCCAGCTGCAGCATGGCCTCGCGATCGCCCAGGCCACGCTCCACCTTGATGCCCAGCCAGAGGGTTTCCGCATTGGCCAGGTTGCTGTTGTTCAGGCGGCGAATATAAAACTGCGAACGCACAAGCTCTCCGCGCTGGAACAGCAGGCTCGCCAGGTTGTAGCCCGTGAGGGGATTGCCCGCATCCAGCTCGTACGACTGGGTGAGGCTGCGCTCGGCTTCCGCGACCTGCCCTGCCCGCAACTGGCAAATGCCCTGGGTCATCAGGGTCTTGGGTTGCCCTCCGTACCCAGGCGTGGCAATGGCGCGTGCAAACACGGCCGATGATTCGCTGTACCTGCCCTGCTGGCAAAGCAGCCAGCCATAGTTGTGCAGGACGTCGCCATCGCGGGGATTGAGCGCGGCCGCCCGGCGAAAGCTGTCCTCGGCCATGGCGTTGTCGTTCAGCCGCATGTAGACCAGGCCGCGCAGGTTGTGGGCATCGGCATAGGTCGGGTCTGCAGTCAGCGCCTGCTTGAGCTCGTCCAGCGCCACGTTGGTCTGCCCCTGCTGGAAGTAATTGGCCGCGAGCTCAAGGCGGAGGCGCGCACGTTTTCGGCCTTCCGGCTCGTCCGATTCGGTCATGATATCGCCGCGGCCGGCGGCGCTGCCGGCGGCACCGGAGCCGCCTGCGCAGCCCGCGAGCAGAACGACGACCCAGCAGGCCAAAAGCCACATCACGTTGCGGACAAGCTTCATACACCGACCTCCCTGGAGACAATCTTGATGCCCTTGAGCATACCTTGCCGTCGCGACGCCATGCGTTCCTGCACGCCGGTGCGGTCCTGCACGTCGCCGGCCAATTGGCCACAAGCTGCATCGATGTCGTCGCCCCGGGTTTTGCGGACGGTTGTGACGATGCCCGCATCCATGAGGATTTTTGCGAACGCCATCACCTGCGGCATGTCCGAGCGCTTCAGGCCCGACGCCGGAAACGGGTTGAAGGGAATCAGGTTGAACTTGCAGGACAGGCCGCTAACCGAGTGCTTTTGCATCAAGGCCACCAGTTGGCGCGCATGTTGGGGCTGGTCGTTGACGCCGTCGAGCATGCAGTATTCAAAAGTAATGAAGTCTCGCGGCGCGGCCACCTGATAACGGCTGCAGGCATCGAGCAGTTCGGCGATCGGGTATTTTTTGTTCAGCGGCACGAGGTCGCTGCGCAGATCATCTTCAGGTGCATGCAGCGATACCGCCAGCGCCACCGGGCAATCCTGGGCGAGACGGTCCATCACGGGCACCACGCCCGAGGTCGATACTGTCAGGCGCCGGCGCGACAGGCCATAGGCATGGTCATCGAGCATCACGCGCAAAGCGGGCAACAGTTGCGAATAATTTTGCAGGGGCTCGCCCATGCCCATCATCACCACGTTGGAAACGACGCGTTCGTCCTTGCCCAGGTGGCTGCGCAGAAAATGCTCGGCAAACCAGAGCTGGCCGATGATCTCGGCGGTGGTCAGGTTGCGGCTGAAGCCCTGGTGTCCGGTGGAGCAGAAACGGCAGCCCACGGCACAGCCGGCCTGCGATGAAATGCACAGGGTTCCGCGGTCAGTCTCGGGGATAAAAACAGTCTCGATGACATCGCCAGCGCCAACATCGAACAGCCATTTGATGGTGCCGTCCGCCGAATCGTGGCGCGACACGACCTTGAGGACCGGGATGTGCGCGGAGGCTGGCAGCTTTTCGCGCAGGGATTTGGCCAGATCGGTCATTTCCTCGAAGCTGGTTGCACCCTTCTGGTGAATCCAGCGAAAAAGCTGGGTGGCCCGAAACCGCTTTTCCCCAAGCCTCTCGCAAAAGGCCGCCAGTCCCTCCAGATCGTAATCAAGCAGGTTGGCGGTCATCGGGGAAAGTCGCAGGTACTCCCGCGCCCCGGCGCGCAAGCCCGGACGAGCGAAACCCCCGTGGCGGGGCAACGAAGCGTCGGGGCTGGCATGGTGATTAACGCGAGTAGATGTTCATGCCCGCGAAGAAGAAGCTGATCTCCACCTGGGCAGTTTCAGCGGCATCGGAGCCGTGCACCGCATTGGCGTCGATGCTCTCGGCGAAATCGGCGCGAATGGTGCCGGCCGCAGCCTTCTTCGGGTCCGTCGCACCCATGAGATCGCGGTGCTTCAGAATGGCGTTTTCGCCTTCCAGCGCGGAAATCATGACGGGACCGGAAATCATGAAGTCAACCAGGTCCTTGAAGAAAGGACGGTCTTTGTGGACGGCGTAAAACGCTTCAGCTTCGCCACGGGACAGGTGGGCCAGCCGGGCAGCCACGACTTTCAGGCCAGCAGCCTCGAAACGGGCATAAATCTGGCCGATGACATTTTTTGCCACGGCATCGGGTTTGATGATGGAGAGAGTGCGTTCGATCGCCATGAGATTTCCTTGTATGAATTTTCTTGATTTTTGGGGATTTATTCAAATCGAATAAAGCCTCTGATTTTAACCCGCCGGCTATCACCTTGCTCCGCAAATGCGTGAACCGGCGCGGGGATTCAGCGGTTGCCGCCCCGGTTCCCACCGCCATTGCCGCGATTGCCGCCGCGGTTACCACCGCCCCCACCGCCGCCGCCACGCCGCTGGCCGGTGCCCCCGCCCCCGCCGCCGCCGCCAGCCGGGCCATTTCCGCCGCCGCGCCGCTGGCCCTGGGCCTGCCTCTGGCGGGTAAAGGTTTCCGCGCCGATGTAGCCGAATGAAGTTTTCATCGGATCGGGCTGCGCCCCGCCGGGACCCTTGTCGGCGCGGTCGCCGCGCCCACCACCGTCGTCACGGCGGCGCTGGCCCTGGCCGGAATTGCCATTGAAATTGCCCGGCGGACCGGAGCGCGGAGCAGATCCTCCGTTGCCACCAGGCCCGCGCCCTTTGCCGCCGCGGCGCCGGTTGGCGTCACGTGGGGCGTCGTTGCGGGGCAACGGCGGCTGGAACTCGTGCGGCCCAGGCTCCTCACCATCGTCCTGGCCCGACGACGCAGGCTGCTGCTCGGTCGGCCGGGCCGGGCCGGCGTCAGGACGCCCGCGAGCGCCGCGCGACCGGTCGTTTCGCCGTGGACCGCGCGCTGGACGGGCTTCGCCGGCGCCGTCCGCACCTTCGGTGGGCGTTTGCGGCCCGCGGGGGTCGGCGCGGGACTCCGAACGGCCGACCGCGCTGGTCAGGGCCCAGATATCACGCTCGTCGAGCTCCACAAAGGCGCCCCGCTTCAGACCGCGTGGCAACACCACGGCGCCGTAACGGATACGGATCAGGCGGCTGACCGCATGGCCGACAGCTTCGAACATGCGGCGCACCTCGCGGTTGCGTCCCTCGGAGATCGTCACCCGGTACC
>Ga0307516_10004781_pt1 | contig 16510 bp, 6 predicted proteins | sample 19_EM_MG_FD_203310 | JGI IMG/M metagenome (GOLD analysis project Ga0307516, IMG submission 203310) | Populus trichocarpa ectomycorrhiza microbial communities from riparian zone in the Pacific Northwest, United States - 19_EM | ecosystem: Host-associated > Plants > Roots > Unclassified | place...
TTATCGATGACTATACCCGTCACACAACTGTCTACATCCTTCTTGACAAGCGTGCAGAGTCCTGTATTGCAGCGTTTCAAAGTTTCAAGGCAAGAATTGAGAGTTGGGGCTATACAATCAAACGGTTCCGATGCGACAACGGACGAGGAGAATACGACAATATGCTATTCCGAAGAATTCTTGCGGGAAGCGGTATCAGTTTCGAACCCTCGCCACCGTATATGCAGCACAAGAACGGCATTGCTGAGCGAATGATCGGTACTCTCAAGGAGAAGGCTAGAGCAATGATGCTCGATTCGCAAGCACCGAAGCAATTCTGGGCGGAAGCGATTCGAACCGCAAGCTACCTACATGCACGAATGCCTAGCCGTGCACTCGACAGCAAGTCACCTTACGAAATGCTACACCTGCATCGCCGATTACAAAAAGGTGTGACCGAAATCGATGACGATAGTAAGGCGGAAGATGACAAGCCAAAGCTGCACCATCTACGAAGGTTTGGCTGCCTTGCCTACAGACGGATTCCAAAGGAACAAAGGATCGACACCAAAATGGGAGCTCGTTCCAAGCCATGCACGATGCTTGGCTATGTTCACAATACCACAAAGATTTGGAGAATATGGGATCCAGAGCAACGGAAAGTGGTCAACTGCTCAGATGTCGAATTTGACAAGAATCAAACAGAGCATATTTCATGCATTCATAATGAGAATGATGCGCTCGGACTTGCAGAACAGGAGCCTATATATACCGAAGAGCAAGTTGTTGAAACCGGTCAAACTGGTTAAGTCGCGTCTGAAGTCGTCGCGCCCGGAAAATCCGGTCAACTGGTGGAGCCGAGGTTGCAAGTCGCACCTGGAGCAATAAGGCCGAGGTTGCAAGTCGCACCCGGAGCAATACAGCCGAGGTTGCAAGTCGAACCCGGAGAAATACAGCCAAGTGCTGAGAAGGCAGATCATCAGACACCTGACGAGGTAGTCACCGATCCTATGCTGAGTCCGAGTCGTACAGTTGTACGCCGTACAGATGTATGTACCGGTCAAGTACCTTCAAGTCGTACTACAGATTTACGCACTGGTCAAGAACCATCAAGTTCAAGTTGTACTACAGATTTACGCACCGGTCAACATACCAATAAAGGTCAATGTACCAAACAAGAAAGACGTGTTACAAGAAGTCATCATCTGTCATAGCATACTACGTTGGCGGCGCATACTGCATTGACGGCAAATCCGCCAAATCCGCGCGGTTTGTTGGTGGCAAATCCGTCCGACTCCAATCCAAGATCATATTGTGAGGTGCTTAATAGCCCTCTATACAAGCATTGGAAGTCATCCATGCAAGAAGAATATGCATCTCTTATGGAGAATAATGCATTTACACTCGTCAAGCATACCGAAAGCAAACCAATTGGCTGCAAATGGGTTTATAAGACAAAGCATTATCCAGACGGAACACTCAGATACAAGGCCAGACTTGTTGTCAAAGGATATGAGCAAGTGAAAGGCGTTGATTTTGATGAGACTTATGCGCCGGTTGGAAAGCTGACTACTTTACACTACCTTCTGTGCTTTATAGCATACAACAGCTGGAATAGCGATCATCTCGATGTGGTTACTGCATTTCACAACCCCGAAATCGATAAGGTCGTCTTTGCAGAGTTACCCGAAGGCATTGACTGGTTGTCCGAATCGAATACGCCGAGGACAGGTTTCCTACGTTTGAATAAGGCATTGTATGGACTCAAGCAAACTCCAAGGCTCTGGCACCAATCGATCGATGGCTTTCTTCTCTCTATTGGCTTCTACAAGGCATCGGCAGACCACAATCTCTATATATGCAACCAAGGCGTAATGCTACTACTTAATGTTGACGATATTCAACTCCTATATGCCGAATCCGCGAAGAGCAGAGCCATTGACGTCAAAGAGTCGTTGATGCGCCAGTATAAAATGAAGAACCTCGGACCGGTCAAGCAGTTCCTAGGTCTTGACATCAATCGTCTGCCGGACAGCTCCGTCACACTTGGCCAACAGTCATATATCAACACGATTCTTCATCAATATGGGATGGAGAACGCGAATACAGTCAATATGCCAATGGATTACAAGACCAGACTGGACAACGTGTCAAACAATGCCGACGCTGAAGCCGATCAAGCACCATACCAGTCGATTGTCGGAAGCCTCATGTACGCCGCACAAGCAACTCGCCCCGATATTGCATTCGCTGTTACCGTGCTTAGCAGATACCTCCTCAAGCCGTACAAGATGCATATGACGGCTGCCAAACGAGTCCTTCCATATCTCAAGTCTACCGCAGACGCTAAGTTGATCTTTTCTGGCCCTGGCAGGAGTTCGGAAGGGCTGGTTGGCTATACAGACTCGGACTGGGCAGGCGACAGGCATGACTGGAAGTCTCAAGGCGGCTGTCTTTTCAAAATGGCCGGAGCACCTATATCGTGGAAATCGAAGAAGCAAACTGTCGTTGCAAGATCGACAACCGAAGCCAAATACCTAGCTTGCTTGGAAGCAACACGAGAAGCCCAAGGACTCATATACCTACATCGAGACGTTACCGGTGAAACCATTGTCCTGCTTATCCACTGCGACTCGAACGGCGCGCTGAGCACCATACGCTCTACGATAACGAGTGACAAGGCCAAACATATCGATGTGTCTTTTCACAACTCTCGACATCTTGACGCTGCTGGTGTTGTTAAATTCACTGAGATTGATACTCTCGAGAACCTTGCAGACGTTATGACAAAGGCACTACCGCCGGAGAAGCATCAGTATCTTACTCACGGCATTGGTTTGTGCTCATTTCGATAAACGGCCCTATGGCGCTTACGGTATCGGACTACGGTCACACGCTCACAGGATCGGTTCCTCACGCTCACCCTGTTAAGCGGTTCCTACATTTGCATGGTTCCGATATACACGCCAAGACAAAAAGTTTGAGTTTCTTTATTGGATTTTTGAATCTATGTCTTTATCGTTCTCCCGTTGTACGGCACTCTTTTTCTTACTGTGGGTTTCTCCCACAGGGTTTACCGCAGAGGTTTTAATGAGGCTATTGGGACTTTATATTTTTCTTTTTCATTCCTTTATGGCGTTCGGTCTTGCTTGCTGCTACGGAGCGCAGCAAGAGGGGAAGAGTTGCAATATCTCACTCGTTCAGCTTTGTCACGTGTAGAATCACGTCATGTACATGTATTCAGACTTTTCACTTTTCCTGCCTTTCTCTCTAAGACAAGACAATACACACAAGACTTCATCGTTCCATCAAACTTCCATCATAATCTTGACAAAATTCGTGATAATCAAGTGCAAAATATCGCTGCCAGCACGTGCTCAAATGACGACGCCTATGGGGGAGTGAGGAACTTACTCACCCACGGAAAGCTTAGGAGTAGATTTGCAAGACCACCCAGGCGCGTCGACGAGAGTTACCCGAGTGGCGACCGCGAAAGTCAGCAAAAGTCATCATAAGCAGACTTTGACAATAGTGATAATCGAACACGGCCTCCAAGGGTGAGAGTGTTGGTTGTGAGCCACTGAGATTGACGGTGGACGTCGGGGCGAGGTCAGCGTTGAGTGGGTCTGATTTGTCTGCAATTCATAACGTGGTCGCGAACATGGGTGGCTTTGCTGGAGGGTCGATGCTGGAGTAAGAATAGAAGAATAGCGCTGGGCTAAGGCGAGGAATCTTCGAGGGTTGGTTTTTGTAATTCTCCGTCGCGAGTCGTTCGGTCCTACAGTGGGAGGCCTACCGAGGACGGCAACCCCAGCCCCTACTCACCGGCACAGCACCGTGATGGGACGAGAACCATTATTTCTTTGTTACTTTTTGTTAGGGTTCTAAGAGAGAACAGGAGCCAAATATTGGGCTCGGTTACTTCCAGACCCTTACTTGGGACTTGAGGACAAATAGTACGCCGGATTGGTGTATTTGAAGCTGTACGGCCGGCCGAGGAATGAGGATTCCGGAGAAGACCGTCTGACAGTCTGGCGGTAGTGGACCTGGAAGGCAGCCACCTATCAGCTTATTGACAGCGTCGACAACTACACATTACTGACGTTCTAGGAGCGAAATGGCCATCATTCATGGTGTGTACGGAAGGTCAAAGCCAACATAGTGCTGGAACGGGAACATGACTGTCGTGGAAAGTATTCGGGGGATTTGACCTTGAAGAGTCTACTGGGACATTAATCCTGGCCGATGCGGACGTAGGATACGCACCCCGTTTTGTGGGAGCTGTCGGAGTTGCCAGTTGACCGTGAGCAGACTGCCACCTCAGGTACGTAGGCCCATCATAGAGGTACAACCAATGGATATGATCGATGGACTTGGTCCTATATCCCCGGCTGCAAATTAACCTAAGTATATCCTCATTGTGGTGGATTATTCTCCCAGTATGCCTGGACTACGGCATTCGCGGCCGTCAATGGTTTTGTCGGTTTCAGGCGTGTGGCTGGCATCGCATAGACTTTCAGGTTGTTGAGGAGTGCATATACTGACAACGCCGACTTCATGACGATTCGAGGAGTTTGGCGATTACCAGCGCCAGAAACACACCAATCTTTAGTAGGTTTGAGTAGTATATACAACTGGTCCTAATACAAAGGATTTGAAGATTGTTGTTGGAGATGGCAAGATCCTACTGTAGAGTGAATACCTCGAGTGGGTTCTTCATTCCATGGATGTAACGGCATGCCGCCACCGTCACCACCTATCCCGAACGACTAGAGTCTGGAACGTTCCGGATGGTATGGCGCAAGGAAGGTTCGGGTTCTGGATTGCACGGCGCGAGAAGGTTTTGGGTTTTGGGGTTCTAGATGCACGGCGAGGAAAGGTTCTGGTTGCGCGGCGCTGGAAGGTTCTGATTGCGTGGTGAGGAAAGGTTCTGGTTGCGTGGCAAGGTTCTGGTTGCGCGGCGAGGAAAGGTTCTAGGTGTGCAGCGAGGGAAGGTTCTGCTGGTTCTGGTTGCACGGCGTGAAGAAGGATCTGGACGTGGAGGACAGCGCTCATTGTATATAAGAGTGTGCTGTTGTCTGTCTTGCATGTTTCTTCTTCATGCAACAACTTGTCCCGACCGGGCCTCACCCCCGCTCTTCTGCCATGACCTCTCTTCTCCCGCCATCGATCAAGCCAGAAACAGTCTTAAAATCGACCTCTGAGTATCGGCGCACAGCCCCATTAGCCGGGAAGCCCGATCTCTTGAGTTCTTGTTTCAAGCCCCCACCCGCTTCGACCCCACCGTGGAAATCTTGGGCACTGCGTACCCAACAACCACGATCTCGAGCACGAACCTCATGTTCTATCCCGGCCACGGCCAGGGATCCACAAACACTCCTCTGGCTCCTCCTCCCGTTAAAGCTCAGGGCAGTTACGTACATGTGTCTGCCAAGCGGCCCTGTGAGGACAGCGACCCCGAATCAGACTTTGAGACCGAAGATAACCACATAGCAGATATGGAGCAAATGGACTTTCAGCATGCCATGAACATCACTGCAACCCAGGTGCTTGGCGAGGAGACTCAGCTTCCTGGATATGTCGCTCCAGAGCTACCACCTACTCTCAACGCAGAACATGCAGCCCTCCGTGCCGATATTGAGATCATCACAAAGGCAGCCATGGAACGCCTTTACAGCCGCATCACCGATGATATCATGAAAGCAGCTGCCGATTCTGCCACGGCTTTCAAGAAATCCACAGACCAGCTTCACAGTCAGATCAACTCACTGGGTTCCCATGTAACCCAGCTGCAGCAACAGCTCCTCACCTACCAACATCCAGTCCAAGTTCCTACGACTACACTGGCAGCACCAGTGGCAGTTCCAGCCAAAAATGTTCTGAAGCTGAAACTTGCAAAGAAGAATGCTGGAGCAGATGTGGCTGGAGGTTTCACCACTGCCACTACTGACACCATTCCCCAAGTGCCATCGACTGCTCCACCGACCCCCGCTGTCAACAGCCGTGGATGGGAGACTGTCCAAACTGGTGCCAAAAAGACCAAAGCTCCCATACTGAAACTAATCGCTACCAAATACCCACAGGCCGAACGAGAGGTAACGTGTCACTTCCGTAATGGAGGCAACAACAGTGCGACTGGGATTCAGCCTGAAAAATCCTATTCCGAACGGCAGACTATTGCAGATACAGCACTCCAGAAGGTTAACTCGGCCCTGGTCGACAACAAGGATGTCTTCACCCCCCTGTTTATCCAAGCACGAGTCACAATACGTGGTTCGATAATCTTCACAACCAGCAACACCCAGAATAATGTCGTATACGAGGATTACACCAGGATTATTGCCGACGCTCTCTCCTATAATGGAGAGTGTGAGAGAGTGGAGATTGGCAAACGGTTTAGCCAGTTTCGGCTACATGGTGTTCCAACTCATCTCTCCATGTCTGAAATTTCTGACAGTATTGCTATTAACTACCCGCAACTGGTCCAAGGCCAAACACCATGGTGGCTGACTACTGCTGAACAGTGCGAACACAAGACCAATTCGACAATTGTGATGACACTTATGGGCGACATCAAAAAGGCTAGCATTGGGCGTCAGAATCTCATTGTCTGCAACCGAGAATGCTAGCTGGATAACTACATCGCATACGGACGGAGCACACAGTGCCACAACTGCCTGACCTATGGACACCCTGCTGCCCTCTGCTGAAACGACACCTGCTGTGCCATTTGTGCTGGCCCCCACAACACCCGTGATTATCCGTGCACCCTTCCAACCTGCAAGAAGGGCCTCACATGCACCCACCCTCCAATCCGTTGTGGGAACTGCAATGCACCACACAAGGCTAACGATGCAAATAGTCCTGAGCGAATTAGGCTTCGAACTTTCAGCAGAACTGCAACCACGGGAGATGCCCCCATGGTGGGAGTGGCCGAATAGAATGCTCCTCCACAGCGTCGGGTCCGTGCAGCTACTGAACTGCACGAGAGGCCAAGCAACTGCGATTTCAGTACTTCAAGATTTTGCTGCAAAGCACGAAAACCTCATCCTCCTACTCCAAGAACTGTGGTGCGATAAACACGGAAATCCACCCTCATTGCCAGGATTCGATATCTTTACCCCCTCCTCAACAAAGCCTAAATCTGTAACATACATATGACAGACACCGGGTTTAACCGGCACTACAGTCTTTACCGCCCAGGACTCCTTCTTGGGAACCATGATCACTACACCACACAACCAAAAAACATTCACCCTCTTCAACTTCTACTCCCCAGGACGGGCAGAGCCACTGGCTACAATCCTTCCAACCCTCAAGCTACCAAACAATTGCCTACTTATGGGAGACCTCAACGCACACCACCCATGGTGGCAGGGACCCCTTTCACAGTCTGCCCGTATCTCCCGTGCAAGCCATACGATTGCAAATTGGCTTGAAGATAATCATTTCCACCTTCAGAACGAACCAGCAATCCCCACACACCATCCCCGGAACAGCAGACACCCCTCTACCATTGACCTGTGTCTTTCCCGAGGATCTGTTACGCAATGTATCCTGGCACTGGCTGGGAACCACGATACCACCTCAGACCACAGCGCAGTCACTGTTACCCTGTCGCTACCAACAGCTATGGCACCAGCAGTTCCATGTCGGTGTTGGCGTAAAGCTGACTGGAAAATATTTGACTTACGGATCCAGTCAGCCAATATGGACCTTTCACACCTCCATGGAATGGACGACACCCTCCGTGCAATTGCCAATATCACACGACTCATCCACCACGCTGTTGACGAGGCTGTTCCTGTGAGGTTATTACGGAAAACAAAAGCACCCTGGTGGAACCACAGTCTCACACTTGCCAAACAAAGTGTCAAACATGCCGATCGTCGAGCCTGTCTCCACCCCACCGGAGCAAACAAGGAGGATAGCCAGTACAAGCGTTCCAAATGGTCAATAATGGTACGAAATGCAAAAACGGCCTACCGCATCCACCAACTCGAAACAACTACCACTCGGACAGTCTGGAAGACAGTAAAACACCACAACACGCATCATAAACCACTCCCGCCCTTGGAAGGAAAATCAGATTTTCAAGGAAAATGCGATGTACTACGGAAAGCTCTGTTCCCCAATACAACCCAACGAACACCACTTCCTCCAAACTTTCTCACCTCCAAGAAAGATCTACGCCACTTTACAAGCAAAATTGCAGCATTCGAAGTTCAGCTTACCATTACACACCTAAAATATGGTGCGTCGGTCGGACCGGACAACCTTAGTTACGATACTCTGCGACGTTTCAATCAAGCTGCGCCACACCTCCTCCCTCATTTCTTCACAGCATGTCTCAGATATGCTGCGCACCCACCAGAATGGAAGACAGCCAACTGCATCGTTGTCCCCAAACCCGGCAAGAAATCATACTCCGACCCAAAATCCTACTGCCCAATCTCACTTCAGTCATGTTTTGGCAAGCTGCTGGAATCAATTGTGGCAAAATGTCTCTCTCAGACCGCCCTACTATGTGGTGTAACCCACCCCTCGCAAATGGGAGCGCAACCAGAGAACTCAGCTATTGATGCACTTTTGCGAACGATTGCGCCTATTGCCAACTCTATCAGCAAAAAGAAGACCACCAATCAAACACCAACACGGCCAGCTGTCCTTACCCACGATATCGAAGGAGCATTCAACAAAGTCAACCCGTCAACACTCCTGGAGATTATGGACCAACACCAGATGCCAGTGTATCTCACCAAATGGGTTGCGGCCTTCAATACTGCCAGGAAAATGGCATTCGGATTTGACCAGCAATCTGAAGAGCCAAAGCCATATGAGTGTGGCCTACTACAGGGATCACTGATGTCACCGATCCTGTTCCTGATTTATAGCAACGCCATGCTCGAAAGGCACCAACACCAAACCAACTCCATCGACACCTCTTATGTGGATGATATCTGTATGGTGCAATTGTCGACAACAGTATCTGAAGCCAACAACCACCTTGAAGAACGAACCGAGCAATACCTGGAGAATGGCACACACCTTGGACTTACCTTTGCAATGTCTAAGACCGACCTACTTTACTGTCTCCCCCGCACAAGTTGGGACAAAAGCAAGAGCCTTTCATCGCACCCTCCCCTGCGAGTACTTGGTACGACTATCCCCGCGAAGCGCCAAAGCAGATACTTGGGAGTATTTATTGATGAATCACTCACATTCAAATACCACACTACGATGGCAGCTACCAGAGGCACCAAAATTCTGGGAAGCCTAAATTTCCTACGACACCGATCACGCAGTATCCCCGCCCACATCTGCCACCACCTAGCAATGACAGCGATCCTGCCTGCCATGTTCTGGGCGTCTCCAGCATGGTGGACTGGAACACCAGGGGTAACCACCATGCTTAAGATTACATACAACTCGATAGCCAGATGGATTACAGGTCTCCCCCACACTACACGAACGACAAACCTCATTACCCTTGCCCATCACCACCGCTGGAGGCGTATCTGGACTACCTGTCTCTGCGATATGCAATCCGACTGCACTTCCTCACCTCCCACCACGCTCTTGGCCCCCCACGCAATCAACCGAATACCCTCATCAGCCTTCCAGGATTACACCGCCTCTACAACCTAAGTAAACACCTGGTACTAGGCAAGCTAGAGGACCAAACAACAACCATAAACACAACAGCAGAAGGAGTGACGAAGACGACCTCTCCCAACCCTAATAAAACGACACAGCCACAACAGCTCCATGAACAGTGGCTACAGACATTGCAGGATCACACCATTGTCATCTACACGCACGGTTTAAAACTTGCAAATGGTACTGTTGGATGCGGATGGACTATCTACCACTGCGGAGATCAACAACTCTACCGACTGACTGACGGAAGCTGCCACCTCGGTGACAGGGCTGAGGTGTACGATGCCGAGCTACATGCCGTACAGGAAGCCACTGCCATCCTTCTCACCACCACGATACCCCGCTCTACAATCTTCATCTGTATCGACAATAACATACGATATGGTGCCCCTCCCACTGCAATATTCGGGGCAATGAAAGGGCTGATGTTCTCACGAAACGCGGAGCAAACGCTACAACTCCCTGCCGCTTTGCAGTTACTACGAAAACCTGGCTCTTAACCCAAGCGCGAGCAGAGTTTCTTGCTCGGTGGAAGAAAGAACTTCCCCTCGCCAACCCATCCTTTAAGTTCCCAGCTCTCCTACATGGGGTAGACTGGGCCGACACGCGAGCAATCTGGAGAGTGTTCTGTAATCGATCACCCACCGACCCACCGCCCAGCATCACTGCAGACCCGTGCCCATACGGACTCGATCTCAACTCCACACATCATCTTCTACGGGCCTGCCCATTGCTGGCAGCGCAGCGTGCCGCCCTGCTTCATTCCACCACAGGCGACATCGAGTCGCTTGGTTTCCTCACGGCACCTCAAAACACCCTACCACTCCGAAATTTCTTCGAAAAACTGGCCTAGGCCACTCCTCCCAACTCCGATTCGATGACGACCACAACCCAAAATATGGCTCCTACACCTCCGACTCAGCCTCGTCTGAACCAGACTTTGACGCTTTCGAACCCTGAAAATGCGACAACCACCATGTTGAGATGGGAAAGGGCGGGTGGAGGAGGATTTGCCCTACCATTGTCTGATTTCCCCTCGATACCACTATGTGGCGCAACTTGCTTTCTTGCTTTGCAACAATTCCCCTGTTTGTATGTTTTCTTTGTTGGCGGTTTGGGAAAGATGGGAGCCCCACGGGGGTGGTAAGGTGAGGAGGAGCGCAGATAGCCTGTAGTGCAAAGCGTAATAGATTGAAGTTGCAACTTGTTATCGTCAGCCATAGTCGGCCTTGACTGCTAGCAATTGTTCCGCCTCAACGCCACGTTCCTGCCTTTGCCCATTCCACGTCCTTGCCTTGCCCGTTTTCCCCACATCTTGTTCTTATCTGTCCACGGCCTCACGTCCTTGTCCATAGTCCCGGTTCGCTATCTGGAGTCCGAGAGCCACTCCCGTTACACTTTGTTGCGTCTACACACATCCCTCCACCTAGCGAATGGTTACGCCATGTCCGACAATACCCAACCTATTGTGACACTGGAAAGTCCGGTCAACGTCGGAGTGACGGTAATGTTGAACTAGTCAGGTTTCTCGATAGTCACGACGGAGATGGGGCACGCGTGGTCTTTGCCGGCGTTCGGTTATTATACAGAGATAACACCCCCCATGACAATCCTTCCAAGTTCACCCACCATTAAGGGATTCACAGCGAATAATCTAAGGGGTTCGGTTCGGTATCGGCGGCACCCGCCGGCTGCGGCTTGAGCGCCAGATTGTACGTGGCTCCGCGGCAACGGCTTGCTCGACGGATCGCTCGGTGGACGGCACGGTGTACGCGGTGGCTCGCGCGGCGGCGCATGCTTCGAGATGGGCCCGGCGGCTTGCCAGATAGCTCACTCATGTATCGCTTCGGCAGAGGGTTGGAGGCGGGCCCGGCGTCTTGCGCGACGGCTCGCTCGCGGCGCTTCGGCGGATGGTTGGAGGTGGGCCCGGCGTCTTGCCCAACGGCTCGCTCGCATCGGTCCGGTTTGGCAGATCGTTCGACGCATTCTGTGCTAGCCAAACGGCTCGCGCGACAATGGCGATGGTGGGCGTGGGCCCAAGCCCAGAGCTAATCGTCCTAGTCGGTACTGACGATAAGCCGACTAATGTCCGCACCGCATATATCCCTCAATGAGGTGATTACCGGCCCTTCAGAAGTAGAGGGTTTATCTGGCTCGACGGCCAGGCCCTTCTATCTCTCTGCATAGTTGCATTTCCATCCCGGCCAGAGAAAAATCCCTTAGGACCGCCACGGCCCCAACGTTCTAACTCCGGGCTATCTCCCGCCTAGACTCTCGAGCTCCTCACGTATCCTTCCGTCTCCTTCCCGATCAACTGTCGTCCCGCTTGCGGCGCTTAGGCGTATCCGCGGTTCGGTGGATGGTTTGATGGATGCCCGGTGGCGTGCCAGACAGCTTGCGTATATTGTTTCAGTTCGAGACGGGCCCGGCGGCTTGCCCGACGGCTCACTCGTGTCGCTTCGGCGGATCTGCACTTCGGCAGGTCGCTCGAGGCGGGTAGAGAATATTCGCCACATGACTCCTCTTGGTCGAGAGTTGCCTCGGATGTAAGACCTCACCGGTCATGTCACGGATAGTCGTAGCCCCTGATCCCGGCGGGATCAGACCACACATGCTCATTGGTCCTGGTCGGTCTAACGATAAGCCTACTGAACCCCGTACCGCGTATATCCCTCAATGAGGGATTACCGGCCTATGAAAGTCTGGCAGGTTTATCTGGCCTCAAGGGTCCAGGCCTCCTCGCTCTGCATAGTTGCGTTTGCAGCCCGACCGGAGATAAATCCCTTACGACTGGTACGTCCATAAGGCTGTTACTCCAGGCTTATTTCCCGCCTGTAACGGGCGTGGCTCTCTGACTCCAGATAGCGAACCGGGACTATGGACAAGGGCGTGGGGGGCGTGGACAGATAAGGACAAGACGTGAGGAAACGGGCAAAGGCAGGGACGTGGTGTTGAGGCGGAACAATTGCTAGTAGTCAAGGCCGACTATGGCTGACGATAACAAGTTGTTGCGTGAAGAAGAAACATGCAAGACAGACAACAGCGCACTCTTATATACAATGAGCACGGTCCTCCATATCCAGATCGTTCTTCACACCGCGCAACCAGAACCAGCAGAACCTTTCCTCGCCGCGTACCTAGAACCTTTCCTCGCCGCGCAACCAGAACCTTGCCTCGCATCTAGAACCTTTCCACGCTGCGCAACCAGAACCTTTCCTCGTCGTGCATCTAGAACCCCAAAACCCAAAACCTTCTCGCACCGTGCAATCCAGAAACCGAACCTTCCTTACGCCGTGCCATCCAGAACGTTCCAGACTCTAGTCGTTCGGGATAGGTGGTGACGGCGGCAGCGTGCCATTACAGTATCCCCTCTCTAGGACTCGAGTTCCTACGAGAGCGATCTGGTTGGGCCTTTCTGGGTAGCGTTCATGGTAGGCACCCACTGCATGCACCTCCGTCAAGTTTTCTTCCGGTTCCCATGTCGGCACATCGAATCCTTTCCATTTGACTAGGTACTGAAGCCGTCCTCCTCTCGTTCGTTTGCTATCCAGTATCTCGTCGATCTCCCATCCCTCTTCTCCTTCGACTATAATGGGAAGTGGTGGTGGTATGACTTGTCCTGGCAGTGGATCTTCTGCAGCGGCTTGCAGTAAGGAGACTGGAAATGTGCGATGTTTCCGAATTGTGGCAGGTATATCGAGCTCGTATGCATGGGTGCCAATGGTTCGAAGGATACGGTAGGGTCCATGGTGCTTATTCTCCAGCTTCCGGCTTGGCCGTTCGGTACGCCAGTTCCGTCCATCCACCCAGACCAGGTCACCAGGCTGGAAGGCAGGAGCAGGTACACGGTGGCGGTCTGCATTCTCTTGCTGTCGGGCCTGTGCATATCGCATCTCTGTTCGTGCCAAATCGTGAAGGTGTTGTATTCGCTCAACTGCGGTTTGTGCCTGTTGCTCTTCGGGGTTATCCGTACGGATATCCAGTTCAAAGTCACAGCGGGGGTGATATCCAAGATTCGCAAAGAAGGGAGATACAGTGGTGGTTTCCGATACCTGATTATTACCTGCAAATTCTGCAAGGAATAAATAGTCCACCCAGTCGTCCTGCAAGTATGAGACATAGGCACGTAGGTGTTGCTCCACAACAGCGTTAATTCTCTCTGTCTGGCCGTCCGTTTGCGGGTGGAATGCTGTCGACAGACGAGGTTCAATTTTGAGGGAGTGGCAGAGGTGTTTCCAGAAACGTGATGCGAACTGGGGCCCACGGTCCGATACAATTGTTTTCGGCAATCCATGGTAGCGAAAAACCCGGTCACAGAATAGCTGTGCCAATTCCTCAGCTGTGATCGTAGTCTTGCATGGGATCAGGTGCCTTTGTTTGGTTAATCGATCTACCACCACACAAATGGCATCGAATTGCTTGGATGGTGGTAGTCCGGTGACAAAATCGACAGAGATGTGTTGCCAGGGCCGGTCTGGTACTGACAAAGGACGTAATACTCCATAAGGGGCATGGCGGATGGCCTTCGTCCGGCGGCAAACATTGCAATTGCGAACAAACCGGTCAACATCCTTCCTCATCGTGGGCCAATAATATTGCCTGGAAAGAAGTTCGAAGGTTTTTGTTCGACCTGGGTGTCCGATTGCTGGTGGGTCATGGTGAATCTGTAATAGTCGTAGTCGAAGTGGCATGTGATCTGGCACATAGATACAATCGCGGTAGACTAGTCTGTCATTCTTCTCCTTGCACTCGGCCAGCGATATTTCCTTGCAGTGCCGTATGTCGTCTCGAAGCAATCCGAGAATCCGCTCCGGAAACGGGTCCACTTGGTAGGCTTCCTCAAGTAGGGTCGAAATCTGTCCGGTGTTGTCTAGATTGTCCACGTCTTCAATGGCATTATCCGGGTCTCCGTTCATGTTGTCCGCCAGTATCTGGAGTAAACCGTTTGCCGAATTGGATGAAGTCGTCACACTTGACAGATTCCAAGGTTTCAAGACTGCCTGCTGATTGGCAACCAGTCTTTCATCCCCTTCCATAGGGAGGTCTCCTGACCTCCTAGTCAATGCGTCTGGTTTTCCTCCGGATTTTCCTGGCCGGAAAATGATCTTGAAATCGAATCGTGACAAGAATTCGGACCATCTTGCCTGTCGACGATTCAACAACTTGGTGGACATGAAATATTCGAGGTTTTTGTGGTCGGTCAGTATTTGAATGGGTTGACTTGAACCTTCCAGGTGTGGCCTCCATTCTTCGAATGCCCGTACTATCGCCAGTAACTCCTTATCGTATATCTCGTAGTTACATTCTGCAGGGCTGTGTTTCTTGGAATAGAAGGCGACCGGGTGCAGGATACCATCATCGTCGTGCTGCGAGAGGATTCCTGCTGACACATAATCGGACGCATCGGTTTCGACTATTATTTCGCGCTCGTAATCGAAGTGACGTAGAATTGGGGCCGTTGTAAACGCATTTTTCAACTGGTCAAACGCTGCTTGCTGGTCTGAGCTCCACATGAACGGGATATACTTGCCTCCCTCCTTTTTTGTCAGACTGGTCAACGGCGTCACTACTTTTGAGTAATCCTTGATGAACCGTCTGTAAAAGTTGGCAAAACCAAGAAAACATTGGACATCGGTGACGTTTTTCGGCGTTTGCCAATCGAGGATGCAGGAAATCTTCTCTGGGTCCATCCGGATTCCATTGGTCCCAATGATGAAGCCCAGATATTTCACCTCCTGCTTGTGAAATTGACACTTTTCTGGCTTTAAGTGCAATCCCGCATCCGACAAAACCTTCAACACCTTGTAGACTTGTTCCTTGTGTTCCTTCAAGGTGTTGCTGTAGATCATGATATCGTCGATATACGCAGTACAGAAATCGTCCAGGTATGCACGGAGTACGTCGTTGATCAGGGCCTGGAAATCGGCAGGTGCGTTTGTCAATCCGAATGGCATTACCAAGGACTCGTACAATCCGTATCGAGTTCTAAATGCAGTTTTCCACTCCTCCCCTTCTGCTATTCGTACCAAATTGTACGCTCCACGTATGTCGAGGCAGGTGAAGTACTTCGCTTTGGAAAGCCGCATCAGTGTTTCCTGTAAAAGTGGAAGTGGGTATCGGTTCTTGATAGTTCCTTCGTTGAGACCTCGGTAATCAACGCATAGTCGTAAGGTCCCATCATTCTTTTTGACGAAAAGAATTGGTGAGGCTGCAGGCGAAGATGACGCTCGGATGAATCCTTTGCTCAAATTCTCTTCCAACCATTCCTTCAGCGTTTCGAGTTCGGTTTTTGACAAAGGATATAGTGGGCCAAAGGGGGGGGTGAATCCTTCACGGAGTGGAATTTTGTGGTCGTAGCTTCGATGCGGTGGTAGGTTTTTTGCTAGTGCCTCGGAGAATAAAGGCAGAAAATCGTGATATTCTTTCGGTACATATTCTTCAAGGACCAGTTTCTTCTTGGGTTTTTCTTCCGGCGGTTGAAGCGCAAGGTTGATTTCGTGTAAGGAGATCGAGAAAACAGTGAGTTTCTGTTTGTGCGCCACTTGTCGAAATGAACGGCCACTGAGTGCGGCAATCTGTATTGGTTTCGAGGAGCTTGATTTCTGAACATTGTCAACGTTGATCTTATCAGGATTTCGGTGAGACGTAGATAACCGGGCCTCGATCTCGCCGGCCCCCGCGCTTACCGCTGGCTCATATCTATGAGCTACTTTTGACGCGAGGTTCAATGCCTGACTGCTGCTGCAACTGTCTGATTTCTGTGGCAAGCAGTGGGTGGAGCAATACTGGGATCCAAAAGTCACAGTGCGGGAGTGAAATCGGATGTTGATATCGTGGAGGTCCATCCAAGGAATACCGAGTACGATTGGAT